>Ga0071330_1121529_pt1 | contig 171417 bp, 185 predicted proteins | sample GBScel77sediment_FD_63802 | JGI IMG/M metagenome (GOLD analysis project Ga0071330, IMG submission 63802) | Hot spring sediment microbial communities from Great Boiling Spring, Nevada - Cellulolytic enrichment Sediment 77C v2 (version 2) | ecosystem: Environmental > Aquatic > Thermal springs >... | reverse complement strand
AGCACGCTCTTGAACACACCCCTGCCTCTCCTCCAGTCCGTGTCCAGCTCGAAACCTTCCACAGATATCGCCGGAGTTGCGTTCCCAAGCTCGGACAGTCTCTTCGCGACTTCTTCCGTTATCAAGGTCCCGTTCGTGTAAATCAAGAAATAGTTGTCGTTGAACTCTTCCAGTATCTCCATCAGGTGCGGCCAGTAGAACGGCTCACCTCCCGTGATGACCCAGAAATAGAGCCCAAGTTCGTTCCCTTCACGAATGACTTTGCTGACCTCTTCTTTGGTGAGTTCGTACTTTCTTCCGTAGAGTCCCGCATAGCAACCAACGCAGTTCAGATTACACGCGTACGTGGGACTTATCACACCGAGTTTTGGCAGAACGACTTTGTGCTCGTGCATCTTCTGCTGTCTTATTGGTTCACCAAGGGCAAACTCGTTGATGATCAGGTTGTTTATGATCTTCTCAACGCACTTGGGACTGGAACGCCTGAACACCTTCACCCAGCTTGTGATCATCGGATGTTTGTCCTTGGCCATGAGCGCCAGCTTCTTCAACCCACTCTTTGATGGTTCCTTCGTCAAGGCACTGAGCGTCGAAAACAGTTTGTACAAACCTTCCTCGTCCGTGTTACGAAGCACTGAAGCAACAAGTTTTCCAGCTTGGTGGTATATGAAACCTTTCAGTCCTCCAACGACTGGCATGAGAATACCTCCTTTACCGACTGGTCAGTAAAATGCTAACGGGACTATTTTGCCTCGACATTACTTGTTGGTAACTTCTTCATGAAGGTGCATCGATCTCAATTTTTCCACAATGAGACGCGTCGCGCGCACGTCGTCTTCGTTGTACTTCATGACTGCATCGAGCAACGAAGGCTCTCTCGTTACGAGCCATGTTTGGAAGTATTTGGATGCACGCCAACCATCAAGCTTCGTGCGCCAGTTGAAACCGTAATAACGGGCAACGCTCTTCAATGAATAGCTGAACAAAGGCAGTGCGACGTGCTTGGACAGAATCTGGTACACGTCGACAAACCTTTTCTTCAACCGAGTGTAATCACTCTCGACACCGTGAAGTCGTGCGAGCTCTCTGAAATGCGTCGGTTCGTACGCGCAGTAATGGTAGATGGGACCTTCCGTTGAGAGCAGGAAATCGATGACTTTTTTGAAAATGGTTCCTTCCTGCTCTTTTTCTTCACATAGGAAGGCAATGTACTCGTTATCCTTTAGTATTCCGAACAAATAATCGTAGTCGGCGACGGTATGAGATTCTATGTCGAGAAACAAACCGTCTGGAAATGGTGGAAGCGGCGCTAAAAGGATTGGACGTCGTTCGAGCAGAGCTTGTGCCTTCTTTTTCAATTTTTCGAGGACATCCTTTGAGAAATCCCTCAACTTTTGAGTGTGAAGCAGATCTTCGAGGTCTTCAACACCTTCTTTCAGTAGCTTCAACCTCGTTCGTTCGTTCAAACCGTGAATAGCGAGCAGATCTTTCTTTCGAATCAAAGCCTCGCTACACTCTATCACGTGAGAACAGGTTTTGCAAAGAGACGTTGGTCTCGGATCGTACGGTTCTTCTCTGAACGTCGTGATGTTTTCAAGCAGTGAAATCAACCTTGGAACAGCATCACGCCAATCGAGGTCGACTTCGAAATACGGAGAGCTCACGGTGACCCTACTCACAGGAAAACCTCGCTGAGAGAAGATGTAAGCATGGTAAGCAGCTTCAACTGCGTATTTTTGCTTGAATCTTTTTGCTTCTTTCTTCAGAATCAATCTCCAACCGTTTTCCTCCAAGACTGCGAGATCTGGATCTGCGATGAACCTCACGCCGAAGATCTCCACTTCGAGGATCGGTCTTTCGACGGAGAAACCGAGTCTGAGTAACTCTGAGGAGTCCAACGGTGCCTCTGATCGTTCGATCGTACCCTTGTCAAGTTGAAACCTCCTTGGACAAAGCAGAAACTGCTCCAGATCGTCATACCAAACAGGTTCATTCATACGTTCTCCACCATTCCGTGTGTGTTTCCTTGATCGTTTGGTCAACGAAACGCTTGATTCTTCTGAAACTGTTCTGCCAGTAGGTGTCGTCCGATGTGCCTTCCAACAGATCCTCCACGCGTGAGAACAGTTCCTCGTTGAGTTTGGAAGATCTCATGGGTCTTCTTGCCTGAAGGGCTCTCGCGGCGCACATGAGTTCAATCGCTGAGAGCGTCTCAACGTTGTCGAGTACCTTCAGCAGTTTCAGACACGCGTTCATGCCCATGCTCACATGGTCCTCTTGGAAACCGCTCGTTGGGATCGTGTCAGTCGATGCGGGGTGCGACAAAACCTTGTTCTCGTTGCACAGTGCGGCCGCAGTGTACTGCCAAATCATCAAACCCGAATTGACGCCCGCTTCACCGAAGGCCAAAAATGGTGGCAAACCTTCGTTCAGTTTGGGATTCAGCAGTCTGTCGATCCTGCGCTCGATCATGTTTCCAAGATCGGTGAGCGCTATGCACAAAAAGTCTGCAGCGAAGGCAAGCGGTTCTCCGTGGAAGTTGCCCTGCGAGATCAGTTTTTCTTCGTAGATTATGGGATTGTCGGTCACGGAGTTGATCTCATCTTCGACGATCTTCTTCGCGAAGAACAGAACGTCCAGAACGGCCCCATGAACCTGAGGTATACAGCGCAAAGAATAAGGATCCTGAACCCTCAGACAATTCACATGTGAGGCCCTAAGCTGGCTGGATTCGAATCTTTCTCTCATCATTCTGAGTATGATGCCTTGTCCACGGTGTCTTCTCGTCTTTGCCACCGCCTCGTCGTAAGGGTCCGTTGAAGCGAAGAGGACATCCGCACTCAGCGCGGCGACTTCTGTGGAGAGACGAACCAAATTGAGCGCATCGTTCACGGCCAGAGCGAGGCACGCCGACATGGCCTGCGTACCGTTGACGAGGCTGAGTCCTTCCTTCTCAAGCAGCTGGATGGGTTCAAATTTGAACAGTTGTAACGCGTCGCGCGTTGGCCTGCGCTCACCGTCGATCAACACTTCACCTTCCCCGATGAGCACGAGTGCAACGTGGGCGAGCGGTGCCAAATCTCCACTCGCCCCCACGGACCCTCTGCATGGAACGTACGGCACTATTGACTTGTTCAGCATCTCACAGAGTTTTTCGACGACGATCGGTCTGACCCCAGAATGGCCAAGTGCCAGCGTGTGCGCCCTCATCAAGATCATGGCGCGAACCACGTCGGTGGGCAGAGGCTCATCTACGCCGCAGGCGTGCGACAGGAGGATGTTCTTTTGAAGAGACAGCAATTTGTCTTTCGGAATCTTCGTTGTTGCGAAAGCTCCGAAACCGGTGTTCACACCATAGACTGGCTTTTCTGAACTCGCAAGCCTTTCGACGACGGTTCGAGAGCTCCTCATTCTATCGATAGCGAATGGAGACAAGCTGACCTGTTCGTTGTGCCTGGAAACGTTGACGATCGAACGCACATTCAGATCGCTCTCACCGATGAACAAACGCGACCACCCCAAGAGCAAATTTATCACACGGGTCGTTGAAAAGACAAAAAGTTTAGCCTTTGTGATATCATTTCTTGTGAAAAAGGCACACAGAGAGGGGTGTGCTGCTTTGGACAAGATCGTTGAACTCCAGGAACTGGTAGATAAGTTGTTAGAAGACTACAAGCGTTTAAAGGAAGAGAACGAACAGCTCTGGAATCAGATGAACGAAGCTCTCACCAAGCTCGAACAGGTGGATAAAGAAAAAAGGGAGCTCGAGAAGCTGGTCGAAACCTACAGAAACACCATGAATTCGCTCGTTGAAAAGCTACAGAAAATGATCAGTCTGGCAGGGACCTGATTTCCATGAAAAGGACTCTCGTTCTCAAGCTTGGCGATAAGTCTTACGAATTGAGTGCGGACGTTCCAGAGGAGTTCGTGCTCGCTGTGGTCAACAGGATACAGAACCAGTTCGCGCAAATCAAGAACAATTCCTCGGACGCAAGTATTGACGAAATTCTTGTCGTTATGCTTGCCAACTCTGTCCTGAACGAGATACAGTACGAGGAAACTATTTCAAAAATTACGAACAAATTGAAGGCTTTCATGAGCCTCAAGAGGTGATGCCATCTGAAGATCGGTCTCTTCGACTCCGGTGTTGGAGGCCTCAGCGTTCTGTCTCAGCTCGTAAGGCACAGGATAGGTTCTGAGTACCTCTACCTTGCCGATACGGCTCGCGCACCTTTCGGGACGAAAAGCGTCGAAGAAGTCAAAGACATCGCTCTGGATTGTATCCGCTTTCTGCGTGGGAAAGGTGCGGATGTGGTGATCTCTGCTTGTAACACTGCTCAAGCGGCTCTGATGGCTTTGAACGCAGAACCTCAGGAGAATTTCTTCGGTATCCTTGACTTCGATTTGCCCTCTGGTTTGAAAAAAGTCGGTGTGGTTGCAACTGAAGCGACCGTGAGTAGCGGGGTTTACGTTGACAAAATGCGCCGCATCGGTGTCGAGGTTTTTCAGCGACCCTGTCAGGAGCTGGTTGCGGCGATAGAATCCTGTGCTCGGGATGAAAAAATCGTACGCATCGTCGGCGAAGCTGTGGATTCCATGCGTCAGGTCGGCGTCGATGCGATAATCTTAGGATGCACGCATTTTCCTCTGGTAAAGCACGTTTTTGAAAGATTGTCTGGAAAAATCTTGGTTCTCGATCCGGCTGAACTGCTGGCGAAAAAACTCGAAAGGTTCCTTTCGAAGAATCCAAATGGAAAGGCACGCGTGAAATTTTACGTTTCTTCTGACGCGGAATCCTTTTCGAAGAAGGTGCTGAGCTACGGTGTCACTCTTCCATACACCGTCGAAGAATTCTCGTGGGGTGAGATCGCAGGGTGAAGAGAATTCTCATCGTGTCTGGCCTTTCTGGAGCGGGCAAGAGTACAGCGATAAGGATACTCGAAGACCTTGGTTTTTTCTGCATAGATAATCTTCCTCCAACCCTGCTGAACGATTTCATGGCCGTCGTTATGAGCTCATCGATGGAGAACGTAGCCTTAGTGCTGGATGTGAGAAGCGCTCAGTTCGGCGATCTGACGAGCGCCGTGAAGAAGTTGCTTCAAAGCTATGGTGAATCGATCAGTGTGCTCTTCTTGGAGGCCTCCAAGGAAGAATTGATCAGGAGATTCTCCGTGACACGTAGAAAACATCCACTCGAGGGAAAACTGAGTCTGTCTGAAGCCATTGAGATGGAGAAGAAAATGCTCGAGGAGATAAGGAACATGTCGCTGGTCATAGATACCACGGAAATGGACATACAGATGTTGCGCGAGCGAATAAGCGGTCTGTTGTCGATAGAGAAAACCTTTCTCATAAGGTTAAGGAGCTTCGGTTTCAAGTACGGTTTGCCACCCGACACCGACTTCCTCCTGGACGTCAGGTTCATGGCGAACCCTTATTATCGTTCGGAACTCGCACCACTCGACGGGCGAGACGAAAGAGTGAAACAGTTTTTCGAAAACCAGAACGACGTAGCCGAGTACATTGAATGCGCTGCAAAGATGATCCATATAGCCGCCATGGGTTACAAAAAGGTCGGCAGAGCCGGAATGACAGTGTCCGTGGGCTGTACCGGTGGTCGGCACAGATCCGTCTACGTGGTGGAACGACTCGCCGAGAAGCTCGCGAACGAATTTGGTATCGAAGTTGAACATCGGGATGTGAACAAATGAAAGTGATCGCCATCGGTGGTGGAACAGGTCTTTCAACCATTCTCAGGGGTTTGAAAGGTAAGAACCTCGAATTGACCGCGGTGGTGGCCGTGACAGACGAAGGAGGTAGTTCCGGCAAAATAAGAGAGGAACTCAACGTGCCACCACCAGGTGATGTGAGAAACAACATCATAGCGCTCGCGAAAGTCGAAAGTCTGATGAGCAAGCTCTTTTCATACAGATTCAGAACGAATGGGAGTCTTTCGGAGCACAGCGTTGGCAATATAATACTCGCAGCCCTCACAATGATGACAGGTAGTTTTGCAAAAGCTGTCAGGTATGCTTCGGACATACTCGCGATCGAAGGGAAAGTGCTTCCAGTGTGCGAAGAACTCGTGAGGTTGAAGGCGATCTACAGTGATGGTTCTACCGTTGTGGGGGAGACCGAGATCGCCAAGAAGACCGATTCCAGAATTGTCTTGGTGGATCTTGACAAGAAAGTGCGCGCGCTGGACGAGGTGCTGAGCGAGATCTCTCAAGCCGACGCGATCCTGCTGGGGCCGGGTAGCCTGTACACGAGTGTGATCACCAACCTTCTGGTGGATGGAATGGCCGAAGTGATTGGTGAGAACAAAAGAGCAAAGAAGATCTACATAGCAAACATCATGACTCAGCCCGGTGAAACGATTGGTTACAGTCTCGAGGACCACGTGTACGAAGTGGAGAGGTATCTGAAGGTTCGACTGGATTACATCGTCGCGAACAGAACTTTGCCACCGAAAGATGTGCTGGAGTCCTACGCAAAACAAGGATCGGAACCGGTGTTACCACGTGGTCGGGTGGACGAAAGGTATATCTTTCAAGATCTGTTAGAAATCACTTACGAAGCCAACGATCCAAGACCCAAAGCGAGACACGATCCGCACAAGACGGCCGAGGTCGTGATAGATCTACTGGGGGGGCGATCCTCGAATGAGAAGTGAGATCAACTTTTCCGAATTCGTGCGCCACGAACTTTGTTCTTTGAGTGTGGACGATCCACAGTTGGCGGCCAACGAAGCGTACGGATTCGTCAAAGCGAGAGGATCTCTGAATCTTTCCCAGTCGGGAGCAGAAGTTTCGCTGAGGTTTCCAAACATACAGACCACACGCAGATTTCTGAAACTCTTGAAGGCTCTCTCTGTGAAGGATTACCAGATGATGGTGCTCTCGACCAAGGGACTCTGGCCGGCGAGGGGTGCACAAGTGAACCTCGGGTTGGAGTTCCTGGAAAAGATCGGTGTTAAGGAATCTCTCTGGGATAAAATTATCGAGCATAGGGATCCTGCAATGTTTGGAGCCTTCCTGAGAGGTTTTTACTTAGGATGCGGTTCGATCCTGAATCCTGCGCGCACGTATCACTGGGAGCTCACGTACCACGACGGAGAATTTCTCCAGCAGATAGCGAACGTCCTGAACCATACGTTGGGCTTAGAAGCGAAGATCAAACGTCTTAAGCATGCCTACAGGCTGTCGCTGAGACGTGCTCAGGACGTCGTGGAAGTGTTACACTTGATCGGTGCCATAGAGGCTGCCAACCGTGTCGAAGAACTCGTTCGACAGCGTTCAATTGCTTCTGATGTTAACAGAAGCATGAATTTCATTTCTGCAAACGCTGATAGAATAGGTAAGAGCACGGCAGCGCAGTTGAAGGCCTTACAGATCATTGAGAAAACCATAGGTATAGACTCGCTCGACGAAGAGTTGAGAGAGATAGCGAAGTTGAGGCTGGAAAACGAAGATCTCAGCTTGAGGGAGCTCGGTGAACTCATGACACCACCCATGAGTAAATCGATGGTCTACTCGCGCCTGAGGAAAATCATGAGCATAGCCAAGAACCTGGCCCAGGAGAGAGTGGGATGAAGTGTCCTTACTGCGGTCATCCGGACAGCAGGGTCCTCGATTCCAGGCCGACCCTCGATGGCACGGCGATAAGACGCCGCAGGGAATGCTTGGAGTGTGGGGCCCGTTTTACCACATACGAGCGCTACGAACTGTTACCCATAATCGTTGTGAAGAAAGATGGACGAAGGGAAGCGTTCGATAGAAACAAAGTGTTGAACGGTGTTTTGAAGGCCTGCGAGAAGAGGCCGATACCCTATGAAACACTCGAAAAGCTCGTCGAAGAGGTTGAGCTTGCGATACAGAAGACGGGTTACACGGAAGTTCCTTCGAGAATGATCGGCGAGCTCGTCATGCAGAAGCTCAAAAACATAGACCAGGTAGCGTACGTCAGGTTCGCGTCCGTGTACAAGGATTTCAGAGAGATTGATCAGTTCTTAGAGATTGTGAAAGAACTGAAAAAGAACGAGGAGGGAACGTCATGAAGAAGAGCGTGATCAAACTCACAAAGGAAGGTTACGAAGCGCTCAAGCAGGAACTGGAGAGTTTGAGACAGAAGCTCATGTACGAAATCTCACAGCGCATAAAGGAAGCGAGAGAGCTTGGTGACCTTGCAGAGAACACCGAGTACGATGAAGCGAAGAACGAGCAAGGAAGGATCAACAGCAGGATCGCTGAACTGGAACAGATACTGAACAACGCAGAGATTATAGAATCCGCCGAATCGGACGTTGTCTCGATAGGTTCCTGGGTGGTTATCAGAAACCTCAACACAGGAGAGGAGAGGACCATAAGGCTCGTGAACCCGCACGAGTCAGACATATTCTCGAACAAGGTAAGCGTCGATTCACCCGTGGGAAGGGTCCTGCTGAACAAGAAGATCGGAGAGATCGTCCGACTGAAGACACCATCGGGACAAGTGAAGTACGAAATAATAGGCATAAGAACGGAATGAGGTGGTCGTGTGGCTCAGGAGATACGGAACCAGAAGCTGCAGAAAATAGGTGAAATTCGCGAAATCAAGGTCAACCCCTATCCCTACAGATTCGAGAAAACGCACTCGAGCGGTCAGATACGGGAAAAGTTCGGCTATCTGAATCCCGCCGAGGTGCTGGAAAATGAGAAACTCTCCACCGCAGGTCGCGTGATGACGATAAGGTTGCACGGAAAGTCTTGTTTCTTTACCTTGAAGGACTTCGACGGTAGGATTCAAGCTTACATCAGGCAAGACGCGGTCGGGGAAAAGATGTACGAGTTCTTCAAGAGATACATAGACACGGGTGACATTGTCGGAATCAGGGGGTTTCCTTTCAAGAGCAAAACCGGTGAACTGACGATTTTCGTTGAGGAATTCCAGCTCCTGTGCAAAGCTGTGAGGCCCTTGCCGGAGAAGTGGCACGGACTCAAGGACAAGGAACTGGCATACAGACAGAGGTACGTGGATATGATTGCGAACGATAGCACAATAGAGAGATTCAAGATCAGATACAAGGCGATGGCTTTTATAAGAAAGTTCTTAGTCGACAGGGGCTTCGTCGAGGTTGAAACACCCATCTTGAACTTCATCCCAGGTGGAGGCAGCGCAAGACCCTTCGTGACAAGGCTCGAAGCGCTCGACTGTGATGTGTATCTGAGAATCGCGCCGGAGCTTCATCTGAAGCGCTACATAGTGGGTGGGTTCGAAAAAGTGTTCGAAATGGGGAAAAACTTCAGGAACGAGGGAATATCTTACAAGCACAGCCCTGAATTCACGTCCATCGAGATATACCAGGCCTATGCGGACTACAACGACATGATGGAACTCACAGAACAAATGATCTCGAGTCTGGTTCATTACCTGTTCGGTACGTATAAAATCACCTATCAAGGAGTCGAGATCGACTTCACGCCACCCTGGAGACGAATAAGAATGCACGAATTCATAAAAGAAAAGCTGGGTGTTGACATACTCGAGGACAGCGATGAGAAGCTCTATTCTTTCTTGAAAGAGCGCGGGGTGGAACCGGAACTCAAAACCCGGGGCAAAATGATCGAAAAACTCTGGGATCTCGTGGAAGATCAGATAGTTCAGCCCACTTTCTTGATGGACCATCCTGTGGACATATCACCCCTTGCAAAAAAGCACAGACTGGATCCTCGACTCACCGAAAGGTTTGAACCCATCGTCTGTGGTATGGAACTGGGAAATGCTTTCAGCGAGCTGAATGATCCACAAGAACAGTTGGAACGCTTCCTGGCCCAAGCAAAACTTCTCGAAGCGGGTGACAAGGAAGCTCACAGGATGGATCTTGACTTCGTGAGGGCCCTGGAGTACGGAATGCCCCCGACAGGTGGATTGGGTATAGGCATAGACAGGCTCGTCATGTTGTTAACGGATTCTCCTTCAATAAGGGATGTCATCGCGTTTCCACTCGTCAGTCAACGCTTTGACGAAGCTTTGGATGAGGAAGAAAGGAGTGCTGAGTCATGAGAAAATGGTTCAAGAAATGGCAGAACGTGATTGTCTGGGCACTCGCCGTTGCATTCATCGCAGGCATCGCCTGGTGGTCCGTCGCTGGTTACATCTCTTCACGTGCTCGAAACACGGAATTTCAAACGGAGATCGTAGGTTATGTGGCGGTCAACGGACAGGAACCGAAAGACACGATAGCGAAAGTACCGGCTGCCGAACTGGAGTCTGAGTATGCGAACTTTCTCGCAAACTATTCTGTGGGCAGTCTGGATCCTTTGTTCGAAGAACCACCGCAAAAAGCAAACCTGCTCAAGGAACTTTTGAAAGAGCGAGCCATCCTGTTGTACGCGAAAGAGAACAGTCTGCTACCAACGAAGAAAGAGATCAACGCAAAGTTGAAAGAGTACGAAAACGAGATAAAGAAAAATCAGGCTTTTTTGCAGTACGTGAGGCAACGCTTCGGTAGTTTGGAAGTTTACTTGGACAAGGTTCTGAGACCATCCATTGAGAAGACGATGACGCTCGACAAGGTGAGAAACAAGGTGGCCGGTGTCGGCGAGGAGGAGATGAAAAAGCACTTTGAGGAAAACATAGAGGACATAAAGGCCAAGTACGACACCGCCAACGTCGAGCTGGCTTGGTTCGAGAATGAAGAGAGCGCAAACAAGTTCATGTCGTTGTTGTCCAACATGGCGTTCGATCAAGCCGCCAGTCAGATGAGTGTTCAAATCACGCCCCTGAACAACGTAAAAAGAGGATGGTTCGACAAGGAGATTGAAGAGAAGATATTCTCTGCGACACCCAACAGTGTCGTTGGCCCATTCAAGTTGTCCGAAAGTTGGTTCGTTGTGCACGTGAAAGAGGCCACTGTTGTGAGTGATTTTGCCAGTTTTGCTCTCAGCGACTTTTACGAAACGGAAAAATCTACCCTTCAGAACAGCTTGTTTGAGAAATGGTACGAAGAGTACGTGAACAGTAAGAAGATGGAACTCCGTATAACGGACGAGATTCTCTTCGTTTGGGATAAGATCAGTCAGGCGGCCAGTCAGTCCGAGTTGACGGAGCTGGAAGGGAAAATATCAAGAAAGCTGTTCCTCGAGGATGGGAGCATAGCAATAGACGCTCCTGATACGTTGAAAAGTGCGTACGTGGTGCTGGTGGAAAAGATTGAAGATTTTGGTGGCGAGCTGAATGAGAACCTCAGGAATAGGAGGGAAGCACTGGTTCGTTACCTGTATGAGCAGTACCCATCATCCTTGTACGTGGCTCGAAGAATGTACGAAATAGACAAAAACGACGTTGAGGTCAAGTACAACTATTTCACGTTACTCTATTCCATCGTTAAGCCTTACATTCCCCTCGTTGGGCCTCAAGCTTTGCTTCAGAGCATACTCGAGATAGAGGCTGGACTGGCTTCCATCGTCTCGGATACGTCCGCGGCGATTGAGTTGCGTGCGAGTGCGTGTTACAACCTCTATGATCTTCTAAAAGAACTTGGTGACGCCACGTCGGCCAAATTCTATTTGGATCAGTTGAAAAGTTTGAGTCCGAACTACATAGATTTCGAGGTGGCGATGAGAGAGCTGGAAGAGATGCTACAAAGCACCAGAGAGGAACAAAAATGAAGTGGGCCTGAGGGCCCACTTTTTTGGCTGGGGCGGGAGGATTCGAACCTCCGAATGTCGGATCCAAAGTCCGATGCCTTACCAGCTTGGCTACGCCCCAGTGTTCACCATGATATAATTCTATCATCGATCGGAAGAACCTTCAAGTGGGGTGAGCCACTTGAAACAGATTGTGTTGAGAATTTTTGACACCCAGGAAGAGTTGCAAGTCCCAATCGGCGAGAAGCTGCTGGAGCACGCGAAACGTTGCTGGAAGTACCATGACACCCCCATAGTTGCTGCACGTCTGGACAACACGATTGTAGAACTCACAAGGCCGCTGGACAGGGGTGGTACAGTCAAGTTCATAGATCTTCGCTCTCTGGATGGTCTGAGGATATACCAGAGAGGGACGCTCTTCGTGCTGAACATGGCGCTGAAGCAGCTGTATCCGAACTGCGAACTGTGGGTATTGCACTCCTTAGGTAACGCGCTCTACTGTGAACTGAGGTGTTCTGGAGGGGTGCGGAGTCTCTCTGAAGAAGAGATTCAAAAAGTGAAAGCCAGGATGAACCAGATAGTGGCGCACGACCTTCCCTTTGAAAAGAACGAGTATTACAAAGACGAAGCTTTCAGGATATTCGCTCAGCAGGGAGACGAAGACAGGATCAGGCTGTTCAAGTTCAGGAAGAAGAAAACGATCAAGCTTTACAGGTGTGGCGATCATTACGATTACTACTACGGTTACATGCCTCCAAGTACGGGCGTACTGAAGTGGTTTGACCTGGTGAAGGAGAACGATGGCTTTCTGTTGATATTACCTGATCAGAAGGACCCGCTGAACGTATCTCCACCAAAACCTCTGCCCAAGCTCTCATCGGTGTTTTACGAGTACGCCCGATGGCTCAATGTGATAGGCATCAGAACCGTGGCCGATCTGAACGAGATCATCTCCAGAGGGGAACGCGAAATCGCCGAGTTGATGATCATAAACGAGGCGTTGCATGAGAAGAAAGTCTCCCAGATCGCCGAGCAGTTCGCAAACAGCGGTGCGAGACTGATACTCATAGCAGGTCCCTCTTCTTCCGGCAAGACCACGTTTGCGAAAAGGCTGTTAGTTCAACTGCGCGTTCAAGGTTTCAAGCCTTTGGTGGTATCTCTCGACGATTATTTCGTCGACAGAGAGCTTACCCCGAGAGACGAACAGGGGAATTACGACTTCGAAGCTTTGGAGGCTATAGACCTGAAACTTTTCAACGAGCAATTGTTGATGCTCATAGAGGGCAAAGAGGTGGAATTACCAAAGTTCGATTTCAAAGCTGGAAAACGCACTTGGACGGGGCAAAAAATCAGACTGGACAAAAACCAACCCATAGTGGTTGAGGGCATCCACGGGCTGAACGAAAAACTAACCGAGAGTATCGACAGATCCATGAAGTTCAAAATCTATGTGAGCGCTTTAACTCAATTGAACCTGGATCCACACAACAGAATAACCACCACGGACACCCGCCTTTTAAGAAGGATCATAAGGGATTACAAATTCAGGGGCCATTCTGCGTTGGATACTCTGAAGATGTGGCCGAGTGTGAGAAGAGGTGAAGAAAGGCACATCTTCCCATTTCAAGAGGAAGCCGATGTCATGTTCAACTCTGCTATAGTCTACGAGTGGGCCGTTCTGAAGGTTTTTGCCGAACAGCTGCTCGTTCAGGTGCCACCCGAGGAACAGGAATACACCGAGGCGCTGAGACTGATGAAGTTGCTCGATTATTTCTTACCCATCACGAACCTGGAGGACATTCCAAGAACTTCCATACTGAGAGAGTTTATCGGAAGGAGTGCGTTCAAGTATTGAAGAGAAAATTGGTGATAATTTTTTCCTTTTTGCTCATACACGTCTTTGCTACGCATGTGTATTATGGGGATCAACCAATACTCATTTCGAGTGAAGGTTGGTTACTGAAGTGGGATCGTTTTGTGGAACTCTTGAAGTACTACTTCGAACGCATGGGCTTCGAACAACCCACGTTGGGAAACGTGGGTGATTTCAACTACATCGTTTGGAACGGGCACACCGTCGGCTATGACTCGGCCTCGAAATTTGTTAGCCTCGATGGTGTGAGCAAGCGAAGTGAGGGTATCGATCTGCTCGAGGCACTGAAAGTTTTTGGCCTGCCTTTTGTTCTGGAACAGGATCGACTGATCTTGCCGAACATGTGGATACATGAGATTCAGAAGGTTCAGGATGTGATCGAAATCAGTTACAGTGGGGAAAAAAGGTTGAGTGCGCTTCAAGACGGTGGATACGTGTACTTCAAGAGCGAAGGCTACGTCTTTTATGGCAACGTTATGTACAGACCCGGTCAGATCCTGGCACAATTTGAGCGCGCTTCGAACGAATCGATCAAGCAACAGATCGATCTCAAAGGACTCATACGTCTGGTAATGGCAAGGGAAATCTCCGTTTCGAGTGTGCGCTTTTTGGAGTTGAGCGAGAACGTAGTGGTGAGCGAAAACGAACTGACAGTTCTGTACGCCCCGGGGGACAACAGGGTTATAATCAGACCGTACGTACCAGAGTACGATGGAGCTGACTGGCCAGTTTACGCTGAGGTCAGGAAGATAGCTGAGAAGTTGTGTCAGAGATTCTCCCTCAAGCTTGAGATCTGTCCCCTGATCGTGCTACCACCGCAAACCATGACGATGCTGATTCTTGTGGAGGATCAAGCACTACTCGATGAGCTGAAAGGGTTTCTGGAGGATCTCGTGAGATGAAGAAGTTTGTACTTGTTCTGCTGATCGTCCTCTCAGCGCAGCTCGTGGCGAGACAGTTGACACTCTTTTATCTCGATGATAAGCTCAATCCAGTTTCTGTTCGACAGAACGTTGGTGATGACAGCGACCTGGTGAAAACGATCTTCGACAGGTTGGCTTCTCCGCCGAACGGGCTGAAGAGTTTCGTTCCAAGCGATGTTTTGAGGGCTTACTTTTTCGTGGAAAGTTACCTGGTCATCGATCTGAAGAGAGGCCCTATATCCATGCTCGATTTCACGCAGGAGCGGTTCTTCGTGCATCAACTCTTGAGGACCATCTTCGAGAACTTTTCCGGGATCGACGCTGTCTACTTCCTGGTGGATGGTTCAAGAAGGGATGTGCTCACGAAGATGGTGGACGTGAGGTTTGGGTTTGCAAGGCACTTTTGGAGCCGCTGGCCAGTGGAGGGTGAACAGTAATGGACTCGGTTCAGCTCGGTGACAGGGTCTTGGCGTTGTTCAAGGATGGTCGCTCGTTCCTCTTCAAGGTTCAGGACGGTAAGCTCCAGACTCACCACGGGATCATAGATCTGGCATCACTCGTTGGTAAGAACTACGGGAGCGTTTGTGAAACGCACACAAAGGAACGTTTTTACATCATGAAACCCCGTTTGGTCGACGAGATTTACAAGATGAAACGGCAGACGCAGATAGTCTATCCTAAGGACATAGGCTTCATTCTGTTGATGCTCGATGTGCACGAAGGTAAAACGGTCATAGATGCAGGAGTTGGCAGTGGTGCAATGTGTGCGGCACTGGCTCGAGCGGTGGGAACCAAAGGTAAGGTCTATGCGTACGAAAGAAGAGAAGAGTTCAAGAAATTAGCGCAAGAGAATCTGACAAAGTGGGGTTTGGCGGACAGGGTTGAGATCAAGCTGAGAGACATATCCGAAGGTTTTGACGAGCGAGTAGATGCGATCTTTTTGGACGTTCCTGACCCGTGGAACTACATTCGACAATGCTATGAGGCACTGAACGGTTCTGGAAACATCGCGATCGTGTGTCCCACGACGAACCAAGTCCAGCACGTGCTCGAGGAGATCTCGAAGTTTTCGTTCGTGGGTATCGAGGTGTGGGAGAGTTTGTTCAGGCAGTACAAACCCGTTGCAGATAGACTCAGACCCTTTGACAGGATGGTCGCACACACCGCCTACATGATTTTCGCACGGAAGGTAATGAACGATTGGAGGGATTGAAATGAGGAAAAACGTGTTTGTTGTCGTGACAGTTGGTGTGGTCGTACTCCTCACAGCATGGCTTCTGAGCGGGGCTGTGACCCCCAAAGATGTGGACAAGGCCTTGACTCCTTTCTACCAAACTCTTTCTTACATTCTGAACGCCTACTACGAGAGGGACAGCATCGACTTGAACAAGCTCATCGACTCCGCGATCGATGGTCTGGTGAAAGGTCTCGGCGACGATTTTTCTTACTACGAGGGTCCGGAAGAGGTTGAGGAAAAGCAGATCGAGATGGAAGGCGAGTACGGAGGTCTCGGTATAGAAGTGACGTACGACAGCGAGTACAAAGCAGTGAAGGTCATAGCGCCCATGTACGGAACTCCCGCCTGGCGGGCCGGCCTGAAACCGGGTGACAGGATTGTTTCGATAGACGATCAACCCGTCAGTGAGATGCAGTACATGGAGGCGGTTCGAAAGCTGAGGGGTCAGCCCGGCACTCAGGTGAAGATCAAGGTTCTGAGGGAAGGTGTGCAGGAACTGTTGACCTTCGAGATCGTCAGAGAGGTCATCCGAATCGTACCGGTCAAGCATGCTTACATCGAGACACAAAAAGGGCGCGTCGGCTACGTCATGATCACCCGGTTCGGTGCGAAGACTACCCAGGAGATGGCTTCGGCCCTGGACGAAATCTTTGAGAAGGGCGTTCAAGGCATATTGTTGGACCTGAGAAACAATCCAGGAGGCTATCTGAACAGCGCAATAGACGTTGCGAGTTTCTTTGTGGACAAGGGAATCATCGTGAAAACGAGGAACGCTTATGGTGTTGAAGAAGTGTACGAGTCGAAGGGCAACAAGTATCCCAATGTCCCCGTCGTGATTTTGGTGAACAAAGGTTCCGCCTCGGCATCCGAGATAGTTACCGGAGCGCTGAAGGACAACAACGTGGCTAAGATCGTTGGACAGACGACTTTCGGAAAAGGCTCTGTTCAAACCGGATTTCCTCTTGCCAACGGTGGGACGCTGTATTTGACCACGGCAAGGTACATGACACCTTCCGGCAAAGATATCCACAGGATAGGGATAGAACCGGATGTTGTGGTAGAAGAGGAGAATGAAAAACCGAGGGAAACTCTGGTGTACGACTACACGAAGAAAATCGTTGAAGTCAATTTGGAAGATCCTTTCATCGCAAAAGGCTTAGAAACATTGCTGGAGTTGATTGAATGACGTCTTTCGGCTTTGCCACGATCTGCTTTTCAATCTGTTTGGTCGTGGCACTGCTTTTTCAGCTTCAACTTGGAATGAACAAAGATTTGATCTGGATAGAACCTTTCCCGAAGGTGAGGCTACGCTCACCGTTCCAAAACTTCCTCTCTGCGCTGGGGAAAAAGATGAACTTCTTGATGGAGTTACACCAGCTTCCGATCGCCAATTTTTTGATACCTTCACAGGGCGGAACGGTTGCGGTGTTGAGGTTGGAGCGACTTGCGGATTATTATTCTGTCCTGATGAAGGAGAAAGAAAAACCCATCGAAAACAGAGTCGAAGTGGAAATAGCAGGTTCAAAGAAGATCGTTCGTGCCAGTTTCGAGAAGAACGGTGTGAAGATAATGTATTCTGCCTCGATAGTTTTGGATGAAGAAGGGCAGGTACTGACAAACCATTCGGACGTCGCGAAGATCCTGATCCAGGTTCTGGACGGTGAGTCACAGCGTGTGAATGCCGTAAAGAGCGGGGAGGAGTACATAGAATCATTGAAAAACTTAGCTTCGAAGTACGCAATTGAGGTGCTAACGGCAAAATGAGGATTCTGAAATGCCTCTTTGTGAAAGACGCCTTTCTCAAAGTTCATGAAACCTGGTCTTTCCTGATCGCTTTGATCACGTTCAACACAGTCATAATCGCATTCTGGGATAACTTCCAGCTTGTTTTTGTTGGAACCAACCTGCTTGTGAAGTACATAGAGATGAACGTGGCTTTTCTTATCTACGTGTTTCTGCTCTGTGGCTTGACCTTGTTGCGCCGTGATGTACAAGACGCACTTTCCGTACCGCTGTTGTTTTTTCCCTACATCTTGACTCCTATTTACGCAGTGATGCTGGCCTGGCTCAGGTTCCCAAAAGCCCTGTCCTTCACGATCGCGTTTGTCCATTCAATCTTCCTCGCCAGTGAGCACGATCCACTGATCCTGTCGGTGAGAATCTTTGCCTACCTTGGTCTACTCACGGTGGTGAGATACTGGATATGACAGACCTTGTGTTGAGACATCACCGTACCTTGTTGGTCGTTTTTTTGCTTTCAGCTTTTCTCTTCGCTCTTTTTGGACTCAGGAGAATCTCCATAAATTCTGATCTGACGAACTTAGCCGACAAGTTCGACCAAAACTACAAAGAACAGATAGGCTTCCTGTCCGAGAAGCTTTCTTCGAACATTCTGGTGGTGCTCGCATATACAGACGGCAACATCGAAAAGGCGAAGAGGGCTGTTGAGCTTTTGAAGGAACGGTTCGAGGAGAGCGGATACGTTTCAGAAACGTTGAAGATGGATAATCCCGAGCTGTTTGTGAAGTACGGCTTTCTGGGCCTCGATTCGGAAGTGTTACGCCGGGTACAGAACGCTTTCGATTTTGGTGAGGGAAGTTTCCTGGATTTTTCTCAGTGGAGAAATTTGTTCGCTTCTTTGTCAATGCTCAACGAGCTTGCGGAAGAATACATCAACAGGAAGGGCATCGAGCAGTACATACTGCTCTCTCCAGATCAGCGTTTGATACTCATCAACTTCGCTTTGAATTCGAGCGTGAGTGATGTTAACGCCATCTATCAAGCCGTTGTCGGACTGCGCAACACTGCGAAGGAAGTGAGCAAAGCTACCGGAGTTCGATTTGCGTTCACAGGTACACCCGCGGGTGTATACGAATCGAACAATCAGGTTCAGAGAGATTTCGCCATCACCTCCATCGTATCGTTGTCCGGAATAAGCTTAATAGTCTATTTGGGCTATGGAAGTTTGAGTGTCTTACTCTGTCTTTTCCTCTCGATGGTAGTTGGCATGTGCATGACCCTTGGTTTGGCAGGCCTCCTGGTTGGCGAGATCAACATAGTGACTTCCTTCGTGAACGCAATGGTGTTGGGACTCGGGATCGACTACGGAATTCATGTCATGACGAGGATCGCAGAATATTCGAGATTCAAGGATCTCAGAGAAGGTATCAAGGAAGCTCTCTCGGAATTGCTCAAACCCAGTCTGATTGCTCTTTTGACGACCGTAGGCGCCTTTAGTTCGATGTACCTTGGACTCTCAAGACCTTTCGTTCAGATGGCAACCTTCTCCATCATCGGTATGATCTGCTTCTATCTGACCATGATGCTCTTCTTGCCGTCGATGCTTTTGAGTTTAAGAATTCGGCCCGTCGAACATGAGAAACTCACTTTCCTGAGGAGACTCTTTTCGATGAGTCGGTCAAGGAGGTTTGCGCTTGTAGTTTCTGTTGTACTGATCGCATTCATTCCACTCGGAGCTTTGAATTTAAAAGAGTACTGGTACACTCCTCCGGGACTCGTTGCCAAGCGAGCCGAGTCTGCCATGGCCTTCGCTGAGCTGAAGAAGAGTTTTCAGAGGGTTGGCTTCGGAGAAATCTGTGTGGTCGCAGAAGATTTGGAAGAGTTGCATCGGTTGGACCAGTTGCTGAAAAGCTCTGATCTTTTCATTCCACCGCTGTCGGTACTGAGCCTGATGGAGTTCTCGAAGTTCGATGGTAATGGAAGTGCACAGAATCTCTACGCGAGTCTCAGTGAAATGGTGAACAATCCTTTCTTACTGGCCGTTTTCAAAAGAATCGGTATGTATCCGCAGATTTTGGATATGCTCAGACTCTTAAAAGGCTCGAAAGATTTGAACGACGTGCTGAGTGAGCTTCAGAAAGACGTTCCTCTCTTTTTCTATCAAAGAGATGGGCGCACCATGTACGTTCTTTACACGGACACGACGAAAGATTTGTACAAAGACAATCGTCTGAAGATCGTTCACAACTTTGTCACCGAAAATGGCGTCAAATCTTTCGGGACACCCATGATACTCTACATGATCATGGAGGACATGAGAAAGAGCATGTACTCAGTGATATTTCTTACCGTTTGTGGTATCTTTTTCATGTTGCTGCTGAGCGTCAGATCTTTAAAAGCCAGTCTCTGGATCACTGTGGGAGTCTTGGCTTCCATAGTTGGAACGTTTGGGGTGGGGTCATTGCTCAACATCCGTACCACGTTCATGACCTTGCTTTCTGTGCCTTTGCTGCTTGGACTCGGGGTGGACAGTTTCATTCACATGAGACACGCGGTCTTGAGGAACGACGAGACACACACCTATAGGACTTTCAAATCGGTGTTCCTGTCTATTATAACGACCATAGCGGCTTTTGGAAGTTTCTCTACGGCTCAGGGCCAGCTCCTGAGGGAGTTCGGCGTTCTCATGGGGATAGGATTCGTGATGTGTTTCTTCACAACCGCGCTTTTGAGCTTCCACGTTCTTGGAGGTGAAGACCGTGAAAATAGCGATGTTCACTGAAACTTACGTTCCTCAAAAAAATGGCGTTGCGACGTCTGTCTTTCTATACAAGCGCGCGCTCGAAGAGCGAGGCCATCAGGTGTACGTTGTCACGACAGTCGGGCAGACCAGCGACGAGATTTTCGTGCTGAAGAGTTCACAGTTCAAGTACGAATCGAACCACGTAATTCCAACCAGTGGTCGGCTACTCCCTGTGCTCGATTTCGTTCGCAGAAAAAGAGTCGAGATCATTCACAGCCATGCCCCGTTCGCACTCGGACTGAGGGCTCTTGCAACGCAAAAATATCTGAAAATTCCTCACGTTCACACGTACCACACTTTGCTGGTCGAATACCGACACTACATTCCAAAGCCACTCACACCTTCGAGAGAAAGTGTTGCGGAGTTTTCCGCCTGGTTCTGCAACATGGTCAACAGGATCGTCGCACCGACCGAAAACATAAAACAAGAACTGATGGGTTATGGCGTGGTGAAACCCATTCACGTGATACCAACCGGGATCGATGTGGAATCTTTCGAAAGGCCCTCACTCCTCGACGTAAGGAAGAGGCACGGAATATCTCCCCAGACAAAGTTGTTGCTCTACGTTGGAAGGTTGGCGAAAGAAAAGAACGTGTCTTTTCTGCTCCGTGTGCTCAGAGAGCTGTTGAACAAAAACTACGATGTAATCCTCATATTCGTCGGTGATGGGCCCGAGAGAGACCAGCTGGAAGAGGAAGCAAAAGGGCTCGAAATAGAAGACAGAGTGATCTTCACTGGTGCCCTTCCACGAGAACAACTCGTTGACTACTATCAGCAGGCTGATCTTTTCGTCTTCGCCTCGATGACTGAAACTCAAGGGCTCGTGGTCCTCGAATCTCTGGCGGCAGGGACGCCCGTGGTGGCCGTCGCGAAAATGGGAATCGCAAACGTTTTGAAGGATCGTAAGGGTGCTTTGCTCTTACAGGAACCAAAACTGGAAGAGTTCGTCGAAAAAGTGGAAATGCTGCTTTCCGATACGAGACTGTACGATGAGATGAGATCGGAAGGAAAAGCTTACGTGAAACAGCACTGGTCCATACAAAAAACGGTCCAGGATCTGGAAAAAGTTTACGAGCTGAGCCTTCTCGAAGGTCCAGCCGAAGTGGAGTATTATACCAGCGTGTGGATCGAGATCATCGTGGAGAAGATGAAACAGATCTCCAGCAAGATCTTCACTTCAGGAGGTGGTAGGCGTGCTGGCTTTGCACCTTTTTCTCGGACACGTGGTCGCTGACCATGCATTCACAAACAATGCGAAAATAAGAACTTACAAAGGTTCGAAGCTGTTTGGGCACATCCTCTGGTCGTTCTTTGCAATCCTGGCCTTCACGTTCGATGTGTTTTTGTACTCGAAGCTTGGCACGGCCTTGCTCTTCGGGTTCTTCGCAATACACGCTCTGCTCGACGTTCTCAGGGTGAAGGTCTATCCGAGAGGCACGCCGCTGCACCTCGTTGAGCTCGCCGGGCTCGCCTCCGCCTTCATTTTCAACGTGATGGGTATGAACTTGTTGAACAGATCTTATCTGTCGAACGAGTTCGTTCTCTATCTGCTCGGTATGTCGGCCGTGTCGGTTGGAGTGACGTACTTCTTTAGAAATTTCTATCCGAAAGACGAATTCATGTCTGACATAGATGGCATTTCCGAAAGACTGGCAGTCTTCATTTTTCTGCTCGCTTCAAAGCCTCTTTTCGTTTTTCTCTCACTGGTGATCGCTTTGTTCTACCGTCTCATCTTCGTGAAGAAGTTCGATCACACGTGGTGGATCAGTCCGGCCAGCGGGCTGCTGATCAGTCTCGCATGGAGGTTCATGCTCTATCGATGATCGGTGAAAAACTCATAAGGGTACCGATCATAGGTTCAACCAACGATTTTCTCAAGGAAAACTGGAAACTGTTCCCGCATGGCACGGTAATCGTTGCGGACGTTCAAACCACGGGCCGTGGCAGGTTCAACAGAGCCTGGTATTCGCCCGAAGGAGGACTGTGGTTCTCGGTACTTTTCAAACCCAGAAAGAACATGCGACCGAACTTTTACACGAAGCTCAGCGCGGTCTCGATCGTCAGATCCTTAAGACCATTGAAGGTCGAAGCGAAGTTGAAGTGGCCGAACGATGTCTACGTAGATGGGAAGAAACTCGCAGGCATACTCACAGAAACTATTTTCGAAGAAGATCGACTGGGAGCGATCATCGTGGGAATAGGCATGAACGTCAACAACGAGATTCCCAAAGAGCTTGAGAAGAAAGCCACGAGTCTCAAGCTTCTGGTTGGTGAAGAACTCGAAAGGTTGTCGGTGCTGTCTATGATCCTCAGAGAGATGAACAGAGCTCTCAGAGTATATTCAAGAAAACCAGAGGCCTTGACACGGGTGTGGAAAAACATGTTGATTCAAAAAGAAGGGCAGCTCATTTGTGTGAACGTGGGCAGTGAAACGTTGAAGGGTGAGATCGTTCAGATAGACGATGAATCGATCACACTCAGAATACAAGACAAAACGATGCGCCTCAGTTCGCTGGAGATTGTGGACTGTTAGGAGGATCTGATTCGTTCCTTCCTGTTCGACCAACGATTTTGACCCCGTTTTCCTCAACGATTGCTTCGATCTCACGGAAAGGGAAGATGATCTTTATTGCGTCGCCTATTTTCACTTCATAAGACGATTTAACAACCCTTCCATTGACCAGGACCTTCCCGCTCTCTATCATCCGTTGCGCAACTGTTCTTCGCTTGATCAGTCCATTCTGCTTCAAATATTTGTCGATTCGCACAACCTTCACCCACCTTGTAGTATACTTCATTAGAGGTGAAACTTTTGCCCTATTTCAGATACACCGCCTTAACACCTGAAGGAAAGAGAATAAGGGGGACAATCCAAGCCAGCAGCGAATCTCAAGCCGCAGACCTGATAAAGAGAAGAAACTTCTTGGTCTTGCGCATCCAGCCCATCAGTTCGAAGAAGGACATCGTACTGTTCGGGGTCCATTTGAACGAGCTGGTGATCTTCTGTCGACAGTTGGCAACGATGGTCACAGCAGGAGTCAGATTGAAGGATGCCCTCTCGATACTGGCGCGTCAGGATGTATTCTCTTCCCGCTTCAGAAAGATCGTCAACAACCTGGTGTTATCACTCGAAATGGGCATGTCCTTTTCCGAAGCTTTGAGAAATGAAAAGGTGTTCGACCCGGTGTTCATCAACTTAGTTTCCGCAGGTGAAGAAGGCGGCGTGCTGGACAAATCTCTGGAGAAGGCCGCAGATTTTTACGAATCTTCCAAGAAGTTACAGGATGAGGTTAGGGCAGCCATGGCGTACCCAACGTTCGTTCTTTTGTTCGCTGTGGGTGTCATATTCTTGATAACGTTTTATATTCTGCCGAGGTTGATCTCCGTCTTCGGTGATATACCTACAGGTGGAATCGTTCGGTTTCTCATGAACGCAAACAGATACCTTTCTAACAACTGGCTTTCGGTCCTGATAACGGTAGCGCTGGTTGCGATTGGAATCATCATCTTCTCGAAAACCAGGTACGTCAATTACGTGAAGGAATGGTTTGCCAGGTTGTTTCCTCCGCTTGCGAAATTGCGTAACATGATGGCGGTGGAGCGTTTCTGCAGAATCTTGGGAACGCTGACGGGCAGTGGCGTTCTTTTGACGATGGCCATAGAGATGGCCGCAGCCGCGTCGAACAGCCCCAGGATGATGAGGGTGAGCAAGCGCATCAGCGAGAGGGTTCGTGAGGGAGCCAGCTTGAGGCAGGCGATGCTCGAAAGCGGCGTTTTCCCACAGTTGGTTTACGAGATGGTGGGAACGGGTGAAGAAACCGGAAAGTTGGAAGAAGTGCTGATGAAGGTCGCAGATTTTTACGAGGATCAGATAAGAACGGGGGTCAAAAAATTGGTCTCCTTGGTTGAACCGATGTTGATCGCGGGCGTTGGAGGATTCATCGCTTTCATGGCTCTCACAATGTATTCGACGATATTCCAGTTGCAGCAAACGATAGGCAGGTGATTTAAGTGCTGATCGAGGTGCTTTTCAAGTTACTCGTCCTGGCATCCTTCGCCGTGGGGATGTTTTCCTGCGTGCCTGTTGTGGATAGAATGTTAGATTATGTTGAACCGCTCTATTTGAAGTGCCTGACGTATTCTGCACTTCACTATGTTCTCGATGACAATCCATCTGGGACCGTGACGATAAGCGTTATAAACGATGAAATAAGGTTGAGGTGCATTCGTCCAGGTAAGATGGGGAATGTCACCACGATCAGTGTCGTTACAAAAGAGCAGGTACAGATCGTGACCAAAGACGGTGGAGCGATAACTTTATCACCCACAACGGTCCTTCGGGCAGGAAGTATCGTGAGCAAGAACTGGACGTTGAGTTTTCCACCAGTGGTTTTGAGGGCGAACATCAAGAGGTGATAAGGTGCAAATATTCCACAAGATGATCACGGCGATCGATATAGGGAAAAATTGGGTTCAAGGCTCGAGGGCGAGAAAATTCAGGGGAATCTTGTCGAATCCCGTTTTCGTAGGTGTGAGAAAAGATGAAGATGTTGTCGAGCGTCTAAAGGAACTGCGTTCGAAGCTGAAACCCGATGTGGAAGACATCGTCGTGACGAACTTTCCGATGGAAGACGTGCTGTTCAACACCGTGGATGTACCGAAAGAAATTAAGAAACGGGAACTGAGAGCCTACGCTGTAGCTGAGATGTCGAGAATCCTCAATCTCTCTTCTTCTGAAATGGCACTCGATTGCATGATGAATCCCGTTGGAAAGGCGCTCGTCATGGTGACAAAAGCTCGACGGCTCAACGAGTGGGTGTCGAGCATCACCTCCGCAGGATTTCCGTTGCCGGACGTTGTGATACCCGACGTCTTCAAGTATTTGCAACTGATCAGGGTACCTGTGCGGGAAACCTGTGTGCTCATTTTTCTGATGCCGGATTACAGTACTGTCATCGTATGTGTGGCTGGTTCACCACTCGGGATAAGGACGTTTTCTCACTCAGTTGAAGAGACCATCGCAATAGTGAGTGAAGAAACGGGATTGAGTAAAGAGGAGATAGCCCGAGAACTGGCCAAACCGGAGCCTAACAACGCGAGGAACGTGTTCGAGTCCATAGTGATCGATCTGCCTTACGCCATTGAGAGAGAAATCATATTCTTGCTCAGTTCGGCGTTGCCTGGTTCACTAATAAGAGACGTCGCAGGGTTTTATGTGTTCTGCGATCCTATGGATTTCGCGCCGCATTACGCAAGACTCTTCGAAACTGTGGAGACCTTTCAGGGAAAGATTCAGACGCTGCGTCCCGATATCGAAGCGAAGAATCTACCCATGGGCATTGTAGGACTTCTGCTTCGAGGAGGTGAGGAATTTGGAAAGAATAAACTTGTTCAGATATAAAAAACCGATTCTCAAAATCTCGTCCTTTCTAACTCTAACTTTAGCACTGCTTTTGCCTGTTTTTGCCATGCGTTTCACTCTGGACTTTTACAAGCGTTCTCTGATCGATTCCATATACAACAACCATGTCAGGATAGTCGAGAAGTACAGAATCAGCCGTTCGGTATCCCTGCCCAACGTTCTGTCAACGATCGATGCGATCAACAACCAGCTGGTCCAAACCAGCAAACGACTGCAAACGCAGATAGATCAACTGGAAAGTCACATCAAAACCTTCAACGAGCGAACGGAACCGCTGGGAAACATCTTGAGGACCTTGCAGAGGAACGACAGTAACTGGATTGTACTGAGGGAGTTCGTTTATGCTGATTCCGTAAAGATCAGTCTGTACGAGCTCTATGACCCAAGTTCGGTTAAAACGGCTGATCAACTGGAAAAGGTTTTGATCAACCTTGGCTACAAGGTGACGAAGAGCAACGAATACGATGCGCAGATGACGTTTCTTGGAAAGAGAATATCGAGCGTTTCCATGGAGGGAAGAAGATAATATGCCACGCAGATTGGCGATCCTTTTGGCTTTGCTGATCGCGCTGGGATCAGCTCTCTATTTTGATGTGTACGATTATTTCAGTTCGAGAAATATGATTTCGAAATTTGAAAGCTCACTCGTGAAGCTCGAGCTGTACGATAAGAACGTTGAAGAAAAGAAGGAATATTTGAGCAATCTTGAAAAGGCCGTTCAGCCCAGAACGACTCTCAAAGAAATTGAATCTTTGACACAAGCAGCGAATCTGAACCTTTCATCGCAGAAGGACGGTACTTATTTGATCGAAGGAACCTGTGAGCCAGAAAAGTTGAAAGACCTCGTGGCCCACCTTTTGAGCAGTGCCAACGTTGTCGTTCAGTCCATGCTCATCGACTCCAGGCAGATTGTACCTGTGGTCACCGATGAAATGAAAGTGGCCGCTCGCGTGAGCGTCAGGCTGGTCCTGAAGGGTGTGATGCTCGAATGAATAAGCGTTTGATTGTCCTGCTTCTGGTGCTCGTCGGGGTTTGGGCCATCGCCATCTACGTACTGTTCTTCTACCAAAAGTCGCCTGTGACGCGTGTAACAGCACAGCCACGCGAACAGGTTTTACAGCCTCTGATCAGGAGGTTGACGGACTCAGATATCGAACGTTTTAGAAAGAATGTTGAAGCACCGAAGCCCATCATGGACGTTTTCGAACCTTATCTGTTGAAAGTGGACAAAGAACAACTGGTGCGCCAGGCACTTTCACAGGTAGAACCGCTCTCCAAATATAAGTTCAAGGGTTACTTCGTCAGTGAAAATGAAAACTTTGTGATGTTCTCAAACGGTATTTTGAAACCCGTCGGATCAACTCTCGAGGACAGGTATCTGATAATCCACGCAGTGAGTTTCGCAGCGATCGTGGTAGACCTCTTAACTGGAAATCTTTTGGTCGTGAAGTGAGGAGGGGGACGATGAGGAGGCTCGTTTTGTTGCTCATGTTGATTTTGGCCATGATCACTTTCGCAACCTCCCTGGTCAGGATCTCGCCAACTTTCAGCGTTGCTGGGGTTACTTTGGTGATGGAATTCGACTCCGATGTGAGCGAGAGAAACGTGTATCTGGAGAGGAACGCTTCGGGTTCTTTGGTATCGATTTACCTGCAGGACGTGAGGCACCCCTTGGATTCATTCTTCTTGCCCATCGCGTATGGTCCCGTCGAATCGCTGAGAGTCATCAACACGCACCAAGGAAGCCTCGTCCTTGTTCAGCTTCTTGTTCCAAAGGAACCTGAGATGAGCCTGTCTCGGCGAACACTCAAACTTTTCGTCCCATCTTCTCAAAAACAATTGAGTCTTGCGCTCGTTGATGGTGATGTCGAGACTGCGGTGAAATATCTGTGCGAAGAGCTGAAGCTTAACGTTGTCGTCTCTGAAAAAGTGAAGAGCCAGAAACTCTCGCTGAAACTGGACGACGTGTTGCCAGAGGACGCGCTGAGGAACGTCTTGGTGATGGTCAGGGTGGGCAACGAACCTCTCGCTTACAGTTACATGCCCGACGGGACCCTGCACATAGGTACACGCAGCGAAATAGCAGCGAGATTTCAAAAGTTCTGGGGGATCTTTGAGGTAAAGGATGAAAGCCTTGTGCAAAAGCTCGAATCTCTCCTCTCGCCGAACGTTGTCATGAGTTATCTGGCGAACAAGTCGGTTTTGTTCGTGTACGGTGACGTACAGGAGCAAGAGATGATAGCGAAGATCCTTTCGCTCACGCCGCAGATCGAAACGAGGGAGTTCTTTTCTGAAGGTTTCGTTGACGAAGCAAAGAAACTTCTCGATGCTTTGAAGGGTCTGTACAACTTTGAGTACCATCTATTGGAAGCTTTGAACAAGTTCATCCTGAAGGCCGATCCACAGACTTTGGATAAAGTGTTTCAGTACTTGAGAGAACTCGAAAAGATTATCAGGTTGAAACAGAGTCGACAGGAAGTTGAAGAGACCCAAGAACCAGAGATGGTTCAACAAACGGTCAGCGAAACACTTCAGCTCATCTACGCGAAAGAGGCTATCGAAGTCTTGAAGAAGTTCCAGCTGGAAGCCGAGGAGATCTCGTTCGGTCTGGTTCGAATCGCTGGTGATCCAAAAAGGCTCGAGCTTGCGAGGAAGGTTCTCGAGGATCTCGGCTTTTTAGACTCTCAACAGGTGAGAAAACTTGTTATACCGAAGGTCCATTCTGAGAAGATTCTGAATGCACTCACAGAGATCTTGAGTATACCTAAGTCGCGGATCTTAGTTTCAGAGGACAAGGATGTCGTCAACGTTGCCTTGATAGCACCGAGGAACGTCCAGGATGTTGCCGAAGAGCTCTGTCAGCGTTTGATTCGTGTGTTCACTGCGGCAAGGTTTTCGGAGATATTCTTCCTGAAAGACAGGGAAACGGCACAACAGGTGTCTGCGATCTTGAACCAAATTTATGGGATAGATGCAAGCAGTGTTGAGAACGTACTCAGGGTCGTGGGAACGAATGAAGAAATCGACAGGGCAAGGAAATTCATAAACGTCTATGTGAGAGAGAGACACACAAAGGCTCTGGCGCTGACGATAGATCAGGAACTTTTTGCTGAACTGAAGACTCTCATAGAATCTCTGTTCGATGTCAGGTTAGAAGCAAACCTGAGATCACTCGGCCTGCTGTTGCTCAGCTCGGAGGATAAGCAGCAGCTCGAGTCGGCCGCGCAAGAGATCGAGTCCGTGGTGAAACTTTTGTCTGAGAGACCATCGAAGACTCACGAACTGGTACCGGTGATCGAAACAGTGGACTTTAACGATCTGAGGCTTTTGCTTTCGGAAATCTATGGTGTTAGAGTCGAGAAAACGCAGTTCTTCTACCTGCTTGTGGGACAGAGAGAAGCACTGGAAAGTGCAAAACAGTTGCTGGATAGGATTCGAGATCTGGTTGGTAAACCTGTCGAGACGACCTACAGACTTGTCAAAGTCAGGGAAGACCTCAGCGTTGATGCGTTGATACGTGCAGTTATCAGCGTTGCGAAAGTGGAAATCGTCAGCATAGGAAACCTCCTACTGATAAAGGGTGAAGAGACTCAGATCTTTAAGGCGCTCGAGCTGGTAGCCCTCATTGAAGAGAACGTGCCCGTGAAAGTGGAAGAACCGAAGAAGATCACGGTGATCGTGAAAGAACTGGTGCCGGAGTTCCCGGCGGGCGAATTCAAAGCGTACCTTGCGAAAATAGGCTTGGAGGTAGACTTCGAGGCGTTCGCAGCGTTGAACATTGTGGTCGTATCGGGGGAGGAAAGAGCGGTCGCGAAAGCCGCTGCGGAGTACGAAAAGTTTGCGGAAACGATTTTGAAGAAGATACAGGCGCGCGCTGAAGAAGAGAAGGAAAGGCGAGAAAAGCTCCTGAAAGTACAGAGGGTTTCTGAAGACGTTGTTTCCGTGGAGTGTGACGGTATCGCACTCAAAGATGTCATCGAGACGGTCGCTAAGGAACTGGGGGTTTCGATCGTTTTTGTGACCTTCCCACAGGAAACGATCACGATGAAGGTTTCCACTATAAGCTGGCAACAGTTCAAGGACGTGATCGAGAAGAACTACGGATACAGCTTCGTGGAGACAGAGGGAGTGACCGTCGTTCTGAAACCTGCGCCTGTTTTGGACACAACAGCCGAACAAAAGTTCATCTACAAGGTTTCCCACAATCTCGACAAGATCAAGTCCGTGGTTGAGTTCTACGGGGGCAGGGTTTATGTGGACGATCTGAACGACTTACTCATACTGACGAATTTGAGCGTGGAGGCGAAGCAAGAGGTCGAGAGACTCATCGACGAACTGTCCAAGCCTTTGAAACAGGTCGAGATAGAGGCTCGCTTCATAGACAGAAGCCTCACGGACGAATTGACGAGGAGGGCAAACCTCGCACTGGAAATGCCCTCAGCATCTGCAGGTATCGGTAGTTCTGGCACCTTGAACCTTTCCATGTCGGTCATCGACCTGGTGGACTACAGAAACCTGCTGAGCCTGCTGGCAGGTGCCCAAGTAACGTTGGATGTCTCGGCCCAGAATTCCAACAGTTTGACGGACCTGCTTGCGAGTCCGAGGATAGTCACCGTCAGCGGTAAGGAGGCTAAGATCCTCATAGGCGAGAGAGTTCCGTTCGTGGCAGGCGTCGACGAGGCTGGACGAATTTTGATCGATTACATGGACGTCGGTATCCAGTTGAGAATAACGCCAATTGTTCGAAGCGATGGCAGTATACAGTTGAAACTCTATACTGAAGTGAGTGAAGTGAAGGAACGAACGCTCTCTGGCATGAACACTTATGGAAAGATCACCAGGCAAGCCGAAACCGAGGTGATCCTCAAAAGCGATCAAACGCTCGTCATAGGTGGCCTCGTACAGGATAAGTCTGTGAAGAGCGTGGCCAAAGTGCCAGTGCTCGGTGAACTGCCCTTCATAGGTCAACTCTTCAGATCTGTGACCGACAGAAAGGATAAGGCAGAGCTTCTCATCTTCATAACGGCGCGGGTGATTGAACCGTGAAGAGGGAGCCTGTGGTTGCTGGAAGCTTTTATCCGGCATCGCGTAAAGCACTGATCGAGCTCATCGAGAGCTGTTTCACGTCAAAGATTGGACCGGGTGAGCTGCCGAAGAAACCCGACAGGCCACTCGAAAGAAACGTTGCACTGATAGTTCCGCACGCTGGTTACGTGTACAGTGGCCCTGTGGCGGCCCATGCGTATGCAGAATTGGCCAGGCTTGGAAATCCAAAGCTCGTGGTGTTGCTCGGGCCCAACCACACGGGCTACGGTGCCCGGATCGGTGTCTGGGCTGAGGGCAGCTGGTCCACACCGCTGGGCGAGGTTCAAGTCTGTGAAGAGGCAGCACAGAAGGTTCTGGAAGAATGTGGACAAGCCTCGGCGGACATCAGATGCCACATGGTTGAACATTCTCTCGAGGTGCAGCTGCCGTTTCTCCAATACGTTTTCAAAGACTTCGAGATTCTGCCGATAACGATGTTTCCTCTGAGCTTGCAGGTTTGCAAATCGCTGGCGCACGCCCTGGACGAACTGTTTAGGAGTTTTTCTTCAACGGTACTTGTCGTTTCGAGCGACTTCAACCACTACGAAGACGACGCAACCACGAAGCGGAAAGATCAGCTTGCCATCGAGGAAATCCTGAGGAAGGATCCAGAAGGGCTCTACAGAGTGGCAGCAGACGAGAGGATCACGATGTGCGGTCTTTCACCCGTGGCATGTCTGCTCTACATGCAGAGTTTCTCAAAGGCAAGGTTGCTGAAACATGCGACGAGCGGTGATACCTCGGGTGACAGGTCTCACGTGGTGGGATACGCAAGCTTCATTTTCGAATGAAGTGTAAGAGTTGGTAAGCTTCATCCACCTTTGTGATCAAACATGACACCATGTAAACGCCGACGCCCAACAGCACGAGCACCAGCGTGAAAAGCTTGGACGTGCTAACGTGCTCTGCGATCATGAGAACTAATCCCATCAGCGCAGAACAGATCAGGACCTTCTGAAAGTGCTTCATGTCTATCTCTGGACGCAGTTTGAAGAAAAGGTATCCCGCACCTATGGCACCAGCTAAGGCCGTCGCAAGGGCTACGCCCGCAGTCTTCATGGTCAAACCGAGGACAAAATCGAGCACGGCATTTGAAACGAACGATACCACCGTGGCTTTGAATGGTAACTTCATGTCCTTTTTCGCATGACACGATCTCGAGAGCAGAGCCATCATTGAGTAGAAGGGAAGTCCCAGAGAATAGAACAGCAGTGCCGTTGCGGTTCTGATTGAGTCAGAATGGGTGAAGGCACCGTGTTGATACACGAGAACGATGAGTCTTTCACTGAGCACGATCAATCCGATGGTGGATGGAACACTGAAAAAGAACGTTGTTCTCATCGCGTCTTTCAAATGTTTCGATGAATCTTCATCCTCACCGCTCATAAGGGGTAACGCCACGGTTGAAACCGCCACACCGAAAATTCCAAATGGCAGCTGATAGAACCTGTTTGCGTACTGCAGGATGGAAACACTTCCAGGACCAATCAACGCGGCCACGTTGACGTCTATCAGCACGTTGAATTCGGAGACCGTCATGGTAAGGAGTGCGGGGAAAAAGAGTTTGAAAAAGTCACGAGCCCCCACGAACGTTGGTCTGTAGGAAAAGCCCACCCGCTTCGCGCCGGGTATCAAACTCAAAAACATCGCCGCACCGCCGAGAGTGAACCCGATCGTGGGTCCGAGGATGCGTGGATCGAAGAGCTCACATAAAATCACTCCAGCTATGATTCCAAAGTTCATGAACATTGGTGAGAGCGCGGGGAAAAAGAAGCGTTCGCTCGAATTCTGTATCGCGTAGAGGACAGCCCAAAGGAATATGAAAACGATGAAAGGAGTGCTTACGCGTGCGAGCTTTGCTGCGAGCAGTTTTGTCTCCGTGTTCGCTCCACTTGAGAGAAGAAAAGGCACAATCTGCGGAAAGATCTGCACAAGTATCGTCAAACTGATCGTCGCAATACCAAGGCTCGTTATGACAGCCGATGCAAATTCGTTTTTGTCGGCCTTTTCTTTGTAGAGGGGAATGAAAGCCGACGTCATTGCGCCTTCCGCGAAAGCCCGTCTCAAAAGGAAAGGGAACGCTATAGCAATCGAGTAAGCATCGAACTCTATTCCAACACCGAACCTGTTGGCGAGAAAGACATCTCTCATTAAGCCGGTGAACCTTGAAAATAGAGTTGCGATGGCAAAGAGAGTACCGTATCTGAGAATTTTGGTCATGCCATTCTCCTTGTGTAAGCTTCTATACCCAGACCCAGGATTTTAACGGCTTCTCTGAGCTTATCGCAGTTCAGAACATAAGCGATTCTCATCTCGTTGATGCCCGCATTCGGGCTGATATAAAATCCATCCAGTGGTGCAACCATAGTGGTCTTTCCATCAACTTCGAACTCGCTGAGCATGAACTTCACAAAATTCTCTGTGTTGTCGATCGGAAGTTTCGCAGCTATGTAAAAGGCACCGTGTGGTTTTCTGAACACGGCTCCTTCTATCTTCGAAAGCTCCTCGTACACCACGTCTCGGCGTGCCTGGTACTCAAGCCTTACCTGTTCCGTGTAACTCTCATCCAGCGTTAAGAGTCCGATCGTACCATACTGAGAGGTCATCGAAGGACACAGACGTGCCTGGGCAAACTTCATCGCGGCCGCATAGAGATCCTTATTCTTTGTCACGAACGTTCCTATTCTCGCACCGCAGGCGCTGTACCTCTTCGAAATGCTATCGACCACGATCGTTCTGTTCGATATCTCTTCGAAGGTCAGCATGGAAACGGCCCTGTAATTGTCGAAAACGAACTCTCTGTAAACTTCATCGGAGATGATGAAGAGGTCCTTTTCGATTGCAACCTCTATGATGGTCTTCAACTGTGCTTCGTCGTACACCGCCCCCGTCGGATTGCATGGGTTTGAGAAAATTATGGCCTTCGTTCTGTATCCTATGACTTCGAAGAATTTTTCTTTCTTCGGTACAGCGTATCCATCCTCTGGATACGTTCGAACCGGTACAAGTTTTATTCCAAGCTGGTGGGCAAAACCTGCGTAGTTTGCGTAGAACGGTTCGAGAACGACGATCTCATCACCCGGATCGGCGACGACCGACATGGCGAAGATCACAGCCTCGCTACCGCCGTTGGTGACGATGATCTGTGAGGGACTGACCGATACGCCGAATTTCGCGTAATATCGTGCGAAGGCTTCTCTCAGTTCCATTAAACCTGCTGAGTGTGTGTAGGCCACGACAGAAGGTTTGTACTTCTCTGCGTATTCGAAATACACGGCTGGTGTCGGAATGTCGGGCTGGCCTATGTTCAGATAGTAAATCTTTTTCCCCCTCCTGACCGCTTCCTCAGCGTATGGTATGAGCCTTCTTATAGGGCTCGCCGGCACTTCAACAGCTCGCTTTGAGAGTTGCATATCAATATCGCCTCCTGACCTCCGCGACAATGAATTTCAAATACCTGGTCTCTGGTACTGCCAACAAGAAGGGATGATCGAAACCTTGGCCACCTTTGTAGAGAACGCTCAGCAAAACTTTGCTGTCTTTCGCAGCATCGTTCAAAATCGATTCGAATTCCTGTTCAGAGATGACCTGAGTGCAGGAAGCCGTTGCTAAGATTCCAGGTTTTTTAAGGATCCTCATGGCCCTCAGGTTTATCTCCTTGTGCCCGCGTAAAGCGGAATCCTTCGAAGTTGAAGTTTTCGCAAACGAAGGTGGATCCAGAACAACGAGATCGAACCGCTCAAAACGGGAGTTCTCTTTGAGCCAGTCGAAAGCGTTCGCCTGGACGATCTGATAGTTACTGAAACCGTTCAGTGTCAAGAGTTGCTCAGCAATGGACAGGCTTCTCTGGGAATAATCGATCAGCACTACAGATTGCGCACCGGCTTTCAAAAGATGCAGTGCGAAATTACCCGTGTAAGAAAAAGCGTCGAGGCACACCTGATCCTTCGCAAACATCGAACACAGACGACTGTTGTGCAGCTGGTCCAGAAAGGCCCCAGTCTTTTGTCCCTTTAAATCTGCGGCGAGCAACAGCCCATCCTGCTCAAAGTAAAGAACCTCTGGTCCATTGCCTAAGATCCACCCACAGCTTTCTTCAAGACCCTCCTTCGACCGCGCTGGAGCATCGGATTTTTCGTAGATTCCGAGTGGACTTGCGTACTTTTTCAATTTCTCAACGATTAAACTCTTCAGTTTTTCCATTCCGAGTGTGTTGATCTGTATCACAAGATAATCTCCGTACTTGTCCACCACTAAACCTGGCAAGCCGTCCGCCTCGCCGTTCACCAATCGATAAGCTTCACGCCCCACGGCCAGTGCTTCACGTCTTTTGAGCGCTTCAGCTATTCGCTGGTCCACTATCTGTTCGGTCGACAGGGGCTGTAGCGAGAGCAACCTGATCGCGATCTTTGACTTCGTGTTGATGTAACCGACACCGTAGAACTTTCCACTGGACAGATGAACATTGACGACGTCTCCGTTCTCAAACTCGCCCTCTATCTTGGCAATTTCCGTTTGAAATATCCAGGGATGAAAGTCCCTCTGATCCTTTTTTAGAAGAACGCGCGCTTTAATGCAACTTCACCCTCTCGTAGAGGTACCTGATCAGTTCCTCGGTGAAGTTACCCCTGGTCCATTGAACGTGCGGGGCGTTTTTGGCTCTGCTTGTCCACAACATGAGTTCTTCGTCGTTTATGGGAACTCTGACGTTCAGACCGACGAATTCCAAAAACTTTGCCACGTCACCCAGCACAGATCTGACAAAATCGACCTTCTCCGGTACTTCTATCATGGCCTGTTCCACGATCACATCCAGAAATGCCGCGGTGGCCTCACCGTGCCTTATGCCTTTAAAGGTTGTGAGAGGATAACCAAGTGCGTGTGCTATGGTCGTACTCGTTTGGCTTATCACCATGCCTGCGAGACAGGACGCCAGAAGCATGTTCTCTCTCGCACGCAGATCCGTCGGATCTTTCAAAGCTTTTGGCAGATTCTCGGCGATCAGCTTGATAGACTCTTTCGCATAAAGATCTGAAAGGACCGTAGCCCTTCTGGAGAGAAAACCTTCAACCGCGTGGCACAACGCGTCCAGACCCGTGGACCTCGTCAGGGCTTCGCTCAGGTTCAACGTGTAGCGAGCATCAAGAAACGCAATCTTTGGGAACGTCAAAGCCGGATGGGAAAAACCCTTTTTAAAACCCGCGTCGTCTGTGAGCACAGAGTACTGCGTGACCTCGCTTCCCGTTCCCGCGGTCGTTGGAATGGCGCAGATGGGCAGTGCTTCGTTGTATCTGGAAGCATCGTACAGATCTTCTACGTTCAAAGTTGGATTTTTCAAGAGCACGGCGATGGCCTTTGCGGTGTCCATGGGACTACCACCACCGAGCCCGATCACGAAATCGAATGAGCCATCCCGATACTCAGAAACGATGTTTCTGACGAGTGCGAAGGTTGGGTTTTCCTCCACATCGTCGAACAGCTCCCATTCGATACCGATCTGAGACAAAGCTCTCGTGAGATCGTCGAGCGAACCGTTCTCCTTTGAGGATCTTCTGCCGGTCAGTATCAGAGCTCTCTTACCGAGAGATCTGAGAGCTTCAATTCCTCGCTCGATGCACTTCTCACCGAAATAAACCTTCGTAGGCATGAAGTACTGCCACATCCTCGACACACCTCCTCAGCCGAAGAGTCCCACGTGTTTGTATTTCTGTGTCAATTCGTGTGCCAGACGCGTTGGCTCGGGCAACCTGTGCTTTGTGCAACAACGGAGTGTCAATTTCAGGGCGGACAAGACATCGCACTTGTGACCTGGAGAGACGAACAAAGGCTTGTTTCCAACCTTCGTCCTGACAACGGCACCGATGACTTCGTTGTTATCGTAGAGGAAGGTGTAAGAACCCTGAACGTTTGGAGGTTCTATGAAACTCCCATAAAGATGGGACTTTGCGACGCCAATCGTGGGCAGGTCCAAGAAAAGACCCATGTGGGATGCGATTCCGAGTCTTCTGGGATGCGCGATGCCTTGACCGTCGAACATGACCACGTCTGGTAACACTCTCAGTTGCTGCCAGGCTTTCAAGAACACGGGACCTTCCCTGAAAGCGAGCAAGCCTGGCACATAGGGAAAATTCACCGTCTCGTGCACCACTACCTGTTCAACCACACGCATGGTCGAAATGTTCAGGACCACTATCGCAGCGACGCCGTGTTTGGCATCTGGAAAGGCCAAATCAGCACCCGCAACGAGTTCAACATCTGTCAAAGGAGTCAATTCTATCAGCGATCTGAGTTCTTTTTGGATTTCGACCGCCCGTGTGGCCGATACGTCCCACGCATGGAGGTTTCTGTAGTTCATGTTCACCTCACCACTACGAAAGCATCTATGGGAAATTTCACATAGATTCTGTTCTTCGACAGCTTATCGATCAGCTCGAAATAATTCTTCAGGGTGCTGGGCTCATCGAGACTGGTAAAAGTGAACGTTTTTTCCGGATAGACACTCTTCAAAAGACCTTTCAAAGCCTCCTGTGTATTCTTGTCTAAAACGAATACAACATCATCCCTGAAAGATAGGCCAACATCCTCCCAAACGATGAGGCTTGGTTGCAAACTGACCCTGTTCCAGAGAACCACATGCCTTTCGAGGAAGACCCGAGTCTTGTCTGGGCCCGCATTGATCAAAACAATACGAAATGTTTCTTTTTGAGCCTGAGTTTTCATTTCCTTCAGCGTTTGCTTGTAAGCAGCTAACTTTTTTTCGTCCAGGACCACATCGCCCTGTTCGTTGATCATGTAAGGGAAGGAGACAAAATCAACGCTGAAACCTTTTCTCAGTTTTGAGAACAGATACACCAGTTCCCCCGTGGAAACCTTGAGATCAACGTTCTTCTGCAGATCCTTGAACATAGAGAGGAGTTTTTGAAAAGTGGTGTGCCTGGCGTTTTCCACGAGTTTCATCAGTACTTCCTTTTGTCTTTCTATCCTCGACAAGTCTCCCATCGGGCCTTTCCTGTATCTGATGTACGCAAGCAGTTCGTCACCTCTCATCAGGTACACACCCGGTTGAAAATCGATGTAAAGCTTCTGAACGCTGTCTACGTACTTCATCGGTTCCTTGATGTGTATCTCCACCGGGCCGAGTTCGTCGCCAAGATATTTGAACGCAGCGTAATCCACAACGACCACACCGTTGAAGTTGATATCGAGCAACTTCGAAAGCGTCTGCTCCAAGCCTGAAATTCCGGATCTCGCATAGGTAGCATTGATCTTGCTGTTTTGCAAGAGTAGATCCCTTGGAACGCTACTGATCATTATCCTTCTGTCTTTGTGGTTTATCAGTGCGATCATTATCGCATCCGCCCGACGTGTCCCTTCGATCATTGCGTCCACACCCACGACCAACAGTGAGTACGGGTTGACCTCGGGCTCTCTGTACAAGAAGAATTCGAAAAGCCATCCACAGATCAGTGTGAGAAACAACAGGGCTGAGAGAGTGACCGTCAAAGTCAAGATCGCCAAAGTTCTTACAAGCTTCACCTTCGAAGTCTTCCTCCACAGTTCATTTTACCACACGACTTTCTGGCGGGCGGTTCAATCGCCTGTAGATCTCCTCCAAACTCAACGGTAACTCCATTTGTTTTAGCTTTGACGTTTTTCCAGCCACTATTTTCACATCAGACTTTCTCAAAGAGAGCCTCTTCGCGAGTAACTCGCAAACAGCATCGTTGGCTTTACCTTCAACAGCGGGTGCAGTGACGCCCACTTTGATGGTTCCGTCTCCCATCACTTCGATCGATTCGTGTCGAGCACCTGGATTGACCTTGATCCGAACTCGTGCCAAGCTGGCCCACACCTCTCTTCATAATGTAAAATTTTTTGGGAGTCAACGCACATGAAGTTGTTGTTCGAAACGACTGTCGCGATCGGGTTGAGTGTCCTGTTTCTTATTCTAATCAAGAAGCGTAAAATCCAACTGAAAAATCTTGAAAACGTCGTATTTGAGAGGTTGAGGAGGAACGGTTGGACCGTCCACATGTCTCTGGTTCAGAACGGTGCAAAATTCGTCTTGCTCAAACGCGGAAGAAATTCCATCCTTGTGGTTTTCTTGAGGCATTTTGGCTTTGACAAATTCAAACGCGCGGTGATCTTGGCACTTTTGAACGAAGCACAACGCGTGGAAGTTTACTACTCGTCAATAACACCACACACGAAAAAGGCGGTGTACTTTTTTAACAAGAACGCGAGAATTCACAAAATGAAGATGATCGTCATGTGGAGAGGATCCTCATGACTGTGAAGCTAGTTGTTTTTTGCTCTTTGGTACTGTTTTTTCTCGCCATCCTGTTAAAGAACAAAAGAAGAAAGGTTTCTGGAATACAGGTTGATAACGGTCAACAATTCGAAACCTTTCTCTGCGAGCTTTTCAAGAGGGCTGGTTACAACGCACGTTCCACCAAGTTCTCCCACGACTTCGGCGCAGACCTTTTGATCGAGAGCGGTGGAAAACTGATCGTGCTCCAGGCGAAATACTACAACAGACCCATCGACACGGACGCGGTCGAAGAAGCAGTTGTCGCCGGTACCGTATACGGAACAGGTTATGTGGGAGTCATTACGAACAACGAGATACCTGAAAAGGTCAAAGAGTTTGCGAAACAGTTTGAAGCCAAGACGTTCGTGAAGAGGATTTATTTCATTGATGGTAGAGCCTTGGAGAAGCTGAAGAGAAGAGAAAAGATCATTTGAGGAGGGAAACACATGAGAAGCTTCAAAGAGATTCCTCTGTGGAAAAACGTGAGCGAAGAAGAATGGCAAGATTGGAGATGGCAGCTTTCGAACAGGATAATGAACCTCGAACAACTCGAACAAATCATCAACCTGACCCATCAAGAACGCGAGGGGATAAAGCATTCTCTCAAATTCCTCCGAATGGCCATAACACCTTACTACGCAAGTCTCATGGATCCTGACGATCCAAACTGTCCGATAAGAAAACAGGCGGTGCCAACCTCCAGAGAACTACATATAAGCGACGGTGAGATGGTAGATCCGTTGCACGAAGACGTGGATTCCCCGGTGAAAGGTTTGACCCACAGATACCCCGACAGGGTGCTCTTCCTCGTCACGGATCAGTGTGCAATGTATTGCAGACATTGCACGAGGAGAAGGTTTGCAGGAGAAACAGACGCACCGCTCGCACAACAATACATCGAAGCTGCAATTGACTATGTAAAGCAGAACAAGAAAGTACGTGATGTGCTCATTTCCGGCGGGGATCCTCTCACTCTTTCAGACGAAAAGCTGGAGGAAATCATTTCAAGACTTCGAGAGATAGACCACGTTGAAATCATCCGAATAGGTACACGCGCACCCGTGGTGCTCCCAATGAGAATCACAGAGTCTCTGGTTCAGATGTTGAAAAAATATCACCCGATATGGTTGAACACGCATTTCAACCATCCCAAGGAATTCACCGAAGATTCGAAGAAAGCACTCGCGATGCTGGCGGACGCAGGGATCCCACTGGGCAATCAAACTGTGTTGCTTAGGGGGGTCAACGATTGTCCAAAGATAATGAAGAAACTCGTTCATGAGTTGGTGAAGAACCGTGTCAGGCCATACTACATTTATCAGTGTGACCTATCGAGGGGACTCTCACACTTCAGAACCAGCGTTGCAAAGGGAATAGAAATCATAGAATATCTGCGCGGTCACACCTCAGGCTTTGCTGTCCCAACATACGTGATAGACGCACCTGGGGGAGGAGGAAAGATACCCGTAGGGCCTCAATATCTGATATCCATGGGAGAAGGCAAAGTGATCTTGAGGAATTACGAGGGAGGTATCTTCGTTTACCAGGAACCAACCGACTACAGGAGTGAGTGTGAACCCGACGAGGATGTCGAAGGAATAGCATCATTGCTCAGCGGAAAAGGTAAATACTTACTTCCTCAACAGTTGGAGAGGAGTAGGAGGATCCAGGAATGGAAGGAAAAGAGGTCGTCTACATCTTAGGAACCAAAAAAGGTGCTGGCAAGACCACCGTCCTGAACAGTCTTGTGCGGGACTGTCAAGGTTGTTGCATCACCAGTGTGGGTGTGGACGGTGAGGAGAAGGACAACCTGACGAGTGAACCCAAGCCCCGCGTTACAGTCTCCACAAGCCATTTCGTGTTGACGGGAGAAAGGTTCCTGAATCTGTCTATGTTCGAGGTGTTGGACGTTTTTTCTTACAATCCGATTGCAGGTTACATAGTCCTGGCAAGGCCATTGATCGAAACGAGTGTCATGATCGCGGGAGCGAGTCCCGCAATCATCAAGCAACTGACGGACAAACACCGCTTCAGCAAGATCCTCGTTGATGGCGCCTTGGACAGGCTGGTTCATGCCGGGATCCTGGACGGGGCGAAGATCTTCCTGGTGGTTCACAGTGTTGGTTCCGAGAGCTTGAAGATCGTCAAGAAAATACTTTTCGGTTCCAGGTTGGCCAAACCACCTCGCGAGATCGAAGCAACGTTCAACGGTTTAGCGGGCGTCTGGGGTATAAACGAAGCGGGAGAACTTGTGAAGGTTGCAGATTCGTGCCTGACGATCAAGAGATTCGGCGATCAAAAGTTTGAATGGCTCTACGTCTCAGGGATTGCCACCAAGTCGATTCTGGGATTGAGGGACAGATTGAAAATATGTCTGGCGAATCCGCTGGCCGTTGTGGAACCACCAGACGATTTTGATAACATATATACGGTGAACAGAATTTTGCTTGAAAAGATCTTCATCAACCAATCTGCTCAGCATGGGCTTGTGAAAGCTCTGCGTTGCTGGGTTGAGGATCTGCCGGTGGAAATCGAAGATGCACTCTCGATTGAGGAGGTGTGACTGTGGCGAGGATAGCGGTGGACATGCAGGAGTTAATCACCAAAGTGACCGTGGTATCGAAGGTGGTTCCATCCAAAGTGATAAAACCGATCCTCGGTTGTGTTCTGTTCGATCTGACTGAAGAAGGGGTGTTCCTGCTCGCGTCCGATCTGGAAACGGGTGTGAAGGTGAAGCTCAATTGTGAGTACGAGGGTTTCGGAAGGTTTGCAGTGGATGGAAAGGTGTTCTATGAAGTTGTCAAGACATTGCCGACGGATGTTGGAGCGAGCCTTGAGATCACGCCGGCGAGCCTGTCAATCGAATGTGGCAAGAGCAAGTTCAAACTGTCCGTGGTGGATCCGAGCGATTTTCCCGAGGTATCTCTTTCAGAATCCAGCGTGAGTTTCGAGATCGATGCCAGTCTTCTTCATAAGATGATCGAGAAAGTGATCTTCTGTGCGGCCACGGACGAGTTCATGAGGAACCTCAACGGTGTCTACTGGGAGTTGGGTAACGGCTTCCTCAGACTGGTCGCGTCAGATGGTTTCAGGCTCGCGCTGGCAGAGGAGAGGTTGGAGATACAGGGTGAAATCGGCTTCTTGTTGTCTCTAAAGAGTATGAAGGAACTCATGAGCGTTGCCGAAAGCTGCGGAGATAGAAAACTCAAATTCGAGTACGATGGTAAGCGTGTCGGCATCGTTGCAACGGACGTCGAAACGTTGGTGAGAATCGTCGAGGTGGAATTCCCGGATTATAAAAGGGTCCTTCCCAAGGCGTTCAAGACCAAGCTGGTGGCACCGACAAACATTCTTGTTGAGGCCCTGAGAAGAACCATGGTGATAGCCAAAAGGGGTAGTGAGTCCATCAGGGTCGAGGCGATGGAAAACGTCCTGATTCTGAGTAGCAGGAGCCCAGACTTTGGTGAGGTAACGGAGGAGATAGAGGTGAGAAAAGAAGGTGAAGACATAATTGCCGCGTTCAACCCGAAATTTCTCATCGAAGCATTGCGGCACATCGAGACGGACGAGGTTGAGTTGAACTTTATAGACAGCACCAGCCCGCTGCAGATGAACCCACTCGATGTCGAAGGTTATCTCTACGTGGTGATGCCGATAAGGATCGTGTGAACAATGAGACTGATATTCGAACACGTAACGAAGAAGTTTGCACAGACGAAGGCGATCGACGATGTGACGTTCGATGTTGAAGCTTCGTGCGTAGCTGTTGTCGGGGGAAACGCTGCGGGAAAGTCTACGTTGTTGAAGCTTATCGCAACCGTTCTCAAGCCGGACGAAGGTAGAGTGATTCTGAACGGCATAGACGTTGTGAAACACGCACATTTGATTAGGAAAGATCTTTCGTACCTGCCCGAAGAGCCCGCGCTGATGGACACACTGACAGCTCGCGACAATCTCGTACTTTTCTCCAAGATCAAGAAAGCAGATTACAGTGAAGAACTGCTGCGTAGTTTGCGGTTTGAACCCAACGGCAAGAAGCTTGTGAAAAACCTGTCAAAAGGGTCGCGCAGAAAACTTTCACTCTGCATCGCACTACTTGGAGAACCGAAGATACTCGTGCTCGACGAACCGACCAGCGGTCTGGACGAGGAGGCCAAGCAAGCTTTCTGGTCGCATCTCAGCACTCTGAAAGAAAAAAACGTGGCGATGATCATCGCCACGCACGACATGGAAGAAATGAAAAAATTAGCGGACTTTGTCATCGTCCTCGACAGAGGTCGGCTCGTCAAGATAGAATCTTTAAACTCAGCTGCCAGCTACATCCAGCTCTGACACCACGACCGACGGGCCGAACCAGTTGGCTGACACGATCTCGCAATCCGAACCTATCAGTTCGATCTTCTGAAGGACATCGAGAAAGTTGCCCGAAACCGTAAACTGCTCGACGGGTTCCACGATCCTGCCGCCTGCGATCCTGTAACCGTTGGCTCCCAGCGAAAATTCACCGGACACAGGCCTAACTCCAGAATGGAGTCCATCGAACGCGATCACCAGCAGACCTTCACCAACGCTCTCAATCAGGCCTTCGTAACTGAGAGAACCTTCGGGTAAAATCACGTTCAACGGTACACACCTTTGGCTGAAAACGTTACCCGTGGGTTTAACGTTGTCCTTCCTGGCTGACTTTATGGAATGAAAGAAAGTTGTGAGCACACCGTGGTCTATAAAACTCTTTCTCACAGTTGGAACGCCTTCGTTGTCGAAAGAGCGTTTGATCGGAAGTTTTTCAAAGAATGGATCCTCGATCAAGTTCAAACTTTCCACTGCGATTTTTTGATGCAGTTTTCCCTTCAACGGTGAAAGACCCTTCTGTACAGCTTCAGCAGAAAAGATGGACGAAAACGCAAAAAAGAGCTGTGCGAAGACGTCTCGACGCAGCAAGACTTTGTACTTTCCACTCTTCACAGACTGGGCTCCCAGCTGTGAAATCGCCTCGGAGGAAGCTTCCAGCGCGACTTTTTCGACATCGACCTCGTTCGGATGTGAACCGTACCTCGCTCGAAAACCTCTCTTGGGTTTCTTGCCGTCTGAGGCTACCAGATAAACGAAGGCTGCCCCGTAGCCAAAACTTTCACTCAGTTCCAAACCTTTCGTGTTGAACAGCCAGATTTCGCTCCTCTGATGCCCATAACCACTCATTATGACGTTTTGTATCCTCTTGTCGTACGATAAGCATTTTTCTTCCATCGTTTTCGCAAGATCTATCTTTTCCCTGACAGACAAACGCTCGAACGCATCCTCGTATTCGAAGGGTTCCTTTGCCGGACGTTCGGCCCAGATGTCATCTTCGTCCAGCGTGTCTGTTATCATGAAATTCTCGTACGCACTCTCAACGAGAAACCTTGCCGATGTTTCGTCCAGGATCTCCGTGGTTGCGAAACTGGATCTTTTATCCTTTACTGCCTTCAACGTGACTCGCTTCGATGAGGCGTCAGTGTAGTTCTCAATTTTTCCCTTGCTCACGACAACTTCGAATTCTCTGTGGTTTGAAACGAGCACTTCACAGTCGTCGAAACCTTGCTTCTTCGCCAGAACAAAAACCATTTCGGCAAACTGCTTCTCTTTCATCTCTTTCGCCCCCCGACGATGAGTTCTTTCACACGAATCGTTGGTTGTCCGACATCTGCCGGTATGGAACCGGATATGGAACCGCACATGCCCTGGCCTCTCGCAAGGTCGTTGCCAACCATGTCTATGTTGTTTATGACGTCAATACCTTTACCTATCAACGTTGCTCCACGCACGGGTTTCACGATCCTGCCTTTTTCGATCAGATAAGCTTCCATGACCGCAAAGTTGAACTCACCGGTGGCTGGATGCACCGAGCCTCCACCCATACGTTTCGCGTACAGACCGTAATCGGTTGCGGAAATGATCTCCTCTGGCAAGTACTTGCCAGGCATTATGAAAGTGTTGCTCATTCTGGACGTTGGGATGTACTTGTAGCTTTCTCTGCGCCCACACCCGTTGGGTTTTGTGTTCATCTTTTTTGCGTGAAACCTATCAACGAGGTAACTCTTGAGCACACCGTTCTCGATCAAAACGTTGCGTTGAGTCGGGATCCCTTCGTCGTCGATGTTGCTCGAACCCCATGCGTTCGGTATGGTCCCGTCATCAACGGCGGTGACACAATCTGCGGCGACCTTTTGGCCGAGCTTGTTCGCAAACACCGAAGCTCCTTTCGCAACCGATGTGGCTTCCAGCGCATGACCGCACGCCTCGTGAAAGATGACGCCGCCGAACTCGTTCGCTATGACAACTGGCATCTTACCGGCTGGGGCGTAATCGGCTCTGACCATCTTATCGGCTATCCTGGCTGCTTCTGTTCCGATATCCTTCGGGTCATGAAAGTTGAAAAATTCGAGCCCCATTGAAGCGCCAGGACCATAAAAACCTGATTCCTGTTCCCCATCCTTCGACGCAACCGCCGTGACCATGAGCCTGGTTTTGATTCGTCTGTCGTTCGCCATCGTCCCCTCAGAGTTGGCTATGAACACCTTTTGATCGTAGTCCCAGTAACGAACGACGACCTGTGAGATCAAATCTGAGTAATTCTTCGCACCTTCGTACGCGAGTTTCATGATCTTGGCTTTCTCCATCTTCGAAACTTCCAGGGGATTGAGGATGATCGTGTGCGAGTTCTTCACATCGAGATTCATCAGATTCACCGTCTTTGGTTCCGCAGACTTTATCTGCAGAACTTCGATCAGTCTGTCCAGCATGGTGAGAAGTTGCTTTTCCGTTGGATCGTTCGTGTAAGCATAGACTTGTTGATCGTCCTTGAACAGTCTCAAACCCAGTCCGAAATCCCTTTCGCTGCTTGCCGAATCGATTCTTCCATCGATGAGCGTTATTCTCGTATCGAACCTGTCTTCGACAAAGATTTCGACGAAGTCTGCCCCTTTACTCACTCCGTAATCGATGATTTTCTCGATCAAACTGATCTCCAGCAAGCTTCATCACCCCTGAATCAGATTGTACCATTCCAAGTTCGCAGTACGCACATGATTTTGGTCTATACTCCTGCTGGGTGAGAGCTTGAAATTCGTGGCACTATGCACATCGGGTCTGGAAGGAGCAGTCTGTAAAGAATTGAAGCGAATGGGCCTCAAAATCCTGAAGGTCACAGCGGGACATGTGAATTTTCTGGGCCAAATGAGTGACGTGCCCAGACTGAATCTGACGCTTCGCAGCGCGGAACGTGTGCTCATTGAAATGGCGGAATTCGAGGCGAAGACCTTCGACGATCTGTTTGATGGAACCTTCAGCGCCAACTGGCAAGATTTTCTACACAGTCGGGCCACGCTCGTCATTGAAAAGGTGAAGGTGAGGAATTCAAAGCTTTCCGCAACGGGTGCGGTGGCTTCCGTTGTGAAGAAGGCTATCTACGAGAAAATTGGTTCGAAGAATGACCCAGATGGAACCATCTATCCTCTGTACGTCTATTTGAAAAACGATAGGGTCTCGTTGTTGCTCGACACAACGGGCCAAAGTGCACTGAGCAAGCGAGGTTACAGGTTGAAAGCATCCGCGGCACCGTTGAGGGAAACCATTGCCGCTGGTTTGATCATCGTGAGCGATTGGGACGAGCAAAAATTGCTGGTAGATCCGTTCTGTGGTAGTGGAACCATTTGCATAGAAGCTGCGAGGATGGCCCTCGGCATCTTGAACGACAAGAGAACGTTCGCTTTCCAAAGCTGGCCGATCTTCGCGGATGTGAAGATGACGATACATTCCTTTGATGGAGTGAAGAGTAAGATGAATAAGATCGCGATCGGTTTCGACAGAGATCCTTCCATGATTCGGATAGCTCGGGAGAACGCCGTTCGTGCCGGCGTTGCTGGCAGCGTCGAATTCGTGTGTAAACGTTTCGAAGAACTGGAAGACTTCAAAAACGTGCACGTGGTCACGAATCCTCCTTACGGTGTGAGGCTCAAAGATATCGATAGAAATTTTCTCGCGAAGCTTGCGAAACTGCTGGACAAGTTTGCAGGTTCAAAGATCTGCGTCCTGAGCCCAGCAGACCTGGAGCGAATTTTGAAGATCAAGGCATCGAAAAAGTTGAGGTTTCAGAACAGTGGAATCTGGACCTGGTACTACATCTTTGAACCGTCATGAAAAAAGGGCCCGCACGGGCCCTTTACCACCAGTTTGAGGTTCAAGCCATCTTTTCTTCTTCTGCGGCGCGCGGTGTTTCCTCGATCTGTATGTTCGCGAAGATTTCCAGACCTGTCCCTGAGGGTATGAGCTGACCGACGATCACGTTCTCTTTCAAACCTCGCAAGTAGTCTATTCTGCCTTCGATGGCGGCTTCTGTGAGCACTTGTGGCGTCTGCTGGAAGGAAGCAGCGCTGAGCCAGCCCTCTTGTTCCAGTGAAGCCTTCGTGATTCTCAATAACCTTCTTCTGTACTTCATAGGTTCCTTGGGTGCTATTTGATAGGTGACAGGCTTTCCGTCTTCAAGCACAACGATCTCTTTCACACCGGCAGCAACGGCTTTTTCAACGATATCTTCGCTGACCTCGGTTCCTTCCGGTGCGATCTCTTCAACCTCATCTTTGAGCTTTGCGACGATCTTTTTCGCCAGGATCTTGCCCACGACCATGTTCCTGTTGCTCTGAACTTGCGCATTCGCTTTCAATATCTCGTTGTTTATCCTCATAGCCTCTGAGAGGGTCAGCAATTGTCCGGGCAGGAAGTCGGTATCGCCTGGATCGACTATTTCAACTCTGCCGAGCATCTGCCTGATGATGATCTCGAAGTGCTTGTTGTGGATGTCCACACCCTGCTCGACGTACACTTTCTGCGTTTCTCTGAGCAAATACATTGCCGTTGCTTCCACTCCCAGCGCATCCATCATTCTTCTGAGTTTCACGGCGCCCGTCGTGAGCATCTGACCCGGCAGCACTTTCTGACCTCTTGTCACGATCTCCTTCACTTTCTCAGGTACTTCGTACTCGTGTATCTCACCGGCAAGGTCTTCGATGTAGATCTTCTTCTTTCCGTCAACTTCTTTAATGTCCTTCACAAATCCTGAGACCATGCTGAAAATGCCTTCAGGTTCCTTGAGTTTCTTCCTCGCCTCGAAGAGTTCCTCAGCTCTGGGCAGACCCTGGGTTATGTCGGCTGTGGTCGCGATACCACCCGTATGGAACGTTCGCATCGTGAGCTGTGTGCCGGGTTCTCCTATGGACTGGGCGGCGATTATTCCCACAGCCTCACCAACGTTCACCACTTTATGGTTCGAGAGGTCCATACCGTAACACATCGCGCACACGCCGTGTTCAGCTTCACAGGTCAAGGGGGATCTAACGTAGATGTTCGGTCTCACTTTTACGGCGCTCACACCGTTCTGTTCGAGCAGCATTGCAGTTACTTCATCTATCTCTTCCTGGTACACGAGCAACTGCTTTTCACCCTTCTTGTCCCAAACAATCTCCTGTGAAATGGTTCCGACCACTGGATAAACCTTTATCTTGATCTGCTTCTTGCCAGCGTTGCGAGCGTTTCGAACCAGATCCCAGCTGACTTCAGTGCCAACCTCGTAAACCGTGCCGTCCTCCAACCTTATCTCTTCATCGGTGACGGCATAAGAAGCTGGCAACTGCAAACTCTGCAGATCGAGAACTTGTTCGACGCAAACGGGAACTGAAACAACATATTTGGCCAGAAATTCGGCGTCTTCGTCGGACAGCATGCTGTTTCTCACATACTCTCGATTGTTGTCTGGGTTCTTCACGACTTCCCCGCTGAGAGGATCTATGACGTCCCTGGCTAAGATCCTTCCGAACAAGAAGTCTTTCAACTTCTGGACTGTCAGGGTACCGCTCATGAGTTCCAGCGCTTTGACACCGTTTTCTGTTCCGCAATCGGTTGTTGTTATGAACACACTTTGGGCAACGTCGACTAACCTTCTGGTGAGATAACCTGCTGAGGAAGTCCTGAGCGCTGTGTCGGCAGCACCTTTCCTTGCTCCGTGCGTGGAGATGAAGAATTCGATGGAGTTCAGACCTTCTCGGAAGTTGGAAATTATCGGTATCTCTATCGTCTTTCCGGATGGATCCGCCATCAAGCCCCTCATGCCGGCGAGTTGTTTGACTTGGTCTATGTTACCCCTCGCTCCGGAGTTGACCATCATGAAGACAGGATTGAATGGATTTTCACCGAGAGCCTCGTACGTGACCTTCTGAACCTCCTCCGTTGCTTTCGTCCAGATCCTTATGATCTCCTTGTATCTTTCCTCGTAAGTGAGGAAGCCTTCTGCGTACTCTTGTTCGACTTTCTCCACTTTTTCCAGCGCGTCCTTGATGATGGCATCCTTTTTGGGTGAAACCACCAAGTCTTTCAAAGATATCGTCAGACCGGACACGGTTGCGTAATGGAATCCGAGATCCTTCATGTCGTCGAGCAGATCAGCCGTGGCTTCCATGCCGTGTCTCTTGAACGTTTCGTAGATGAGATCCTTTATCTCTTTCTTGCCGAAAGTCTTTGAGTAGTCTCTGAGATCCTCAGGCACGATTTCGTTGAAGATGATGCGACCCACAGTAGTCTTGAGCGTCTTTTCTTCGCCATTTTGCTTGACTCTGGCGAGCACCGGCGTGTGCAACCCAACAAAGCCAAGTGAATGGGCTAAAATGGCTTCTTCGGGCGAGCTGAACTTGAACTCAATCCTGTCAGTGCTCACAAAGTCATAATCTTTGCTCACGGCAGTCAAGTAGTATATGCCGACTATTATGTCCTTTCCCGGCATCGATATCGGTTTTCCATGCGCTGGAGATATGATGTTGTACCTCGATAACATGAGGTAACGTGCCTCTGCCTGAGCCGCGGCAGATAGGGGTACGTGCACAGCCATTTGGTCTCCATCGAAGTCTGCGTTGAACGGAGGACAAACGAGCGGATGAAGCTGAATCGCATTACCTTCGATGAGTTTTGGCTCAAAAGCCTGTATGGACATTCTGTGCAGCGTCGGTGCTCTGTTCAGGAGTACAGTCTGTCCCTTGATGACTTCTTCCAGGACGTCCCAGGCTTCAGGCATCTCGCGTTCTATGATCGTTTTTTTGAGCTTTCTCGCCGTCTTGCTGCTCTCTCCACCTTCCTCGAGCAACTTCGCGAGCACGAAGGGCTTAAACAGTTCCAGTGCCATCTTCTTAGGCAAGCCGCACTGGTGTATCTTCAGCTCCGGACCAACGACTATGACAGCCCTTCCAGAATAGTCAACGCGCTTGCCGAGAAGGTTCCTTCTGAATCGTCCTTTCTTACCCTTGACCAGATCCGTGAGGGACTTCAGCGGCCGACCGTTTCTGTCCGCGACGGGTCTACCGACCCTACCGTTGTATATCAGACTGTCGACAGCCTCTTGAAGCATTCTCATCTCGTTTCTGATCATGACTTCCGGAGCGTTCAACTCTAAGAATCGCTTCAACCTGTTGTTCCTGTTTATGACCCTCCTGTAGAGGTCGTTCAAGTCGGTCGTCGCGAACCTCCCGCCATCTATCTGAATCATGGGCCTCAGTTCGGGAGGTATCACCGGTAAGGCCTCCAGGACCATCCACTCCGGCCTCGCACCAGAATTGATGAGGCTCTTGACGATTTTCAACCGCCTGAGTAACTTCAAGGCCCTGCCACTGCTTTTGGGAAGCTCCGCAAGCTCTGCCTCTATCTGTGCTTTCAGCTTCTCAAGGTCGATCATCTCGAGCAACTTTTTCACGGCCGCAGCACCATAGTGTGCCTCGATCTTGCCAGGATAGAGTTCTCTGTAAGCTTCGTATTCGTTTTCGGTGATGATGGAACCCACGGTCAATGACGTCTCTCTGGCGAGTTCTTCATCTATCTTCGTGATTGCAAGGATCGGTCTGTCGTTCTCGACCTCTGTCTCCACCGTGAACTGGTCTGGATAATACTGCTGGAAGATTGCGTACTCGCTCAGAGACAAATGTTCATCCTCGAAGAGGAATCTGTCCGCCAGGTAGTCTCCCGCCTTTACCCTGTCCCCGTCGTTAACGTAGGCGAGAGCGCCTTCGAAAATAGGATACTTTTTCTCGATCGCGGTCTGCTCAACGTATATGGAGCCTGAAGAGAGCACTTCATAAGAACCATCCTCTAAGGGTCTGACATTCAGTTCTTTACCGAACACGACCTTTCCGGATGCGGGACTCGTCAAGGCCTGGATCATTCCCGCCGTCCAGATCTGATCACCAGCCTTGACCTTTGCACCGTTCTTAACAGTGAGCCTGCAACAGTAAGGAATCGAAACAGTCAGAGGTTGATCCTTGCTCGTTGCAAGAGGTTTGAGCGTGAGACTGGAAGTGAGTTCGTCGATCTCAACTGTGCCATCAAAAGGAGCATAGAGCGCTGGAACTTCTTTCTCTGCAACGAGAATGTCACCCTCTGATACCTCCTGACCATTCTTCACGAGGAGGATCATACCGGGGAACAGTTGCACGTGGGACCTGACAACGTTTCTCACGATGATCCAGGTTATCGTTCTTCCGGTGTTGGAACGTTCGTTCTTCAAACTCACCTCACCGTCTATCTCAGAGATCACCGGGGTTTTTGGATTCTTGACTATCACCGATTGCTCGGCCTCGAAGTCGAGAACTTTCTTGTATATGTTGTATTCTGTTTCGTAAATTACGTCTCCCTCGGCGAACGAAGTCTTCTTCGGGTTGGTGACGATGTAGGCTTTTTCTATTATGCGTCTGCTACCATAGTAAACTATGTTCTCCAAGTCGCGCGCCGGTATGTTCAGCAGTGTGGAAAGAATACTCGGTGTGCTCTTCAGATACCATATGTGAACCACCGGTGCGGCGAGTTCTATGTGACCCATTCTCTTTCTTCGCGCTTCTTTCGATTCCACTCTCACGCCGCACCTTTCGCAGACTGTGCCCTCGTACTTCTTACCTTTGTATTTGCCGCAGGCACACTCGTAGTCCTTCGTCGGTCCGAAGATCTTCTCGCAGAACAGACCATCACGCTCGGGCTTGAACGTTCTGTAGTTTATGGTCTCTGGCTTTTTGACTTCCCCACTCGACCAGCTTCTTATCGTGTCGGGGGAAGCCACACCTATTTTCACCGCTGCTATCTTCCGCTTGAAGGTGGAAATAGCCATCTCTCTTCCCTCCTCGGCGCTCAATTCAGAACCTGTCGATGTCGACCTCGTTGCCGTTCTCGTCGTAAACCCTCACATCGAGCGCCAGACCTCTGAGTTCTTTTATCAACACCCTGAAGCTTTCAGGTATTCCGGGCTCAGGTATGTTCTTGCCCTTAAGGATGGCTTTGTACACCTCGTTTCTGCCTTTGATGTCGTCGGACTTTATCGTGAGCATCTCGTTTAGAGTGTGGGAAGCTCCGTGTGCTTCGAGAGCCCAAACTTCCATTTCTCCGAACCTCTGGCCACCGAACTGAGCCTTTCCACCGAGAGGCTGCTGATGGATGAGCGAATAAGGTCCCGTGGATCTGGCGTGGATTTTGTCTCTTGCTATGTGAATGAGCTTCATCATGTAGATGTATCCAACGACGACAGGTTCTGCGAACGGCTCGCCCGTTCTGCCGTCTCTCAACAGAACCTTACCAGAAGGATTGTTTTCGTCGTCGCCTTCTTCCAAACCCAAGGCTTTCCGTTCTTTGTACAACCACGGAAGTATGTCCTCTTCCTTGGCACCATCGAAAACTGGAGTGGCAAACCAGCTGTTCGTCAATTTCGCGAGCCATCCCAGATGTGTCTCGAGAATCTGTCCAACGTTCATTCTCGACGGGACTCCGAGCGGGCTCAGCACGATCTGAACGGGTGTTCCATCGGGCAAGAACGGCATGTCTTCCCTCGGGAGGATCTTGGACACAACACCTTTGTTACCATGCCTACCCGCAAGTTTGTCTCCAACTTCGAGGGTCTTCTTGCTCGCCACGTAAACTTTCACCAGTTTGTTCACACCCGGTCCAAGTTCCGCAACGTCTTCTTTGTCGAACACCTGGATATCGATGACTCTACCCTCGGTTCCGTGTGGCAATCTCAGCGAAGTATCCTTGACGTCCTTTCCCCTCTCGCCGAAGACGGACCTTATGATCTTCTCTTCGGGTGTGGTTTCTCCTTCGCCCTTTGGTGTGACTTTTCCAACGAGTATGTCCTGTGGTCCAACATACGCTCCAATTCTGACTATACCGTTCTCATCGAGGTTTCTCAGGGCCTCTTTGTTGACGTTTGGAATGTCCGCGGTGATTTCCTCCGGTCCGAGTCTTGTGTCGCGCGCCTGAGTTTCATAAACCTCTATGTGAATGGATGTGAAAGCGTCCTCCTCGAGCAACTCCTCACTGACCAATATTGCGTCTTCAAAGTTGTATCCTTCCCACGACATGAAGGCAACCAGGACGTTGCGTCCGAGGGCGAGCTCACCCATGTCTGTCGCGGGACCGTCAGCTATGACTTCTCCTCGCTTCACTCGATCGCCTACGTTCACTATTGGTCTTTGGTTTATGACCGTATCCTGGTTTGTCCTGACGAACTTCATCAACCTGTATTCGTCCATCAAAGGTTTGCCGTCTTTGTACATCAAATTGCCGTTCTCATCGGTCCTGTGGACGACGATCCTCCTTGCGTCGACTTTCTTGACTATACCGTCATGTTTTGCAACGACCAGATAGCCCGAATAGAGGGCCGCATCGTGTTCGACCCCGGTGGCAACGAACGGTGCTTCGGGTTTGAGCAAGGGAACGGCCTGCCTTTGCATGTTTGAACCCATCAGGGCCCTGTTCGCATCGTCGTGTTCCAGGAATGGAATGAGAGATGTTGAAACGGAGACGATCTGTTTCGTGGAAACATCCATGAACTGGACCTTTTCTTTCTCAACGTACAATATTTTCTGCATGTATCTAACCGGAACCCTATCTTCGACGATCATCATGTTTTCGTCGACTCTGACCGTGCACGGAGCAATATGGTAATGCTCCTCTTCATCGGCGGTCAAATAGACTATCTCGTCCGTTACCCTGCCTTTTTTAACCCGTCTGTACGGGGTTGTCAGAAAGCCAAATTCGTCGACTGTCGCATAGACTGCAAGAGAAGTTATAAGACCTATGTTTGCACCTTCGGGTGTCTCGATTGGACACATTCTTCCGTAGTGAGAGTGGTGAACGTCTCTGACCTCGAACCGTGCCCTCTCTCTTTTCAGGCCACCTGGACCCACCGCAGTCAGCCTTCTCTTGTGCGTCAGCTCAGCGAGTGGGTTCACCTGCTCCATGAACTGTGAGAGTGGGCTGGTCGCGAAGAACTGGTTGATACCAGCGATGATGGTCTTTATGTTGATCAAACTCTGCACGGAAATCTTATCGAGTGAGTTGTAGAGCGCCAATCTTTCTTGAATCAACCGCTGCGCCTTCGAAAAGGCCCTCTCAAACTCAAGCTTGATGAGTTCGCCAACCGTTCTCACTCGTTTGTTTCCAAGATGGTCCTTGGTGTCCATGATTTCAGGATTCTTGCTCACTTCCAGTAAGTACCTCGTGGCTAAAACGATGTCCATCGGTGTGAGAACGAGCTCTGTCGGGTTGTACTGCATCTTTTCAGCTTCCGAATCGCTCATCTTCTTGACCTGCACGAGGTATTTTCGATAAGCCTGCTGAAGCTTGCGGTTTATCTTGTAACGGCCAACCTCGGAGAGTTCGAACCTCTCAGGTGTGAAGTACAGACTGTTGAGATACGCCTTGGCCGCATTCACCCTTGGTATCTCACCGGGTTTGAGCTTCCTGTATATTTCTATGTACGCCCTGTTCGAATCAACTTCTCCGTAAGCACTGTTGAGCTTCTCTAACGTCTTCTGTGCCACGGGGTGTGCTCTGACGATAGTCGATATCTTTGATTCGAGGATCGTTCTCGCGGCGTGTTCTGTAAGTACACCTCCTCGCTCGACAACCTTCTTTCCATCAATGCTCACGTCTTCGAGTATTATCGAACCCACAGCCTTCATCATGCTGTACTCGTCTTCGGCATCGACGGGATCGGGGAACAAATCGAGTATGTCGAGGTCGTTTTCGAAACCCAGAGCCTTGAACAACAAAAACAGGTTGATCCTTCTTTTTCTATCGATGCGCGCGTAGAACATGTCATCTGCGGTGTTGTAGAGAAGCTCTAACCATGCACCTTTCACAGGCAAGAAGTGTGCAACGTATATGGGTGCAGCCGTTTGAGTCTTGGGTATTTCATCGACGAAATAGACACCGGGTGCTCTCACGAGCTGATTGACAATGACGCGCTCCGCACCGTTGATAACGAACGTTCCGTTCTCAGTCATGTACGGTATCGATCCGAGGAAAGCCTCTTCTTCCCTCATCTCACCACTGTTGACATCCGTTATCCTAACGGTCGCATAAATGGGTACCTGGTAGGTTAGTCCTTTCTGTTTGCATTCTTCTATTGTGGCGTTGGGTTCGCCGATCCTTGTGGAAACGAACTCGAGTATGAAACCCTTTTCACCTTTTCTGAGATCACCCTTGTGTGGTTGGGACGTTATCGGGGAGAACTTTCTCAGTATCTCCATCAGACCTTTTTCCAGGAACTCTCTGTAGGATTCGATCTGGATGGCGATCAGGTTTGGAACTTTGAGAGCATCAACGGTGTGGCCAAACGTTAACCGTTCGCGCTTACCGTAAAGAGCAGTTCGCATTTTATCACCTCGTCAGATCAACGGAGTGGGAACGCAGGGAACTGAACGAAGCCTATGACGCAGGCACACTTATCCATGATAGCATAAAACAACCTATACCAGCCGAGCTGGTATAGGTTTGATACAATCTTTTTGCAGTTGAGAAAATCTGTTCACATTACTTCAAAATGACCTCTGCACCGGCTTCTTCGAGTTTCTTCTTGATCTCCTCTGCCTCGTTCTTCGGAACGCCACTCTTGACTATAGCATCGGGGCTACCAGCCTTCTCAACGAGATCCTTAGCTTCTTTCAGGCCAAGACCTGTGATCTCTCTAACCACCTTTATCACGTTGATCTTGTTCGCTCCGTGGCTCTTCAGGACAACATCGAACTCCGTCTTTTCTTCGGCTGCTGCCTGAGCTGCTGGCGCTGCACCGGCCACAGGAGCAGCGACGGCCGCGACTGCAACCGGAGCTGCGGCGCTCACGCCGAATTTTTCTTCGAGTGCCTTCACTAACTGTGCCAATTCGGCAACCGTCAGTTTCTCGATAGCCTCAACAATCTGTTCCACTGTCATTCTCAAACACCTCCGACATTCTCAGATTTCTTCTTCTCTTCAATTGCACTCAACACGTACACAAGTTTTCTCATAACATCGTTCAAAGCGAACACCAGACCATATATCGGACCCTGTATCCTTCCAACCAGCATCGCGTATAGTTCCTTCTTGGTTGGCAGGTTGGCAAGATCCGCTACTTGGTCAGCATTGAACGGCTGATGTTCGATGAAGCCGCCTTTGAAGAAGTTTTCAAGCCTTTTCTCCTTGGCGAAATTCACCAGGGTCCTCAGTGCATCCACTGGATCACCAGAGAGGCTGTAGAAAAGGGCCGTCGGACCTTTCAGAAACTTTTCGTAGTGAGCCTCCTGATAACCGATTTCATTCAGTGCTATAGAAAGGAGACTGTTCTTGACCACGGTCAGTTTTGCATCTTCCCCGTGCTTCGAATTTATTCTTCCACGCAGTTCCCTGATTGCTGCAACGTCCAAACCGAAGAAGTTCACGAACACCAACAGGTTCGCCTTCGGTAAAACCTCTTTGAAACTCTCCAAGATCTGTTGCTTCTTCTCTCTGGTTAGCAACCGTTGCACCTCCTTTCAAGAAAAAGGGTCTCTCCACAAGAGACCCCCGCTCAACCAAAGCACCAGTTTTTGGCTCGCCTCGGTAGGCGGGGATAACCCCTTTAGAGTACCTACTTTCTTCGGCGACTCGTGCGACTGAACACGATGTTCAGATCTTTGCAGCCTCGAGTTCGGACATGTTCAGTTTCACACCAACTCCCATCGTGGACGTCAGTACAGCCTTTCTGAGGAACTGACCCTTGATACCCGATGGCCTCATGCTCACAATCTGTTTGTAAGCCGAAATCAAGTTCTCCTTCAGTTTCTGAGAATCGAAGGAGCACTTGCCGATTGGCAAATGGATCGAGCCGGTCTTGTCGCTCCTCACTTCGATTCGTCCCATCTTGAATTCTTTAACCGCAGAGGCCACGTCCTCAGTAACTGTGCCCGACTTCGGGGACGGCATCAGGCCACGAGGTCCAAGGATCTTTCCGAGCCTTCCAACGGACTTCATCATGTCTGGTGTGGCGATAGCCACGTCAAAATCTGTAAAGCCTTCGTTCAGGATTTTTTCTACCAGTTCGTCTCCACCCACAATGTCTGCTCCTGCCTTCTTGGCCTCTTCGGCTTTCTCACCTTTGGCAAAAACCAATACCCTAACTGTTCTTCCAGTTCCGTGCGGTAGAACGACAGTTCCTCTGAGTTGTTGTTCTGGTCTCCTTGGATCTATGTTTGTCGCAAGGTGCAGTTCCACGGTTTCATCGAACTTTGCTGTTGCGTTTTTCTTAACCAGTTCTATAGCTTCATCGATGCTGTAGAACTTCGTTCTGTCAACTCTCTGTCTGATTTCCAGGTACCTTTTGGAGTGTCTCGGCATAAAGCCTCCTCCTTTTGGTGTTAGTCTACCACTTCGATGCCCATGCTCTTCGCGGTGCCTTCAATGATTCTCATGGCCGCTTCCAAATCGTTTGCGGTCAGGTCGGGCATCTTGAGCTTGGCAATCTCTTCGATCTGTTTTCTCGTGACTTTCCCAACGATCTTCCTCTTGGGTTCACCCGAACCACTCTCTATGTTCGCCGCCCTCTTCAGCAGGAAGGATGCAGGTGGCGTTTTCACAACAAAGCTGAAGGAACGGTCTTCGTAGACTGTTATGATGACAGGCAGAATCATTCCCGCTTTGTCTGCGGTCTCAGCGTTGAACCTTTTGCAGAACTCCATTATGTTAACGCCACGCTGACCAAGGGCGGGACCAACCGGAGGTGCGGGTGTTGCCTTACCAGCAGGAAGTTGCAGTTTAACTTGTGCTACGACTTTCTTAGCCATTCGAGTTTCCCTCCTCTGTGGTTACTGGGATCGACTCCCTCCCACTCGTTCACTGGATCTTCTCCACTTCAGAGACCCTCACCGTCACAGGTGTCTCACGACCAAAGATGGTGACGGCGACCCTGAGCTCTTGTTTGACAGGATCTATCTCTTTCACAACGCCAGCGAAGTCTTCAAACGGACCGGAGGTTATCTTCACAACGTCTCCTACCTTTATATCCATCTCAACGCGCACAGGTTTCGCTCTTTCTTCGAACGCTTCGATACCCGCCAGTCTCAGGATCGCTCGAGCTTCACGTTGCTTAAGTTGTAAAGGCTGTCCACCGGACGCGACAAAGTCTATTATGCCTGGAACGGTCCTCGCAAACTGCCAAGTATCGTCGTTCATCATCATCTCGACGAATATGTAACCAGGGAACATTCTTTTCTTCTGTGTCTTTGCGATCCTTATCTCCTTGCGCGTTCCCATGTCTACAACCTCGACGCGCCCGTCTATGCTGGAGTATATCTTCCTGCCTTCAGCGAGTAATTCACCGTTTCTGACTTGCTTACCCTTGTAAATCCTGTTTGCATCGTACAGTTCGTATGGGATGTGGTAAACATCTATCTCTCCATTTTCCTGTTGAACTTCAACACGTTTGACTCGTTCGCTCTCAATCACTTTACCATCTATTTCGCAAATGTACTCTCCATCCTGGGTCAGTGGCATTCCCTGTCTTATACGGGCACCCACCTTGATACCGCTCACGATTTTGGAACTTTCTGGGATGACGTACGTCTTCGAGTACTTCTTGTCTATAGTTTCGATCGTTATCTTCCTGCAATTCTTCACGGACACTATCGTTCCGCTATGCCTTGCGTGGATCGCTGGTTCTTCTGCGAGAAGATCGCCCTTCTTTACATCAGAACCGGTCTTGATATGCAGTTTTGCGTTCGGAGACACTGAAAACCTTTTCAAGGATTTACCCGTCGCATCTATGATCGTTTCCTCAGGGATAACGATACGGCCGAAAAACCTTTCGTATCCGGCAGATCTTATCTTGGTCAGCAGATTTTCTTTCGCGCTTTCCTCCTGGCCCGCCATCGTCCTGAGGATATACCAAGCTTTTCGCATTCACATCACCCAATACCAAGTGCGCGCAGTATCGCTCTTATACCTCCGGAGAGAGCCAGATCGAGCAGAAAGAAATAAACCCCCATCACGACGAGGATCAGGATGACAACCGAGGTGGAGACCAACAATTCCTGTCGGTTGGGCCAGTGAGCCCTTTTCGCTTCTCCCCAGACTTCTCGGAAGAACTTCTTGAGTTTTTCCACGATTATCCCTCCGCGCGACGCAAAAAATTGGCAGGGCCGGCAGGACTCGAACCTGCAACCGCCGATTTTGGAGACCGGCGCTCTACCCAGTTGAGCTACGGCCCTGCGTCATTTGGTTTCAACGTGTTCCGTGTGTTTATTGCAATTCGGACAATATTTCCTGAGACTCAGTTTTGTCTTCTTGGTGTTGTTCTTCTCCGTGTAATAGTTCTTGTGCCCACAGACAGAACACTTCAGGGCTATCTTAATCGTCATCTCTTACACCTCTTTCGATTGAGAAATCAAATGGTGGTGAGGGGAGGATTTGAACCTCCGAAGGCGATCCGCCAGCGGATTTACAGTCCGCCCCCTTAGGCCACTCGGGCACCTCACCACCCAGTTTGGGTTGGAGCCAGCGAAGGGACTCGAACCCCCAACCTGCTGATTACAAGTCAGCCGCTCTGCCGGTTGAGCTACGCTGGCCCGTGACCCTGAAAATTATACGCGATAGCGCATCGTGTTGTCAATGATCAACCGCAATGACTAAAATACTACAACTTTGCGGCATTTGCCATTAAATGTTCGTTATCTCAGCGTTGCAATTCATTTCAGCCAGGGTCTGAGATCCTCCACCACGAAGTCCAGACCGAGTTTTCTGAGTGTCTCTTCCGTCGGTATACCACGATCGTCCCAGCCGCGTATTTTGTAATACTCGCTCAGCAGTTCATCGTAACGTTCAGGATCCAGATGCTGACCATCCACACCATCTTCGAACCAGCGCTTCGGTGGATAATCCATCTTTCTGTCCCAATCACCTTTGAATTCCCTCACCCAATAGGACCTTACAAGAGAATAGACTCTGTCTGCGGCTATGTAGATGTCATCGAGCGTGTAATTCTTGCCCACGATACTGCTCAAGATCTTTGCGTACCATTCGAGATCGAGTCCAAGTTCCACCCATGGGAGTCTGCAAGCTGTGAGCATCTCAAACATACCACCCCTGATCCTCTGCTGTTCAACCACCTTTTTGGCTTTCTCTGGCGAATAGTTCATCACGTACTCCTTGCCCGACGAATCTTCCATTGGTGTCGAACCGATCTCCCAAGCTATGACCCAAGCTTCTTTGTGGTGAGCGCCGATCGCACACGTTCCATACGCGAGTGCCATGGCCGGGTATATGTAGCAGTTGTAAGCAGAAACCTCCAAGCCCTTGACGTGCATCGCGATCTCCTCGAGTCCGAGTTGTTCGGCAGCCCTCTTGACGCCCTCGGCCAAAAGGTTGCCCGTTTCACCCTGCCTGAAGACTATTTTCTTCGTCAATTCCAATGCACCTTCGTAATCTCCAAACTTTGGGGCCTCTTTCAGAGCTCCACGTTCAGCAGCCTCCATCGCAAATCCCAGTACAGCGCCGAGAGAGATCGTGTCGACTCCGAACTCGTCGGCCAACCTGTTTATGTGAGCAACCCTGTTCAGGAAGGCGATTCCTGTGTTTGGACCGAGCATTCCAACGTTCTCGTAGTCGAGTTCGCTCTCTTTTCCTTCGATGTCCAGCACCACATTTCCGCAGGCCATGTTGCAGTTTGGACAGCCCCTTCGTGAGATCTTCATCGCTTCCATCGCATATCCATCAACTGTTCTGGCGTACTCGAACTTAACCTGCGAGAAATTCCTCGTCGGGAGTGCCCTGTTCTTGTTCGCCCATTCGATGGTGGCCATGGTGCCCTGACGTATCCAGAAGCTGTAAGCAGGTAGGGTGGGGATGAGCTTAAAAACTTCTCGCGTGTATTTCTCAAAGTTTTCTCTATCCTTCACCTCTACATCTTTTGTACCCCTCACAACTATGGCCTTCAGTTTCTTACTTCCCATCACCGCGCCGATACCGGGTCTTCCCCCTGCTCTTCCCTCCTGGGATATCACGACCGAGTACTTCACCAGATTCTCTCCAGCCGGTCCGATGCTCAGAACACCCACGTTCCCGTGAACCTGCTTGAGCCTTTTCTCCGTTTCGAAGGTCGACAGCCCCCAGAGTCCTTCGGCGCTCATTATCTGAACCACATCGTCGTCAACGTAGAGGTACACGGGTCTGTCCGATGCACCCTCGACGATGATCGCCATGTAACCAGCCTTTCTCAGGTGCATCGAGACCATGGTCCCAATGTTACCATCGCCGTAACCACCGGTGAGAGGGCTTTTCGCCGCGACCACGAGTTTTCCACCGCTCGGAGTCCTCAATCCGTTGAAAGGGCCTGCCGCGATGATCAGTTTGTTGTCCGGTGAGAGGGGATCTACACCCTTAACCTCGTCCCAGAGAATTTTGGCCGCAAGTCCGCGCGCTCCTATGAATTGGTCCAGGATTTTTTCATCGATGGGTTCTTTACTGATTTTCTTGGTCGTTAAGTTGACCCGCAGTATCATCCGCTTCGCCCCCTTGTTAATTTTTTCGCGTGATTATTCTACCACATGCTCGCTTATAATCGAAGCAGTGGAGGTGACATGTTGTATCTGCAGGATGTGATCGCCAAACTCAACGAATACTGGGCTTCGCTCGGTTGCATGATCGATCAACCTTACGATCTGGAAGTCGGAGCGGGCACGTTCCATCCTTCCACCTTTTTCGGATGCCTCCGGGAAGGTGAATGGAAGGTTGCGTTTGTCCAGCCGAGTCGCCGCCCAACGGACGGAAGGTACGGTGAAAATCCCAACAGGTTGCAGAGATACTTTCAGTACCAGGTGATCATCAAGCCCTCTCCGGACAACGCACAGAAGGTTTATCTGGACTCTCTGTCCGCGTTGGGCATCGATCTGAAGAAACACGACGTTCGGTTCATCGAAGATAACTGGGAATCACCCACCCTCGGCGCCTGGGGCGTAGGATGGGAAGTGTGGCTCGATGGTATGGAGATCACGCAATTTACTTACTTTCAACAGATCGGAGGGATTGTTCTCAAATCGATCCCGCTCGAGATCACTTACGGCCTGGAGAGAATTGCGATGTATCTGCAAGGTAAGAGCAACATCTTTGAGGTCATGTGGAACGAGAAGCTGTCTTATGGCGAGCTCTACAGAGAGAACGAGAAACAGTTTTCGAAATACAACTTCGAAACGGCCAGTGTTGAAAAACTCTTCACTTTGTACGACATTTTCGCTTCAGAGTTCGAGTCTCAGATAAAAGCTGGATGCTATCTGGTCGCGTACGACTACATGGCGAAATGTTCACATGTCTTCAACCTTCTGGATGCGAGGAACGCGTTCAGCGTCACTCAACGACAGGACTTCATAAGATCCATAAGGTCGATGGCCAGACGTTGCGCCGAGGCTTTCAGAGGAGGGAAGTGAATGAACAACTGGGTCTTGCTCGAACTTGGTGTTGAGGAACTGCCCGCGAGCGAAATGGACTCGATAAAGGAACAGCTCCAAGTTCTGGTGCCGAATTTGTTCAGTGAAGCTCGCATCTCTTTTGGTTCCTGCGAAGTGTTCATAACGAACCGAAGAATCGCGGTGCGGTTGCAGAATGTTTCAGACAGGCAAGAGGATGTCGTGCTCGAAAAGCGTGGACCTTCCGAAAGAGTGGCTTTTTCTGACGGTCAGCCCACGAAGGCTCTGCTCGGGTTTCTATCATCCAACGGAGCCACCCTGGAGGATGTTTTCGTGAAAGATGGGTACGTTCACATCAGAAAACTCGTGGAAGGTAAAAATGTTTGCGAAGTGGTTCCAGAAACACTTGTCAAAGTCATCACGAACTTGAAGTTTGCCAGACCAATGCGCTGGGCAAATGGTGATTTCGAGTTCGTGAGACCTGTGAAGTGGGTACTCGCGTTGTTGAACGACGAGGTCATACCGCTGAGGATATTCGATAAAAATTCTGATCGATACACCATGTCTCATCCATACCTTGAAAAATGGATCGTGATGCGTCATCCGAAGGACTACGTTCAAGTCCTCAAAGAGAATCTGGTTATCGTCGATGAAACGGCAAGAAGACAGTTCATCGTAGAACAGCTGACAGAGATAGAAAGAGCTTACGGTTTGGTGTGTGAGAAAGATCCGCTTCTTATTGAAAAGATCTGCAAGATTGCCGAATGGCCGCAAGCGATCGTTGGTAAGTTCGACGAGAATTATTTGAACCTTCCTCAGGAACTCATAACCGTGACGGTGAAGCACCATCTCAGTGCCTTTTCGACGAGCAGGGCTGGCAGTCTCACGTGTCACTTCGTTGCGTTCATCGACAGACCAAGGGATGACTTCTCCATCATTGTGAGAGGTTACGAGAGCGTCGTGAACGCAAGGTTGGAAGACGCAAGGTATTATTTCGAGATAGACAGGAGAAAAAGGTTGGAAGAGTTCAACGAAAACTTGAAGCGAATGGTTTTTCAGAAGGAACTGGGTAGCCTTTACGACAAAGTGGTTCGAACGCAACAACTCGTTCAGTACATGGTTGAAAAGCTCTCCAAGGAATCGGTGAAGGACAAGGCCATGCGTGCTGCCTTTCTGAGTAAAGCTGACATCGCAACGCACGTCGTGTACGAATTTCCAGAGCTTCAAGGTGTGATCGGGAGAATCTACGCACTTCTCGACGGCGAAGACGAGACAGTGGCTTTTGCGCTCGAGGATCAATACTCACAGGAACCTGAGAGCGAGCTTGGCGCGCTGATAGGCGCTTGTGACAGGATAGACACGATCGTGGGCAACATCGCGGTGGGCAACCTGCCGAGCGGCTCGAAGGACCCATACGGTCTGAGAACCAAAGCCGACACTATCTATTGGTCCGTCGTTCGTTACGGATGGGACGTCGACCTTGTCGAGCTCTTGCTGACGGCGAAAAAGCTCTTGAACATCGATTTCGATGTTGATAAACTCTTTGAGTTCATGAGCTCACGTTTCTACGCATTTTTGCTTTCTCAGCGTTTCTCGTTCGACATAGCTCGCGCCGTGAACCATCTCTGGTCAAGACCTTTGCGTGGTTATCTTGCGGCTCAAGCTCTGACAAAGGCATGTCAGAGTGAGGACTTCAACAATGTTGCCATAGGTTTCGAAAGGGTACACAACATAACCAAGAATCATTCTGACAGGCATTTCGACGGCGCTCTGTTCGAAGAAGAAGCAGAGATAGAACTGCTGAACCAGTTCGTATCCGTGAAACCAAAAGTGGTAGAAAGTGTTTCGAAACTCAATTACGAAGAAGCAATAAGACATCTGTCTTCTTTGAAACCATACATAGACAGATACTTCGACGAAGTGTTCGTCATGGTCGACAGAGAAGACATAAGGCAGAACAGGCTCGGTTTTCTCAAAAACATAGACGAGCTGTTCATGCTCGTCGGAGATTTGACGCAGCTGATACGAAGAGACTAAGCTTCATTCCTGCGGGGAAGAGGTCCAGTAGTTCGAAGCCTCCCTCGTGATTATTATGTCGTGGGGGTGACTCTCTCTGAGACCCGCGAGCGTTACCCTCACGAATTTTGCTTTCCTCCTGAGCTCGTCAAGATTCTGAGCCCCCACATAACCCATTCCGGCCCTCAGCCCTCCGACCAGTTGGTCGACCACGTCCTTGACCGTACCTTTGTAGGGAACCATGCCTTCGACACCCTCAGGCACGAACTTCGCGTTCTCGTTTTGAAAGTATCTGTCGGCACTTCCTCTTCTCATCGCAGACTCGCTTCCCATGCCACGATAGGCTTTGTACTTTCGACCCTGATAGAGGATCGTTTCTCCCGGTGCCTCCTCTGTTCCTGCGAAGATGCTACCGATCATTACGGAATCCGCGCCCGCAGCGAGAGCCTTGACGATGTCACCGGAGTATCTGATACCGCCGTCAGCAATGAGCGTAACGTGAAGTTCTCGTGCCATCCTTGCGCACTCCACGATGGCTGAGAACTGGGGTACACCAACACCAGCGACAACGCGAGTTGTACAGATCGAGCCTGGACCAACTCCCACTTTAACGCCGTCGGCACCAGCTTCAACCAGAGCTTTGACACCTTCCGCTGTCGCAACATTGCCTGCCACCACTGGCAGGTTTGGAAAATTCTGTTTTACCTTCTTCACGGTCTCGATAACCCTCTTCGAGTGACCATGAGCTGTGTCTATTACGATGAAGTCAACCTGCGCATCCCTCAGGGCTTGAACTCTCGCGAGTACGTCCTGCCCTGTTCCAACCGCTGCCCCGACTATGAGTCTTCCTTTGCCATCACGAGCTGCGTGAGGATGTTCGATCACACTCATTATGTCTTTGATCGTTATGATCCCCACCAGTCTGTCGCCATCGTCCACAAGGGGAAGCTTCTCAATCCTGTGCTCGTGGAGGATCTGTTTCGCCTCCTCCAAAGTGACGTTCGGTCGGGCCACGATGAGTTTGGAGCGCGGTGTCATCAGGAGTTTGACGGGTTTGGACAGGTTCTTCTCAAACCTGATGTCTCTGTTCGTTATTAGGCCGAGCAACTTTGCCTGTTCGTCCACCACGGGTAAACCACCTATCTTGTACATCGACATCAATTTCAATGCTTGTTCAACAGTTTCTTCTGGGCCTATGGTGATTGGATCGTATATGACCCCGTTTTCCGCTCTCTTCACGATGCTGACTTGGTGCGCCTGCTCCTCTATGGACATGTTCCTGTGTATGACTCCAACCCCACCTTCCCGTGCCAGCGCTTTGGCCAGTGCGGCCTCCGTTACGGTGTCCATGGCTGCGCTGACCAGCGGTATGTTTATCCAGATGTCTTTGACGAGCCTGGTCCTCACGTCGGTTTGCGAAGGCAAAACCTCGCTGTACTGCGGAACTAAAAGGACATCATCAAATGTGAGTGCCTCTTCGTACTTCAAGAGTACACCTCCTTCTGGTATGATGTTTTTTAGAATTATAGCATCTGTTATAACTCTGGTGTGGGAAGAAGGGGTGAAAGTTTGAAGGCAGTCTTTGTGAAGGTCTTTGGACACGTTCAGGGGGTTGGCTTCAGATATTTCACCTACAGAGTTGCGAAGAGGTTGAACGTGACAGGTTACGTGAGGAACGCTGAAGATGGTACGGTAGAAATTCACGCCGAGGGAGAAGAAAAAATTCTGGAACGTTTCTTGGATGAAGTCAGTAGAGGACCAACCATGGCCATCGTCACGGACGTCCGTGTGGAAGAAGTACCGGTTCAAGGATTCAGAAGCTTTGATATAGTGCACTGAGGTGGTATAGATGTTCATCAGCTTCGAAGGTATCGATGGGAGTGGGAAAGGAACGCAGGTTGAACTGTTCCTCGATTATCTGGAAAGGAACGGCGTAGACTTCGTTTACGTTAGAGAGCCCGGTGGAACACCCATCGGAGAGCTGATCAGAAACATCCTGCTGTCTTCGCAAAACATGATCTCAAAAACAGAACTGCTCTTGTTCCTGGCAAGCCGTGCTCAACTGGTTGAAACCGTGATAAAGCCGGCCCTGGCGCAGAACAAGACAATCGTCGCCGACAGGTTCGCTGACTCAAGTGTTGCGTATCAGGGTTTTGCAAGAGGACTGGGTGTTGAGACTGTTAAGCGATTGAACGATTTTGCAACGGGTGGACTGAAACCCGATCTGACATTCTATATAGATGTTCCCGTAGCGGTGGCTTTGTCGCGAAAGAAACATTTCGACAGGATCGAGTCCGAGGGCGAAGAGTTCCTGAACAAAGTCAGGCAGGGATATTTGGAACTTCTGAAAGATGAGCCTGAAAGATTTGTTCTCATCAACGGGATTGCCGACGAGTTGACCGTGCATCGATTCATCGTCGAGGAGTTCGAGAAGAGGAGGAAGAAATGAAGTGTTCTTAACTATGTTCTCAGCGGAACTGAAGAGGACTCTGAAGAATCCTTACTCGCTCGTGCTCATATTGATCGTCCCTTTGGTCGTCACCACCATTGCAATTGTGCTTTTCTCGAGTTTCGGATTCTTGCAGACAAAAATAGGAATACTCAATCTCGACACGGATCCTCTGTCGCGTCTGACTGTGGGTATCGTGATGTCTCTTTTCAAAGGTGGGAACATCAGTTATGTATCGGAAGACTATCGACAGAAGTTGCTCAATGGTGATCTGCAGGCCGTGGTCGTCATCCCGAAGGATTTCTCCAGAAAACTCTACGCGGCACAGCAAACTGAACTGATCTTCATCCCGAGTCCTGTGGACTTGCAGGTCTCAACCGTCATGTACAGAACTTTCCAATCTATGTTCGAGGATCTGAACGGCAGTCCGTTCTTTGACCCACAGGTTATCAGGTACCTGTTCAGCTCTCCTGGTTATCCCGCACCGAAGCTTTCAGCGCTCGAGAGAGAGAAGGTCCTGAACCTGACCTCGTTGCTGATACCCGTCACTGTGTTCTTATCAAGTGCGTGCGTGTTGCTCGCCATCGCTTCTGGCTCGTTTCAGTTGGACGAACAGTCGAAGTTGACTGAGCTGTTCCTGTCGATGAACGTGGGAAAGTTCACCTACGTTGTTTCAAAGATCTTGGCGTACACATCGGTAGGTCTGACTCTCTCCATGGTCGCACTCCTCATTCTCCTGCGTTTCAGGGTGTTCCTCATCACGCCAGCCATGATAGAATTGATAGTACTCAATTCCCTGTTTCATGCCAGCGTTGGTCTGATAATTTCAGCGGTCTCGCCGAACACACAAGTTTCATCGATGCTCAGTGTTGTTCTCACAGTGGTGAGCTTTTATTTCAGTGGCAGCGTTGTGCCGCTGTCTTCGATGCCGACGCATCTGCAGAGCTTTGCTCGAAACTATCCTCTCTTTTTGGCGATTTACTCGTTGAGGAAGCAACAGCTCTTCGAATTCGATGTTACGAGTGATATCAAAAAGATGACGTTGCTCGTTGTCGTTTTTGTGGTGCTTTCTGTAGTCGCTGGGTCTTCGAAACTGAGGAGGCGGTGATTTTGAGAAAGATCCTAATTGTCTCCGACACTCATGGTTCACTCACAAGCTGGCAGCGGTTGAAATCGCTCGTGGGCCAAGTGGACGAAGTCTACCATCTCGGAGACGTGCTTTACCATGGACCGAGGAACCCCATACCCGATGGGTATAATCCTGCAGAGCTGGCTCGGGAACTGAGACGCGAGAACCTCTTCTTGGTCCGTGGCAACTGTGATGCCGATGTGGATTTGATGTTGCTCGGAATATCTGAAGCTCCGAAAGTTCTGCTTGCGAGCTTCGGTCAAGTCAATTTCGTCATGAGCCACGGAGATTTTTTTCAAAGCGAAGAGCAACTGTTTACGTTCCTTGAGGAGCACGGTGCGCACGTTCTCTTGTACGCTCATACGCATGTTCCGAGGTTCGACTGGATCCAGTCCAGACTGATCATAAACTCGGGTAGTCCTTCTCTACCCAAAATGGGATCCGAGCCAACCTTTGTACTCATGGAGATCAACGAAGTGGTGAAAATCTCTCTGATATCTCTGACAGGTAAGCTGCTCAGGGAGGCTTTGCTTTGATGGACGTGGCTAAACTGATACGTGACTCCAATGCGAGGATCACCATGATCAAGTATCAGGAGGAAATCCTCCCCGAGGACGTGAAATTTGGTTCTTCCTCTTGCTGGCTTGTCGAAGAAGAAGAGCCGTTCGTTTCGGAGGGGCCTGAGAAGATCATCTTCGTGGACAGCAGGAGGAGGAGGTTCACATCCATAGAAGTTGAAGGCTACGTTCTGCTGCTCACTCAGATCGTGACGGGTGCGGTTCTTCTCGAGAACTACCGTTGCAAACCATTGTTTTCCCCCGATGAACCACCAACGGTCAAACTCGTGCTCGGTGTTCCGGATGTGATTGCAAAACGTTGGAACGTACTGAACGGGGAACAGGTGAACATAGGAAGGCTTTCGTGTGACGTGGCTGTAGGACTGACCGCGAAGGATGCGACGGACTCGTACATGCAGGAGATCGAAAGGCGGACCGTGGAGCGTTTCCTTCAGGAAGCACTTGTTGTCAAGGATGGGGCAATCAACTTTACGACGCCCACCTTCCAGATCGAGCGCGGTCCTCTGGGTCTGGTGAAAAACATACACATGCCTTACGTGGATGCAGAAAAGTTCAGAACCTTCGGATTGATGAAGAAGGGACAGAGATCAAGGTGTTTTGCAACACAGCTCGCAGAAGGTGAGGAACCTCTGAAGGTGATGAGTTATCTGAAACTTTCTGATACACCCGGACTCAGAGGTTTGGTGCGCATCGAAGCCGTGGTCCAAAAGGATTGCTTTGCCGGTTCAAAGAGGCACATTTTTGAACTCTTCGGAAGACTCTGTGGGACGCTCGTGGCAGTGAGCGACGACAGTGGTCTCATTCCAAGAACGCCTGAGGACACTCTGCCTGTGGTGTTTCTGGAAAAGTACCTCGACAGGTATTTTTACAGTGAAACGTACGTCAGATGTGCGTTCATCGAGGCGGTGAAGGAGACGAAGAATTTCTCCACAGAAATATCATGAAGCAGGCCCCGGTGATGAACCGGGGCCCGCTTCATCCTGTTCGATGCGAGTCTCACTCTTCTCCTATCTGCATCCTTACAAACCTTGTGACTCTGATGTTCTCCCTGATCTTGGCAATGGCCTCGTCGATGACCTGCTTGACTGTCTTTGTATCGTCAAATATGTACTTCTGATCGTAGAGACAAACTTCTTCGAAGAACTTCTCCAGCTTACCTTCAACGATCTTTTCGATGACCTGCTGTGGTTTGTTGGAATCTTTCAGTTGCGCCAGATAAATTTCCTTTTCCTTCTCAATGACTTCCTGTGGTACATCCTCTCTCGATACGTACCTTGGTCTCATCGCTGCCACCTGCTTGGCAAGGTTGTAGGCGAGTTCTTTGAACTCCGGCATTCGGGCGACAAAATCAGTTTCACAACCGAGTTCTAAAAGAACTCCTATCTTGTCGTTGAAGTGCACGTACGCAGTGACGATACCTTCTTTCGTCGTTCGAGATGCCTTCTTCTGAGCGACCGCTGCTCCGCGCTTCCTCAGTATTTCAATTGCCTTCTCGAAATCACCGTTCGCTTCGCTCAGAGCAGTCTTGCACTCCATTACTCCTGCACCGGTCATTTCCCTGAGTTTTTTCACCATTTCAGCACTGATTTCCACTGCTCGAACCTCCTTCGATAGAGATTTGTTGAAAACAGGCCGAGCGATATTATAGCACACCGTTTCCGTACAAGTCTCTCAAAGTTCTCAGAACGTTGGGAGGTACCCAGTTGCTAACATCTCCACCCATCGACGCGACTTCTCTTACCAGTCCTGATGAGAGGAAAGAGTACTTCTCGTCCGTCATCAAGAAAACGGTTTCAAGTTCGTGCCACAGGTGTTTGTTCGCAATGGCCATCTCGAGTTCGTATTGAAAGTCTGTCACGGCCCGCAATCCTCGAACTATTGTCTTGATGTTTTTACGCTTGGCATAATCGACGAGCAAACCGTTGTGGCTGTCCACATGAACGCGTGGTTCATCCTTCAGCAATTCCTTGATCAGTTCCAGACGTTTCGCGAGAGGTAACAACGGTTTCTTCTTCGGATTGACCATCACGACAACCCAGAGTTCATCGAATATTTTTAAGGCCCTGTGTATTACATCAAGATGACCGTAGGTGATCGGATCGAACGAACCTGGATACATTGCTTTCATAAACTTCAGCCTCCGCACGAAACTTGATAGATTTTCATTGTTTCAAGACAGATTGCAGAAAGCTTGTTACCGTAAACGCAACCTGTATCCAGACCAACCTTGTTTTTAGATATCATAACGTCATGAAAGGGTGTGTGTCCGAAGAAAATCCTGAAGTTGGGCAGTGGGTCCTCACTGTATATGAATTCGTACCTTATCCAGAGCATGTCGAATTGATCCTGCTTCTCCAGAGGAACGTTCGGTCTGATACCCGCATGAACAAAAAGATCGTTTCCCTGAACATGGTAGATCAACGTCGATTCTAAAAAGTCCACGTGCTGTTTCGATATTTCGTTCACGCCTCCGTAGCTTCTGAGAGTCGCCCCTGCTCCATTCATCATCCAGAGCTCGAGATTCTCGCCCTTCAGAAGATAATCAAGCATCATCTGCTCGTGATTTCCCCTCAAAAAGATGCAGTCGTAGCTCTTTGAGAGCTCGATCAGCGTCTCGATCACACCCTTGCTGTCTGGACCTCTGTCGACATAATCACCAAGAAAGATGAGTCTGCTGTCTCTTGTCAGCGGCAATTTCCCGAGCAATTTCCTCAAACAATCTGAGCAACCGTGCACGTCACCTATCACGAACGTCAATCGTTCCACCTCTCAGCAGCACGTACAGCGTGAAGCCAAACAGGATCAGTAGAGCGCTGAGGAGTTGGGCGAGTCTGATCGATCCAACGTACATGCTGTCTAACCTGAGCCTCTCTATACAGATTCTACCGAGCGAATAAAAACACAGATACAGCGAAAAAACTTCTCCAAAGTTCTTCCTGTAATGCTTCATGTAATGTGTCAACAGCAAAAACAACAAGAAGTCCCATACGGATTCATAAAGAAAGGTTGGGTGAAAATACTCGTACTGTTTGAATTCCGGAGGTCTCATGGCGACCGGAACGTACATTTTCCAAGGCAAATTCGTGGGTTCTCCAAACGCCTCGTAGTTGAAGAAGTTTCCCCACCTTCCGATCGCCTGGCCAAGTGGCAGATACGCGGCGCCCAGGTCCAGTGCCTGCAAGGGCTTGAAGGTAACGTTCTTCTTGACGGTTGAGTACACCAAGAAGACCGTTATGCCTGAGAGGATGGCCCCCTGGATTGAGAGGCCTCCGTGCCAGAGTTTGAAGATCTCCGATGGTGTTTTCGAATAGAACTTCCAGTTCGAGATCACGTACAGCGCTCTCGCACCAACGACACCGAACACGACAGAGTAAAAAACCAGCTCATCAACCTGTTCCAAACTAACGTTCTCTCGTTTCGCCTGCTTTCGTGCCAGGGAATAGGAAACGAGGACGCCGGTCAAGATGAACACAGAATAGAAACGAAGCTCGAAAGGACCAATCCTGAACAGATACTGTGGGAGAAGCAACCTACCCTGGAACACGTACGCGAGGAACACTGACAGCAGGATCAAGAACAGAAGTAAAATCAAAGCGCGTTTCATGATCATTTCCCCAGCATGGTTTTCTCGATCATGCTGATCTGGTTCTTGATCTTGTGGGCGGATTTGTAATCCTCTCTCTTCAAAGCCTCTTCCAGCCTATGCTTCAAAACGTACAGATGTCTCATGGCCACTTCCCTCTGCTCCAACTGGCTCTCGCCTTCCCTTGCGAACAATTCCCTGAGAACGGCAACCGGGGCAATCGAGAAGACGAGATCTCCCGATGAGAGATGGCCTCCAGAAAAGTTTCCCATGTCCGAGTCCTGTACGACGCGCATGTATCCAGCAAGATACTTCAAATTCTCCCGTTTGAAAATGGCTGCCTCTTTCAACGTCTTCCTGAGGCAGTTCGAACACATGTGCACTTCCTTCGGCATCCCGTCGGAAAGAAACTTGTAAACCTTCACATTGATGTCCGTTTTGCACACGTCGCAACTCACGTGATCACCTCTACAGAGTTATACAGAGACATTGCCTTTTGAACTCCTTCCGACAGAATTGTCTGTACAGCCTGAACGGCGACATCCAGAACTTTGTCGAGTACGACACGTTCCTGATCTGAAAAATCCGTCAAAACAAATTGTGCCAGATCTACACCCTCGGGCTTGGGACCTATACCGATCCTGATCCTGATGAACTGGTCCGTTTTCAGAGTTTCGATGATGGACTTTAAACCGTTGTGTCCTCCAGCGCTACCCTTCTGTCTGATCCTTATTTTCCCAAGTGGCAAGTCGACATCATCGTACACAACGATTATATCATCGACCGAAACACCATACTTTGCGACCAAAGCCTTAACGGCCAGACCACTGACGTTCATATAGGTTAAAGGTCTAACCAGCTTTACATTCCCACACTCGAGTAACTCGTAGTTGGTCTCGCGAACGAAACTCGAAGTACAGCCGGTTCTCTGAGCGTATCTGTCCAGGAACATAAAACCCACGTTATGCCTGTTTGAGGCATAACGTGGCCCTGGATTACCCAGCCCAATTATGTGGTGCATTATTCTTTCTCTTCTTCAGTCTCCTCTGCCTTCTTTCCTTTCTTTATAACTTCGGGCTCAATCGTCTCTGCTGGAGCAGCCGCTGTGACTTCTTCCACCTGCAGACCTTTCGGTACGATGATAGTTACCAGTGCTTCGTCTGCAGGCAACAACACCTTCATTCCCTCAGGAAGCTTCAAGTCGCGCACGTGATAGGATTCTCCAAGGTTCAGGTGACTGACGTCTATTTCTATGTGTTCGACCAGCGCACCGGGAAGCGTTTCGACAGGCAGTTCCGTGTGCAGTACTTCCATTATACCGCCCTTCTCGACTCCGATAGGCTTTCCGACCACGCGTATGGGTATTTCGATCCTCATGACGTGTCCCATAGCAGGTTTGTAGAAGTCGATGTGAACGATCTCGTCAGTCACCTTGTCAATCTGAACCTTCTTGACGAAAACTTCTATGTCCTGCGTTTTTCCATCAACGTTGATCCTCAAGGTGACTGGCTTGGCCTCAGACAACGCATGGATGAACTTTTCCACTTCTTGTTTTTTCAACTTGATGGACACAGGTTCCATCTCTGGGCCGTAGATGACGCCAGGGATCATGCCCTGATTCCTGAGTCGCCTCACCGGTCTTTTACCGTGTTCTGTCCTGATCTCAGCCGTTAGTTGCATTCGGACACCTCCTCCTCATTTGAACAGGATGCTCACCGATAGATTCTTTCTGATCCTCATGATTGCCTCTCCCAGAAGGTTGGCTATACTCACCACATGGAACTTACTTGGAAGGTTCGTTTGATGAACCGTATCGGTTATATAGACCTCGTCTATCTCACTGTTTTGAATTCTCTCAACCGCATTGCCCGATAAGACTCCGTGCGTTGCACAAGCAAGTATACGCACCGCTCCAGCTCTTTTCAAGGCCTGCGCACCCTGAATCATGGTCCCTCCTGTATCGATTATGTCATCGAACATCAGGGCTATCTTCCCTTTGACATCTCCTATTATATTGACGACTTCGGCTACATTGTCTGCCGGCCGACGTTTGTCTAAGATCGCCAGCGGTACCTGCAGTTTTTCAGCGAGTTTACTGGCGCGCCGCACTGCACCCACGTCTGGTGAAACGACTGTGATATCCTTTTTGAAGTTGCTGTACCGTCGCGTGATCTCCTCTATGAAAACCGGAAAACTGTACAGATTGTCTAAGGGGATGTCGAAGAAACCCTGTATTTGCTCAGCATGTAGGTCTATCGTGAGCACACGCGTGGCGCCCGCCACGGTGATTATGTTCGCCACAAGTTTTGCCGTTATCGGATCCCTACCCTTGGCCTTCCTGTCCTGTCTCGCGTAGCCGAAGTACGGTATCACCACGGCTATGCTGTTTGCGGAAGCTCTCTTGAATGCGTCGACCATCACAAGCAGTTCCATGATGTTCTCGTTTACCGGTGGAGAAAAGGATTGTAGAACGAACACGTCGTGTCCTCTAACGGTTTCGTTTATCCGCACGTTTATCTCGCCATCCGAGAACCTCGACACCTGACAGTCACCGAGTCTCAGACCCAGGTATTCGGCGACTTTTTGCGCAAGCGGTGGGTTGGAGTTTCCCGCAAAAAACTTCAGATCGTTACGCTGAAAAGGCATATTACGACTCCTCCCTCTTTTTGATGACCCATCCCGGTTTGACCGTTTGTCTACTGCGCGCGATCGCCAGACTCCATTCCGGAACATCCTCCGTTATGACGGAACCTGCCGCTATAAAGGCTCCTTTTCCAATCTTAACAGGAGCGATCAGGCAACTGTTGCTTCCTACGAACGCTCCATCTTCTATGAACGTTGGGTTCTTCTTTTTACCATCAAAGTTGCACGTTATCGTTCCGGCTCCAACGTTCACATCTTCCCCTATCGTTGCATCACCAAGATAAGCAAGATGTTGTGCCTTGCTGCGTGAACCTATCTTTGAGTTCTTCACCTCGACAAAGTTTCCGATCTTGACGTTCGACTTCAGCACAGTGCCCTCTCTCAACCTGGCAAAGGGCCCGACTGACACATCATCTTCGATCGTTGCGCCGACACAATCCGAACTGATTATACGCACTCTGTTTCCCACAGAACAGTTTTCGATTCTCGCCATGGGGCCTATAACGCACTCTTCTCCTATTTTCGTTTTTCCCAGCAGAAAAGTCATGGGATGAAGCACAGTATCGCAACCGATCTCCACGTCTGCTTCGACATACGTACTGTCCGGATCGACGACCGTAACACCATTCAGCATGAGTCTTTCGAGGATCTCACGCTGCTTCAATTTCTGCGCGACAGCGAGCTGAACCCTATCGTTCACACCGAAGAATTGCTCGTTCTCGTTAACATGATGGATACCGACCCTGTCCAACATGTTCACGGCGTCGGTCAAGTAGTACTCACCCTTTGTGTTGTCCGGTTTTATCCTGGGTAAAGTCTCAAGTAATGCCCTTCCCTTGAAAACGTATATTCCCGTGTTGATCTCTCTTATCATTTTTTCCTCATCACTTGCCTCTGTTTCTTCCACGATCTTCAAGAACTTACCCGCCGAATCCCTAACTATTCTTCCATAACCGGTTGGATCCGCCATGGTCGTTGAGATGATTGTCACACAGTTTTCATCATTTTTATGCTGATCTACAACTTTCATCAATGTTTCTTTCTTCAAAAGGGGCATATCGCCGTACAGTATCATGACGTCTTCATCAGGGTTTATGAAATCTTGAGCGCTCATCACCGCGTGCGCGGTTCCAAGTTGTTCGTTTTGAATGCGAACCTCCACGTGAGATGGTAGAACCTGTTTAACTTGCTCGGCAGAATGGCCCAGCACGACGCAGACGCGCTCACTCAAACCTTGTACAGCTTCGATGACCCAGAGCAACATGGGCTTTCCACACACGGGATGCAAGACCTTGGGCGATCGCGATTTCATCCTTACCCCCTTGCCAGCAGCCAGAATGATGATACGCATCCTTTCACCACCTCACCACAGTCTTGGAGGATTGACGAACACTCTCCATCCCATTTTTCCGATCTTCATCAAAACATCGTTGAATTTGGACAGAGTTTTTCGAAGGTCTTTTGTCTTGATCAGGAAATGGTATCTGTATTTACCGGCCATCTTGAAAATCGGGTGCTCCACAGGCCCGAGGACGGTTTCGCCTTCAAGGGATCTGACACAGTAGTTCACGAGTTCCCATCCCGTTTGAGGAAGATCACTTTCGAGAATCACCTGAACCAAGTCACAAAAGGGAGGATAGTTCACCTCTTTTCTCTTCTTGAGTTCTTCCAAGTAGAAATCTTCGCTGTTCACAGTGAAGACATCCCTCAAAAAGCCGTCTTGTGGCTGGAACGTTTGTATCAAAATCCTGGCAGAAGTGAAGTTGCTACGGATCTTTCTCATCGTCTGGAACATCCTCAACCTGGTGTTGTAATCTGGTTGACTCAGCAAACCGTCGTAGTCAAGGATGCAGATCAACCCCACCCTGTCCGTACCGAAACCCTGGAGCACAATTCTGCTGCCTATGAGCACATCTATTTCGTTCGTTTGCAACTTCAAGAACTGCTCCTGAACTTCAAAAGGTTCTAATTCTTCGGACTCGAGTCTCACGATTCTTGCGCCAGGCAAATGGTATTTCAACAGCCTCTCAACCCTCTCGGTTCCAACACCCTTTGGATAGAGCGCTTTTGCCCCGCAGTTTGGACACTCGGATTGAGCCTTCCTCACGTATCCACACTGGTGACACTTGAAAACGTTCTGCGATTTATGAAAACTGAGCGCAACGTCGCAGTTCGGGCACATCAGAACGTGGTTGCATGCGAAACATACCACGTAGGGTGCAAACCCTTTTCGACGCACGAGGATCACAGATGCTCGTTCCTCGGAAATCGTCTTCCGCACGCTTTCCACAAGATCTTCAGACAGAATCGATCCACTCTGCCTGACGTCGACGATGGAAACATCTGAGTTCAGGTTCTCTTTCGGAATTCTCAACCATTTGAGATGTTCTCTTCGATGAAAATCTATCAAGCGTGGCTCTGAGGAACAGATCACGAAAGGAATGTCCCTCAGTCGGGCTCTCGTTTCGGCCAACTCAAGCGCATCATAAACTGGATCTTCGAACTGATAGTACGCATCATCATCGCTCTCCTCTGCGACGATTAAACCGAGGTTTCTCATTGGAAGAAATGCCGCAACTCTTGTACCCACAACCACCTGTGTCTTGTCTCCTACCGAGTCCAGCCACACTTTGGCTCTCTGTGATCTCGACATTCGGGCATGGTAAACCTGCACGGTCACGTTTAAGAATTTTCTGATGAATCCTGCCACCATGTACGTGAGCGACGTGAAAGGAACCAAGATCAGGACACTCTTGTTTTCGTCGGTGATCTTTTTCATAAAGGCAATCACACTGCGCAGGCGCTCTCCTATCGTCGAACCACTCAGAACTGTCACACCTCTTGGTGCCGGTTCTAACTGCGCCTCGGCGAGCTCGAGGTTTTCTGTGTTCACTGGAAGAAACTGCGTGAGTTCGATCAGCCCCTCTTGCTGCATCTGCTTGATCTTTTTCGTACTCACTCCAACAGATTCGATCAGTTGTTCAACGGTCGCATAACCGTTCGTCAGCAAGAAGCTGATCACATCGTATTCGATTTCATCGTGAACGCGTGTCAACGCTTTCAACCCATTTCTGACTACCACGTACCATTTTGAAACGCGTGGCCTTGGTGTCTTTCTTCCAAAGCACTTCTTCAGCTGAATGTAACCCTTATCCAGCTGATTCTTGAGAGCATCGTGACCGTATTTCTTGATGAACTCGCCCAAGGGAAGCGATTCAAAACCAACCAAAGGAGTGAGTGACTCGACAACGGTTTCCGCATAGTCGTCGATGAAGGAGGGAAAAGCGAGGTCGAACAGCAATCCGGGTGGTGAGAAGAACCTCTCGGAGATGCTTTCCAGTGCTTCAACATCGGACTGATCCAAGTAACTTACCCGATCCAGTCTCTGGAGGATCTCCTTGAGCTCACGGCTGGCGGGTTTGTCCGAAACTTTTACGACATAACCTATCGTCTTTCTTCCATGAAAATCGACGATAACGCGTTCACCCGGTTCGAGTTTTTCTTGACTTTTGTAAGAGTAGAGACAATGAAGAGGAACCTTGGAGATGGCCAAATCGTACACCATGAGGCTCGACGCTAAGTCTTCCGCACCCAGATGACCTTACCTGCGTTCGTGATCGCCTGCAGTTCCTGTGGGATTTTCAACTGCTGTGTCTTCAGGATCTCAACGATGAGGTCCACTGGAATCGATGTGTCAATCCAGATCTCAGACACATCGACACTGCTCATTTCTCGCAAGACCATCTGTGTTAAGCTCTTCTCTATAGCCCGCACGTATTTCTCAACGTCCACAGCTCATTCCTCCAAATGCACGATGTAGACGGCATCCTCACCGTCACATTCCTTCAAACACACGTTGATTCTCTCTCTCGTCTTGGAAGTGGGCAAGTTCTTACCAACGAAGTCCGCCCTTATCGGCAGTTCTCTGTGCCCCCTATCGACCAGGACGGCCAGTTGAACTGCTCTCGGTCTTCCGCGTTTTGAGACTGCGTCGAGTGCCGCACGAACCGTTCTGCCTGTGAACAGAACGTCGTCCACGAGGACCACGATCTTATCGTGCAGATCGAAAGGTATCTCACTCAAATCCTGCTCGGTTCTCTTCTCATCATCCCTGAATGGTCCAACATCGAGTTTTCCAACGGACACAGGTTTCCCCTCCACGGATTTGAGGAAGCCTGCGAGGCGCTCGGCAAGGTATGCACCCCTTGTCAGGATTCCAAGCAGAACTAAATCTTCAAGACCGCGATTCCTCTCGAGAATTTCGTGTGCGATCCTCAACAGAGACCTTCTTATGTCTTGCTCGCCCAAGACTTTTATCCGCTTCACCATCTCACGCCGATGCGAAAATCGATCTGATAATCGTAGCTGAGCTCCTTGAAGAAATCCGGGCTCTCTTTCTTGGAGAAGGGATAGAAAACAGAAACCTGGATGTTCAAATTCCCTATCTGGAAAGAACCACCAGCGTCGATCGCCAAAATAGAATCGTTCTCTGGCGAATAGAACACAGGTATTGTCACGTAAAGGCTAACCGGCTCCAGGTTCAGTTGCGCCCCCGGCAGAATAGTCCACAGTTCGTTGAAACCGTAGATGACGTCCAAAGCGAACTTCATTTGATCATAATCTAAGCAGAGCCCAGCCCCAAAGGTTGCCTGGTTCGCAAGCTGCGGATCGGAAGACCAAATCCTGAAATTCTTAACCGCTAATCCATAGCCCAGTGGCCCGTTCTCGACGAATTTTCCCTTAGCTCCAACATCGAGAACGATCGACGTGTCCACAGCCGCATTCTTCACAGTCCTTTCGATACCAAAGTTCACACCTAAGGAAGTCAGTCCAGCAGTACCAGCGACACCATAGAGGAAGGACATTCTCTCCTGGTTGAAATCGCTGAACTCCGCGGAGATCGAAAGCACCCCAGCCAGCGTATCGAGCGAAGGTTCAATCAGAGCGAACGTGAAGGATCTCACTTTTCGTACGCTGGAGATCCTCAACGTGTTCGAAAGCAAAATCTGCCTCACCTCGTTCTCAACGATGCCCGCGGGGTTCGTCCTGAAGGACCAGACCCCTGATGACGTCACCGATCGACCATCATTGGTGAAATCAACTATGTCGGCGAGCACCATTGTAGTCAAGAGCAAGAACGTCAACAGGATTACCACGACGCTCTTCATAAATTTCAGCCACCTCCCTCCTCATTTCCTCCAGTGTACCGTTCAGTATAGATTCTCTCACACGTTCCATGAATCTGAACATGTAGTACAAATTGTGGTAGGTCAACAACATTCCCGCGAGTGTTTCACCCCTGTTCAACAAATGGTGAATGTAGGATCTTGTGTAATTTCGGCAAACGAGACAGTCACAACGATGATCTATGGGTGAGAGATCTTTCCTGTACCGCGAAGCCTTGATGTTCAATCTACCCTCTGAAGTCAGAGCGGCCCCGTGACGAGCTAACCTCGTGGGATAGACACTGTCGAACATGTCGATTCCGATCGCTACAAGCTCTATTATCGTTCTCGGAGAACCTCCACCCATGAAGTATCTGGGCCTGTCATCCGGCAGTTCTGAAACCGTGGCATGAGCGAGCCGAAGCGTCATTTCGAAAGGTTCACCCAGGCTCAAACCTCCCACGGCAAAACCGTCGAAATCCTTTTCTGAGAGATACCTCGCACTGGCTCTCCTGAGATCCTCAAATGCTCCACCCTGCGAGATCGCGAACAACAACTGTCCTTCTTTAACCCCGCGCTTCAGACACCTTTCTGCCCACTCGTGCGTTCTCCTTGTGGCATCGAGGGCTTCCGTATAGCCCGCATCGATCGGAGGGCAGTGATCTAAAACCATGACGATGTCCGATCCAAGGGTCCTCTGGATATCCATGGACAACTCTGGAGCCAGGAACAGCTTCGAACCATCGTATGGCGAGACGAACGTGACACCTTCATCGGAAACTTTTCTGAAGTTCCTGAGGCTGAACATCTGAAATCCTCCACTGTCAGTGAGGATTCCACCGTCCCACGCCATGAAGTTGTGAAGACCACCGTGCAGTTCTATGACTTCCAGCCCCGGCCTCACGGCGACGTGATAGGCGTTGGAAAGAATTATGCTCGCACCGACCCTCTTCAAATCGTCACTTCTCATGAGTTTGACATTGGCGTTGGTGCCAACCGGCATGAAGATCGGTGTTTCGAACGTTCCATGCAGCGTCTTGAGTCTACCCAACCTTGCGCAGCCGGTGCGGCAAACTATCTCAAAATTCGATGGCCGCGCGTTGTTTGGCGGTCTGTCTGACATTCTCCAGCTCTCCTTCCACCTCTCCCGTGAAGGTCCTGAGCTCGTGTTTCATGTTCTCAACGAAGGCTTCGTCCTTTATCGACTTCAGGTTTATTAAGACGTTGGCCTTCGCAGACTGGAACGCACCGTGAGCCATTTCGGCCGCGCTCACTGCATCGGATATTGCGTTGACGTTTCCCCATTTTGCGACCACATGAGCCGCTTTGACGATGTCCCTGCAGCATCTGCAGATCTCGTACGGAACGTGTGCCGCGCGTTTCAGGGCTTCTTGTATAGACTTTTTTCTCTTTTCTTTTTCTTCCTCGGTGCCCTTGGGCAACTTGTAGGCGTTCATCACTTCGTCGAACGCCTCGGCATCCGCGTCTGCAAGTTCGAGCAAAACGTGCCTGATTTCTTCCATTTCCTCGATCACGCGTTCCATTTCCGCATGCCATTCAGCATAGTCTTCCCGGCCGAGTGTCAACTGGGCGACCATCTCGTTGAGCGCGGCAGCCAGACATGCCACCACCGCACTCACCGCACCTCCGCCGGGTGTTGGGCTCTTGTCAGCCACCTTCTCCACAAAATCTCTGATCTGCATCTTCTCAAAACTCATTTTGAGACCCCCTCTTTCGCTATGTTCACCCCAGAACTCGTTCCGATCCTGCTGGCACCCGCGAGCAACATTTTGACCGCTTGTTCATAGCTCTTTATCCCACCAGACGCCTTGACTCCAAGTTCCGGCACGCACCACTTCATGAGGTGTACATCTTCGACAGTCGCACCGCTTGGTCCAAAGCCCGTCGAAGTTTTGACGAACTTAGCTCCGGCAAGCTTTGCGATCACGCACGCCGCGATTTTTTCTTCCTCTGTCAAATAACATGTCTCGATGATGACTTTCACTGACTTGCCCTGGCTCGCCTCCACAACTGACTTGATGTCTTCGTAGACGTACTTGTAATCTTTGGATTTCATCATCGAGATGTTCAAAACCATGTCGAGCTCATCCACACCAAGCCTGACCAATTCCTCAGCTTCCCTCGCTTTGCAGTACTGAGTGTTGGCACCCAGTGGGAAACCCACCACGCTCACCACTTTGACACTGGTGTCTTTCAACTTCTCCACGGCTCGTTTAACGTAGACGGGATTGACGCACACGCCGTAGAAACCATACTGGACCGCCTCATCGCAGAGCCTGTCTATCTCCTCCTCTGTGGCCGTGGGTCTCAAGAGTGTGTGCTCTATCGCCGAAACGACCTCCTGAGCAAGGATTGCTCGCTGTGGAAGTTCGAATTTGTAGTTCCTCTGAAACTCGATTATCCTTTCCTCGATTTTTTCCTCGAGGGTACTCAACCCACCACCCCCTCTTACAGGCCGAGGTCCTTGCTTATCGCCTTCATCGCTTCCAGTGAAATTTCGAAGAACTCGTTCAATGACAGCCCCATCTTCTCGCATTCCATCATTTGCTGTCTGTTGGCCCCCTTCGCAAACAGTTTTTCTTTGAACCGTCGATTTAAAAAATCGACGTCTATCACCGACAGTGACTTTTCGGGAGTGATCAACGCAGCCGCCACAATGAAACCGGAGGTCGGGTCAGCCACGTAGATGGCCTGCTCCATCAGCGTCTCACGTTCCTTTTTCTCGCAATGCGCAAGGATCGCATCCAGCACTTCTTTGGGGACATCATAGGATTCGAGGATCTCCACCGTTTTCAGTCCGTGCAGGTCGGGTTTGTCCTTCGTGTATTCGTAATCCAGATCGTGCAGCAAACCTGCCAGAGCCCAAAGTTCTGCGTTCTGATTGAACCTTGTTGCCAGAGCTTTCATGATGGCTTCCACTGCGATGCAGTGCTTCACCAGGTTCTTGGTTTTCACATGTTCGTTGAGAAGGTCCAAAGCCGCATTCCTATCAAGCATTCGTCCAACCCTCCCACAAGCACGTGTTCTTACAGTGCCTCTCACCGAAGTACAATCTCAGGTATTCCGGATCTTTGAAAAAGATCCATACATCCTGCGAAGAGAGCGCTTCAAAAAGATGTTCAAGATCCCTTTCGCTCGTGACTCTCTTGAAGTTCTTCGGAAGTTTCTGGAATTCGAGCAGATTCCTTACCAATCGTGGTTTGTCGCTCGCATCCGTTTCGACATAGAGTATCTCACCGACACTGTTGAAGAATGCCTTCATGTGTTCAAAACCTTTCCCAGGATCGTCCTGCAGGTTGATACTCACCAGCAGCAACCTCGCCAGAGGATCCTTCACAGCAATCTTTTCGAGAAGGGTTTGGTTCACACTTTTGTTCTGAACGAACTTTAGAGCCTCGTCATATATCAGCAGCCTCGAGCAATGGAAAAAAGGCTTGGAAACTTTCCCTTTGCTCCGCGCCGACACGTACTGTGCGCAAGCGAAATCCCTTTTTTCCAAAACCGGCGCCACCTTCATGAGTTTTTCTTCAGCTTCCGTCAGAGCAGAGATTATCAGAAGCATCGACTTGTAACCATCCCTTGAAACGCAAGTTGCGAAGGTGGAAGAGCTGACCTGTCCTTCTGTGTAAGCTTCCAGAACCAGCGCCGCGTAAGGATCCTTCGTTAACTCCGAGTAGATCTGGAAGAGTTTGACCGCTTCGTTGAACCTTCCAAACGCCAAGAAGACCTCAGCGGCGGTTAGGTACACAAGCGGTTGTCCAGGGTATTTCCTGAGCAACTGGATCGTGTCTTTCACCACATCGCCTTCCAAGAAGTAGAGCTCGCTCAAGATTTTCAGACACTCAACGTGAACCGAATTGGTCCTCGTTGCTTCTATCTTTTCTCCCCTCAAAAGTTTTATCAAGTTCGTGATTACGTACCTGTGTTCTTCGTCTTTCACAGAATGAAGCTTTTTCTGCAAGGATTTCTGTATTACGTCATCGGAGATCCCGTAGGCATAATGGTTCAGGTCGTGCAGCGTCCATATGTTTTCCACGGGCAGATCGATGTCGGGCTCGAATTCGATTTTGGGCTGGCTGGTTTGCTTTCGTTGCTCGGCACGATGCTCGCGCAGAATGCCTTTCTTTTTGAGGTCCTTTTCCAGCTCTTCTTTCAAACGCAGTAAGTTCAGGATCCTTTCATCCTTTTCATCCTGCACGCTCTCTCACTCCGAAGCTATTTTCTCACGCTAATTCTACCACAGTTTGATCAGTCTTCGCTGATCTTTCCAGCTGCTCTGAAGCTGTAATAATTCTCCCTGCCAACGATGACGTGATCTATGAGCTTTATGCCCAGGATTTTCCCAGCTTCAGCAATACTCAACGTGACTCGCTCGTCATCTCTGCTTGGCGAGGGATCGCCAGAAGGATGGTTGTGGACGAGGATGAGCGCGTTTGCGTTGGCCCGCACCGCGAGTCGGAAAACGTCCCTTGGATGAAGAAGGGTCTGGTTGTTTGTACCCACCGTGACATCACTGTAAGTTATCAAAGAAAGCTTGCTGTCGAGCAACAGAACGCGTGCGATCTCTTTTTCGTAGAATCTCATCTCGTGGCAGAACTCAAAGATCGCAGAGGGGCTGTTCAGAAGCGTACGGGGTTTCGAAAGCTCCGCGTAAAGGCGCTTTCCAAGTTCGAATGCCGCCTTGATGCTGGCCGCTTTTGCCAGTCCAACCCCATCGAGGGCTGCGATCTCTTCGAGTGAAGCGTTACAGAGGGATCTCAAAGAACTGTCGAATCTGTCCATGATTTCCTGTGCAAGTTCATTCACATTTTTACCTTCTCTACCTGTTCTCAAGATGATCGCGAGAAGTTCTACGTCGGACAAACTCTCTGGGCCTGCCATCTTCATCCTTTCACGCGGTCTCAGCACGCAAGAACCTCCTTCGAGCGAAGATAACTCCACACCTCATAGACTGGTAAACCCACTACGACATAAGGATCGCCGATGACGGACTCGACGAAGACTGCACCGATATCCTGGAGCCCATAAGAACCGGCTTTGTCCAGTGAGTGCTTAGAAGCATACATGGAGACGAAATCTATGGGAACCTCTCTGAATTTGACCTTCGCGGTCTTCAATTTCAGCCAGACTTCGGACTCACTCGCTATCGCCACAGCCGTGTGCACCAGATGCCATCGTTTCATGAGTTTGAGGAGTTGCTCGCGAGCTTCAATCTCGTTTGATGGCTTGGCGAGTATCTCACCGTCGAGGTCGACCACCGTGTCGGCGGCTATGACAATGGCATCCTTGTTCTGCTCGAAGACTTTGATTGCCTTCATCAAGGCGAGCTTTTCCGCCGTCTCCTGAGGTGTCGAAAACTTGGACTCTTCTATATCTGGAGCGATGATTTCGAACTCATCGAGAATCATTCTCATTATTCGTAACCTTCTGGGCGACGTTGAGGCCAAAACTATTCTTCGCACGCTTCACCACTCTTTCAGTCAAGTACGCGTTGAGAACTGCTCCCGGTACACCGAGGATCAGCATGTGAGGAAGTACCAGTAGAAAGGACCAGCTTTTTATACTCACCGCACCAACGATCGACTGAGCAACGTTGTTCGCAACACTGCCAAGAACACTGACGCCCGTCAAACCAAAGATGGAAGTACGAAAAGTGATGTATTCACATGCGGCTGCCGTGATGGAACCCGCGATCGACATCAAGGAGACGATGCTGAAAAGCTGTCCTGTGATAAGTGCGCTCACGACGCTCTTCAGCAAACTCACTGCGAAGACAGTTTGCCAGTCGTAGAGAACCACGGCGATCAGAACCACCAGGTTCGATAATCCCCACCGGCCAAACGGCAGGGGGAACGGAATGAAGGTCTCGAGAAAATAAATGACACTGCCCAATGAAGCAAGAGATGAAATCAGCGCCAGTTTTCGAGAGCTCACCAGGTCATCACGTCCACCGCTGTATCAACGTTTGTCCTGAACTTTATCAACACTTTGTTTGGAACACATATGATTGTCCCACCAGGTCCAACGTTTCCAATTCTCTCACAAATTTTCAAAGGACAGTTCGAATCTTCCACGTGAACTTTCTGACCATTGAAAACCACTTTCATCAAGTATTTATCACCATCGTGGAGTTCGTAAGTGCCGGGAGCTGTGATCTGCATAAACAACTTTCCTTCAACAAAGACTTCGATTGACTGACCTTCACGCGACCTCGTCGAATAGAACACGAAAAAACCAACTACGATCACGATGACCAAAAGCAGATCGTATTTTTTGAAGAGTTTACCTCGCCTGTTCATAGACAACCATCGTCGGTGAACGACGGATCGATCCTTCTTCCGTCACCATCAAGACGCTACCACCGAGTTTTGGAAACTCGAGCACTACGTATTCCCACTGGGCCCCCATCACGAAACCAGCTGTCGAGAGAGCATCCGCAGTGACGGCATTGTCTGCAACCACGGTGATTGAGATGGCTCCTCTCGCTGGAAAGCCAGTCTTCGGATCGAGGATGTGGTGGTAGCGAACCCCTTCGACCTCGAAATACCTTTCGTAATCGCCCGAAGTCGCAACTGCCCCGGATGTGAGGTACAGATATGCTATGGCGGAACTCGCATTTCTCGGATCTCTCACACCAACGACCCAGGGTCTGGAACCAAATTTCGGACCGAGTATTCTGATATCTCCACCCGCCTCGACGAAACCTGTACAGTCTTTGTCAACCTCTTTGGCCACTTGGTACGCCCTGTCCAAAGCGTATCCCTTCGCTATCCCTCCCAGATCCAGCTTTGCACCGTGGAGCAGACGTACCCTTCTTCTCTGAAAGTCCAGTTCCAGTTTGTCAATGCCAACGCGCTTCAGTGCTTCGTTGATCTCCTCTGACGTCGGTACCCTGCTGGGCAGCTTCTCTGCGATCCTGTCGAAACCCCAGAGTTGAATCAGCTCACCTAAGGTTGGATCAAATGATCCTTCTGTGAGCTTGCTGAAGCGAACAGCCGCATCGAGCAGAACAAAGGTTTCCTCGTCGACGTCAACCCAGTCATCTGAGCCGTTTATCTTGCTCACGACACTGTTTGGATCGTTCGGGTTGTACTTTTTGTATATTCTTTCCAGCTCGTTGAATATGACCTGCGCCAGGACTTTGGAGTTTTTCTTCGATGAAACGACGATCCTGCAGTACGTTCCCAACGTGAAACCGTCCAATTCGTAGTAACTCGGCGGTGCCTTGAAGAAGGAGGTAAGAAAAAGGGCGAGCAACACGACCAAAAGCGATACACCAACCAGCAGGATTCTTCTATCGAGTTTCAGAATATTCTTACTATCTCTCTTCCACACTTGCTACACCTTCCTTCATCGTCCAGTCCAACGATTTCGACATCGTAACCTCTTCGAACTATCGATACCGTCCCACAGTTCGGACATACGGTCTTTTCGTACTCCGGGTCCCACAGGTTACCGATGTAGACAAAATCGAGATACTTTCTGGCGAGCCTGTAAGCTTCTATAAGCAATGCGGGTGACGTTGCAGGCGCATGGTACTTGTAGTTCGGATAGTATCTGGAAAGGTGCAACGGTATCGATTTGTCCAGAGCCGATATCCATTGGAATTCTTTCTCTAAGTGGCTCAAATCATCGTTCACACCGGGCACGATCAGCGTGGTGATCTCGACGTGAACGTTTGCTTCTACACACATTTCTATCGTTCTCAGCACCGCTTTGAGATCCCCACCGAGCTTCGCGTAAATCTTTTCGTCGAAGGCTTTCAAATCGATGTTCATCGCATGGATGGATTGCAGAAGCAGTTTGAGCGGCTCTCTCTCTATCATACCGTTCGTCACGAGAACGTTGTACAGGCCTTCTTTGGCTGCAACCCTCGAGGTGTCGAGTACAAACTCGTACCAGACGAACGGCTCGTTGTAGGTGTAGGCTATTCCACGTGAACCCCTGCTGTGCGCTATCGAGACCAGTTGTTGAGGTGACACACTCTTCGTTGGTGCGACCTGCTGTGAGATCTCCCAATTCTGGCAGAAGGGGCACTTCATGTTGCAGCCGAACGTCCCGACCGAGAGGATCATCTCCGACGGATTGAAATGAAAAAGCGGTTTTTTCTCTATCGGATCCAGCGCAATGGAAGTTATCTGGCCGTAATTCAGCGTTTCCATCGCCCCGTCTTGGTTGCGACGGGTGAGGCAGAAGCCAACCTGTCCATCTTCGAGCACACAATGATGGGGACACAGCTCACATTTGATTCTGTTGTTCTCCAAAGTGGAGAAATAAAGAGCCATCCTCTGCACCCGATCACCTCTCAATGGTACCGTTCGACCGTGAATCTGTACATTTCGAACCGCTCACGCTCTGAGATGCCAGCTTTTCTGAGGGCTATTTGAAGTTGCTCCTGGACGCTGTCCACGCCAGGCAGGTCTGGTAAAAGCAAACCTCTTCTGTAGCCACTCGCAACGATCACACCGTATTTCTTCGGATCGAGCTGACTCAGGTCCGTAACTTTCTCTGGCTCACTCAGAATGTCTACGGTGACCTCAACTTCGTCGAGTTCATCCGGCGTCAGTGGTTCAAATCGAGGATCCTCCGTGGCAGCGGCAATTGCGTTGTCTCTCACCTCCAAGGCCAGGTTGGCCTTGGTCGGCATGAAGGTTCCAATGCATCCCCTCAAGGATCCATCGAGAAGATGCAAACTGACGAAAGCCCCCGCTCTGCGTTTCAACAACTCTTGAGGAGCTCCATCTCTGATAGGATCGACTATCCTCTTCTCCAGAATGTAGCTCTCAATACTCTTGATCGCCCATTTCACGAACGGATGGTTCCCCTTCACCTTCCCTCACCTTCTTCCAAAGTTCGTAAGCTTGGGAGATTGGGATCGGCTCGACCTCACACTGGAAAACGTGATGAACCTTCCTCCAGCTTGCGAAAGCTTCCGAAATCTTCCGAACCAGCTTCGCAATGCACTCTCTATCGCGCTCGTCAGCTTCCAGACAATTCAGAAAACCTTCCAACTTGATGGTGCTCTCGCCTCGTTGCTCACCCTGTATTACCAAAACGAGGTTTTTCTGATCTTCACACACCTCAAACAGTGGCTCGAACCTGGACAGATGAGTTTTCAAACTTTTTGGCAGCACGATCTTGATCGTTTTCAAACTCTTCATGCTTCTTGCTAAGGTCGCCACGCGAACAAGATGGCTCACTATCGTTCTGAATCCCAGCCCCTGCCAGGTCAAGCTCGCATCTGCCGAGGGAACGTAAGCCACACGAAATCCAGCTGAACACAGACCGTATGCGACTTTCATCAGTTCATCGTTCCCAACGAACAAAAGACCTTCCAAGCGATGACGTTGGTGAGCCTCATCGATCCTTTTTTGAAGTTCACGTGGCGAAGCGACAACTACTGAGAGATCGTTCATCTGCTCGTTGAGTTGTAAGATGTCTAAACCACTGCGTCTCAGCTCTTCAAACAACAACCGTGCACCTGGACAGATTCCTCCAACGAAAACTGCGAGCATTCACTTTTCCCTGAATAAATTATAAACGAAAAAGGCGGGATGATCCCGCCTCAAAGACGAATGCACTTTCTTCTCACACGGGTTCAGAGATCAATCTCTTTTCTTCCGCCAAGACCTCTGAAAAATGCTTGCAATTTTCGCAGCTCATCTTCTTTATCAAGTTCGTCAGAACTCTCTGTGGGCCAACTTCCACAAAACTGTGAACTCCGAGCAAGGTCATTCTCTCCACTGACTGGTACCATCTGACGGGCCCACTTATTTGTGCGAGCACGTTTTCTCTGATCTCTTCTGGATCCGTCGTCTCCTTCGCCGTACTGTTCATGACGATTGGCCATCTGGGTCTTCTGAACTTCACTCCCCTTAGCTCTCTCGCCATCTTCTCTCTCGCTGACTCCAACAGAGGCGTGTGGAACGGACCACTTACCTTCAACTCGATCACGCGTTTAGCAAATGTTTTGATCCTTTCCACAGCCTTCTTGACCGCTTCGACCGAGCCACTGATCACAATTTGGTCTGGCGCATTGTAGTTCGCGATCCACACGCCGTCCATGTCCGAAATCGTCTGTTCGAGCTTGGACAGGTTCACACCGAGCACGGCCGCCATGCTACCCAACCCTGGGGGCACGGCTTGAGAGATATATTCACCTCTTTTTCTCACGAGGTACAGGCCAAGATCGAAATCGTAAACATCGGCGGCAGCGAGCGCAGTATATTCACCGAGGCTGTGGCCTGCCACGATGTTCGGTACTATACCGTTTCGAACGAGTTCATCGAAAGCTATGTAGCTCGCGAGGTATATTGCAGGCTGTGCGTTCTCGGTGATTTTGAGGATTTCCTCGTCCGAGTTCATCAACTGGTACATGTCTATGCCCAGAACCTCTTTCGCTCTTTCAAAGAAGTATCTTGCCCTTGGATAAGACATGAATTCTTTTCCCATGCCAGAGTATTGTGAACCTTGCCCGGGAAACACGAAGGCCGTCATGTGTTCACCTCCCGACATAGTTTCTGTACAGTTTCAAAAAACTCTCTCATGATCTTCTCGATCAGTTCCTTCACCGTAGGTACGTCATCGATCAAGCCGACAGCCTGACCTGCCATGAAGGAACCTGAGTCGATGTCCCCATCAATCACCGCTTTTCTCAAACTGCCGACGAGTATCATCTCAGCTTCTTCCGGGCTTCGAACTTCGAGTTCGACCACCTGCCTTGCGAACGGTGTTTTGAGCACACGTGCAGCATGTCCGAGTTTCGCTCCCGTCACCACCGTGTCACGTATCGAGGCGTTCAGTATCTTTCTCTTGTAGTTCTCGTGCACTTCAGATTCGACGGTTGCGAGAAACCTTGTACCCATCTGGACAGCTTCGGCACCGAGAGCGAACGCGGCCGCCATGCCGCGACCGTCCGCAATGCCCCCAGCCGCAATAACGGGTATGCGTACAGACCTTGCGACCTTGTTGACCAGCACCATCGTGGTGACCTCTCCAATGTGGCCACCCGACTCCATCCCTTCGGCCACGACCGCGTCGGCGCCAGCCCTTTCAACGAGTTTTGCCAGAGAATCAGAAGCGACCACAACGATGACCTTGATACCGTGATCCTTCAAAGTCGGTATGTACTTGCTCGGGTTACCCGCACCGAAGGAAACCACGGGGACTTTCTCTTCGATCACGACTCTCAAAAGCTCTTCAACGTAAGGGGAAGCGAGCATGATGTTGACACCGTAGGGTCTGTCGGTGAGTTTCTTGATCTGTGCGATTGCATCTCTCAGTTGCTCGGCCCTCATCGCTCCAGAGCCTATCATGCCCAATCCACCAGCGTTCGACACGGCGGCAGCGAGCTTCGCAGTTCCGGCCCAGGCCATACCACCCATGATGATGGGATATTCGATGTTGAAAAGTTCAGTCACCCTGTTCTTCACGCTTCTTCACTCCCAGCAACAGTTCCGCGGTTGCGACGATTCTCTCATCCACGCTCGCCTTCGCCTTCACTTTCACCACGTTCAATTTGCTTTCGATGACCTCCACCTCGTACTTGAGCACGTCTCCCGGCTTGACGGGCGATTTGAACCGCGCGTTGTCTATGCCCAGAAACAGTGGCACAAGCTTCTGTTCAGGTTTCAAAAGCAACAGTCCCGCCGTCTGTGCCATACCCTCGATAATCAACACACCGGGATAGATCGGATAATCTGGAAAGTGGCCCAAGAAGAATATCTCAGAGATCGTCACATTCTTGATCGCCACAATTCTTTTTTCATCTCTTTCTATCACCCTGTCAACGAGCAAGATAGGAAACCTGTGTGGCAGAATTTGCATTATTTCCTCTACATTCAAGGCTCGTACCTCCCTATCACGATCGACACGTTGTGCCCACCAAAACCGAAGGAGTTCTTAACGAAGTTCTCGATCTCGATTCTCACAGGTTCTTTACCAACGACGTTCACGTTCACCTGCGGGTCTTTTTCGTCCAAATTTGGCATCGCATGCAGAAAACCTTTCTGCATCTGCAAAATTGCAACGACGGACTCAGCTGCGGCTGCCGCTCCGAGCAGATGACCCATCAGCGCTTTACTGCTGTTCACGTAGATTTCTTTTCCAAATATCCTTTCTATCGCCTTGGCCTCTGCCTCGTCTCCCGCAGGTGTGCTCGTGGCATGGCAGCTCACGTACTGAATATCCTGTGGTGAGAGGTTTGCATCTTCGAGGGCGAGCCTCATGGCTTTTTCCGCACCTGCACCTTCGGGATCTGGAGCACTCATGTGGTAAGCGTCATCGTTCATTCCGAAGCCTTTGATCTCAGCGATGATTTCCGCATTCCTTTTCAATGCAATCTCTTCGGCTTCGAGGATGAGTATTGCGCCTCCTTCACCCATGACGAAACCATCGCGTTGTACGTCGAACGGTCTCGATGCTCTCTTTGGTTCATCGTTCCTCGTCGAGAGGGCACGCATGCTCGCAAAGCCAGCTATTGGTAGCGGTGCTATCGTTGCTTCTGCGCCACCGACGATGGCCACGTCGGCGTAGTTGTGCCTTATCAAGAGAGTTCCCAAGGCGATCGCGTGTCCTGACGAAGCACAGGCGCTCACCGGCGCGAAGTTCACACCCTTCAATCCGTGTTCTATCGAGATGATGCCCGAGGCCATGTTTATCAGCAACATCGGTATGAGAAACGGGCTGACCTTTGACGCTCCTTGCGCAAGAAACTTGTTGTTTTCCGTATCCAACGTGATGAATCCACCCATGCCCGAGCCAACGAGCACCGCCGTTCTCTCCGAAAACGATGAAAGGTCTATTTTTGCCTGATCCAGAGCTTCCTTGAAGGCGGCGAGAGCGAAATGAACGAACCTATCGGTCCTACGCGCCAGTTTCCTATCGATGTACTTCTCAACATCGAAGTTCTTCACTTCGGCAGCTATCCTCACCGGAAGGTTGCTGGCATCGAAACTGCTTATGTAATCGATTGCAACGGTTGAACGTTCCAGATTCATAAGAACTTCTTCTTTTCCAATCCCAATGGGGCTCACGATACCCATTCCCGTGACTACCACACGCCTCATGCGACCACTCCCTCAAGCTCGAACGAGTCTACGTGGATTATATGAAGTGAAAGAAAGGGCCGTCAAAACGGCCCTTTTAGAAAGAAAAAATCTATATTACTTACATTAACACAACTCAATACTGGTAGAGTCTTTCTTTCGCCATGACATAAAACGCATGGTATCTCTCTGAAAAAATGTACGACACAAGGTAATATAAGCTTCCAAGCCCATAAATTCTCGGGTCTTCCGGAGAGTCTTCAGATGGCACGTTGCAGACGATGTGAAGACTGCCGGACTCCGCGAGTTTACAGTTTCTACATTTTTTCTTCATATTTGATACACGTCTATCTGCCCAGTCTCGGGGTCCAAGAAAACGGCGCTCGGCCTTTCAGCTATGTACCCACTGCCATCTCCTGGATTCACCAAAAGGGTCTTGCCTTGTTTTCTAACGTCGAGTTTGTGCGTGTGCCCGTAGAAGATGAAATCGTACTGCTGTGACTGCAAAAGAGCTTCAAGCGCGAAGGGTTCGTGCATCATGGCCACTTTCTTTCCGTCCACCACGAGTTCAACCGGTCCTTTCACGAGTCGACCGGAAGATCTTTGACTCAAAAGTAGCCATTCTCCGTCGTTGTTGCCAAACACACCGTGGAACTCTGCTTCAAGTTTCAGCAATCTGAGCAAGGCGAAGGGTGATACCACATCACCGCAGTGAAAAACGTGCGTCACTTTTCTGCGCTTTGCTTCTTCGACGAATTTCTCGATGCTGTGCAGATTGTCGTGCGTGTCGGAGATTATCAGCCACACAGTTTCACCTCCCAACCGTTTCAGTCAGCGATCATCGCCAAGGCTTGTTGTGTGAAATTGCTTCTGGCAGTCAAACTCACCGAGAGAGACGCGACATCGACCGTGTACACTTCCAACCTGTCTGTGAACAAAGTGTACAACAAGTTTCCAACGATCTTGATAGAGACTGGAAAATTCGAGTTGATCTTGGTCAGGGTCGCATCTGTCAGTCTACCGAGGTAGATTCCTTTACCATAGACGCCCAAGCAGAAGAACTGTTCTGAGGCGTCCAACCTTTTGACGTCTCCTTCGACGGCGTAGGTCTTTACCAATTCGAGATTGTTGTCGCTGACTGAGTACACTTCGAGGCGATGTGAAACGTCTTGAACGTAGACGAAGACCAATTCGCCCCGAGTGAAGATTCTCTGAGCATTCGAAATGGTTTTGGTGCTGAGGACCTGCAACGTGACGGGATCGACCAAAGACACTGTTTGACCGTTCAGAACCACGACGTATCGATCGGCATCCACTGCTGTCCCACCTATCGGTGCAGTTTCATACGTAGCAGAGTTGGGGAGACTGTATCTTCTCAATGTATTGGAACCCACCTGAAAGAAGTACTCATCGTTGAAAGCAGAGTTTGTTCCCGTGAAGAGCAAGACATTTTGAGAGGATAACACTGTCAAATCGTTCGCGTTCAAGCGCACCAAAGATCCTGAAGTCAGAAGGTACAGATCGTTACCTATCGCTCGAAGTAACTTCGCATCGTTCGCCTCAGAAACAACATTGGAGGCTACGGGCGTGAGGTGTGATTGATTCACTTTGAACCGAACAACACTTCGATCCGATAGCGCAACGAAGATCCTCTGTGTGTCCCTAACCACTGTGAACGGTCTGGAAAAGCCACTGTGCCTGCCGCTCTCAGCAACAACGTTGAACACGTAACTGTACTCGACGTTCTCGACGACGTCTTGATCGAGGTAGGAAGTCGACGTACACTCGTGAATCTTTATCCAATAGCCCTGTTCGGCTTTGTAGATCTCATAAAACGCGGCATTCTCGACTGGATCCCAAGAGATGAGGATACCTTCGTCGAGGTTCGTCAGAGTCGCTGAAGAGACGGTCTGTATCGTTTCAACTTCGAGCACGATCTCAACATTCCCGAACTGGTCTATTCTGACAGAGTATGCATTCATTCTACCCGGTTGAAGTTCCAACCCGACCGACCCAGTCTCGGGCCAAACGAGCATTTCGTTGCCGGACTGATCGTACAGCGTCAACTTGAGTTGCCAAACGGCACTGGCGAGGTTATGAAATTCGAAGGTTATCTCACGATCCTCAAGATTCCTTCTCTCAAGGATGACGTCCTGCGAATGTTCCAAGCGTAACTCGACAGTACTCGCCTCGCTCGAAGTGACCGACACGTCCACAGTCAAATCGGCTGAATTCAGAGTCACGGGTACGTGGACCGTGCTCTGCTTTCCCGCGAGAACTTCCACCTGCGTTTCTCCAACGTAAATCGTGTAGTTTTGATCGTCTTTCAGTTCAACCGACACAGTCCAGTTGCCTCTCTCGATCGATCGAAAAACCACGCTGTTCTCCCCTGGGAAGTTGAAGGTTTGAGAAAGAATTCTCGCACCCTTTTTCAACGTCACAACTCCCAGAGTTGGTTCGACGCTCGGTATCGCCTTTTTGAGCACAACACTCACAGTGAGAGAACCGGTCTCATCACACAGGGGAACACATGAAACGACGACTAAACACGAAACGCATGCGAGCAAGAGAAAAAACCTGTGCAAGAGGGCCACCTCCCAAAATGAATGTAGTCTAAGTTGATTCTACCTGAGCAAAGGTTCTTTTCTACGCGTTTCAATGGAAGAATCAAGCTTTTCTGGCCCTCGATCAAGGCTTGAAAATACGACTCTGACTCTCGCTTGAAGATATTCTTTCTCCCGTTCGCTCTCAGTCAAGTTCAGCTTTCATTTTGAATTCTGTTACCTCTGTTCAATGTTCAGCTCCGTATATATCATGATGGGAGCGCTCTAAAGGAAAATGGACCGTTTGAACGGTTGGCTTCGTACATGGGCGTTGGTCTAAGTTTTTGGTTAGTGGTGAAAAAGATCTGTTCAAAGGACGACATGAACGCGCTCCCGATCCCGAAGGTTGAGATGGATCAGTGATGAAAGAAACTGATCGAGGATCAGAGAAAATGGTGCAATATGAAGAGAACAAAGCCCCAGAGATGGGGCTTTTTTGTTTTGGTGTGATCTTTTACCTTGCCAACTTCAACAAGAGTTTCACGACGGGCGAAGAAACATGTATCCAATTACCACGCGCTGAGCAGTTATTAACAGTTTCACAAAAGGCACTTGACACTTTTGGTCTACGAGTGGTAGACTTTCGACGAAGGTCCTTTAATTTGCCCCAGTGAGGGCAAGAAGGAGGTCAGAACATGGTTGACAGTTCCCTCACTTTGGCCCACCAGCAGGTCCGAGGCCTCAAGTTTTTCCTTCTCTCACTGCAGCACTTTGTTGCGATGTTCGGCGCAACGGTGCTCGTTCCGCTCCTGACAGGGTTGGACCCGCTCGTGGCTCTCTTCACCGCAGGTGCAGGAACTTTGTTGTTCCATGCGATCACCGGCGGCATAGTCCCGGTCTTTCTCGGCTCGAGCTTCGCCTTCATAGCACCCGTCATCATGGTGAAGGAACAGCTCGGTGATCTGGCTTACGCGACGGGAGGCATATTCGTTGCCGGCCTTGTCTATCTCATCTTCGCACTCTTGGTGTGGTTTGTTGGCACGGATAAGATCAAAAGGCTGTTTCCACCACTGGTCACTGGACCCATGATCGTCGTGATAGGACTCACGTTGAGCCCGGTCGCGATCCAGATGGCGAGTCAGAATTGGCTGGTGGCAATGGTGGTCGTCGTGACCGTCATACTCACGTCTGTTCTGCTCAAAGGTTTCTGGAGCATGATTCCCGTGTTGTTCGGCGTTCTGGCTGGATACGCTGTGTCCTTACCCCTCGGTCTGGTCGACGTCTCGGCCGTTCAGCAGAGTGGTTGGCTGAGCGTACCACACTTCATCCTTCCGAAGTTCAACTGGACGGCCATAGCCACGATCGCCCCCGTGTCGATAGCGACCGTCATGGAGCACATAGGTGATATCACGACCAACGGGGCTGTGGTCGGGAAGAACTTCTTCGAAAAGCCCGGTCTGTACCGAACCTTGATCGGAGACGGGCTTGCCACTTCTCTCGCCGGTTTGCTTGGTGGTCCTGCGAACACCACCTACAGCGAGAACACGGGTGTACTCGCACTCACGAGAGTCTACGATCCGAGGGTGCTGAGAGGGGCAGCTTTTCTGGCGATGCTGGTCGCTTTTCTGTCTAAGTTTGGGGCCGTGCTTCGCACGATCCCAACACCGGTCATAGGTGGTATCAGCCTGATCCTGTTTGGAATGATCGCTTCCGTCGGAATAAGAACCCTCGTCAACGCCCAAGTGGACTTCTCCAGGCCCAAGAATCTTCTGGTTGCCTCTCTGATCCTCACCGTGGGCATAGGTGGTGCCGTGTTGAAGATCAATCATGTTGAGTTCAAGGGTCTCAGCCTGGCTGCAATCATAGGGATCGTTGCAAACTTGCTGGTACCGGATAAGAAGGGATGAAGCATCGATTTCAGCGAAGCGGGGCTTTGACCCCGCTTTTTGTTGTACAATTCAAATTAGAAGGTCTTGGAGGCGATGTCATAGTGAACATCAAGAGAGCGTTGATAAGTGTTTGGGATAAAACAAGCATCGTTTGGTTTGCGAAGGCTTTGGAGGAACGGGGCATGAAAATCTTCGCTACCGCAGGCACGGCTGACTATCTTCGTTCGCATGGCATAGTTGTGGAAAACATCAGCCAGATAACAGACTTCCCTGAGATGCCGGAATACAACATCAAGTCGATTCATCCCAAGATCTTTGCCGCGATCTTAATGAATCTTTTTGAAGAAAGCCCTAAGCGAATCAGCGTTGAGCCTTTCGATCTGGTCGTTGTGAACCCGAGGCCATTTCAGCTTGGCGATGATCTGGACGAGGAACAGATACTGAAGAACGTGGACATCGGCGGAATCGCAATGCTCAGAGCCGCTGCGAAAAACTACAGGAATGTGGTGCCCGTGTGTGACCCCAAGGATTACAACATGATCGTTGAATCGATAGACAGATGTGGTGATGTGGAACTTCAAAAACGCAGATATCTGTGCGTGAAAGCCTTCCTTTTTTGCCACAGATACGATGAGAGTGTGTTCAAAACTTTGTGCGATCTGTTCGCGATCGACGCTGCGGAGTTGAAACGGGGGTCGGAATGGACAGATATTTCGAGACAATTCTGAAAGTTGTCTTCCCGAACAGTTGTGTTTTGTGCGGAAGAACTATTTCAGCGTTTTCTTTGCTGTGCGAAGAATGCGAGGCCAAGTTGTTCCGTGGGCCAATTCCGCTGGTGGAAAAAACGAAGTGGTGTGAGGTATATTTCTATGGTAGATACGAATCACTGCTTAGAGATGTGATCTTAGCATACAAGAACGGTGGGCACTGGAGACTGAGAAAGATCCTGGCGAGGGCCATTTTCGAAACGATGAGCAGATACTCAACTTCGTTCGATGTTCTCACTTGGGTTCCCTCAAGTTTCAAAGCTTTGGAAGAGAGAGGCTTCGACACGATGGAAATGATCGCGAAGGTTGTTTCGAAAAACATACACACAAAATGTGTCTCCCTCATAGAATCGGCAGCACCTTCCACCAAGAGAGGTTTAACGAGGCAACAGAGAAGAGAAAGCGTGCGTGGAATGTTTGTGCTGAAGGCAAAACCGAGGGGCATCGTCGCACTTATCGACGATGTGTACACCACGGGTGCTACCATCAACGAGTGTTCAAAGTTGTTGCTTCAAGCCGGAGCAGAAAAGGTGATCGCCTACTGCATTGCCAAGGCTTGAGGGGGTGGATGAATGTCACTGAAACTCAAGGTAGTTTTGCTCGTAGTAGTGTTCCTCGTGGTAGGTGTTTCGACGGTCACGATAACGAATCTGCTGGCGATCAGAGGAAGGCTTCTGGCTTACGCCGAAGGGGAGATGCTGCAAAAGGTTGAAAAGGAAGCAATCAAGCTGGATAACTGGTTCAGAGAAAGGCTCATCACACTTCAGGGTATAGCTCCAAACCTGGAAAATCTGTTCCTGTTTTTCGATGTGAACATGATCGATATGAGCCTGCGCTCCTACGCTGAAGACTTAGAAAAACTTGGTTTCGTCGGGCAGATCTTGATGAGCCCTGATGGAAAAACTTTTACCTTGAACCTTCAGCTGGAAAAAGATTTGTCCAAGGAAAGGTTCTTCCAAGAAGCCTTGAATGGAAACATTTTTGTTCAGGACAACGTGGTTATCAAAGACACCAAGGGTTTGCTCTTCTCCGTACCGGTTTTGAGTTATTCACAGGAGATCGTTGGTGTTTACGCGGCTTTCATGCCCCAGGTCAAGATCGACGAACTCGTTTTGAATGTGAAACATGGGGAGCGTGGCTATGGATTCTTAACGAACAAAGATGCCGTTGTGATATCACACCCGGATGTGAACATAGTGGGAAAAAAGCTCAGCCAGATTGATGAGAACCTGAAAACCGTCGAAGAAAAGATTTTGAAGGCCGAAGCTGGTACAGTGGATTACATTTTCCAATCTGAAAGAAAACTGGCTGCAATCGCAAATCTTCCAAGCGTGGGATGGTCGATCGCTGTGACCATTCCCAAGAAAGAGATAGAGGCGGTTTTTCAGCAAACCATTGTGATGAGTTTGAGCGTTGCTGCCTTGATTGCCTTCATCGCGACGATCGTAGCTGTTCTATTTGGCAGATCCATTACCAAGCCGATCACGATGCTCTCAGCGGTCTCGCAGAAGATAGCCGAAGGTGATCTTTCTCAAATGATCGAGTTCAAAAAATCGAGCGGAGAGATCTCCTTGCTTTCGAGTGCCTTCTCCACATTGACGAACGGCTTGAAAGACAGTATAATGAACTTCAAAAAGATACAGCAGAAGATGAGCTCTCTGAATGAGCAAATACGGAAGGATACAGAATCGGCAAAAAGTGCGTCTCAAGAAGCAAAAGCTGTGTCCGAAGAGATGAACAAGATCATCGCAAGTGTGGGTCAGTTGGTGCATCAGGTGAACATGGGTGCGAGGGAAGTGGCATCCGGAAGCGAGCAGACATCCAAGAGCGCACTCTTGCTCTCTGAGAACTCAGAAAAACTACGCAAGTCTTCCAAAGCGGTTCAACAAGCGGTAAAGAAGTTGATCGATTCGGTTGAGGACATGGCTCGCCAGCAACAGACAGTGAGCAAATCCATACAGGAGCTCGCCGACTTCACTGGGAAGATCGAAGAGGTGATAAGTACCATCTATTCCGTGGCGGAACAGACGAACCTTCTGGCTCTGAACGCAGCGATAGAGGCAGCGAGGGCGGGTGAGGCTGGCAGAGGATTCGCCGTTGTCGCTGAAGAGATAAGAAAGCTCGCGGAACAGAGCAGGGTTTCTACGAAGCAGATCGGAGATTTTCTGGTCGGTATAAAGTCGCACGCTCAGCTCATGCTCGAACAGGAAGAAGAGATTGCCAGGAGAACTGAGGAGAGCAACAAGGCGATCAACGAGAGCCTGAAGACACTCGAAGGCATGATGGAGGAAATCGAAAAAGTCGCGAGTATGTCGAACGATCTTGCAGCGATCAGCCAGGAACAAACTGCGGCAGTTGAAGAAATCAACGCTGCCATAGAGAGGATTGTTAAAGAGATCGATAAAGTTTCCAGCAGTATTGACAAACTTTCGAAAGGTGTGACGGATCAAGCCGAGAGGGTCGAGGGACTATCGCAGAGTCTGGAAGAAGTCATGAAGGTTTTGGAGGAACTGACGATGACGTTCGCCAAGTACAAGGTATGATTCAACGTGAGATCAAAGCTTCTGCTGATCGTTTTTCTGACTTTTCTCGCCCTTGCGATTGTCATATTTCGTACATCGAGACAGAGACTGAAGCTTTACTGCGAAGATGATCTAAAAAGCATCGTCGTGAACGTCTTGAGAGAGCAAGGCATGAAATACGAATTCAGTGAGCGTGAGAAGGCAGTTTTGAGTGTTGAGAGATCAAAGATCATATACAAAGGTGTGGAATACAATCTCGCTTGGGAAAAAAGATTGAACGAGAGAATCGAAGAGATTCTGTCCGTCTACTTCAAAGGCGCACGTATCGAGGCTCTGTCTTCGGGGTTTCTGAGTGAGCGTTACAGAGTGATGGTTCAAGGTTCCGTACGTATCGTCGAAGTAAGAGTCGCTGGCAAAGACGCTCTGAGCGATGTGATAGAATCGATTTTGAGTGAACGTGGAGATTATTTTGAGAATGGATTCATACTCGCACCGATCGAAGCAATTATGGAAGGAAAGAGGATATTCTTTTACGACCCAAGAACCGAACAGGTCTTCTTCGAAGATGCGGGAGGGAGCTGAGTGGAAAGCATTTTGACTGTGAAGAATCTATCGACGTACTTCTACATGGAAGAAGGTGTCGTCGCTGCGGTTGACGACGTGAGCTTTGAACTGAAACCGCAAGAAGTACTCGGCATAGTCGGAGAAACCGGTTCAGGCAAGAGTGTCACCGTCAAATCGATCATGCGTTTGATAAAGCCACCGGGAAAGATCGTAAGAGGAGAGGTGATTTACAAAGGCCAAGACATACTCAAGCTCGATGAAAAAGAGATGTACAACATACGCGGTAAAGAGATCAGCATGGTCTTCCAAGATCCCATGACGTCTTTGAACCCACTGTTCACCATAGGGAATCAGTTGATGGAGACCATAATGCAACATCAAAAAGTTTCCAAGGAAGAGGCTTACAAGAGAGCCATCGAGATGCTCAAGCTCGTACAGATACCGGAACCAGAGAAAAGGATGAAGTCCTATCCCTTCGAATTCAGCGGTGGCATGAGACAGCGTGTCGTCATAGCCATAGCGCTCAGTTGCAACCCGAGCGTGCTCATAGCCGACGAGCCGACGACCGCTTTGGACGTCACGATACAAGCGCAGATACTCGAGTTGATGAAACAACTGCAGGAAACTCTGAAGATGGCGATGATCTTCATCACACACGATCTTGGTGTGATCGCCTCGATGGCGCACAGAATCATCGTCATGTACGGTGGAAAACAGATGGAAGAAGGATCGGCAGAGGATATCTTTTACAATCCCGTGCATCCTTACACGAACATGCTCTTGAAAAGCATTCCAAGGGTGGACAAGAAAGTGGAAAGACTCGAACCAATACCAGGTCAACCCCCTCGTATGATCGACATACCCAAGGTCTGTCCTTTCTTGCCGCGTTGTCCAAGGTCAGTCGATGAGTGTTCCAAAAGTGTTCCAGACATGGTGGAAGTGTCGCCAGGTCATCGCGTGAGATGTTTCAACCCGGTCGAAGGTGGTGTATGACGTGAGCGAGAAAGACGTGCTCGTGAAAGTGGTCGGACTGAAGAAACACTTTCCCATAAAACAGGGATTCTTCATAAAGAGAACAGTCGCCCACGTGAAAGCGGTCGACGGTGTGGATTTTGAAATCAAGAAAGGCGAAACCTTTGCGCTGGTTGGAGAATCGGGTTGTGGTAAGACCACGGTCGGGCGTACCATACTCAGGCTCATCGATCCCACCGAGGGACAGATCTTCTTCGACGGCACCGACATATCGAAACTGGGCTACAAACAGTTGCTCCCTTTCAGAAGGAGGATGCAGATCGTTTTCCAAGATCCGATGAGCTCGTTGAATCCGAGAATGACGGTCGGACAGATCGTGACTGAGCCGATGATTTTCCACAACGTTGTGAAAACGAAGCAGGAAGCGTACGAAAGGGCAAAAGAATTGATGGAGATGGTGGGTTTGAAGACGTTTCATCTGGACAGATACCCACACCAGTTCAGCGGAGGTCAACGTCAGAGGGTCGCCATAGCGAGGGCGATCGCAATACAACCCGAGTTCATCGTTCTGGACGAGCCGACCTCCTCGCTCGATGTGTCTGTTCAAGCACAAATCATAAACATGTTTTTGGAGTTTCAAGAGAAGTTTCACTTCAGTTATCTGTTCATCTCGCACAACCTCGGTTTGGTGAGGTTCATCAGTCAAAGAGTTGCTATAATGTATCTTGGTAGGATCGTGGAAATGGGGGAGTCGGAAGAGATATTCTCGCAACCTTTACATCCTTACAGTAAGGCCTTGCTCTCAGCCACACCCGTGCCGGATCCAAAGGTCGAGAAAGCAAGAAAGAGGATTATACTCACGGGGGGTGTACCGAGCCCCATAAACAGACCGAGTGGCTGTTTCTTCAACCCGAGATGTCCCTTCAAGGTCGAAATCTGTGAAAAAGAATATCCTCAGATGATACAGGTTTCAAACAACCACTGGGTGGCGTGCCACCTGGTGAAGTAAGGGGGTGTTGGTGTGAGGAAATCTTTAGTAGTCTTAATGCTACTCGCAGTGGTGGCAATCTTCGCGGCAGAAAAGTACGTCTGGTTTGACGAAAACACACCGTACTTAGGTTCGGACGCCACGGGAAAGTACGGCGGAAGGATCGTTGTGGCAACGTTGAGCGGCCCAAGGACGATGAACTACACGGTTGCAAAAGAGACGAGCTCGACAGATGTCATCGCACTGTTCATGGGCTACGGCGGAACATTGGTGGAACTCGACAACTACGCGAGATTGCATCCATGCATTGCAAAGCGGTGCGAAGTCGAACTCACAGACGAGGGTAAGATGATCATCACGTTCTGGTTGAGAGAAGGCATCAAGTGGTCGGATGGTCAACCGTTCACCGCAGATGACTTCGTCTTCACAGTCAACGATGTTTACTGCAATCCCGATATCCCGAGCAGCACTCAGGACGTCATCAAAGATTCTCAGGGTAGGTTGCCGAGAGCCGAAAAAATCGACGATTACGCGGTCAGGGTGATCTACGAAGAACCGTTCCGTTTGGCCGTGAGGTACATCGGTGGTCTGTACATCTGGCCCAAGCACATCGTCGAGCAGTGGGTCAAGGATGGCACGTTCCGAGAGAAGTGGACCGTCGAAGCGATCAACAACAAAGAATTGGTTGGCCTTGGACCGTTCATACCTGTGGAGTACGTGCCGGATCAGTACATCAGGGCAGTGAGAAACCCGCACTACTGGAAGAAGGACGCGAACGGAAATCAACTGCCCTACCTGGACGAGTTCGTCTTCAAGATTCTGCCGGATCTCAATGCGATCAAACTCGCTTTCGAGAACGGCGAAATCGATATCTACGGTGTGACCGCACAGTTCTATCCAGAGATCAAGGCGAAGGCGAAGGAGAAGAACTGGATCGTCGGAACTGGCGGACCGACGTACGGAACGACGTTCATCACCTTCAACTGGAACCACGACGATCCCGTGAAGAGATCTTGGTTCAGAAACGAGTACTTCAGAAAAGCCGTGGCATACTCCATGGACAAAGAGGCCATGATCGATACGCTGTTGGCAGGACTTGGTGTCGCACAGTGGGGTCCCGTGTCGGTGCTGTCACCCTTCTACAACGAAGATGCTCTGAGGAAGTATCCGTACGATCTGGATTATGCGCGCATGATGCTGCAACTGGGAGGCTTCAGCTGGGATAAGGATGGCAACTTGATCGATGCCGATGGTAACAAGGTCGAGTTCATCCTCTCCACGAACGCTGGAAACATCGTCCGTGAAGGTATGTGCAACATCATCAGGGAAGCTCTTGGAAAACTTGGAATCAAAGTCACCTTCGTGCCGCTCGACTTCAACCTGTTGGTCAACAAGATGCTGAACACCACCGACTGGGAAGCGATCGTCATAGGCTTGACCGGTTCGGACGAGCCACAGGGTGGAAGGAACGTATGGTCACAGAAAGGAACACTCCACTTCTGGAATTACCATCCGGAAGCGGCACCTGGAAAGCAGATCAAGCCCGAGATCTACGAGGCACCCGATTGGGAATTGGAGATCGACAGAATCTTCGCAGAGAACATCAAGATTCTCGATCAAAAGAAAGTGTACGAAATGTTCTCAAGATTCCAAGAACTCGTCTCCGAGCATTTGCCACTCATTTACACGGTGCAGCAACTGTATCTCTACGCGCACAAGGCCGATCTGAACATCATCGATCCGAATGCCTTCGGTGGAATGCTCTGGACGTTGCCTTGGATCTACTGGAAGAAGTGAACTTTCGGGGGGCCTCTGCCCCCCATTGACCGTTGAGGTGATGCTCTGTGCTGAAGTACATCGCAAGGAGACTGGTCATAGCTATACCTGAGTTGTTAATCATCTCCTTTATGGTCTTCATGATCATGGAAGCAGCTCCAGGAGATTTCTTGGATCAGTACAAGCTCGATCCATCGATGTCGAAAGAAACGCTTGAGGCGATGAGGAAAGAGCTGGGGTTGGATCAACATCCACTTGTCAGATACTTCAAGTGGCTGTCGGGAGCCGTCAGAGGTAATTTCGGCTATTCTTTCTACTACAGACGGCCGGTTTCGAAGCTCATCTGGGAGCGCGTGGCGGCAACACTCACTTTGTCGCTCACTTCCTTGACTGGTTCATGGATCTTGGGTGTTGCGCTCGGTACGTTTGCGGCCCTGAAGAAGTACTCGCTCGCAGACAAGATACTCACCGTCTTCGCGTTCAGTTTCATCGCAGTTCCATCTTTCTTTCTGGGTCTGCTGCTCTTGTACCTTGCAGCTCGCACGGGATGGTTCCCCATCGGTGGCATGATCTCGATTGATCACAACACCATGACCACGTGGCAGAGATTCAAAGATCTTCTGTGGCACATGACGTTGCCCGCGACGGCTCTGACGCTCGGTTCGATGGCGGGCCTCATGAGATACATGCGCGGTTCGCTTTTGGACGTTCTGAACGAAGATTACGTGACGTTCGCGCGTGCGAAAGGGATGCCCGAGCGAATAGTCGTGTTCAAGCACGCGATGAGGAACGCGATCAACCCGATGATCACCTTCCTTGGTTTCAGTATATCTGGTATCCTCGGAGGTTCACTGTTCATAGAAAACATATTCGCTTGGCCTGGGATGGGCAGGCTCATATACCAAGCTCTGATACAGAAAGATCTCTATCTGGTGATCACCAGCGGTCTCATAAGCGCCGTGCTCTTGGTCGTGGGTAATCTGGTGGCAGACATCCTCTTGGCGCTCGTCGATCCGCGAGTTCGTCTGACTTGAGGAGGTAGCGGCGGTGGCTCAGAACAACAATCAGATGGATTTTCAAGAAAAGTATCTCAGCAGAGGTCAACTCATCTGGAGAGCATTTCTCAAACATAAGCTCGGTGTTGGAGCGCTCGTGGTGCTGATAGTTCTCTACCTCATGGCCTTGTTCGCAGATTTCTTGTCTCCCTACAATCCCGCAGAACAATCTTTGAGACATACGTACTCGCCCCCAACGAAGGTTTACAGGACTTACAAAGGTCAGAGGACGAAACCTTACGTGCTTCCGTCGATGAGTTACGTCGACAAGATCACATACGAAAGGACGTACAAGGAAATGCTCTTTCCGCGAAGGCTCGTCATTGAAAAGGCTGATGGTACGAGAATGACGTACGAACTTGGGAAAGACGGCGTCGAATCGTTCAAATTCTCTGTGAACAGAGTTGAGAGCATAAAGGTGAACGGTCAGTGGTACGACGTCAAAAAGAGTCCTGCCATCAGCGACTACTTTTTGTTCAACTACAACGAAGACGTTTTGAACAAAGGCGTTTCACGTTTCGAGACGACTTCCGCCGTGGCACAGGAGATGTTCTTCAAGACCTACAAAGATAGGTTCGGTTTGACGAGCGAGTACGATGTGGAAGCCGTAGCGGTGACGGAAATTCTCGACAGCATCGTTATCAAGAAAGATGGAAAGTTCGAAATGATCAAGGGTAAGGTGGTCGACTACGATTACAAAACCTACCCGATCAAATGGTTCATCAAAAGCTGGACAGGAAAGTTCCTTTGGCTATTTCCATCGAAGTTGCACCTTTTCGGTGTCGACAATTACGACAACAATCAATTCGTGAAGTTTTACATAATGGGTGCCGATCTGTTCGGGAGGGACGTCTTTTCGAGGATAGTCTTCGCCTCAAGGATCTCCCTATCCATCGGCTTGATAGGTGTCTTCATCACGATCGCGTTCGCCTTGGTGTTCGGAGGTATATCCGGTTACTACGGTGGTATGGTGGACGAGGCGTTCATGAGGTTCGCCGAGATCATCATGTCGATACCAGGTTTCTATCTCATGATCATGCTGAGAGCCATCTTACCGCTCGATCTACCATCCACGCAAATCTATTTGCTCATCGTGTTCATCCTCTCGTTCATAGGTTGGGCTGGGACTTCCCGTGTCATAAGAGGTTTGGTGCTCTCGATAAGAGAAAGAGAATTCGTGGAGGCAGCCGTCGCGATAGGATTATCCAACTGGAAAGTACTGACAAGACATGTGCTTCCCAACACGACAACGTACCTGATCGTCAACGCAACGTTGAGGATACCTGGTTACATACTCGGCGAAGCGGGCTTGAGCTTTTTGGGATTGGGTATAAGAGAACCACAGGCGTCTTGGGGATTGATGCTCGCTCAGGCGCAGGACGTGTACGTGATAACGAGAGCGCCCTGGCTTTTGATACCAGGTGTGTTCATCTTCGTGACGGTTCTCGCGTTCAACTTTGTGGGAGACGCTCTGAGAGACGCACTGGATCCAAGGTCCTTAGGTTGAGATACTTTCCTGAACAAACCTTTTCGAATAGTCTATTATGTCGCCCGCACCAACGAACAGATACACTGTGTTCGGTGCGGGTTTTACTTTCATCAGTAGCTCTTCAGGTGATGGAACATACTCAGCCTTCTTGCCGTGATTTTTCAGGCCATCCACGATCATCCGTGCGGAAACGTTCGGAAGAACCTGCTCAAATGCGCCGTAGACCTCTGTAACATAAATTTCATCTGCGTCCATCAAAGCCTTGGCGAAGTTTCCGTCCTCTCTGGCGAGCCTCGTGTAGCGATGGGGTTGAAAGATCATCACCTGCTTCAATCCGGTGAAAACTTCACGCGATGTTCGAATCAACCAAGCGATCTCGTCAGGTGTGTGCGCATAGTCATCCACCACGTATATGTTTTTTGATTCGTCGATGGTCGTAACACTGAATCTTCTGTACGTTCCAACGAAACCCGACAGAGCTCTGGTCACATCTTCAGGATCGAACCCTGCAGCCCACAGCAAAGTCACAACCGCCATCGCGTTCAAGACGTTGTGAAGCCCCGGCACTCTCAATCTCAACTTGTGAGTCTTTCCATCCAGTCTGATCGTTGCAAGTTGTTCAAACCGTTCGACCTTTCTGTCCAGAAGAACACAAGTTCCCTCGTTCAAACCAAACGTGTGATGACCCAGATGCGAAGTCAACCGATCCTCACGAAAGGTGACAACGTTCTGCGCAGATTCTGCCAATTTTTCGAAGCACGACATATAGTAAGATTCATCGCCATGGAAGTTCTCCAGATGGTCTCTTCTTGCATTCGTGATTATGAGGTGCGTTGGATGGAAGGAAGAAAAACTCGGTTGACTCTCATCCAGTTCGTAAACGAAGGGCCCGCTTCCCTTCCTGTAGTTTCCAAACTCGAGCGAGGGGTTCATGCCACCTAAGAACACCGTCGGATCTGCACCAATCGCCTTCAGAACGTGTGCGAGCATTGCGGTGGTCGTGGTCTTACCGTCAGAGCCTGTTACCGCAAACTGAGTTGAGCTTTCAACGAGCTGTCTGAGCAGTTCGAAACGCGTGACGATACCAACGTTCTCTTCCTGTGCTCTCAACAATTCAGGGTTGTTCGCACTGACCGCGGGTGTGTGGACTAAGAGTTCTGGATTGAGCCAGTTCTCACGAGTGTGTCCCAAGAAAATCTTCACACCGAGTCTCTCCAGAACCTCTGTGTGCTCGTTTCTGCTTATATCCGAACCGTACACATCATGTCCCATCAAATGACAATGTATCGCCAAAGAACTCATTCCCACACCGCCAATTCCAACGAAGTGAATTCTCATAGGCATTCCTCCAAAATAATTTTTGCGATCGTATCGGCAGGATTCGTTTTCTTTTCGGGCAATTTTCCTAACCCGATGGCCACCTCAATGGCTTCGAGAACCCTCCTTGGTGTTGCCTCGCTCTCTCTCACGATCACACCACGACCAATCTTCGCAACGAACTCTGCGTTTCGAACTTGATGGCCCTCAGCAGCTCCTTCCCAAGGTATGAGAACCGCTGGAACACCGTAATGGAGCAACTCGCTGACCGTCAGGGCACCCGCACGGCAAACAACGGCGATTGCGCCTCGCCAGGCCGAGGGCATGTCGTAGATGTAGTCTAAGGCAAGAACGTTGTCGAAGATCGAAAGCCTCTTGGTCCAGACAGGATCACCCGTACCATGAACAAACTTCAGGTTTTTCTCTTCTCGGTAGATCTTCTCCATGATCGAGTTGATCAGATCACTCCCCCTGCTTCCCCCGAACACCAGCACGTAACCTTCTCCAAAAGAGCCACGGTTCACGTTGCTGACTCTTATAGGGTTTCCCGTAACAACTATTCTGTTTCTCACAGACCTTGGAAAGTTGATGATCGCCTCTTCGAAGCCAACAAATATTTTCTTCGCGTACCTACTGAGCGACCTGTTTGCCAGACCTGGTACAACGTTCTGTTCCTGGATGTAAAGAGGTATTCTTTTCTTTCCGCAAACCAAACCGAGCGGGTACGACACATAACCGCCCGTGACGAGACAACAGTTCGATCCGTCGGTTTCCGAAGCTATGATACTCTTAGTCCTGAGAATTTTCAATACCCTTTTCACGTTCGTTGGCTTGAAGATAGGTCTTTCGAGCCCTTGCACATCCAACTTCACGAGCTTGTACTCCGGATGTTCAGCAGGAACTATCTTGTTCTCGATACCCCTCGGTGTACAGAAGTAAACCACTTTCAGCTTCACGTGTTTCGAAAGCTCCTCCAAGATGGCCAACGCAGGATACAGATGCCCACCCGTACCACCACCAGCAGCCAGAACCTTCACTTGGTCTCACTCCCGCTGGTTGCCATGTTGATCACAACACCGAGACTCGCCATCATCGTTGCTAAAGAACTTCCGCCGTAACTGACGAACGGCAGCGTCACGCCCGTGACAGGAAGCGTGCCCGAAGTTACCCCGAGGTTCACCAAGACCTGGACCATGATGAGTAAAGCGAGGCCAGAAACGAACGCCGTGACAAACGTGTCGCTCGACGACTCCACCAGCTTGAGCATCGTCCAAACGAGCAAGAAGAATAGCAGTACCACACCCACAATGCCAATCAAGCCGAGTTCTTCGCCTATGGCAGCGAATATGAAATCAGTGACAACGGCCGGTACGGACAGCTTCACCTCGCCAAGTCCTACACCTTTGCCGAGGAAACCACCTTCTCTGAAAGCCCTCACAGCCTGCAGAACCTGTTCGGGTAGATCCCCCGAGAAGAACGCCTTCAGTCGCGACAGTTGATAACCCTTAAGCAGAATTCCAAACTTCTCCGCTATGAAGAAGAGGAGCGCCATCGAACCGAATGTCGAAAGAAGATAGAGAAGCCTACCACCGTGCGAGTACAACATCAAAAGCACGACCAGAAGAATGATGAGTGAACTGCTCAGGTCCGGTTCGAAGGCTATCAAAAGCAGTACAGGCAATACGAGAAGCAGAGGTTTCAAAAAGCCATGGATGAAACTGTTCAACTTCTCCCTGCGCTTTTTTATGTAAGCTGCGCAGCAAACGATCGCTGCGAACTTGGCGAACTCGGAAGGTTGAAAACTGAAACCTGGTAGCAAAATCCATCTGCGCGAGCCGGCCACGGGCGGAAGGGTGTACGGGATCAAAAGAAGGAACAACGCCAGCACGTAGTAGAACCAAGCGTACTTTTCATGGTATCTGTAATCAACAAAACACGTAATGATCATCAGGACAACACCTATGGAGAGTTTTGTCACATGCGAACGAAAGATGTCGCGTGCGACACCACCGTACAGGTTCATCTGCGCGGAAACTTCAAGACTTGAGATGACTATCAACCCCACGGCGATCAGAACGGCCGTGATGATCAAAAGCGCCAGGGCGTGGCTTGGCACTATGCGCCCTCCTTCAAAGATTCTACCACCCGGACAAAGTGTTCCCCACGCTCAGCGTAGTTCGCGTACAGATCAAAACTCGCCGCGGCAGGACTCAGCAGAACAATATCGCCTCGACTGGCCCTCCTAAAGGCTTCGAAGACAGCTTCTTCCATGTTCTCGACGACGCGAAATGGGACGTTCGACGCCCGCAGAAGCGGGGTGATGAGGGCTGTAATTTCACCGAAGACCACAACGAACTTGACCTTTTTTTTGAGCTGACCAACGAGGGCGTCGTAGTTTTCGTTCTTGCCTCTGCCCGTGAGGATCAGCACAACCTTACCGTCCTGGTAATTCTGGAGTGCGGCGATCGTCGCGGCAGCGCTCGTCGATTTGGAGTCGTCCACGAAGTGAACTTCGTCTATGATTGCAACCAGCTGCATCCTGTGCTGCGGCGGCGTGAAGTCTTCGAGCGCTTCAAGAACCATTCTTGGTTCAAAACCGAGTGATTCCAGCACCGTGAGAACCGCCGAAAGGTTCTGCAGGTTCTGGTGGGTCTTGAGAAACCCATTTCGCAATGGATAGATCTGGCCGTGAAATTCCACTTGATGCTCGTTAACAAGATGCATTGTGGAAAAACCGACCACGTCTGTCCATCTTTTATTGATGAATTTTCGACAGCTTTCGTGCGAGAACCTTTTTCCGGCGAACGTGAACAGTTTGAGCTTGCTTTCGACGTAGTGCTCAAAACTCGGGTGCCAATCCAGATGGTTCGGCTCTATGTTCAGGATAACTCCAACATCGATCGGCAAACTCTTTGACCAAAACAATTGGAAACTGCTGATTTCCAGCACGAGATAGTCAAGCTGTTCGTCACGAACGTTGGCGATAGGGTTTCCAATGTTACCGGCAACGATTATTCTCTTGCCAAGCTTCGTCAACACGTGCTCAAACATGTGACAGGTGGTCGTCTTGCCGTTCGTGCCTGTGACAGCCACGATGAAACCAGGCTTGCTGATATTCAATACAACATCGAGATCTGTCAAGGTTTTCTCACGTGCCCTTGAAACGATGGGATGATCGGGCTTGACAGAAGGACTGACCACGATCCAGTCGGCTTTCAGAACACGTTCGGTGTTTCCGTTGTCTTCAAATTCAACGTGCATTTCATCAAGATCTCGCCTGTCCTGTTCGCTCAAAGCCTTTGCTTCACTAACGAAGACTCTGTGTCCCATTTCAACCAGCATTTTGCAGAGAGATCTGTTGCTGACACCGTAACCTATGAGCGCGTAGAACAGTCGTGACACCTCCACGTTGAATTATACTTCTCAGCTGGCAAAAAATCGAGACTTTGCGCTGGAAAGCAATAATTTACCATTGATTAATCTTTTTGCCAGATCTTAAACGCTGCGTCTATAATATTCGTTGTGGAGAGGAGGGTGCGTTGTGAACAGTATCGTTGAGAAAATCATCGAGAGTGGTATAGTAGCGGTCATCAGGGTGGACAGTCCTACCAGGGCGATCGAAGTCTGCAGAGCGTGCAAGGAAGGCGGAATCGTTGCCATCGAAGTGACCTTCAGTGTTCCCAGAGCCGTTGAAGTCATCAGTCAGCTTTCGAAAGAGTTGGGTGATGAGATCTTGCTCGGTGCAGGCACAATCCTCGATCCTTACACTGCAAAGATCGCGATCGAGGCTGGTGCAAGGTACATCGTGGCTCCCAACCTGTCCGAAGAAACAGCGTTGTTGTGCAACAAACATCGCATACCTTATATCCCGGGTGCACTCACACCGACTGAGATCGTCAAGGCACTCGAGGTCGGCTGTGAGTTGATCAAATTGTTCCCAGCTTCCGCAGTCGGACCGAGTTACATCAAGGCCATTCATGGTCCTCTCCCACAGGCGAAACTCATGCCAACAGGTGGTGTAGAGCTTGAAAACGTCAAGGAATGGATCAAAGCAGGAGCAGCTGCAGTTGGTGTGGGCGGAGGATTGACGAAGGGAAGTAAGGAAGAGATCACAGACAGGGCGAGACGTTTTGTGGAACTCATCAAGCAAGCCAGAAGTGAAATAGCCGGGAGGTGAGTGTGGTGAGAAGAGCGCTGCTTTTGGTGTTGCTGACAGCCGTTATGCTCTCAGTCTTCGCAGCGAATTATCCACGAAAACCTGTCACGATAATCTGTCCATGGGGTGCTGGTGGAGGAACTGACAGATTGGCAAGGTTCCTCGCAGATGAACTATCGAAGAAACTTGGTCAACCCTTCACCGTTGTGAACAGAACCGGTGGGGGAGGAGCTGTGGGTCATGCCGCAGGTGCCTACGCCGCACCGGATGGTTACACTCTGACACTGGTGACGCTCGAGATTGCAACGATGCACTGGATGGGTTTGACCGACTTGACGTTCGAAGCCTTCGATTACATTGCACAGGTGAACGAAGATCCTGCGGGAGTCATCGTCAAGGCCGATGCACCATGGAAAACGTTGCATGATCTTTTAAACGACATCAAAGCGAACCCTGGCAAATACCTGTTTTCCGGTACCGCGGCTGGAGGCATATGGGATCTTGCCAGAATAGGTATGCTCGATGCCGCTGGAATATCTCCGGACGCAGTCACGTGGGTACCGACGACGGGAGCTGCGCAAGGTTTGGTTGAACTGCTCGGAGGGCACGTACACGTTGTGACCTGTTCGATAGCCGAAGCTGTATCGCAGATTCAGAGTGGTCAGGCTCGGGCGCTTGCCGTGATGGCGGATGAGCGTCATCCCATGTTCCCAGATGTGCCAACTTTGAAGGAACTCGGCATAGACTGGACCGCCGGTACGTGGAGAGGCGTCGCGGTACCGAAGAATACGCCCGAAGAGATCAAAAAGATCCTGGAAGATGCCATAATCGAGATAACGAACAGTGAATCTTTCAAAAATTTCATGCAGACGAACGGGTTCGGCATAAAGGTCAGAAGAGGCCAGGAATTCTACGAATTCGTCAAACAGCAGGATCAGGCCTGGAAGAAAGTGCTCGAACTCGGAGGATACCTGCAAAAATGACAGCGATGGCCCTCAAGGGCCATCGCTTCTTCAAGGAGTAGGTGAAAATGTCTGTCGCAGATCTGATACTGGGGTTCGTGTTGGTTTTTATCTCTTTCTTTGTTCTGTTGTATAGCCGAAAGTTCCCACATTTTGTGGTGAGAGGCGTTCGTCTACCTGGGCCGAGTTTTTTTCCACGCATTCTCGCGGTATTGCTACTGATTTTTGCTGCCTACATCTTCGTGGAGCAGTTTCTTCTTCGAAAGAGGAGAGTCTCGCAAGAAAAACATCGAACTGAAGCGAAGAGTCTTTTGAACCTTCTTTGGATTTCTTTCATGGTCCTATTCGCCTTTCCCCTGGCCAATCTGATAGGAACGTTCATCGCTTTGACCGGCATGTCCTTTCTTCTGATGGTTGTGCTGAGATCTAAATGGTACGAATCTTTGATCCTTTCATTCAGCGTCGCTCTCGTTGTGTACATCATCTTCGGCGTGATCTTCAAGATTCCGCTGCCTGAAGGAATTATTTTCACAAAGCTGAGGTGAACGTAATGCAGCCCCTCGAAGTGTTGAAGCCTGATGTTCTTTTTCCTTTGTTGCTATCCATGTTCTTCGGGATCTTCGTAGGAGCCATACCGGGCTTGACCGCAACGATGGCCGTAGCCCTCATCATACCCGTAACCTACTACATGAAACCCATCGCGGGGCTCGCCATGGTCTTGGGAGTTTCCTTCACAGCCATCTTCGCCGGTGACATACCCGCCACTTTCCTCAGGATTCCAGGTACCCCGGCGTCGGGTGCGGCGATCCTCGATGGTTTTGAACTGAGCAAGAAAGGCAAAGGATCGCTGGCGCTCATGCTGGACCTTTTTTGCTCCGCACTTGGGGGTTTGATAGGCGTCGTTATACTCATAACGGTTTCACCTCCGCTGGCGAAATTCGCTTTGAAGTTCACGCACTTCGAGTACTTTTGGCTCGGCATTTTCGGCTTGAGTATGGCCGCCGTTTTGAGTAAAGGCAACACCGTCAAGGGATTGATGTCGGCCACACTTGGATTGTTGATTTCCACGATCGGTATTGACGTCACCACGGGTTATCCGAGGTTCACCTTCAATATCACGGATTTGATGGACGGTGTGAGTTTCATACCCGCGATGATAGGCTTGTTCGGATTGTCTGAAGTTTTCAAGAGAATGACCGAAAAGAGTCAGCTTCAACTGTCCGCGGTCTCAGAAGTGGTGAAACCGGATTTAAAAGAGACATTCAAACACATATGGAAGCACAAGTTCACACTCATTCGCGGTGCCTTGATAGGCACGTTCATAGGTGCTTTACCGGGTGCTGGTGCGGACGTTGCGGCGTGGGTTTCTTACGGTGTGGAGAAGAACGTATCGAAAGACGAAGAACTTGGTAAGGGTAGCGTGCGTGGCGTCGTCGCTCCAACGAGCGCGAACAACGCAGCAATTGGAGGAACCTGGATTCCTGCACTCGTGTTTGGTCTGCCCGGTGACTCCATCACTGCGATCGTTCTCGGCGCGATGCTCATGTACGGTCTCAGACCAGGTCCGATGATCTTCACTCAGTCCAGAGATCTCGTCACACAGCTCTTCACAGTCGCGGTTTTGGTACAGATTCTGTTGATACCAATAGGCTGGCTTGGTATAAAAGCCTTTTCGTTGTTTGTAAGACTCAAAACGAGCCTCGTGATGACTGCCGTGACGGTTTTCTGCATCATAGGTTCCTACGCCCTGAGGAACAGCGTTTTCGATGTTTATGTGATGTTCGTTTTCGGTCTCATTGGTTATGCCTTCGAAAAGTTGAGAATCCCCCTTGCACCAATGATTTTGGGTTTGATCCTTGGCAGGACAGTCGAAGACAATCTGAGGGTTGGTCTGATCAAGACGAAGGGAAACTTCCTGCCGTTCCTGACTCGTCCCATATCACTAACGTTGTTCGTGATGATAGTTCTGGTGTTGATCGTTCCACCGTTGACGAAAATCCTTTCGAGGAAGAAGGTATAATTTTTGCCGGAGGGGGATTTGTTGAAGACGGCTGCCGTCTTGACGATAGGTAGCGAAATCGTCGAAGGCATCATTCTCAACACGAATGCCCAGTACGTTTGTCAGAAACTCACCGAGAACGGATACAAGCCAATCAAAGTTGTCAGCGTGGACGATGATGAGTGTTCAATCAAGGAAGAGGTGCAACGTTTACTCAAATCCTGTGATCTACTGATCTTGTGCGGAGGTCTGGGACCAACCGAAGACGATAAAACGCGCGAGGCGGTTGCCAAAGCTCTGTCGAAAAGGTTGATTCTCGATGAACAGATCAAGAAGAGAATCTATGACAGAGTTTCGCGATATTACAGCAGCCTTCCCAGGAATTTGGAGAGGCAGGCCTTCGTCATCGAGGATGCACAGATCATTCCAAACCCCGTAGGCACGGCTCCCGGTCAGTTGATCGATTTTGAAGGCAAAAAGATCGTGCTCTTGCCGGGACCTCCGCAAGAGATGAAGCCGATGTTTGACAGCGTGCTCGAGAAACTGAAAATAGAACAGGACGTCAAGACGATCAAGATGCTCTTCTTCGCCGTCCCTGAGTCAGTCCTTGATCAGTTCATAACCGACGCTTCGGTGAAAAGTTGTGTGAAGATCGCAACCCAGGCATCTTTCAGTGAAGGCGTGTGGGTGAGGCTCACGGCACCTCTGGATTGTTTTGCTGAAGCTCAAAACCTCGCGCAGACGCTGATTGAGAAATTCCAACGTAATTTCGTCGGTTTCGGGGACACAAGTGTTGAGAAGACGTTGTTCGAAGAGTTGAAGAAGAGGAACCTCACCTTCTCAGTCGCAGAATCTTGCACCGGTGGGCTTGTGAGCGCCAAGATCGTGTCGGTTCCTGGGGCCTCGAGAGTCTTCGTAGGGGGCGTCGTTGCGTACGACAACGGTGTGAAAATGAGGATGCTCAACGTTCGAGAGGAAACGCTGAAACGCTTTGGAGCGGTGAGCGAGCAGTGTGTTGTTGAAATGGCCCGTGGAATCAAGGAGCTGACCCACAGCGATTTGGCAGTTTCCGTTTCTGGCATCGCTGGACCAACGGGAGGTACTCAGGAAAAGCCCGTTGGTACGGCATATCTCTGCGTAACGGATGGAAAGACAGACAGCGTTGAAAAAATCTTCTATCCGCAAGAAAGAAACATCTTCAGATCGAGGATCGCCACACACGCGCTGTATTTGTTGCTGGTACGTGTTCGTGGTATGATATAGTCTGACAAAGCAAGTTAGGAGGAATCCGTATGAACGAACAGTATTTGAGCGTTTTCCTCGACGAGAGTAGAGAGTACGTCCAGAGTTTGAACGAATCGTTGTTGAAACTCGAGAAAAATCCTCACGATGAAGAAACGATAAACGAAACGTTCAGGATTCTTCACACCCTCAAAGGCATGGCGGGCACCATGGGATTCGAACGTATGGCCAAGCTCAGTCACAAGATGGAGCAACTTCTGGACAAGGTGAGGTCGAAGAAGATCGCACTGTCGAGCGATCTACTCGATCGGTTGTTCGCTGGTGTTGACATGATCGACAAGATGGTGAACAACATCGCCTCGGGTGGAAACGACCAGGTGAACGAGGAAGATCTGAAAAGCTTGATGGACGCGTTTGAAGTGGTCCAAGAGGAGAAAGTTGAAGAAAAAAAGGTCGAGCTGGAAACGAAGCAGGAATCCGACGTTGTGGACGATTCGGTGATGAAGGTCATTCAGGAAGCCTCGAAGGAAGGTTACAACGCCTTCAAGATCAGAGTTACACTCGCCGAGGGAACGATCATGAAGGCTGTGAGGATGTACATGGTGTTCAAGGCGATAGAGGATTCCGGCGGGCAGATCTTGAGCAGCGTTCCTCCCGTTGAGGACATAGAGCAGGAAAAGTTCGACAGGGAAGTCGAGCTCGTGGTGATTGCAAAGCAGGATGCGGAATCTTTGCACAAGATGATTTCCTCCATATCCGAGATAGAAAAAGTCACCGTGTCGAGTATAATGAAGGGTCAGGGAAAGCCGAAAGAAGAGGAAGAGAAGAAGAAAGAAGTTCAACAGAAAGCTGAGATCGCTGAAGAGAAAGCGCCAGAACAGAAGATTTCCCAAAAGAGACGACTCGTTCAAACGGTTCGCGTGGACATCGATAAGCTCGACACGTTGATGAACCTCATGGGAGAACTCGTCATATCGAGGAGCAGGATCTCCGACATTCTGAGGAAATACAACATAAAGGAAGTCGACGAAAGTCTTTCACAGCTGAACCGGATAACACTCGATCTGCAGAACGTTGTGATGAAGATCAGAATGGTTCCCATCGCTTTTGTCTTCAACAGGTTTCCAAGGATGGTCAGAGACCTCGCAAAACAACTTTCGAAGGAGATAAACTTCATCATCGAGGGCGAAGATACAGAGCTCGACAGGACGTTTGTGGAGGACATCGGAGAACCTCTCGTTCACTTGTTGAGAAACGCGATAGATCATGGCATAGAGACAAAGGAAGAACGTATAGCGAAAGGTAAACCTCCCGTTGGTACGGTTGTACTCTCCGCCAGACACGAGGGTAACAACGTCGTCATCGAAGTGAAGGACGACGGAAGGGGCATCGATAGGAACGCCGTTGTCAGAAAGGCGATAGAAAAAGGCCTCATCAGTGAAGCTCAAGCAGAGAGCATGCCAGACGAGAAGGTTTACGAACTTCTGTTCTTACCAGGCTTCTCAACGCGATCTGATGCCACTGAGCTGTCTGGTAGAGGCGTGGGCATGGACGTGGTCAAGAGCGTTGTTGAGTCTCTCAACGGAACAGTGAAGATAGAGAGCGTCAAAGACAGAGGAACAACCATCACGATAAGGCTACCTTTGACGCTCGCGATAATACAAGCACTCTTGGTCACGGTGAACAACCACGTTTATGCCATTCCGATCGCCAACATAGACAGCACGTTGAACGTTCCTGCCGACAAAGTACAGAAGCTCCAGGACAAGCTCGTCACAGTCATACGCGGCGAGATAATTCCACTGGTGAAACTGTGGGAAGTGTTCGGACTCAACGGGCATAGAGAAGAACAGTACTACAACACGGTCATCGTTCGTATGGGTAACAGGAAGTACGGTTTGGTCGTTGATTCGCTGATAGGTCAAGAGGACATAGTGATAAAGTCGCTCGGAAAGATTTTCAACGACGTAAGAATATTCAGTGGCGGTGCCATACTCGGTGATGGAAGCATAGCCTTGATACTCGATGTTTCAAACATCGTCTGAGGAGGGAGACCATGGCTGATCTTTCAGAATTCGAAGTCTTCGTCTTCGGTGTAGGTGGTCAGGAGATGGCTTTCGATGTGGAACACGTGAGCATCGTGATAGAGAAGACTGATATCACCCCCGTACCGCGTGCGAAAAAGAACGTTCTTGGAGTGATGAACCTGAGGGGGCGCATCGTTCCGGTTATCGATCTTGCTGCCATGCTCGGTCTATCCTCCAAGGACAGTGCAGAGGGAAAGATCGTGGTGGTGAACTACGAAGATATCGAGACGGGTTTCCTTGTGGAGAAGGTCAGGGGTGTGATGAGGGTCAACAGCGAGGATGTCGAAAAGATGCACAAGTTCGAGAGTTTCGGTGAGAAGTCGAAGGGCATCATAAAGAGACAAGAAGAGTTGATAATTCATTTGAATGTGGGCAAAATACTCGAAGAGTTGACAATGTCTTCGTAAGAATGTTTTGGGGAGGTAAACGGAATGGCGAAGAGAGTGCTCATAGTGGATGACGCCGCTTTCATGAGGATGCTCCTGAAAGACATCATCACGAAGGCCGGATACGAAGTGGCGGGGGAAGCGGCGAACGGCGTCGAGGCCGTGGAAAAGTACAAGGAACTCAAACCGGATGTGGTAACGATGGACATAACGATGCCAGAGATGGACGGCATCACGGCGATCAAGAAAATCAAGGAGATCGACCCGAACGCTAAAATCATTGTGTGCAGCGCGATGGGCCAACAAGCCATGGTGATCGAAGCGATACAAGCCGGTGCGAAAGATTTCATAGTGAAACCTTTCCAGCACAGCAGGGTGATCGAGGCTCTACAAAAGCTGAGTTGAGGATGTGGGAAGCATAGGTAAGTTGATAGCACAGTTTCTTCTTGCCCTTGGTATCCTGGTAGGTCTGCTTTATCTTGTCTATGTCTTCGTGAGAAAGCGTGTTCCTTTTGTCGCTTCAAGAGACGTGCAGGTGCTCCAGAGGCACTACATCGATAGGAACACCTCTATAGTTTTGGTCAAAGTCCTCGACGAATACTATTATCTGCTCCTTTCACATTCCAGTTCCACCATTTTGAAGAAACTCTCAGAGCAAGAGGTAGCACACGTGGAAGTCAAAGAACCTTTTTCGAAAATCCTTTTCAAAAGGCTTTCGAAGACACGCAGTCAGAATGAGGAAGAGAAAGAATGAATAAGAAATGGCTTGTTCTGACATTGTTTTTGCTCGTGAGCTTATCTTTTGCGCAGGAGGAGGTTCCTTTCCCTTCCATAAGCATAAGGGTGAACCCACCACAGAACCAGCGCGACCTGGTCGTCACCTTGGAGATACTCCTCATACTGACCGTTCTGACGCTCGCACCAAGCATCTTGATCCTGTTCACATCTTTCACACGCATCATCGTGATTTTCTCTTTTCTGAGAAACGCACTCGGTACCAGGCAGACTCCACCCAACCAGGTCCTCGTGGGCCTTGCTTTGTTTCTCACCTTCTTCATAATGCAGCCGGTGTGGAACGACATATACAACGACGCGCTCACACCTTACTTGGAAGGCGCGATAGGATATCAGGAGCTGTTCGATCGAACAATGAACCGGGTGAGAAGCTTCATGATCAACGAGTTGAAAAACCATCACAACGAAGACAACGTCTTTCTGCTCGCTTCAAGTGTTGGAAACAACTTCGACAGGATTGAAGATGCGCCCAACAGCGTGATCATACCTGCCTTCGTGCTCGGAGAACTCGAGATCGGTTTCAAAATGGGCATCTTGCTCTACGTGCCGTTCATCGTGATCGACATGATCGTCGCCAGCGTCCTGCTCTCGATGGGTATGATCATGATACCTCCAGTGCTGGTCTCTTTACCTTTTAAGGTCTTGCTGTTCATAGCCGTGAACGGCTGGGACCTTCTGGTCAGTGGTTTGATCAAGAGTTTCGCGAGGTGATCGGTTTGACCATAGACGTTTTCGTGGATGTTTTCAAGCAAGGTATCGAAGTCATCCTGATTCTGATAACCCCGCCGCTGCTGGTGAGTCTGATCGCAGGACTCATCATAGGAGTACTGCAAGCCGCCACACAGATTCACGAGCAAACTTTGACCTTCGCTCCAAAGATCATTCTGACCTTCCTGACGATCATGTTCCTTGGTTCATGGATGCTGCAAAAGCTGGTCGAGTACATGCAAGAGATCTTGGAGAAGTTCATGGGGATGGTCTGAACTGAGTCTGTACGAGTTCGTCCAAGAAAAGTTCTTGGTGTGGGCCTTGACGTTGACCAGGATCGCTGGAATGTTCACGGTGGCACCTTTCTTTGGAGACTGGTTCTTGCCACTGCAAATCAAGGTGCTGCTCACCTTGTTTTTGAGTTGGTTGGTTGCTCCTGTGCTGCAGCAGACTGTTCCTTTGGACACACCCGTTCTGACGCTTGTGATCAGCATGCTCAACAATTATCTCTACGGACTTGTGATAGGCTTTTTGGCATTTTTGCCGCTCGCGGGGCTCAGTCTGGCAGGCGAGGTCTTCGGTACTCAGATGGGCTTTGCGATGTCTTCAGTTTTTGATCCACAGCGCGAGGAAGTGCCACTGCACGGAGAACTGTTGTACACTATAGGTTTGTTCGTTCTTGTGACGATCAAGGGGCATTTGCTCGTCTATCAAGCGATCGTCGATTCGTTCAAGCACTTTTCGCTCACAGCCTCGCTCTCAGGGTTGAACTTCATGGACGTACTCATCAGCAAAGCATCGGAGAGCTTCGTTGTTGCACTCAAGTTTGGCATGCCGTTGATCGGTCTCATGCTGATCGTTTCGGTGGCACTCGGCATCCTTTCCCGATTGGTGCCACAGATGAACGTGTTCATGGTGGGCTTGCCTTTGAAGGTGCTCGTTGGTATGCTCTTAATGGTGGGAATGATAGGCATATGGGCGGAAATGAGTGCGCATCTGGCTCAAAGGACGGTCAATTTCATAGAGTTTTTCCTGAGTCGTTGAGGATCGACCTACAGCTTTTCGCTGATCCTGACAGAACCGAGAAGCCCACCCCCAGACGGAGAAGAAAAGCCAGAGAAGAGGGACAAGTTGCCGTATCGCGCGAGTTGAACATGGCGCTGAGCTTTTTCGCAGCGGTGATCGTTCTGAGGTTAGTTCTGCCTCAACTCACCAGATCCTTGATCAGCGCTTCCACACCTTTTCTCACGCTCGAACCGATGGATTTTGAAACACTGTCGGGTTTCGTCTTCCAGCTCTTCCAGGATCCTTTGATCCTTTTGGTCCTCCTCATGGGTCTGGTCGCTCTGGTTGGAATAATCGCAGGAGCTTTGCAAACAAGGTTTTTGTTCTCCTTCAAACCCCTGAAGCTTGATCTGAACAGGATCAATCCGATCGAGGGGTTCAAAAGGATGTTTTCCTTGAGAAACCTGTTTGAGCTGTTCAAAGCGTTCGTTAAACTCACGATCGTGGGTTACGTGTCTTACGTCGTGATCAGACAGCGCTACAGCGAGTTGCCGAATCTCACGGACCTTGAGCCGGGCGAGTCCATCTGGTACCTTGCCGAGTTGATATACGCGGTGTTGTTACGCTGTGCCATAGCGATCTTGGCTTTAGCCTTAGTGGATTATCTCTTTCAAAGATGGGAATTTGAGAAAAGCCTGCGAATGACAAGGCAGGAACTGAAGGAAGAGTTCAAAGAAGTCGAAGGTAACCCCGAAGTGAAGAGACGACAGCGCGAAATCATGATGAGGCTCGCACGCGGAAGGATGCTTCAGAAGGTTCCAGAGGCTGACGTTGTCATAACGAACCCAACGCACATCGCCGTGGCTTTGCAGTACGATTCTGAAAAGATGGAGGCCCCGGAAGTCGTCGCAAAGGGGGCGGATGAACTCGCCAGAAAGATCGTCGAGATTGCCACTGACAGCAACGTGCCCATCGTTCGCAACCCACAGGTTGCATGGGAACTCTACAAAAGCTGTGAGGTCGGGGATCAGATCCCACCAACCCTGTACAGGGCTGTCGCAGAAATCCTCGCATACGTTTACTCGCTGAAGTGAAATGCTTGCTATAATTTCATGTTAAGGGAGCGAAAGTGTGAAAGGCCTGGACGTCTTTGTCGCTGTCGCGGTCGTCGCGATCGTTCTTTTGATGATCATTCCAATACCCGATTTGGCGCTGGACTTTTTCCAGCTGCTCAACATTGCTTTGTCGATGATCGTTCTGCTTTCTTCGATGTACGTCAAGCATGCGCTCGACATGTCGTCTTTTCCCACGCTCCTGCTCATAATCACCCTGTACAGGTTGGGGTTGAACGTGGCCTCGACGAGGCTGATCCTTCTGGAAGGTGAAAAGTTCGGGGGTAGGGTCATAAGGACGTTTGGGGAGTTCGTGGTCAGGGGTGACTACATCGTTGGACTCGTGATCTTCCTCATACTGGTTATCATTCAGTTCATCGTGATAACGCGTGGCGCTGAACGCATAGCGGAGGTCGCGGCGAGGTTCACGCTGGACGCGATGCCCGGAAAACAGATGAGCGTCGATGCGGATTTGAACGCAGGTCTGATCACGGAAGATGAAGCCAGAAAGCGAAGAGAACTCATAAGGCGTGAGGCGGACTTCTACGGCGCGATGGACGGTGCTTCGAAGTTCGTGAGGGGGGACGCCATCGCGAGCATCATAATCGTGCTTGTGAACATAATCGGAGGAATCCTGATTGGTGTGTTGAAGCACAATTTGAGTTTTGCGCGGGCGGCACAAGTTTACGCCCTGCTCACCGTGGGAGACGGCCTCGTGACGCAGATCCCAGCCCTGCTCGTTTCAACCGCCACGGGCATACTGGTCTCACGCGCGGCCGCCAAGGAGAACCTCGGTCAAGACCTCGTGAAGGAACTTTCGAGCGAGAGAAAGGTGATAACCATAACCGGCTTCATTCTCTTGCTCTTAGGACTGGCGACGCCGTTGCCCTTCACAGCCTCGATCATAGGTATCGCGTTCCTCGCACTCGCCTTCTATTCCTCGAGGGTCGCACCGAAGCAAGTTGCGCCAGCCCCGGCTGGTGCGCCCACTGCCCCAACGCCGTCAAAACCCATTCTGACGACGCCCCAGGAGGTCGCCGAAGTCATTCAAAGCGACACCGTGGAGGTTGAGATAGGTTACGGTCTGATACCGTTAGCAGATCCGTCGCAAGGTGGAGATCTTCTGGAAAGGATCGCGATGGTTCGAAAACAGATCGCGTACGATCTCGGGCTGGTCGTTTCGCCCATCAGAGTCCGAGACAGCGTGCTTTTAAAGCCCAACGAGTACCTCATAAGAATAAGGGGCGCGGAGGTGTCGCGTTACGAACTGATACCGAACAGGCTGCTCGCAATCAACCCGGGTACTGCAACCGAGAAGGTGCCGGGTATCGCAGTGAAAGAACCTGCCTTCGGCCTTCAGGCGTTCTGGATAGACCCGTCACGTAAAGAAGAGGCGACGAGGTTGGGTTACACGGTGGTCGACCCACCGACAGTTTTCATAACGCATCTGACGGAGACTTTGAAGCGAAACGCAGCTGATCTGCTCGGTTCGAGAGAGTTCAACATGCTGCTCGACGGTTTGAGAGAGAAGTTCCCACAGTTGGTGAACGATCTGATACCCTCTATCCTAAAGGCCACCGATGTGAAGAAGATCTTGCAGCGACTACTCAACGAGGGTGTGAGCATCAGGAACCTGCCTTTGATATTCGAGACGTTACTCGAGTACGCGGAGAAATCCACAGACTTGGTCTATCTGACTGAACAGGTGAGAAGGGCCTTGAAGAGACAGATCGTTCAGTCTCTGATCAGCGAGGATGGTAAACTCCACACTGTGGCGCTCGACGGGGAACTCGAAAAGCGGCTCGTCGAATCTCTTCAAGACGTCGCTGGCGAGAAAAGGATCGTGCTGAACCCGCAGATACTGAGAGAGATCATGGAGAACCTATCGAAACAGCTCGAAACACTTATGAAAAAAGGTTTTTCCCCCCTCGTTGTTTGTTCTGGTGCGATAAGGCCATACTTCGCTCAGCTCGTCAAAAAGTTCCTGCCGAACGTGCCTGTTGTTGCTTACGAAGAGGTGCCTGAAGATCGAGTACTTCAGGTCGAGGGTGTGGTAAGGTTATGAAGATGAAGAAATACATCGTCAACGATATAAAGGAAGCGCTCGATCAAATAAAGAAAGATTTGGGTGAGGATGCCATCATACTCAGCACGCGCAGCATCAGGAAAGGTGGGTTCCTCGGGATAGGTGCCAAGAGATACCTTGAGGTAACTGCAGTGTGTGAAGACAGAGAACAGGAAAAGACTGAGAGTGGTGAAGTTTACAAACTGCAAGAACTGCTTGTGAAGAACAGAGAGAAAAGACAGGAGGAAGAGATCAAAGAGCTCAAACAGATGTTGCAAGAGATGAAACAAATGCTTGGCATGCAGAGGCTGAACGGTTTGCCGCAGAACCTCCAGAGAATTTTAAAGGGCTTGCAGGTTCAGGAGATAGATCAAACCGTTGCGACCAAGATAGTTGAATATTTGAGGATAAGCTATGGAGAGGTCAACCTGGACGATTCCTTGCGACGGTCTTTAGCGGAACACCTTTTGGCTTTTGTTAAAACCGAAGTGCCGACCCTGCAGGGCACAGTTCTGTTCAGTGGACCAACTGGTGTTGGCAAGACCACGACACTTGCAAAGCTCGCAGCGAGGTTGAAGATCGTCGAAAAGAAACAGCTGGCCATTCTGACGCTGGACACCTACAGGATCGCGGCGACGGATCAGTTGAAAACGTACGCGACCATCATGGACATACCCATGAGGGTCGCTTACACACCGAAAGAAGCGAAGATGGAGCTGGATGCGATGAAGTCCTTTGACGTCGTGTTGATCGATACGGCCGGCAGGAGCCAGAACAACGATATGCAGATGAGCGAACTTAAGGCTCTTTTCGACGTGATAAAGCCAGATTTGGCGTTCCTGGTGGTTAGTATGAACTCAAGATTTTCAGACCTGAAAGACGTGATCGAAAGATTTCAGGTTGCCAGACACACACATCTGATCCTCACGAAGATGGACGAGACACGAACCTTTGGACATCTCATCAATGCACCCCTCATGGGTGGAATACCTTTAGCTTTCATTACCAACGGCCAGAGGGTACCTGAAGACATCGTGGAAGCGAACGCAAAAGACATCGCACATCTTCTCTCGAGAGAGGTGTTGAGGATTGCCCAATCAGGCTGAGGGGCTTTACGGCTCTCACGCGAGGATGGTGAGTGTTGCCAGCGGTAAAGGTGGAGTCGGCAAGACCGTGGTTGCGGTCAATCTGTCCGTAGTTTTGCAGGAGCGTGGGCACAGAGTGCTCCTCTTCGATGCCGATGCAGGTTTTGCTAACGCCGAAATCCTCATGGGTGTCACACCCAGGTTCACGCTGAAAGATTTCCTGAAAAAGAAGGTCGAGATAGAAGAAGTGATCTTCAAAACCCCGTACGGCGTTGACCTCATAAGCACGGGTATGGATGTGGAAGACCTCATCACGTTCAACGTTGAAGACAAGGGTAGAGTGGTGAATGAACTGAGAAAGATCGGAGAAGATTACGATTACATCATCTTCGACTTTCCACCCGGCTTCAACGAGCAGTTGGAGAGGTTTTATTTGAGCAGCGATCATGTGCTCGTCCTTACGGCCACAGAGCCAACGGCGTTGGTGAACTCTTACACTTTCGTCAAGATACTTGTCTTGAAAGGCCTCGAACCTGTGAGCTTTCATGTTGTCATGAACATGGTGAAGGACCTGCGTGAGGGAAGGAAAATTGTGGAGAAGTTCAGCTCGGTGGTGAGCAAGTTCATCGGGGTGAACTTCGATTCGACACACCTGATGAAATTTGAGCCTTTGGTGAGAGAAAGCATCGCAAGACAGATTCCTTTTGTGGTCCTCAAGAAGACTTCTCAACCATCGCTTGCGATACATGGTATCGCTGACAGGATAACGAACAGGATAGTCGCAAAGAAGCTTTCATTCATCGAGAGAGTCAAACTCTTGTTCGGCATGGGATGAAGGTCGATGGCGGAATACGTGGTGAAGGTCAACGCAAAAGATGTGATCAAACCTGGCATGCCACTCGTGATAGACTTCGAAGACAAGAAGGGTGAGAAGTTGAAACTGAAGAGTAGTGTGCACGACACCTACTTCGACAGGGGCGCGCTCAAGATTGCGATGCCGAGTTACCAGGGCAGGTTCCTGCCCTTACCTCGCGGTGAGTTCATTCACGTCACGGTGATCGCCGACAAGGTAGTTTATGCTTTCAACAGCCGTGTGCTGGACTATGGGAGAGATCAGGAATCGAACCTCTTGGTCATGTACATCAGCGTTCCAGAACAGGTGAACAGAGTTCAAAGGAGAAGGTACGTTCGCATACCATTGGTTCTGAACGGAAGTTTCACGATCGAGAATGAAGAAGGAAGATATTCTTTCTTGACGAGGGATTTCAGCGCCGGTGGCATGTTGATGTGCACCTCGAAGTTTTTGAAGGTGGGCCAGATCATCTATGTCGAACTGGATTTGACAGACTTGAGGCTTTCCAACCAAAAGTCGCAGATCGTCCGCTATGTGGGTCTGAACCAGACGACGGGCTTTCACGAGTACGGTGTACAGTTTTTGGATGTACCATCCGAACTTGAGAAGGCCTTGGTTTCCTACGTCTTCCAGCAGGAGATAAAGCTGAGAAAGTTGCGGGAGGAGGTGTAAAATTGGTTCTCTCAGAGAAAGAACTCGATTTGCTCAAAGAAATTGGAAACATCGGAACGGGCAACGCAGCCACGGCATTGTCGCAATTGACGAACAAGAAGGTTGAGATCACCGTTCCTAAAGCCGAGGTCGTTCCGATATCGAAGATACCTTTCATATTCCCAGAACCTGAAGATCTCGTCGTGGGCGTGAGGATGTCAGTGCGTGGTGACATCAACTTCGATGTCTTGCTCGTGCTGAACAGACTGGCGGCGAAGCGTATCCTCCAAGATCTTTTGGGCTCCCCATGCGAGGACGTGACTCAACTCGACGAACTTTCAAAATCGGCCCTGAAAGAGGTTGGAAACATAATGTGTGGTTCCTACATAACGGCACTCGCAGAATTCACGGGCTTGTACTTGGATCCTCTGCCGCCGGACCTCACAGTAGACATGCTCGCAGCGATCATATCTGAGGCTGTGCTTCCTACAGCTTCGTACGAAGACAGCGCGATATACGTTGAGACCGAGCTGAGCATAGAAGGCATGCAAGCCATCAGTTCCTACATGTTGTTGATACCCGGAGAAAACAGTCTGGAAACAGTCTTCAAGAAGGTGGGGCTCAGATGAACAAGAAGATCGTCATCGGTATCGGAGAGCTCGCGGTTGAGCGCAATCCCGCCGTGATCATCACGCTCGGGCTCGGCTCTTGCGTCGGTGTGTGCATGAGAGATCCTGTCGCCAAGGTGGGAGGGATGGCACACGTGATGCTCCCAGACAGTGGCGGAAGAGAAGTTCAGTTACCCGGCAAATACGCGGACACTGCGATCAACACGCTGATAGAAAGACTTCTTTCCTTGGGTGCATCCAAATCAAGGCTCGAGGCTAAGATAGCCGGTGGAGCCTCGATGTTTGAAACTTCTGGAATGAACGTTGGTGCCAGAAACGTCGAAGCTGTAAGGTACTGGTTGAAGCATCACCAGATCCCGCTCAAGGCTGAGGACGTGGGAGGAAACAGGGCAAGAAGCATAGAATACAACATAGAAACGGGAAAGTTACTCGTGAGAAAAGTGGGAGGCGGAGAAACGATACAGGTGCTCGAAATCTGAGTGAGGCGGTGCGACGTGTACGAGATAGACGAGGAAAAGATCGTGAAAGAATTGTTGCCCACGGTGAAAAGGATTGCGAACGACCTTGTGCAGCACTTGCCCAAGAACGTGGAAGTCGAAGATCTGATACAGGAGGGTGTACTCGCACTCATCTCGGCCGTTCGCAGGTACGATCCGAGGAGGGGCGTGAACCTGAAGACGTTCCTTTTAAAGAGGATCAAGGGGGCCATGTACGATTATTTGAGGAACATAGACTGGATGCCGAGGAGCCTGAGGAGAAATATAAAAGAGGTTGAGAAGGCGATCTATGAGCTCGAGTCGAAGTTGGGCAGATACCCAACGGATGAAGAGATAAGCCTTTACACAAATTTGAGCAACGAAGAAGTGGCGCGCGCGAAGAACGAAATGGTGCGAAAACAGTTTTTGAGGCTCGACGAATATCTTTACGACACGTACGATTCTTACGGTCCAGATGTGGAGGATGGGACCGAACCATTGCAGACAGCTTACAGAGAAATACTCCTCGAGCAAGTGACCGAAGCGATAAAACGTTTGTCTGAACGTGAACAGTTAGTTTTGTCGCTGAGGTTTGAACAAGAACTTTCCTTGAAGGAAATAGGTCTCATCCTTGGAGTGAGTGAATCGAGGGTTTCTCAGATACTCTCCGGTGCCCTGATCAAGATAAAGAAACACGTGCTGGGGGAGGAAGATGGTAAATCCGGTTGATTTGCAAACAATGATCGTGAGAGGTGTGGACGTCTCGTCCACCGCTTCTCAACAAGTGAATGCCCAGATCGCGTTGGCCCACCTGACGAACGTGCAGATGCTCCAAAAATCTACTCAGCAGTCGCGAACGGTCAATCCGCGCGAGGGTGTGGAGCAAAAAACGGTCGGTTCTTCCACCGAAGAGAGGAGTTCTTCCAGCTTTTACAGACCCTCAAGTCGTCGCAACGTTCCCGTGAATGAAACACACGAACCCGAAAAGGGCACGATACTGGACGTGAGACTGTGAAGATAGGATACATAAGCGTGAGAAAGATAGACGAAAAGTACGTCGGTGCGGTCTTGGTGGTCGACGAGTTTGGAATCCCTCAAGAATTCAAATACACAGAACCCGTATCACCAACACCTTTGCAGAGGATACTTTACGGCAAATCTTTGGATCTGTATCTAACAGTCGAGATCATCGCGAAGAGTCTTTTGAAAAATGTAGAACAGAAACCCGAGATCTTTCTGACGGACAACATATCGCTCGTTGAATCCTCAGACCAAGTCTATTACGTTTCATCTCATCCCGCAACGAAGTCCGAACAGGATCGCGATTCGGAACCGAACGAGTGTGTCATTTCTTCGCAAACGGAGAGTTTGAAGTTCATAGCCAAGTCCAACTTCAACCAAGACAAGGTAGAAAAGCTCAAGAAGATTGTGGAAGAGTTCGATGTAATGGAACCATTTCAAAGATTGGCAAAGGCGCTCGAGTTCGTATGTCGTTCCTGAAACAGATCGTCGAGACTCTCAAACTCGAACTTGGTTTCATAAAGGTTCATGCGCTCGATCCCTCCTTTCCAAATTTCGACGTGAGAGAAGAGCAGACGGTGGTAGAACCAAGGCTTTCGAGCGCTGCTCTTACCTGTCAGGTGAAGCAACTGTCCTTTCACACTTCTGTTCGTGTTGTGTCGCATTTGATCGAACCTTCGTCCGTCAAAGTGATGGATGGTACGTTTAAAACGAAAGAACCTTTGACTGAAGAAATGAGATTTGAGGAGACATCGAGTAAAGTCCATTCAGCCACTCTGAAAGCATTAGTTTCGTTTCAAAAGTTGGTAATGAGATTCGAGTTGAATGTGAGAAAGGTTCTCTTCAAAGTGAGTGTACACAGCAGGAACGTCCCTCTTCTTCGAACGGTCCGTTTCAGACCCTCGAGTATGAACGAAGAGCAAAAGAACAGAGTTTTGAAAGCGATCCAGAATTTTCTTGCTCAAGAAAAGATCGATTCGTTCAAATTCATAGGCTTCTACAGGAACGTTCCGAGCGATTGCGCGAAGAGGATGATCGTACTCGACAGACATCTCATAGTCGAATTGAGAGAGGGGGCAAAAGGTGCAAAAAAGGACATCGCCGTGCTACTCACCGAGGAAGGCTACGTTTTTCTGTCAGTCCTTTAGAAAGATCTTCTTGAGGAGAGAAAGACACTTTTCTGGAGAGACGTTGTACAGAAGATAGGTTTTTTCTTTCTCGTTGTAAACGAATTTTCCACGTAGCTTCAGAGAGCCATTTTCAGCGTAAATCTTTAAAGTCGTCTCATCGAAAATGATCTTTTTGACGTTTCTCTGAATCGCCATCAGCCTGATCTTGAACAGATCGATCAGTTGCTCCACCTGTTCGGGCAGTTCACCGAACCTATCTCTCAACTCGGCCCTCAGCTCGTCGAGCGATTTCAGATTTTCACAGGAAGCCATTCTCCGGTACGTTCTGAGCCTTTCCATCTCGTTTTCGATGAAATCTTCAGGTATGTAGAACGTACCCGGCACACCTTCGATCTCGACATCCACACGTTCATAAGGTTCGGCGTGCAAGCTGTGCTTGAGTTCTTCGTTGAGTATCTGCAGGTACATGTTCAAACCGATCGCATTCACGTTGCCATGTTGCTCGAAGCCAAAGATCGTTCCTATGCCCCTTATCTCCATGTCTTTCAGTGCGATCCTCAGACCGCTCCCAGGACCTGAAAACTCCCTTATCACTTGAAGTCTTTTCGACGCAGAAGGACTCAGTTCAGAATCGAAAAGAAAATACGCAAAGGCCCTTTTGTCACTCCTTCCAACCCTTCCCCTGAGCTGGTAAAGTTGTGCGAGACCATAGCGGTGCGCATCGTCAACGATGATCGTGTTGGCAGACGGCACATCGATTCCATTCTGCATGATCGAAGTGCAGACGATCACGTCCGCTTTCCTCTCGTAGAAATTTCTGACCGCTTCAGTCAACTTTCTCATGGGCATCTGACCGTGTGCCATGACGACACGCGCTTCAGGTACCAACCTGCAGATCTTTTCGTAGACCTCGCGTAGATCCTCGATGCGGTTGTGGACATAGATCACCTGTCCTCCCCTGTTGAACTCCCTGAGTATCGCACCCCTGACAAGTCTGTCATCGTAACGAGCCACGTACGTCACCACGGGCAGTCTTCCCAGAGGGGGTGTCGTCAACACACTCATGTCCCTCATGCCGTTCATCGCCATGTGCAAGGTTCTTGGTATTGGTGTGGCGCTCATGGACAGAACGTTCACGTTCAACCTGATCCTCTTGAAGGCCTCTTTTTGTTCCACGCCGAAGTTCTGTTCCTCGTCGATGATGACCAGCCCGAGGTCAGAAAACTTAACGCTGTCGGAAAGCAACGCACTCGTCCCTATCACAACGTCGATCTTTCCCGCCCTCAGATCCTCAATTATTCTGTTTCGTTCAGACTTCGAGACCGATCTGTCCAGCAGGGCTACAGACACTCCGAACGGTTCCATCCTCTGTTTGAAGGTCTTGTAGTGTTGTCTTGCCAACACAGTCGTGGGGACCAGCAAGGCAACTTGTTTTCCACTCACCACGCATCTGAACGCTGCCCTCAGAGCCACCTCAGTCTTACCATAACCAGCATCACCACACAAAAGCCTGTCCATGGGGTGATCGCTCGCAAGATCTTCTAACACCTCCTGAATTGCGATCGATTGATCGTGCGTCTCAACGTACGGAAATGTCTCAGCAAATCTTCTCTCCATCTCGAAATCACCCACAAGGCCAAGGCCTTTCACTTCTTGTCTTTTCATGTAGATGTCCACAAGTTCAGCTATCTTCCTCTTCAAATCCTCTTTGACCCTGTCGAGCCTTCTCTTCCAGGTTCCCCCATGGACTCGGTCGATCTTCACGTCGGGATCACCGATGTACTTGTGGATCTTGTCCAGTCTTTCGACGGGCACATAGATAGTCGCATCTTCGTACCTTATCACGATGTACTCCTTCGTACCGAGCGCGTTCGTCACTGGCCTGACAGCTTCGAAGATTCCTATACCGTACTTCTCGTGCACAACGAGATCTCCCACGTTGAGTTCTTCCTCATCGACGATGGGGACTTGAAGCAAACTACCCTTCTTTTCGGAGTATTCAAGTTCTTGAAGATCGAGCTGTACCTCTCGCGCGGACTGAAGCTTTCGCTGAAGCTCGACAAGGCTCAAACCCGAATATTTCCTGTACTCTTCATACTGTTCGTCGGAAAGAAATTCTCTGATCTGCCTTTCCAGTTTTGCGAACTCTTCGAAGCACCTATCTGCGTCCACCAAGAGGATTTCGAAATCTGCATAATCGAATATCGTGCCGTTCGAGCCAACCTTCCCAACAATCGTATCGTAATCGTGATTCTCACACACGTACTCTCGTGCGGGCAGAAGGGTGAACTCTTCCAGTTTCCCTGTCGAAGTCTGGCTGATGACATCGAAACTCCTGATGTCCTCGATCGAGTTTCCGAAGAGCTCGATTCGTATGGGCCTTTCGTAGATCGGTGGGAACACATCGATGATGTCGCCTCTGATAGAGAATTCGCCACCCGATCTCACCAAGTAAGACCTCTCGTAGCCAAGATTCTGAAGATAGAACGCGTCGACAAACCTTTCACCCCGCCTGAACCTCTTCGAAAGACTCTTCAAAGATTCGACAGGCAACGTGAAGCGACTCACAGAATACAGGCTCGCCACCACGAGTTTTTGATCTTCGTTCAGCAGGCTCCAAAGCGTTTCGATACGCCTCTTACGAACGAAAAAAGAAACGGGGACTTCTTCAAACGGGAAAACATCCGGACCTGGGAACTGTCGAGCGTTCAAAGCAGAAGCGATTTGTGATGCCTCTTTCTCGGTCGGGACTATCAAGAGGATGGGTCTTTCGCGAGATCGACTCAAAAGGTCTTTCAAGTTACTCATACTCGAAGTCCACCACTTGAAAAGTCCTCAGGCGATTGTTCCGAGCTTTGATCCAGACCGGCGTCACGGGAACGGCAAAATCCCTCTCGATGAAGCCTTTGAAAACGTGCTCGAGTGCATTCTCGTCGTTGTACAATCCTGGATTTGCAAGGATTTTGAGCCTTATGGGTCTGTCGAGCACGTACGCTTCGTCGATCACGTCGATGGTTTTCAACATCGAGAGTAATTCTCGCTTTTCTCCATCGTTGAGTCGTGGCAGTACGTTGACGAGAGCAACGTTCCTCGAAAGCGGTCCGATGATCTTCACGTTGGCGAGCTGTACGTTTTTTGCTTTACTTTTAAGAAAATCGAGCAGGACTTCGTTCGCTTCCGCAACGGCTCTTCCATGATAGGTGGGGTTTATCAACATCTTCATCAAATGTTTCAGTTTACAACCTTCACGAATTGAGGATTCGCCTATCTTCACCGGCCGGATTTCAAAAAGATCCAGCATCCTTCTGATTGAATCTTTCGTGAGCTCTTTCAACGGTGAATAGAGATTTCCATACACTTTGAGTCCAAACCTTCCCCAGCTGTCCGACTGGTTCGATCCGGTCACGATCACACTTTCCGGAAAGCGGTTCTGAACACTCAACAGTTTTGCGAACCTGGTGCACTCGTTGCAGTTTGGGCCGAACTTCCACACCCTTTTCTGTCTTTCGGTGCCATCTAAAACGACGTGTTTCAAACCAAGTTTCCTCGCCGAAGCGGCCACGTTCTCTTTGATGGTTCTGTAGGTGAACTGTCCCCAGTCGACCGTGGCAAGGATCACACGTTCCGGACCGACTGCGAGTTTGCAGAGGAAGGCCGCGAGACTGCTGTCTTCACCACCGGAGTAAGCGACGACGACGTGTTTGTCGGAAACGACATCTCTTATCTCTTGAATCAGACGATCGGCAATTTCTTGAAACTGACCTTCAGCTGCGAATTGCATATCTCAACGACGGCAACACTGCCGTTTTCACCGAAACTGCCCGGGTTGATGAACCGTGTTTCCTCGATATGTGAATCGTCAGGAAAATGCGTGTGTCCGTAGAAAACCACATGCGGTTTTTCTTCGAAAAGCTTCAGAATTCTTTCTCTTATTTGTTGAGGTGGACCCCAACCGTGGCATAGGCCCACGTTTAACCCAGCGATGTGGACCGTGAGTGTTTGAGGTAAGGTCTCTTTAACATCGATTTCATCCATGTTGCCGTGAACTGCGTAGAAGTTTCGAGATACGGATTTCAGTTCGAGCACCGTGTTCAAATCCACGTAGTCGCCCAGGCCCACCACGACGTCCATTTGTTTTGCGAGCTCGATCAAACTGCTTGGCAGAGATCTCAAATAGACAGGTACATGCGTGTCGCTCACCAAAAGCAGTTTCATTTCCTGCCCAACCTTTCGTAAACGATGGAGGCAGCCCCCAGGATGCCTGCGTCTTTGCCAAGCTGACTCAGAGCGATTCGATAGGTATTCAGCATGGTTGGCAAGACGTAATTTTTGGCACGCTCTTCAACCGGTGCCAGCAAGAATTCACCGGCATTCGCCATGCCTCCGCCGAGGACGACGATCTGTGGATTGAAGATGTTTATCAAACTTCCCACTGCCACAGCTAAGGCATCGACAACGATGTTGAAGATTTCGAGTGCGAACTGATCGCCCATCTTGGCGTGGTCGAACACATCTTTCGGCGTCACCTCTTCAGCCGTCTTGTTCCAGAACAGCGATGAATCTCTGTGCCTTTCGAAACCTTCCCTCACAAAATTCTTTATGGCTGTCGCCGAGGCGAGGGCTTCGAGACATCCACGTGCACCGCAGCCACACTTTGGACCGTTAGGCAGAACGTTCATGTGGCCGAATTCGGCACCGATGCCCGTGCTCCCCCTCAGCAAAACTCCATGGGTTATGACGCCTCCACCGATTCCAGTTCCCAACGTTAAGCACACCACATGATCCAATCCCTTCGCAACCCCGAACGTTCGTTCGCCAAGCGCATAAGCGTTAGCATCGTTTTCAACGAAAACTTTCAGAGACGTGAGCTTTTCTATCTTTTCACCCAGCGGAAAATCTATCCAACCTGGAAAGTTCGGTGAGAACTTCACAGTGCCCGTGAGATGATCGATACTTCCGGGTGATCCGATACCCACAGCCAGGACCGAGTTACCCTCACTCAGGTTCAGGATCGAACGCGCAAGTCTCTCGACGACCGCATCCGGTCCTTCGTGAACCTTCGTTTCCCCATCGATCCTTGCGAGGATCTTACCATTTTCATCGACGAGACCGACCGCATAGTTGGTTCCACCCAGATCGACACCTACGATGTTCAACGTGGACTACCTCCCATCGTCAATACTTTACCTTCTGCTGGTCTATCAATGCAAGGAAGTCTTCGTTGGTCTCAGTTTCTTGGAGCTTCCTCAAAATCAATGTCAGGCCTTCCTCCTCACTCATTCCAGAGAGCATCCTTCTTAAGATCCAGACCTTTTTGAGCGTATCTTCGTTCAACAGGAGCTCTTCTTTCCTTGTTCCAGAGAGCTGCAGGTTTATGGCGGGGAAGATTCGTTTGTTGGCGAGTTGCCTCGACAAAACCAATTCCATGTTACCCGTGCCTTTGAATTCTTCGAATATGACCTCGTCCATCTTCGAACCGGTTTCGATCAGTGCGGTGGCTATTATCGTGAGGCTACCTCCTTCGCGTGTGTTCCTGGCCGCACCGAAGAAATGCTTCGGCTTGTACAGAGCGGCAGGATCCACACCTCCGCTCAGAAGTTTGCCACTCGGTGGAACCTGTATGTTGTAAACGCGCGCCAACCTGGTCAAACTGTCGAGCAGTATGACCACGTCATAACCGTACTCGACAAGCCTTTTCGACATTTCGAGAGTCAGCTCTGCGACTTTGATCTGCTTGTCTGGAGCCATGTCGAAGGGAGCTGCGATCACCTTCGCGTTCACCGATTCTCTTATGTCGGTGACCTCTTCGGGTCTCTCGTCGATCAAGAGTACGATCCTGATCGTGTCTGGATGGTTTATAGCTATGCCGTTGGCAATCTCTTTCAAAAGTGTCGTCTTTCCCGCCTTGGGTGGTGCCACGATGAGGCCTCTCTGTCCCTTACCCATGGGTGCAAACAGGTCTATCAGCCGTGTGGAAAATACGTCGCGACTCGTCTCGAGTATGAAGCGTTCTTTCGGATAGTCGGGCGTCAGGTTCTCAAAATTGACTCTCTCGTTGCTGAGCTCAGGGGATTTGTAGTTGACCGCCTCGATCTTGATCATTGCAAAGTAACGTTCGCCTTCCTTTGGAGGTCTTATGACGCCAGATATGATGTCACCCGTGTTGAGGTTGAACTTCTTGATCTGCGATTGTGAGATGTAGATGTCGTTGTTACTGGGAAGCAGATTGTCACTACTCCTCAGAAAACCGTATCCGTCAGGTAGGATCTCGAGGACACCTTCTCCAAAGATCAAGCCGTGCGACTTGGCTTGTGCCTCCAGTATGGCAAATATGATGTCTCTCTTTCGCATGCTTGTGTAACGTGGGATATCGTACTGCTTTGCCAATTCGTACAGCTGTTTGATTGTCATCTGCTCTAAGTCGTTGATCTTCACAGTGATTGGTTCGTTCTTTTCCTGTCCGTTGCCCATCAGTTCGAACACCTCCGGATGTAATTGGATGATCACAGACCAGCAAATCTGAAAAAACATTCAGTATGTTTGTCCTTAGGATTGAAATGTACGTTGTGGAAGGCAAGTCAGCGGAAGTTCACTGTTCGACAATATTTTACCAAACATCGACGTCTTTGGCAAGAGGAAAGCCTCTCCCAGCGGGGAGAGGCTTCACTCGTTGGTCTTCTCAACTATCTGGAGAAGCACCATTTCAGCTCCGTCGCCTCTCCTCTGGCCGATCCTGACGATTCTTGAAAACCCACTGTTTCTGTCGCCGATGTTCTTAGCGATCTCGTCCACCAATTTGTTCGTGAGCTTTCTATCGCACAAATACCGGTTGATCTGTCTCCTCAAAGCCACACTTTCGGCCCTGTCGTTGCTCTTCGAGGCTTTCACAGCCTTAACCATGAGCTTGTCAAAGAAACGCTTCACGACCTTTGCCTTTGCCACTGTTGTTACGATGCTTCGATGCTCAACGAGCTCTCGAAGTTGGTTTTTGATCAGCGCACGGCTGTGGCTACCGTACGAGCCCACTTTGCTCCTGACCATTCGATGTCTCACAAGTTCATCCTCCCTTCCTGATCGTCAAACCGAACTTTTCCATCAGTTTCTGCTTAACTTCTTCGAGGGATTTCGGTCCAAAATTCTTGATCTTCAAAAGATCTTCCTCTGTGCGCTTCAAAAGATCACCTATCGTCTCGATCTTGTCCCTTCTCAGGCAGTTCAAAGACCTTATAGACAGTTCGAGCTCGTCTATCTTCTTAGAATAGATGGATTCCTCCTCAACATGTGGCATCTGTTCGGCGACTGTCTCTTCCTGTGCCGTCACTGTGACGAACTCCGCAGACAGCGGTGCCATAGTCGATGGTAGACTTTCGTCTATGACCTTGAAATGGTTCATAAGGGTATCAATCGCTCGCTTCAGTGCCTCATGCGGAAAGATGGATTTCTTCGTCCAGACCTCGAGCACGAGTTTGTCATAGTCGGTACGTTTGGCCACCCTCGCGCTCTCAACTTTGAAGTTCACCCGCAGGACCGGCGAAAAGACCCCATCGATCGGTATGGAACCTATCTCCGGGTGTTCTTCTATATCCTGGGCCGGCACGAAGCCTTTTCCTGCCTGAACGTAGAGTTCGAACAACAGATCTGCTTCTTCGTCCAGTGTGGCTATTTTCAATCCCGGGTTGACGACCTCGATACCCGCGGGTGTCTTTATGTCTCCGGCCAGCAACAGGCCCGGCCCTTTCTTTTCAACCATTATCTTGATTCTCTCTCTGACGGGGACTTCCGCTCTCAATTGGACCTTCTTCAAATTGAGGATGATCTCCAAGATATCTTCTTTGACACCCGGTAGCGTGTCGAATTCGTGGTATCTTTCGGGCTTTATGAACCTCAGACCCACGATGGCTATGGAAGGTATCGACGACAGAAGCACTCTTCTCAGTGTGTTGCCTATGGTGATACCGTATCCCTTCTCGAGTGGCGAGAAAACATATCTGGCGTAGTAGCAATCCGCCTCCGATCGTTCTTCTTCCACTTTCAACCTCTTGGGTATCATGAATTCCATTCACATCACCTCGAGTAGAGCTCGACGATCGCCTGAACATCGACGGGCAGATCGGTGAGCTCTTCGAGCTTCGGCGCCCTCTCAAAGGTACCACGGTACGCGTCGAAGTCCACTTGTATCCATGGAGCGATCGTTCTACCTTTGGCGAGTTCCACGGATCTCTTTATGACGTCGATCGATCTGCTCGATTCCTTGACCTCAACGATGTCTCCTGGCTTCAACAGGTAAGAAGGTATGTTGACTCTCTTGCCGTTGACCAGGAAGTGTCCATGCGTGACAAGCTGTCTTGCTTGTCTACGATTGATGGCAAAACCCATCCTGAAGACGACGTTGTCCAAGCGCGATTCGACAAGTCTAACGAGGTTCTCTCGCGTATCGCCAGTCATTCTCAACGCTCGATCGAAATACCTTCTGAACTGTCGTTCCAGAATTCCATAGATTCTCTTCATCACCTGTTTTGATCTCAGCTGAAATGCGTATTGTGACGTCTTGCCTCTGCTTCTGCCATGATCTCCCGGTGCAAAAGGTCTGCGGTCGAACGCACACTTTTCCGTGAAACACCTTTCGCCTTTCAGATACAGCTTCATACCTTCTCGCCTGCAGAGACGACAGACAGGTCCCGTGTATCTGGCCATCCAATTTCCCTCCTCTTACACTCTCCGTTTCTTCTTCGGTCTGCAACCGTTGAACGGTATCGGAGTGACATCCTTGATCGAATCCACTTCCAGACCGGCAGCCTGCAGGGTTCTGATCGCTGCTTCTCGACCAGGGCCTGGTCCCTTAACCAGCACGTCGACTCTCTTTATGCCCATCCTCAAAGCTTCCTTCGCCACTTTGTCAGCTGCAAGCTGTGCGGCATACGGGGTTCCTTTCCTGGTTCCCTCGAAACCGACCGTTCCTCCGCTTGCCCATGTCAAAACGGCACCATCCTGGTCCGTCAGGGTCACGATGGTGTTGTTGAACGTGGACTTTATGTGAACGATCGCCCGATCGATCAGTACTTTTCTTCTCTTCTTGCTCTCGGATCTTCTTGCCATTCTTTATCCCTCCTCAAGATCAAACGGCTTGTTCCTTCTTCTTCTTGGTCTTGATCCTGCTTGGTCTTGGACCCTTCCTCGTTCGAGCGTTGTGACGTGTGCTCTGACCACGCACCGGCAGGCCGAGCTTGTGACGAATACCCCTGTAGCAACCTATGTCAATCAAACGTTTGATGTTCCTGTTCACCTCGGCCCTCAATTCTCCCTCCACTTTGAAGTGATCCTGGATGTATTTCGTTATCTTGTTGACTTCTTCGTCAGTGAGATCTTTCACTCGTTTGTCCATGTCGACGCCCGTGTTCTTGAGTATCTCCATTGCCCGCGTCTTGCCGATACCGTATATGTACGTGAGAGCAACGAAGCATTTCTTGTTCGCGGGCAACTCGACTCCCATGATGCGCGCCATTCGTTTCCCTCCTCAACCCTGCTTCTGATTGTGTTTGGGGTTCGCTTTGCATATCACCAATACTCTGCCTTTTCTCCTCACGATCTGACAGTACTCGCACCTCTTTTTGACGGAGGATCTAACCTTCACAGTCGATCAGCTCCTTTCTTTCTAATCCACATCTGATTTCTTGTCAAGTTTTTTCCTGTACACGATTCTTCCCTTGGTGAGATCGTATATGGAAAGTTCCACAACGACCCTGTCCCCAGGAAGGAGTTTGATGAAGTTCTTCCTCATCCTCCCGGAGATCTGGGCCAGAACCTTGTGACCGTTGTCAAGTTCAACGAGGAACGTCGCGTTTCTCCGAGCTTCAACGATGGTACCTTCCATTTTGATCACGTCTTCCTTGGGCATTGCATCACTCCTTGTCAACCGTTAGAACTTCGGCTCCATCCTCTTGCACGAGCACTGTGTGTTCAAAATGTGCGCTCCTCTTTCGGTCGGCCATGATCACGGTCCAGCCATCGTCGAGCAGCATGGTTTTCCAATCTCCTTCGCACGCCATCACTTCTATCGCCAACGTCATACCCGGAATGAGCGAGACACCCGTTCCAGGCCTGCCGTAATTGGGTATCTCAGGCTCCTCGTGTAACTGTCTGCCGACCCCATGACCGACGTAGTCCCTGATCACGTTGAAACCGGCAGCTTCCACAACGCTTTGAATGGCGTACGATATGTCCCCAACCTTATACCCCTTCTTCGCGAAGCGGATGGCATTTTCGAGAGCCAACCTCGTAGCATCGACCAGTTTCTTCGCGATTTCGTCGACTTCACCGACACAGTAAGTCGTCGCTCCGTCCCCATAGTAACCTTCGTAGATGGCACCCACGTCCACTGAGACGATATCTCCCTTTTTAAAGACCTTCTTTTTCAGAGGAGCACCGTGCAGTATCTCCTCGTTGACCGACACACAGGTTGCGTACTTGTATCCCTTGTAGCCTTTGAAAGCCGGTTTCACTTTCAACTCTTTGAACCTCTTCTCAACGAAATGTTCCACATCCGCAGCTGTGGCGCCTTCCACAACGATCGCTTCGATTTCCTTGAGAACGACCGCCACAGATCTACAGGCGATCCTCATCCTCTCTATCTCCTGAGGTGATTTCACTCTGATCAAGCTATCACCTTTTTCAACGCTTCGACAGCCTTCTGAACGGTGTTCTGGTGATCCGCTTCGGCGTCGACCTCGACCAACGTGCCCTTCTTTTTATAGTAATCTATCAGAGGAGCCGTCATCTCGTTGTAAACCTTGAACCTGTTTCTGACGACTTCCTCTTTGTCGTCATCGCGTTGAACGAGCCTGATTCCACAGTCATCACAGAGCTCATCGTTCTTTGGTGGCATGGACAACAAGTTATAGATTCTACCACACTTTGGACAGACTCTTCTGTTCGTCAGTCGCTTGACTACAACGTCCTCGCTCACCCTTAAATAAAGCACCGCATCGAGTTTCTGACCCGTCTCCTTCAGCATTTCGTCGAGCGCAGAAGCTTGCTGCACGGTGCGGGGATACCCATCGAGGATGAAACCATCCTTGCAATCGGGCCTGGAAATCCTTTCCCTCACCAGTTTGTTCACTATTTCGTCTGGTACGAGCGCACCGGAGCTCAATATGTGTTGAACCTGCTTACCGAGCTCAGAACCAGATGCTACCGCCTCTCTGAACATGTCTCCAGTGGAAATGTGAGGCACGTTGAACAAACCGACCAAGTCTTTTGCAAGGGTACCTTTCCCCGCTCCCGGTGCTCCAAGCAGGACGATCCTCATTTCACTTCAGCCCTTTCTTCACGAATCCTTCGTAATGTCTCATGATCATGTGCGCTTCCATCTGCTGTAACACGTCGAGCGCCACACCGACGGCTATCAGCGTTGAAGTACCACCTATAACGATGTTGACCCTGGTGACTGCCTCGACGAAGTGTGGCAGCAACGCTATGACTACCAGGAACACGGCACCGAGGAACGTGACTCTGCTCAAGACGCGTTGGATGTATTCCTCCGTGGGTTTGCCAGGTCTTATTCCGGGTATGAATCCACCATATTTTCTCACATTTTCTGATACTTCGTGCGGATCAAAGACAACGACACTGTAAAAGTATGTGAAGAAGAACACCAACAGACCGTAAAGTATTATATACAAGGCGTTACCCGGTGAAAAGATGGCACGTAACCATTGAAGTCCAGTCATTTCGGCGATCGCTGCGGGGATCATAACTATGGCGCTGGCGAATATGATCGGTATCACGCCTCCCTGGTTCACCTTGATCGGGATGTACGTGGACGCACCACCGTACACACGCCTTCCAACGACGCGTGTGGCATACTGTATCGTGATCCTACGCTCTGCTTGCTGAACGTATATGATGCCCGCAACTGTTACCACGGCGATCGCGATCAGGAAGATCCAGCCGAACAGGTTCAAGTTACCCAGTAACACGCTTCCGAAGTAGCTTGGATATCTTGCAACGATACCTGCAAAGATCAAGATAGAAATCCCGTTGCCTATACCCTTCTCGGTGATCCGATCTCCCAACCAGAGGAGGAACATCGTGCCTGCGAGCATCGAAATGGTGGAGATCAATACGAAGACCATGGGGTTGAGACCGTAAGCGACTATGTCTGGGCTCTGCCTCACTAAACTGAAGGACACGATGAAAGACTGAAAGGCACCGAGCACGATCGTCAGGTTGCGTGTGTATTTGGCGAACTTCTTCCTGCCCTCTTCACCCTCTCTGAGCATCTCACGAAGCTTGGTTATCACGGAGGAGAGCAACTGCAAGACTATGGACGCATTTATGTAGGGTGTGACGCTCATGGCGAAGATCGAGAAGTTCTCCAGGGCCCCACCGGTGAACACATCGTAAAAGCTTATGATACCGCCGGCTGCCGCTCCGGCGAAACGTTTGAACGCTTCGGCCCAGGCCTGGATATTTATGCCCGGTACGGGAATGTACACGCCCAACCTGAAGACGATCAGCGTTAGGACGGTGAAAACTATCCTGTCACGTAGTTCAGGTATCTTGAACGCGTTTCGAAGGGCTTTCCACACGTCATATCACCTCTGCCCTTCCCCCGACCGCTTCGATGGCCTTCTTTGCTGTCTCGCTGAAGGCGTGGGCCTTCACGATCAAGGGTTTGGTCAACTCACCGTCCCCCAGAATCTTCACACCATCTTTGAGCTTCTTCACTATCCCAAGCTTGATCAATTTCTCGGGTGTGACTTCTTCGCCCGATTCGAACCTCTCTTCGAGTGTTCTGAGGTTGACGATCGCATAATCTTTGTGAACGAAGCTCTTGAAACCCACTTTGGGCAATCTTCTGTGCAGGGGAGTCTGACCACCCTCGTGCCACGGATGGACTTTTCCAGTGCCTCGCGACTTCTGACCTTTGTGACCTTTGCCAGAGGTCTTGCCAAGACCAGAGCCTATGCCTCTACCCACCCTCTTTGGTTCTTTGACCGAACCGGGTGTGGGTTTGAGATCTTCGAGTCTCAACGCCATAGCTCATTCCTCCTCCGATACATCTTCGACTTTGACGAGGTGTCTGACTTTCTCAATCATGCCGAGTATCTGAGGCGTTTTGGGTTTGACCACTCTGTCGTGCAGTTTTTTCAGACCAAGTGCCTTTAGAGTTGCTCTCTGATCGTACTTGTAACCTATGGGACTCTTCACGAGTTCCACGATGATCTTCGCCACAGCTCAAGCCCCCTTCTTCGCTCCGCGAATAACTTGTCCTACACTCAAATCTCTCAATCTTGCAGCTTTATCGGGTGGAACTAAACCCTTGAGAGCCTTAAGAGTAGCGAGAGCCAAGTTCACTGGGTTCGTTGAACCTAAAGATTTGGTGAGCACGTTCTGAACCCCCGCAAGCTCTACAACGGCTCTGACGACCGATCCAGCTATGATTCCCGTACCGGGTGCGGCGGGCTTCAGCAGAACGACGGATGCGTCTTGCTTTGCAGTGACCTCGTGGGGTATGGTTCCCCTGTAAAGAGGAACATCGATCAGAGCCGCACGCGCCGCACTCAACGCTTTTCTTATCGCATCTGGGACCTCTCTGGCTTTTCCTATACCAACGCCCACCTTGCCTTTTCTATTTCCAACAACCGCCAGAACTCTGAAGCTGAGGGTTTTTCCACCCTTCGTGACCTTTGCCGTCCTTCTTATCTCAACGATACGCTCCTCAAATTCTTCAGACTCTCTCTTGATAACTTCTTCCTCCAGTATTTCATCCACCATTTTTTACACACACCTCCTCAGAATTGCAAGCCTGCTTCTCTCGCGGCGTCGGCCAGCGCTTTGATTCTACCGTGGTACTTGAACCCTCCGCGATCGAACACGACCGTTTTGATTCCCAGACTCAGAGCGCGCTGAGCAATCAATTTGCCAACCTCTCTTGCTGCCTCGGTGTTGTACGTCTTTGACAATCTTTGTCGCAACTCTTTATCCAGTGTGGAAGCCGAGACGAGCGTATGACCCTTAGTATCGTCGATTATTTGAGCATATATGTGCTTTTCGCTCCTGAACACGGCCAGACGAGGCCTTTCTGGTGTACCTTTCACTTTCTTTCTGATTCTCAGATGTCTCTTGATCCTCTTCAGGTTTCGATCCTCTTTCTTTATCACGTCAAATGCCCCCTTTACGCCTTCTTACCTTCTTTTCTTCTCACCACTTCGTCCCTGTACTTGATACCTTTGCCTGTGTAGACGTTGACCTCTCTGTAAGATCTGATGTTAGCAGCAAACTGACCAACCTTCTGCTTGTCCGCTCCCCTGACGACGATGAGGTTGGGTGAGGGTGTCTCAACACTCACGCCCGCTGGAGCTTCGAGCACCACGGGATGCGTGTAACCCACCTGAAGTGTCAGTTTGTTGCCCTGTGCCTGCGCTCTGTAGCCAATTCCAACGATCTCGAGCTGTTTCTCGAAACCCTTCGTCACACCGTCTATCATGTTCCTTATCAACGACCAGTAGGTGCCTTGGAACATCCTCAAGATGCGCCTGAAAGACTTCCTGATCATCCTCTCTTCGTTCTGTCTCACCCAGATCTTACCGTCTTCTATTTCAATCTTCACGTACGGAGATAGCTTCTGTGAAAGCGTCCCCTTGGGTCCTTTCACCGTTATCGTATCAGACTCGAGCTTTACATCGACACCGGTGGGGATGACTATGGGTTTCTTTCCAAGCTTGGACATGTTCTCACCTCCTCACCAAATGTAGGCGATGACTTCTCCACCGACTCCGAGTTCCCTGGCTTCCTTGTCGGTCACGATACCTTTCGAAGTCGTCAGTATCGCTATGCCGAGACCATTTTTGACTTTCGGTAGTTCGTCTTTCGTAACGTAAACCCTTCTTCCAGGCTTTGATACTCTCACGATTCCGTGAATCACTCTCTCACGATTTCTCCTCAAACCTTTGTACTTCATGTGTATTCTCAGTATGCCTTGCTTGCCATCCTCGATGTATTTGTAATCTTGAATGAATCCTTCGCGCTTGAGTATCTCGCAAATCGCACGCTTCATGTTCGAGGCTGGCACGTCCACGTACTCTTTGAACGCGACGTTGGCGTTCCTGATTCGCGTGAGCATATCAGCTATCGGGTCGCTCCACATCGTTCTCCCTCCTCTTCACCAACTTGCCTTCCTGACTCCGGGGAGCTTGCCCTCCAACGCCATCTTCCTGAAACAGACTCTGCAGAGACCGAATTCCCTGTACACAGACTTGGCTCTACCGCACATGACGCACCTTGTGTACTCGCGGACTTTGAACTTCTTTGGTCTCTTCCATCTCTCTATCAAGCCTTTTCTTGGCATTCTCTATCTCCTCCTCATTTTCTGAAAGGCAATCCCAGCAGTTCCAACAACCTCTTCGCTTCCCTGTCGTTCTTGGCCGTGGTAACTATGATGATGTCCATACCCTGTACCCTCGTCGCCTGGTCCGGTGTGATCTCGGGAAATACGAACTGTTCGCTCAGGCCGAAACTGTAGTTACCCCTTCCATCGAAAGAGTCCGGGTTCAAGCCACGGAAGTCCCTCACCTTCGGTAGAGCGATGTTCGCAAGTTTGTACAGGAAGTTCCACATCCTAAGACCGCGGAGCGTCACCTTCAAACCGATGTTCATCCCTTTCCTTATCTTGAAGTTCGAGATGCTCTTCTTGGCTTTCGTGATCACAGGCCTTTGTCCAGTGATGGCCGCGAGTTCGTTCGAATGTTTCGTGAGTAGATCGGCATTTCGCGCCCCTTCGCCGATCCCCATGTTTATGACTATCTTTTCGAGTTTCGGAACTTGATGAATGTTCTTGTATCCAAATTCTTTCATCATTATCGGTACTATCTCTTTTTCGTACTTCTCCTTCAAAGGCACGTACTGAGCCATCTTAGGATTCCTCCTCACGCTTTATCGATGATCTCGCCGCATTTTTTGCAAAATCTGACCTTCGTGCCGTCTTCCAGAAACTTCATACCGACACGCGTTGGTTTATCACAGCTTGGGCACACAACCATGACTTTGCAGGCATAGATCGGAGCTTCCCTTTCTATGATGCCTCCCTCTCTCAGCTGTGGTATGGGTCTTTGGTGCCTCTTAACCATGTTCACTCCCTGTACTACGACCTTGTCCTCCTTCGGTATCACCTTGAGAACCTTGCCTCTCTTGCCCTTGTCTTTGCCTGAGATGACTTGGACCAGATCGTCACGTTTTATGCGCATCTTCCTCACCTCTCACAGGACCTCTGGCGCCAGAGACACGATTTTCATGTAACCTTTCTCACGGATCTCTCTGGCCACCGGTCCAAAGACGCGTGTACCCCTTGGTTCATTGAACTTGTCGAGAACGACAGCGGCATTGTCATCGAACCTTATGTAGGTTCCATCCGGTCTTCTTATTGGCTTCCTCGTCCGAACGATGACTGCCTTGACAACCTCACCTTTCTTGATTCCGGTATTCGGTATGACGTCCCTGACGGAACACACAACGATGTCTCCAACCCTGCCGTACTTCTTGTGGTGCCCTCCTAAGACCCTGATGACCCTCAAGACTTTCGCACCCGAATTATCCGCGACGTTGAGATAGCTTTCCGTCTGGATCATGCTTCCTCACTCTCCTCAACCGCGGGTATATTTTCAGCTTGATACGCACGCTGGAGTATTTCGACGACCCTCCATCTCTTGGTCCTGCTCAAAGGCCGCGTTTCCTCTATGACAACGACGTCGCCAACCTTGCATTCGTTGTGCTCGTCGTGTGCGTGGTACTTCTTGGATCGCTTGATGTGCTTTTTGTAAACAGGGTGCTCGAGCCATCTTGTGACGCTGACGACCACGGTCTTGTCCATTTTGTCACTGACCACGACGCCTACCAATCTCCTTCTCGGCATTGTCGATTACCTCCTTATTCCAAGTTCTCGTTCACGGAGTATTGTTTTGACCCTTGCTATGTCCCTCTTCGTTTCTTCTATGAGAGATGTGTTCCTCAACTGTCCCAAAGCATGTTGAAACCTGAGCTCCATGAGCTGTCTCTTCTTCTCTTCCAGTAGCTTTTTCAGTTCGTCATCAGTGTAGTTCCTGAGCTCTGTCACTTTCATACGGCTTCACCCCCGAAAGAGGATCTCGAGACTATCTTGGTTGGTATCGGCAACTTGCTTGCGGCGTATTCGAGGGCTTCTTTAGCCGTTTCTTCGTCGACACCGGCGATCTCGTATATGATCTTCCCAGGTTTCACCGGACAAACCCAACCTTCCACGTTACCTTTTCCCTTACCCATCCTGGACTCAGCAGGCTTCTTGGTGTAAGGCTTATCGGGGAAGACCCTGATCCAGAGTTTTCCGCCTTTCTTCAGCACCCTCATGATCGCGATCCTGCCGGCCTCTATCTGTTGGGCCGTGATCCAGTACGGAGCGAGTGCCTTCAAACCCCATTCGCCAAAAGCGACGGTTGTTCCACCTTTTGCCTCGCCCTTGAGTCTTCCTCGTTGCTGTTTTCTGTATTTGACCCTCTTGGGCATCAACATCGTGTTTCCCTCCCTACTTCAGATCTGCGCATCACCCTTGTAAATCCAGACTTTTACACCGATCGTACCGTACTTCGTTTCAGCCTTGGCGGTTCCGTAATCTATGACTGCTCTGACTTTTTGAAGTGGCAATCTGCCTCTGAGGTACCATTCCCGTCTTGCGATCTCTGCCCCTGCGAGTCGGCCTGAAACCATCGTCTTTATTCCTACGGCTCCCTTTCGAATCGCGTCTGAAATGGCTCGCTTCATTGCGCGCTTGTATGAGGCTCTCTTCTCTATTCTTGTCGCTATGCTCTCGGCAACCAGTTGTGCATCAAGCTCGGGCGTTTTTACTTCCTCCACATTCACGAGAACGCGTCTGTTGAGCCTCTTCTCAAGCTCTTCCCTCAACTTGCCGATCTCGGCACCCTTCTTGCCTATTATGACCCCGGGCCTCGCGGTTTTGACGATCACTGTCACGGTTTCGTTGTCAGGTCTTTCTATGAAAACTTCACTGATACCGGCCTGGCTGTACATGGACTTGACCAGTTTGCGTATCTCTTCGTCTTCTTTCAACCATGGTCCGTAGTTCTTCTCGTTGAACCAACGCGCCTGCCATTCCGACGTTACGCCCAGTCTGAATCCTCTTGGATGTACTTTCTGACCCACCGTATCACCTCTCCAAAGTTTAGTCTTTACTCCGCACCACTACAGTAATGTGGCACATTCGCCGCTGAATTATGTCTGCCCTTCCTCTTCCACGCATCCAGATTCTCTTCATTCTTGGCCCATCGTCGACAACACAGTGAGAAACGTAAAGGTTCTCCCTGGAGAGTTTAGCGTTGTTCTCGGCGTTGGCCACAGCAGATGCTAAAACTTTCTCCACGAGCCGTGCGGCTTTCTTCGGTGACATCTGAAGAATCTGGAACGCTTCGTCCACACTCTTACCTCTGATCGCGTTCACGACACAACGGGCCTTTCGCGGTGATATCCTCACGTATCGCGCGACAGCTCGCGCTTCTTTTACTTGAATTTCTTCTTGCTGTTTGTACTGGACGGATCTTTTGGGTCTCTTGGTCTGGTTCTCAGTAGCCATACACTGCTCCCTCCTCACTTGACTTGACCCTTAGAGGCAGCCTTCTTGTCGGCATGACCTCCGAACCTTCTGGTGAGAGCAAACTCGCCCAATCTATGACCGACCATGTTCTCGGTTATGTAAATGGGGATATGCTTCAATCCGTTGTGAACAGCTATGGTATGGCCGACCATTTCTGGGACTATCGTCGATGCCCTGCTCCACGTCTTGATGATTTTCTTTTCACCGGTCTCGTTCAGCATCCTTATCTTCTTCAAAAGTTTCGGGTCAACGTACGGACCTTTCTTCTTAGATCGAGACACACGAACACCTCCTTCAGACTTCGTTGCGTCTGCGGACTATGAACCTATCCGATGGTCTTCTGCCTCTTCTGGTCTTGTATCCTTTGCATGGTACTCCCCATGGCGTCACGGGATGCTGACCTTTACCTCTTCCTTCTCCACCACCCATCGGATGGTCAACTGGGTTCATGACCATGCCTCTCACATGTGGCCTTCTACCCTTCCAGCGCACCCTACCCGCCTTGCCATCGACTTCGTTCTTGTGGTCCTCGTTACCAACGACACCGATGGTTGCGTAACACTTTATGTGAATCTTTCTTAGTTCACCGGAAGGCATCCTCAACAGAGCATAGTCGCCTTCCTTTGCCATGAGCTGGCACGCGACACCCGCAGAACGCGCGATCTTTCCACCAGAACCAGGTCTTATCTCAACATTGTGTATCATCGTTCCAAGGGGTATCTTTTCCAGCGGCAAAGCATTCCCGACCTTTATCTCTGCCTCTGGTCCAGCCATCAGAGTGTCGCCAACCTGAAGACCGTTGGGTGCAAGAATGTACCTCTTCTCACCGTCTGCATATACCAACAGTGCGATCCTCGCGGTTCTGTTTGGATCGTACTCGATCGATACGACCTTCGCAGGTATGCCTATCTTGTCGCGCTTAAAGTCGATGATTCTGTATCTGCGCTTGTGACCTCCTCCACGAAACCTAACCGTCGTGCGTCCGTAGTGGTTCCTTCCGCCCGTCTTCTTGATGGGTACCAGCAAGGACTTCTCGGGCTCTTCTTTCGTTATCTCGGAGAAGTCTGGTATCACCATGAACCTTCGACCTGGTGTGATCGGTTTGAATTTCTTCAGACCCATCGGAATTCACCTCTCATTGCTGGACTTCCAGCTCTTTGATCGTGTAGCCTTCCTTCAAGGTGACGATGGCCTTCTTCCACTGCCGGGTTTTTCCCTCGAACAGGCCCCTGCGCTTCGGTTTCGGCTTTACCAACAGCACATTGACCTTCTCAACTTTCACGTTGAACAACTTTTCGATCGCCATCTTGACTTGATGCTTGTTTGCCAGAAGGTTCACTTCGAAGATGTACTTTCTATCTTCCCTCGCAGCCGTAGACTTTTCCGTCACGATTGGTCTGACAATCACATCGTATGGTGTGAGTTTTTGCTGGTTCATTTGAGCACCTCCTCGATCTTAGCTACCACGTCTTTGGTCAGGACAAGTTTCTCGTGGTTTAAGATGTCATAAACGTTCAGGCCGTCTACCCTTACTTCACCGTTCTGGGATGCACCTGTGTTGTCTGCAATTATAGCCTTGACACCGGATATGTTTCGGCATGCGAGCTTCACGTTCTCGTACTCGGTCTTCTTCCACGGTAAGACGAAAAGAACCTTCTTACCGGTGAGCTGAAGATCGCTCAAGACTTGCCTCATGTTCTTAGTCTTTGGTTCATCGAACTTCATGTCATCCAAAACAATCAAGTTTCCCTCTCTGAACCTCTGAGAAAGTGCTGACTTTATGGCTAACCTCTTCATCTTTTTCGGCAGTTTCTTGCTCCAATCCCTTGGCTTGGGACCGTGTGCGACACCACCGTGTCTCCAGATGGGAGATCTTATCGATCCGTGCCTGGCCCTACCGGTATGTTTCTGTGGCCAAGGTTTTCTTCCTCCACCACTCACCTCTGCTCGAGTCTTGGTCGAAGCGGTTCCTGCGCGCCTTCTGGATAGCTGATAGTCAACGTAGCGCCACATAACATCAAGGTTGGGTTCGATGTTGAATATCTCGTCCTTCAACTCCTGTTCACCGATCTTCTGCCCTTTCATGTTGTACAGATCTACGATAGCCATACGCTTGATTCCTCCTCAGCCTCATTTTCGGGTCTTCTTGGGGCTCCTGATGAGCACCAAGCCACCCCTCGCACCAGGGACAGAACCTTTGACCGCTATGAGGTTGTTTTCTACATCCAGCTTCACGACCTCGAGGTTGTGGATCGTTACCCTCTCGTTCCCGTAATGTCCTGGCATCTTTTTCCCTTTGAAAATCTTTGCTGGCTCTGTGTGCTGACCGAGAGAGCCGAGTTCTCTGTGGAATTTCGATCCGTGGGTCTTTGGGCCTCCGGAAAATCCCCATCTCTTGACGCCACCTGCGAAGCCTCTACCTTTCGTCCAGCCGACGACGTCTACCAACTCTCCAGGTTGGAATATGTCGACCTTTATGGTCTGTCCCACTTCGTACTTGCTCAGCTCCTCTTCGCTTTCAAGTCTCATCTCTCTCAGAACCCTCAGAGCCTTCAAATTGGCCTTTTTGAAGTGTCCCTCGAGAGGCTTGTTGGTTTTTTTGATCTCCTCAAAACCCAACTGAACTGCGCAGTATCCATCGACCTGAGGGGTTTTTTTCTGCACAACGTAACATGGGCCAGCCTTTATCACCGTTACTGGCACGACCTCGTTACCCTCAAACAGCTGGGTCATCCCCATCTTTCTGCCTATGATCATCTTCATGCTCCAACACCTCCGAAGGTTCAGAGTTTGATCTCTACGTCGACACCTGCTGGGAGGTTTATCTTCATCAGTGCGTCGATCGTCTTCGGCGAAGGTTCTATTATATCGATCAGTCTCTTGTGGACCCTCTTTTCGAACTGCTCACGCGAATCCTTGTGCTTGTGTGGGGATCGAAGCACCACATAGAGAGTCCTCTCCGTCGGCAATGGTATGGGACCGGATATTCTCGCGTTCGTGGACTTCGCGACCTCCACGATCTTCTTCGCGGATTCATCGAGAAGTTCGTGATCGTAAGCTTTCAACTTTATCCTGATCTTCTGTCCAGGCATGAGTCTCGTTCCCTCCTCTTCGTCCAAAGGGTGGGGGCCGAGCCCCCACTCGAGATCACTCTACGATCTCCGCGACGACTCCTGCTCCAACGGTTCTTCCGCCTTCTCTTATAGCGAAGCGCATTCCTTTTTCTATGGCAACCGGATAGATCAACTTGATGGTCAGTATCGCATTGTCGCCGGGCATGACCATTTCTGCGTTGTTGCCGAGTTCGAGAATTTCACCGGTGACATCCGCCGTTCTTATGTAGAACTGAGGTCTGTAACCCTTCATGAACGGTGTGTGCCTTCCACCTTCCTCTTTCTTGAGCACGTACACGTTCGCCTTGAAGGTGGTGTGAGGCGTGATCGAACCGGGTGCAGCGAGCACCTGACCACGCTCGACCTCATCCTTGTCGATACCCCTCAACAGACATCCAACGTTGTCTCCTGCTATTCCTTCCTCGAGCTCTTTCCTGAACATTTCAACGCTCGTCACGACCGTCTTCCTGGTCTCGTAGCTCAGACCGACGATCTCCACTTCGTCGCCCGGCCTGATGCGTCCACGTTCGATCCTTCCAGTGACGACCGTACCTCTTCCCGTGATGGAGAACACGTCCTCTATGGCCATCAGGAACGGTTTGTCAACATCACGGACAGGCTCGGGAATGTAGTTGTCCAGCGCATCCAGGAGTTCCTGAATGGCTTTGCATGCTGGATCGTTTGGATCGTTAGCCTCAAGGGCTTTGAGAGCAGAACCCCTGATCACGGGAACCTCATCGCCAGGGAATTCGTACTTCGACAGCAACTCTCTAACTTCCATTTCGACGAGGTCGATCAACTCTGGATCGTCAACGGCATCGACCTTGTTCAAAAAGACCACGATGTATGGCACGTTGACTTGTCTTGCAAGCAGCACGTGCTCGCGTGTCTGCGGCATGGGTCCATCCGTTGCGGCAACGACCAGAATGGCTCCATCCATCTGTGCGGCGCCAGTGATCATGTTCTTTATGTAGTCAGCGTGACCCGGGCAGTCGATGTGGGCATAGTGTCTTTTTTCAGTCTGATACTCAACGTGCGTGATGTTGATCGTGATTCCTCTGGCCTTTTCTTCCGGTGCCTTGTCGATCTGCTCGAAAGGCACATAGTTTGCCAAACCCTTGAAAGACAAATACTTAGTGATCGCTGCTGTGAGTGTCGTCTTACCATGGTCGATGTGACCTATGGTTCCAACATTGACGTGTGGTTTGGTTCTCACAAATTTTTCCTTAGCCATTCAAACTCCCTCCTTCACCTTTAAACAGCTTTCAAGATCCTTTCCAGTATCCTGTCCGGTATCTCTTGATAGTGTGAGAACTGAGCTGTGTAAGCAGCCCTGCCCTGACTCAACGACCTCAGGACCGTGGCGTAACCGAAAAGCTCAGACATGGGAGCTGTCGCCCTGATGATCTTCGTGTTCCCTTTCGTTTCCAGACCCTGAATGTTGGCCCTTCGAGAACTCAGATCGGCTATGATCGAGCCCAGGTATTCTTCGGGTGTGACGATTTCCAGTTTCATGACCGGTTCTAACAAGACTGGTTCACACTCTTTCATCGCGTTCTTGAAGGCCAAACTGGCCGCAATCTTGAAAGCGATCTCTGAAGAATCTACCTCGTGGTAAGAGCCGTCCACGAGTACCGCTCGTACCCCAATCATTGGATAACCTGCCACGTAACCTGTTTCCATGGCCTCGCGTATGCCTTGCTCTATTGCGGGAATGTACTCTTTCGGTATTGTACCACCAACGATGTTGTTCACGAATTCGAAATGCTTTCCTTTTTCGTACGGGATAGGCTCAAACCTCACCACGACGTGTCCGTACTGACCCCTACCACCCGTTTGTCTTATGTACTTGCCTTCGGCAACGGCAGCCTTGGTGATGGTCTCTCTATAGGAAACTTGGGGTCTTCCCACCCTCACGTTCACGTTGAATTCTCTCTTCAATCTGTCCGTCACGATCTCCAGGTGCAACTCACCCATTCCAGACAGAATGATCTGACCTGTTTCTTTGTCGACACCAACTTTGAGTGTGGGATCCTCTTCACTGAGTGCCGTCACGGCTCGGACCATCTTTTCTTCCTCTTCTTTCGTTGGCGCCTCGATCGCGACGGATATAACAGGTTCTGGAAAGTTGAACCTCTCTATGAGCACCGGACGATTCTCATCGCACAGCGTATCTCCGGTCGTCGTGTTCTTCAATCCAACAACAGCGACTATGTCACCAGGCCTTGCGAACTCCACCTCTTCCCTCTTGTCCGCGTGCATGAACATCAACCTTGCGACGCGTTCCTTGACGTTCTTCGTCGAATTGTAGACGTAGGAACCTTTGTTCAGTCTACCAGAATAAACGCGCAGATAAGTTAGCTTACCGACGTATGGATCGACCTGTATCTTGAAAGCGAGTGCCGTGAAACCAGCCTCTTCGGAAGGAACGATTTCCACAGCTTCGCCATCTGGAGTCTGAGCCCTCAACGGCGGCAGATCCAAGGGTGATGGAAGATAGTCGATGACCGCATCGAGCAACGGTTGAATACCCCTGTTCCTCGCAGCAGCTCCGCAGAGAACCGGCACTATCTTGTTCTCTATAGTTAACCTTCTGATCGCTGCTTTCAACTTTTCGATGGGTATGTCCTCATCCTCGAGGTAGAGGTTCAGGATCTCCTCGTCTTCTTCCGCGAGCGCCGATATCAACTCTTCGCGCCTGTCTTCAGCTTCGCTGACAAGGTGAGCAGGTATCTCTTCCTCCACGTACTGCGAACCATCCTCGCTGATCCAGTATATCGCTTTCATCTTCAGAAGATCTATGACACCAGCAAAATCTTTCTCAGAACCGATCGGCATCTGTATCGCAACGGGTTTCGCGTGAAGCTTATCGATCATGGTCTTGATCGCCATGTCGAAATCTGCACCCGTTTTGTCCATCTTGTTCATGAATGCCAGCCTTGGCACACCGTACTTGTTAGCTTGGCGCCAAACTGTTTCGCTCTGTGGTTCTACGCCAGCGGTAGCATCGAACACTGCGATCGCACCATCCAGGACCATGAGGGAGCGCTCGACCTCTATAGTGAAATCCACATGCCCGGGCGTATCTATCAGGTTTATTCTGTGACCTTTCCAAAAACACGTCGTTGCCGCCGCCTGTATCGTTATGCCCCTCTCCTTTTCTTGCTCCATCCAGTCCAACGTCGCGGTTCCCTCATCCACACTGCCGAGTATGTGCTTACGGCCGGTGTAATAGAGTATGCGCTCAGACGTCGTCGTCTTGCCGGCGTCTATGTGGGCCATTATTCCGATGTTACGAAGCTTCTCGAGAGGGACATAAAGGGCCTGAACTTCTAACATAAGTTTTCCTTTCACCACCGCAGATGGGCAAACGCTCTGTTCGCCTCCGCCATCTTGTGGACATCTTCCCTCTTCTTGACAGCGGCTCCCGTTCCTTGATACGAAGCTATCAGCTCTTCGGCGAGTTTCAAATACATGGGACGTCCTTTCTTTGCTCGCGCCGCGTTGACTATCCAGCGCAAGGCAAGCGAGGTTTTCCTCGGTTCTTGCACCTCGATCGGTACCTGGTACGTTGCACCACCAACACGTCTTGGTCGAACCTCGAGCACCGGTCTGACGTTATCGAGGGCTTTTTGGAAGACCTCGAGCGGATCTTTACCTGTCTTTTCCCTAATGTAGTCGAAAGCCTTGTAGACGATCTTCTGCGCAACGGTCTTTTTGCCATCCCACATGATCCTGTTTATCAACTTCGCCACCAACACATCACCATAAACAGGGTCTGGCGCTATTTTTCTGACCTCTGCTCTCCTTCTTCTCACGCTACCAACCTCCAAACATCACTTCTTCGGTCTCTTGGCACCGTACTTGCTCCTGGACTGTCTTCTGTTCTCAACGCCTGCCGCGTCCAAAGTTCCACGGATGATCTTGTACCTAATTCCGGGAAGGTCCTTGACCCTTCCACCCCTGACGAGGACAACAGAGTGTTCCTGCAGGTTGTGCCCGATTCCGGGTATGTACGCCGTCACCTCGATACCGTTGGACAACCTGACCCTCGCGATCTTCCTCAAGGCTGAGTTCGGCTTCTTTGGCGTCATCGTGGTGACACGAATACAAACACCGCGTTTCTGCGGGTTCCCCATCAGGGCTGGTGCCTTCGATTTTTCTACCTTCCTCTCGCGACCAAATCGGATTAACTGGTTTATGGTCGGCATGAAAAACCTCCCTTCAACGACACACCGACTCGTCATTTTATTACAAAACGCATGTTCTGTCAATCATGCAAAAAGCGTTCGCGAGACTCATTATACTACCCGGCAACGCAGAAAATACAACAACGGTTTGAAATTATCTTTAACGCTCATTTGAACTCAGTACTCTATACCCTTTCTCGCTTGGATTCCCCTCGAATAATAATGTTTCACCTCTACCATCTCTGTCACCAGATCCGCCACGTCTATCAACTCTGGAGGAGCGTACCTTCCCGTGATGATGAGCTCGGTTCTTTCGTGCCGGTTCGAAACGACGTCGAGTAAATCTTGCACGTTGAACAAACCAAGATAGACGGCCACGTTGGCTTCGTCCATCACGACGATGTCGTACTCACCGCTGCTGACCACTTCACGACAACGATTTAATCCCTGCTTGGCCAACCTCGTGTCTTCCTCGTCGGGTTTTCCGTGGATGAACTTCGGCCTTCCGAACCTCTCCAATGTGACGTTCTCGAAGCACTGCAATGAGTGTAGTTCGCCGTAGTCCATTCCTTTCAGGAACTGTGCGACGTACACCTTCATCTTGTGCCCGAGCGCCCTCAGTACCAGACCGAATGCCGCGGTCGTTTTACCCTTTCCGTTACCCGTGTAGACGTGGACGTATCCCATAACTTCGCCTCCTATCCAATCACGATCGGTGGAATTTTGAAATCCTTGTCACCGATCCTTTCTGAGTGCTTTGGAAACAGTAGCGCGTGCAACGAGGTGGCCTTGATGTCGTAGAGCAGTTGTTGCTCGAACAATTGAGGATCGAGTTGGAACCTTTCAGGTTTCTTCATCGCTTGCTCTAACACCTTTCTGTACAGTGAACAGAGAGAAATGATCGGCACGCGCGAAACTCGCTTCATCTTCGAGAGCAGTTCTCTGCCTCTGGATGAGAACCCCAGAACTCTTAGATACTGTGGTCCGAGTGAATTTGATCTTTCGACAAACTCGCCTGTGATATCGAACAGCGCATAGAGACAGAGTCGCCTTATCTTACTGAGGGTGAAGCGCTTACTCTTCACGCAGGAAAAGAAATCTTCCAAGTTCGTCGTTTTCACTGCGCAGTCGACGAAACGTTTGTCCAAACCCTCATCGAACCCGTGCAATCTTTGAAGCTGCGATCTGTCCATAAGTCTCAACTTGGACAGGATCATCGTTTCCATGTGTTGTAGAAACACGGGGCCTCTTCCTTCGTTCAGCTCGCGCGAGATGATCCTGAGGCTGCTCGTTGGCAAGGCTTTGCTTATCTTGTCCCATTCTCCATTGGAAATGCACTTTCTTATCGCAGTGGCACTTGAGAACTTTCCCTGGAACCTTTCATCCCTGTCTTCTGCTCCAACCCTCCTCACGACGTGTGGTTTTATCGGACTGTTCAAGAGCATGATTGACCTGATATACTCGATGCCGAGTATATCGTTAGATTTTTCGATCTTCAGCACTTCCTTCGGTTCCATCGCTTTGGTGATTTCGAAGTACTTCATCAAGGCGTACTTTCTCGCGTTTGGAAAAGAGTGTCCCTTCTTCAACTCCTCTCTCATCAGCTCGGGGAAAGGATCGGGTTGTCTCACCATAACCTCCGCGATCGTTTGAAGAAAACTCAAATCTGCCGATTCGCTCCCGAAAACTATGTCGGTCACGACGCCAGTGTTGTGGAGTGACCACACCGCACCGCGTGCAAAACCGCCGGCATCCTGAACCGCGTAGATGAACGGAAGTTCCAGAACAACGTCCACACCGTTCAAAAGAGCTATCTCAGCACGTGAGAACTTGTCTATTATGGCCGGCTCGCCCCTCTGGCAGAAACTGCCACTCATCACAGCCACAACGTAGTCTGGATTGATGAGCTCCTTGGCCTTCGTCAAATGGTAAAGATGACCGTTGTGAAAGGGGTTGTACTCCACTATCACGCCGAGTACTCTCATGAGCTGTACCTCTCCATCCTGATCAAACTGAACTGGAAAGAGAAGAAGATCAACGATAACGCCAGCAAACCAACCGACACGAGTTTCACCAGGCCGATCTCACCGTAAGATCCAAGTAGATCATGGGCAAACCATCCGATACCGCTCACAACCATTCTGTAGATCTGAATAGCTATCGAGAGCGCACTCGAAGAAAACGCGAAGGAGAGAAAAACAACATGGTTGTCCCCATTCGCTTTCGCCAGCGAATAAAGACAAATGCACATTCCTGAAGCCAAGAAAGACAATGCGAAGGCCAAGAACCACCTCGAACTCTTCACTGTAACGTTCAAAATGTCGTTCAGGAAGGGTGAAGCGTAGCTCAAGAGTGAATAGCCGATGAGCATGACAAGACCGAACGTACTCCACAGTACGCCTATGATGAGGGCCAAATAGAGTACGGTTTTCACAGACACCACCTCGCTTCATACTTTCGATACGAGCAATTTTGCCAGTCGTTCACTTCCCAAGATTTTTGCCAGTTCCTCGATCGAAGCTTCCCTGATCTGCTGAAGACTGCTGAATTTCTGCAACAACTTTTTCCTCCTCTTCGGACCTATCATTGGTATTGTCTCTATGATCGACTCGAGCAGATACTTGTCTCTCAATTTTTGATGGAAAGTGTTGGCGAACCTGTGTGCTTCATCTCTTATCACCACGAGTAAGCGTACCACGGGATGATCCTTTGGCAGAGACATTTCACCTTCGTTCGTGCAAACTGTCTCTTCTGCCTTGGCCAAACCGACAACGGCACACTCTTTCTTGATCTCACGCAAACCGTCGAATGCTGCCCGAACCTGTGCAATTCCTCCATCCACGAAGACCAGATCGGGGGTTTGATGCTTTGAGTATCTACGTTTCACCACTTCCCGAATGGCGGCCGGATCGTCGTTAGCCACGCTTTGGAGTTTGTAATGCCTGTACAACGATTTAATGGGCAGGCCGTCTTTGAACACGACGAGGGAAGCCACCGTGAGTTGACCTTGCAGGTGTGCCACATCGATACCTTCTATGGTCCTCGGAACGTTCTGGAGTTTAAGCAGTTCTTTGAGCTGTTCAAGCGCTTTGATGCTGAGTTCCAGTTTCTGTGCGCTCAGCTGAGCGTTCTCCAAAGCCTTCCTGAGCAGTTCCGCCTCCGTTTCATCTGCCGGAGGCCTTATTTGTGCTTGGAGCTTCAACTTTACAGGTCTTCTTGTCAGAACCAGCTCTGGAAGTTCGTTTCTGTTGACTACGTAGTAGTGAAACAGAAAATCTTCGATCCTGGTTGAATCCAGGCTATAGTTGAGTTTCGCTACGATGTTTCCACCTCTCACGCGCAGCACGACATAACATCTGCCATTGTTTCCGATGACGTCCAAATTTCGCCACGGTTCGAGCACCACGCCCTGGTTTTCCAGAAGTCGCTGCAGATTCAGAAGAAGATCTCTGTACTTGGCGGCGTTTTCGAAGTCAAGCATGGAGGCGTGCTTTTTCATCTTCTCTTCCAGAAGTTTGAAAGTTTCCCGTGTCTCACCCTTCAAAAACCTTCTCAGCGGTTCGATGCTCAAATTGACGTACGTTTCTGGATCTATCCCCGAAGAACAGGGTGCGAGGCATCTGTGTAGGTGGTACTCTGCGCACGGTTTCTTCACCCTCTTCAAATCTCTCTCACACGTTCTGAACTGGTACACTTGTTGCAAATAATCCAGCAAGTTTCTCAGCAACGTGATGTTCGTGTATGGACCGTGGTATTCTCCTCCGAGACTTCGCTTTCTCACTATTCTCACCAAGGGGAAGTCTTCCTTCGTGATCTCAACGTAGGGATAATACTCGCTCTCTTTGAGCATGACGTTGTATTTCGGTTTGTGCTGGAAGATCAAACTGGCTTCCAACAAGAGTGCCTCTTTTTCGTTGGAAACCACCAGATAGTCCAGTTCGACAGCTTCCTTCATCAGTGCCTGCGCCTTCGCATTTTTTCTATGCGATGAATCGCTGAAGTAAGTCATCAACCTGCGGCGCAGATCCTTGGCCTTACCTATGTAAAGATACTCTTTGTCTTTTCCATAAAAGATGTACACGCCTGGTCTCTTCGGGGCGAGCTCTGCCTTCTTTCGAAGCTCCACAGGTTGACCTCCAACAGTCTATTTTACCTTGTCGTTCTTCACTGACAAGAAAAGTCCTTGAGGTTCCCAAGGGATGGTGGTAATATTATTATTGAGAATGAATCTCAATAAGAAGAGGGGAGATGGCACCATGTCGCTCTCGGATGTTCCCGTAGGCTTTGAGGCAAAGATAATTTCCGTACCGGATGATGACGTGGGCAGCAGGCTGTTATCCATAGGTTTTGTTCCGGGCAACAGCGTGAAGGTGATCAGCTGTGCTCCCTTAGGCGATCCGAGAGTCTACATGGTCATGGGTAAGATGGTGACGCTGAGAAACGATGAGGCCAAGCGAATCCAAGTGTCTATGGAGGATGAAATAGAACAACTCTCGAACGTTACCGAGGGAAGCTGGCGGGTTATTCATCTGGTCGGAGGGCGGAATTTTCGTGACAAGCTCAGATCCATGGGCATCGACATCGGCAGCACCGTGAAAGTCATTTCGAAGGGTGTCGTCGAAACGAACAGAGGAGTGTTCAGGATAGGCTTGGGGATGGCCAGAAGGATCTACCTCAGGAGGGATGATGTTTGACAATCCGGGTCGCACTCTGCGGAAATCCCAACGTTGGAAAGACCAGTTTGTTCAACGCACTCACTGGCATGAGACAGTACGTTGCCAACTGGCCGGGTGTAACAGTCGAGGTCAAAGAAGGTGTGAGGAGTTGGAAGGGTCATCAGCTCATCATCACAGATTTACCGGGTACTTACAGCTTGTTCGCCACTTCGTTGGACGAAAAGATAGCGAGAGATTTTCTTCTCTACAACACCCCTGACGTTGTCGTGGTGGTCGCTGATGCACTTTCCATGGAACAGGGATTGTACCTTCTTTTGGAAATACTCGAACTCGAGGCCAGAGCCATTTTGGTTGTGAATGCAATAGACGAGGCCAAAAAGAAAGGATTGATCATAGATAAGCAAGAACTTTCGAAACATCTGAAGGTGCCCGTCGTGCTCACGAGCGCGCTGACCGGCGAGGGCATACATGAACTGCTGGATTGCATAGTCTCAACGGCCTCCACGGAACAGAAGAAGGTGCTCTTCAACTTCAGCGATGAAACCGAGAAAATGATCCAACAACTGGCCACGTTGATAAAAACCCAGGTTGGTGAATCGGCTTCACGTTGGTTCGCTATAAAGTACCTCGAGGGAGATCCCCACACGGTGAAACAACTCTCACAGTTCGATCTTCAATCAACCGTCAAGCCAGGGAGTTTGAAGAGCCGAATCGCTCGAGAACGTTACGATCACATCCAGCTCATCGTCAAGGAATCGGTCGCGGCAATTTCCAAGGAACTTTCCATGAGTGAAGCCATCGATCACGTTCTGACCCACAAATTCATTGGCATACCAGTGTTCCTCGCACTGATGTATCTGGCGTTCAAGTTTGCTTTTGAAACGGTCCAACCGCTGAGCGATCTACTCGAGACCGCGTTCGGCCGTTTGGCAGACCTCGTGAGGGCTCACTTGGGTGATGGAATGATCGCCTCGATGCTCGCCGATGGAGTCTTAGGGGGCGTAGGTGCCGTACTCGTTTTCGTTCCGAACATTTTCGCGCTCTTTTTCTTGCTTGGAATAATGGAAGATTCAGGCTATCTACCACGAGCCGCTTTCGTCATGGATAGAGTCATGTACAGTCTGAAACTGTCAGGCAGGTCTTTCATGTCCTTCCTCCTTGGTTTCGGTTGTTCCGTTCCTGCGGTGCTCTCGACCAGGGGCATGCTGGACACACGGGAGAGGATTGTGTCCGTGCTGTCTGTTCCCTTCATCTCCTGTAGTGCTCGATTGCCGGTTTATCTTCTGATCGCATCGATCTTCTTCAGCCGAAACCAAGGTATGGTGGTTTTCTCGATCTATCTGCTGAGCATGTTCGCCGCCATGATCAGCTCACTCGTCTTGAACAAGGTCATTTTCAAAGGTCAACGCAGCGTTTTCATTCTCGAACTTCCGCGCTACAGACTGCCGTCTTTCAAGAATCTCGCGCTGTACACGTGGCTGAGGGGTAAACATTTCCTTGTCAAGGCAGGCACGATCATCTTCGTATCCTCGCTCGTCCTCTGGGCGCTGATGTACTTTCCAAATCCAAACGATGTGACACAGTCGTTCGCTGCACAGATTGGTAGAGCGGTCTCGTTCGTTCTCAAACCTTTGAAGTTCGACTGGCGTGCTTCTACGGCCCTGTTCTTCGGTGTCGCGGCGAAGGAGATCATAGTTTCGACGTTCGGCATGCTGTTCAACACGACGGACGAAGGCCTGGCGGCACAACTTTCACAGTTGTTTGACCCCGTGACGGCGTTCAGTTTCATCGTCTTCGTCATGGCGTACATTCCGTGCTTCGCAACGCTCGCGACCATCAAGTCGGAGATCGGTACCAAGTACGTAGTCATCACAATCTTCTACAGTCTCTTCATCGCTTACGTGTTGGCACTCGCTGTGAGAATGATGGGAGGTATCTTCGTATGAAGTTCCTTCTCTTGATTGAATGGCTGGCAGCGTTCTTGCTGTTTTTCTTGATGCTGAAAGACGACGCCATGCTTGCCTTTTGTGTGCTCATCTTTTCGCTCATCTATTTGTTCGGTCTCTTGGAATCAAGGAAAGATCCTCAGAGGATACACGCACACGGCATGGTTGGGGGCATCATGTTCTTCGTTGCCGCAGTTTTGACCTTCTTGAACGATCTGGCGAGGTTTGAGTTGAAGTTCAACCTGTCCAGGACTCTTTTGATTCTACTTGGTCTGGTGGGCCTGATCCAGGCACGTGCGGTGAGAAAGCAGTTCAAATGAATCGAAGGATGAGCAGGTAGAATCCGGCCGAGACAAGTGCACTCACAGGAACAGTCGCGAACCATGAGATCAGGATGTTCTTCAGGACCCCAACGTTGACGAGCTCTACTCCGCGTGCGGTCCCGACACCAACGACTGATCCAACCACCACGTGCGTGGTCGAGATGGGCAGGCCGAGTACCGAAGCGAAGAGCACCGTTGAGGCAGTGCTGAAATCGATACAGAAACCTCGAGAGTTGTTCAGCTCCGTGATTTCTTCTCCTACCGTTTTCATCACGCGTGCCCCAAGAAGAAGTGCTCCCGCAGAAATACCGAGTCCACCGAGCGCCAGCAACCACATCGGCACTCCTACTTTCTGGGCAACGTTTCCATGCGAGACGATCCAGTAAACGAGAGCCACCGGACCAATGGCGTTCGCAACATCGTTGGCTCCGTGTGAAAAGCTCACATAACAGCTCGTCATGATCTGCAGACGTTTGAAAATCGATTCCACATATTCATATTCGTCCGAACCAGCCGGCTGTATTTTTCTGAAAAACGTTGTCCCCAGAACACCGATCACAGCTGCTATGATCAAAGACCATCCTAAGGCCCTGTCAAACTGCACCTTCAAGGTTTTCAGTGCGAACAACAGACAGACGATGAAAAACGTCGTAAAGATGATCAACGGTATCGATCTCTTCATCGCCATTGCCGGATGGGACTTTCTCAAGATCACATAGGAAATGATCTTGAACACTGTGTACGCCAACAACCACCCAACGATTGGTGACAGAACCCAGCTGATGACTATACTGGCCATCTTGTTCCAGTTGATCGCATGCAGACCTGCGTTTGCTATACCAAAACCCGCCATACCACCGACGATCGAATGTGTTGTCGATACGGGCATTCCCCAAACCGTCGCGAGCAAGATCCAGACCGATGAACCCAGCAGTGCTGCAAGCGCTCCGGCGAGGACCTGTCTTGGATCGTTCATGAATTCCACCTTGATGATCCCTTTGGTTATCGTTGTGACCACGTGTGAACCGAACATCACCGCGCCGAGAAATTCCAAAACTGCCGCGATCATGACTGCCTGTCTGGGAGTTATCGCGCGAGAACCAACAGCCGTTGACATGGAGTTTGCCACGTCGTTTGCCCCTATGGAGAAGGCCATCAAGAAACCTACGATGAACGCTACCAGCAGTATCACTCGGATCACTCCTTCAACTTTTTGCGATCATTCGCACTTTTTCAGCGACGTTCTCAGCGTGGTCCGCCGCTCGCGTCAAGAGTCGCGTCAGCTTTTCGAGGTACATGATGTCCACAGGATGCAACACGTTCTTGAGCGAGAAGACCTTCTTTGCCAAAGCGAGGGACAGTCTGTCTGTTCCGCTCTCGTCGGATTCAACCTTTTGCGTCAGCGCGTTTTCCTCGCCGACAACAGCAGGAGAGAAGGAAGATTCAACGAGCTTCAGAAGTTCGTGCACAGACTCGACCATGAATTTGATGGCGTCCTGAACCCTTTCTGCGAGTTCAAACAACATGTCCGTCAGTTCCTTCGGCAAAGGTTTGTCGAATCTGTAGATGCAGAGCATTTTCAAAAAATCGTCCACCGCATCGATCACAGCATCCTGATCGTGGAGTATCAGTAGAAGATCCACTCTGTCGAAATAAACGAACTTGAGCTTTGAGTAAACTTCCCTGATGCGAACCTTTATTTCGTCAGCTTCGTCCTCCAGTTTGTCCACCAGCTGCGCCAGATCTTCAACCGGCTCGTGTCGTAAGAACTTTCCCAACGCTACTGGAATCTGTTCTGCAGACTTTTCAACGAGTCGCGCGTGTTCATACAACAGTTTCAAGGGTGATTCTTGCGGAAAGAGTTTTCCGAGGAACCTCGTCATGGTTTGCACCCCACTTCACGAATAGAATAGGTACGCTGCGAAGGCAGTCACGCCGATCAGCGGTAGCATTTTCAAAACGGCTCTCGAAAGGTCCACCTTGAAGTAGTTCAGTGTCAGGATCAGGCACAAATGGACAGGCGACAGAAGAACCCCAAGCACAGAGAAGACGTAGACAAGAAGACCGAGTCGTTCACCACCCATGCCAACGACAACTGGGTAGGATATGCCCAGACTCGCGTGAGTTATACCCGTGGACATGCCAGAAAGAAGTGGCAGAAGTATTGCGACGAATTTCGTGCTCAAACCGAGGCTCGTCAATTCAAGACTGACACGTTCACCCAAACCAAAATCCATCATCGCATGCTTGAACATGAAAACGAGCAGAACGATCGGAACAACATCGAGCCTTCTCAAAGTCCGTTTCACTGCCTCAGACACGTGGTTTGTCCTCAGAAACGCATACGAAAGGCTCACCAAGAGGAGAGCGAGCCATCCTTCCATTTTGAACAGGAGTATCATGAATCCAACAGAGAGAACCAAAATCAACGGCCACAGCTGTTTCCACTCTGAACGACTCAATTTGTTGAATTTCGGTAACTTCAAGCCATTCAGATATACCCAGCCTGCCAAGAAGGACACGAAGAACAGCGGGGAGAGCTTCAAAGATACGGAACCTATCTTCGTTGAAGTGAGACCCGCGAGCAGGTACATCGCTGGATAAACTGGCCAGAAGAATTCCAAGCAGTGTCTGAACCAGTAATTGGTCAACAGCTTGTCGAGGTTGGACATGCCTTCGCCCATTCGGTCCACCATGGGTGCAGTGAACATCGCACCTGCGGGCATGGGCATAAGGCCGATCGCCGACGGTATGAACACCACCGCTCCCATTGATCCTTGAAAGAGTTTTTGAAAAGACTCCGTCATTCTTCGAGCATCCTTTGATACATCCATGATCTCGCCAAGGAAGTATATGAAGAAGATCGCCGGAATCAGTGTCAAGAAGGATCTGTCACGAACGGCAGCGAGGAAAAGTTCCACGAGCGCACCTCTCAAGACGCTGTTCATGGCTACAAACAGGCCAAAACCTGATATCATAGATAGGAGCAAAGTTTTCGTGAGTCTCTGCACCGTTACGATTAAGACCAGCGAAAGGACAACGGAGACAGTGACCACAAGATTCCTCCCACAGAAGATTCTAATATTCACACGGGGTGAGCGCATGTGATCAAAATTAAGAGATTGTATGAGGAAGGCAAAGACTTGTTTGCCGTGAGCGATGAAAGCCCGTTCTATCCGGACGGCAAAGGCGGTCAGCTGGGAGATAGAGGCACCATTGGACCGGCCAAGGTACTCTATGTGAAAGAAGTGAACGGCGAAGTCCATCACAAAATCGATGAGCCCATTGAGCCGGGAGAGTACGACTTCGAGATCGATCAAGCCAGGCGAAAAGACATCGCCACGCAGCACACAGCACAGCACATCCTTTCTGCAGCCTTTTTGAAAGTCGTTCAGGCGCAAACTGTGAGTTTTCACATGGGAGAGAAGACGTCCACGATCGACATTGATTTACCCGTCCTCACAGAAAGAACTATCGAAGATGTGGAAAGACTTGCGAACGAGATCGTTAAGAGCTGTGTGAATGTAGAGATTCTTTTCGTCGAGAGAGAAGAAGCTGAGAAGATGAATTTAAGAAAATCCCTCAGCGAGAAGGTTGGACAAACAGTCAGAGTTGTGAAGGTTCAGGATTTCGATCTGTCGGCGTGTGGCGGTTTCCACGTGGCAAACACCGGAGAGATTGGGATCATCAAGATCGTTGATTGGGAAAAAGTCAAGCAGAATCTGACGCGAGTTCATTTCGTTGCCGGCGAGAGGGCCCTCAAGCATTTTCAACAGTGCGTTTTTGTGACAAAAAACCTTCAAAAAACACTCACCTGTTCTCTTAGCGATCTTGCGATCAGGATCGAGGCCCTCATCGAAAAGATTAGATCTCTTTCGTCTACACTGGATCGACTCTCAGAGGAACATGCACGCTTCATCAGCACGAATCTACCAAAAAGGAAGATCTTCGAATACGAAGTCGCATTTTATGAAGGTTTCCCGAGCGTGGCGAGGGCTTTGTTGAAACAACCTCTTGCCGATCTTTTGGTCTGCAAACTCGAAGACGAGTTCGCCATCAGTTCCGACAGGATCGATTGTGGCCAGATCGTTTCAAAGCTGAGATCCGTCCTGAACGTCCCGGGTGGTGGTGGGAAGAAACGAGGCTCGATCAAGATCAGCATGGACATGGAAGAGTTTTTGAATCTTCTCGAAAAAGCCTTGGAGGTGGAAAAATGAAGATCTCGCTTGCGAAACTTCCAACACCGATTGAGATGCTCACGCGACTTGGAAAACGTTATGAGCGTGAAATACTCGTCAAGAGGGACGACATGACCGAGTTCATCTCGTCCGGCAACAAGATTCGAAAACTCGAATTTCTTCTGGCGGACGCGCTTCGCCAGGGTTGTGACACAGTCTTCACCTGTGGAGGAGAACAGTCGAACCACGCACGCGCAACCGCCCATCTGTGCGTCAAGTTGGGTTTGAAACCGGTTTTGTTTCTGAGGGAGAGTCAGCCCGAACAGGGCAACAACTCAATGAGAAAAATCAGGAACTTCTTCGCGAGCGATGAGGCGGAACGAAGTTACTTCAAAGAAGTGGTCAACGGGAACCTCTTGATCGACAAACTGCTCGGTGCACAGATCGTTTTTGTGACACAGCAACAGTACTCGAGAATAGATGAAGTGTTCGAAGAGTACAGGCAGAAATACGAATCTCAGGGGCGCAGAGTCTACGTGATACCGGAAGGTGGCTCGAATGCGCTCGGTGCACTTGGTTACGTGTGGGCCGTAGCTGAGATGACGGGTCAGATCGATCTGTCGCAGTTTGACGCGATCTATTGTGCCGTTGGCAGTGGTGGTACTTATGCGGGCTTGCTCGCGGGTTTGAGGTTCCTCGGTTACGATACGCCCGTCGTGGGCATCAACGTCACCAAGAGAGAGGCAAGTCACTTCGCTGAGAAAGTGCTGAAGATCATCGACGATCTTTCCAAATACGGAATAAGAGTGAAAGTACAACCCGACGAAGTGAAGATCCTGGACGACTTCAGTGGGCCAGCGTACGCGGTACCGACCGAGGCAGATATTGAGTGTATAAAGATGGTCGCGTCCATGGAGGGACTCGTGCTCGATCCGGTCTACACCGCAAAGACGTTCAGAGGCATGTTGCAGACGAGCAAGAGGGGTCAGAGGATCCTGTTCATCCACACCGGTGGGACCTTCGGTTTGTTCGCGCAGGCGTACAGGTTCATAGAGCCGTGAGAAGGATCGCTTTTTTGGCCGTCATCCCATTGACGCTCTTGCTTGCGTCTTGCATGAGCTTGAACAGCTCGGCGATCAGAGTCGTCCTGCCGAGTGAGCTTTACGCTGGAAAATTTTTCGAGATGAAAGTCGGCGTGGTTGGACCACTTGGTTTCTTACTGAGGAATGTTGAAGTAAAGATCGATGGACAAACCTACACAACGGACGAATCCGGTTATGCCCGCGTCCCATTTTTCTTTCTCGACGCAGGTTCTTACACTGTGATTTTGAGCTATGCAGATGTGAGCAGAGAAATCGTTCTGAACGTCAAACCAGCTTCTTGGTTGGTCCTTTGTTGGTTTGGGGCGGACAACAACCTCTCAAGTTATGTGAACGACGATCTCGAAGAGATGAAGAGTGCGGCGAAGGACGTGGCAGTCATCGCCTTCGTGGATCGAGTCGGCACGATGAGCCATGGTATTTACGCGCTCTCGATGGACTCGGTCTTCGTCAGAATAGAATTTTTCAATGAGACCAACAGCGGTTCTGGAAAGAACCTCTCGTGGTTCGTTAACAAGTACGGAACCTGCGATGCGAACAAAAAGTCGTTGATACTCTGGAACCATGGAAGCGCGTGGGACGACACAGATCCGTACAGACCAAAAGGCATCTCTTACGATGATCAGAGCAAAGACTTTCTCACGACCTCGGAACTGAAGAACGCCCTTCAAGGTACTCGTTGGGACGTACTCGGCTTCGATGCGTGTTTGATGGGTTCGGTGGAGGTCCTTTACGAACTGAAGGATTTGGCCGATTACTTTCTCGCATCTCCGGGTGAGATACCTTTCTCAGGGTGGGACTACAGGTTTCTTGCGTCCATTTCAGATTCGGACTCGAAAGGCTTCTGTGAGAAAGCCATCGATCGATGGAGGAGTTTTTACACCAACAGATCTTACAAACCACTCTTGAACGCGTGGGACTCTGAGAAACTGAGCAAAGCTGTCAGCAGCTTGGTTAAGAAGATGAATCCTGCCAACGGCCTACCAGAAGTGAACACGGTGTATTCAACTTCCCCAAGATTGTGCGATCTCGGTGAAGTTCTGGAAAGTTTTGGCTGGTCCGATGTTCTGAGCCAGTTTCAGTCAGCACGCATCCCCCAGACAACAAACGCTTTGCTCTATTTGAGCGTGTTTCTACCGCAGAACAGTAACCAACTTGATCAGTACCGCGAGATGTACTCTCAACTCTCGTTTTCGGAACACACAGGTTGGCTCGATTGGCTGGATTCGCTGTTTCATTGAGGGTTAACCTTCATGGACCGATATCGTTACACGAGCTTAACACGCTCGTCCGTACACACATATTAATGGGAGCGTTTTTCGAAGAAAAAAATCTGCCCGGGCAAAAGTCGAATCCTACATTGGCCTTGGTCTACCTTTTCGAGACATTTCAATCTCGCGCTCTCCAAAATGCTTGATTGGAAGTTTTCGCTGAACAAGCTTCCGTGTCGAAACCACGTTCGAATGACAGAAAATAGTGTCCCGCAAGCCCTTCTTCTTCAGGGAATGGGTAAAAAGCTTGTTCGTTATTAGCATGTGTTATAAATTGCATAGGGCGAAACAATGTCAAGATATATAGCTGGTCAAGAAAGTAAAAAGCAAGAAAGGTTTCTG
>Ga0071330_1062206_pt1 | contig 177149 bp, 196 predicted proteins | sample GBScel77sediment_FD_63802 | JGI IMG/M metagenome (GOLD analysis project Ga0071330, IMG submission 63802) | Hot spring sediment microbial communities from Great Boiling Spring, Nevada - Cellulolytic enrichment Sediment 77C v2 (version 2) | ecosystem: Environmental > Aquatic > Thermal springs >... | reverse complement strand
TTGAACGTCGTGACGTTCAGGGTTAGATTCGCCTGTCCCGGTGTTGTGGAGTTCACGTAGTATGTAAACTGCCCTCTACCTCCGGTAATTGTCACGAGAAGGTTGTTGGTATAATATACTGAATTGTTGGACATGTTTCCAAGGGCCGGGTTGTCTGTGGTGACCAACATTTGGGCATTGCTGTTATTCAGGTTGCCGTAAGCATCGACGAGCTCTACCTCTATAACCCGCGACGCACCGAGTATGGACGGCAGACCTATTACCAACCCTGGTGAGACTCTAATGTCTCTAACTTCGGCTGGGTCAACTGTTACTTGCCGCTGAGTTAATTGCATCCACTGTCCAGTCTCGTTCTTCACTCTTATTACTACAGTTATTGTATTGCTGCTACTGGCGTTTGTTGAGTAAAGTCTTGCCGAGACGTTACCATTAGCATCCGTGGATGGGACAACGTAAACCCTAGCGTTGTTATCAAGCCATAAAGCGTCTCCACCAGTGATGTTGAATTCAACCGGGAACTCTGAAGAGCTCTTAATTGGTCTGTTGTCGTAGTCAACGAGGGTGAATTCGATCCTGCATTCCCTTCCGGCTGTAATAGTTGGCGGAATAACTATTGTCTGGGTCGAATTTGGAGCTTGCTTGAGTTTTAACGTGACTTCATCGTACATTCCACCCTCTCCAACGACCTGAATCGTTGCCACACCGCTCTTATTTCCAGCTATAACTCTGAAGGTGGCTGTACCGTTCACGTCTGTTACATTGCCAATGGTAGCACTACAAGAGGAACTATTACAGAAGGTCAATCCGAGGTTTGGATGGTCATCATCTATAAGCTGGGTTACACTCACAGATTTTCCTGCAACTTTAACGGGGTTACCCTGTGCATCCACGAGCTGAACTGTCAGGCTTGCCTGTGCACTTCCGTTTGCGTATATCTCGGTGGGACTTATGCTTGCTTTTACATCAGATGGCGGGTTGAAGAACTCAAATGTCTCTGTAGCAGAAACCAGAGAATTGCCATTCCAGTCACCGCTGACTCTAATCTTTACAACAGTCGGTCTTGACGTTGCGTTCACGTATACTGGATCAGAACCCGGATTATTAAATGAACCAGACGACGGGTTAACGGTTGCAGCCCCTGAGAGAACAACCACTGTAAAGTTAACCGTTCCACTAAAGGTACTGTTTATGTTACCGTACTGGTCTGTAACGTTGATAGCAAATGCAATTGAGTTACCATCCGTTGTTTTCTGTGTTGCGTTTATGTAGAACTTGGCTGGCACATTTGAACTCACATTGACTTTACTGGCATTGATTACTGGCAGTGTTGTGGGATCTCCAACTGTGATGTTGCCAGTTACGTTGTAGCCTCCTGGTGGTGTTGCTCTATGGAACTGAATTGTTTTGGTGAAGTTACACGCTCCTGTAGTGGTGCATGATCCCTCCAAGTTGACCCATCCAAGTCCAAATGGAGTCAAATTAAGACTGACCTCAGACACCTTATACTGTTCACCTGGTGGCGCTGTTATATTAACGTAAATCGGATAATCTCCAGCCAGAATATCTGCACTCTGAGATAGTAAATTCACCATTACACCTCCAACACTCAGATTAACGGAATCGAGCCTCCAGTAGCAGACGGTAAAGTTCGTGTAGTTTCCATTTTGATGAGAAACGTTGACCCAGTAGCAGCCAGCATTTGTTGCGTTCACCGCAAACCATGTATTGCTAGTCAAATTAAGTGTAACTGTACCGCCGCTAATAGAACCATTGTACGCAGTGAGATCACTTTGGACTTCAATCGTAACATTACCCCAAGACGGTCTAGTCACATTGAATACTATCGGGATATTTCCGTACCAGCCTGCATTCGCTACCGAGAAGTTGCAGGGAGATGTGTAAGACACCCCTGCGAAAGTCGTATTTTGTACTATTTCTACTGTTAAACCTCCGCTGGTAAACTCAGTGCCCGATTTTGCACCCATTGCACTCCCCGCCATTGCTACCATCAGAAGTAGCGCTAGAATCGCTGACGTCACTATTATTTTCTTACTCGAAATACTCATTCCCAATACACCTCCTCCACTTTATTATTCCGCACCACTATATAAATTCTACCATTTATTGTGGTGGCTACAGCGCTAGAATCGCTGACGTCACTATTATTTTCTTACTCGAAATACTCATTCCCAATACACCTCCTCCACTTTATTATTCCGCACCACTATATAAATTCTACCATTTATTGTGGTGGCTACTAACCACCACCCAACTTAATGAAACATCCAATATATATAAAGCTTTTCATTAATGACAGCAAGCTCGAAATGTGTGTCCCTTAATTAATCACGGAACATCCGAGAGCACTCTAATTCTTTCCCTAATGATCACCGATTTAGAGTCCCATATTAGTGTTAATTCAACTGTGTCGCCGTATTGAAGATCTAACCCAGTCTTCTTTATTCGAAATCCTATTTGCTCTCCCATACACCAAAACCCGTCCCCGTATCTTTCAGCGAGTTCTCCAAGCCATGGTTGATGGCTTGGTCCACGAGTATCAATGATTATTTTATTTGTTTCAGATTTCTCAGTGTCCCCGTCATCATCAAGATAGCTTACACCGCTATCTTTGAGCGTATAATTTCCCCTCCAAGGAAAGTTCCAGAGCTTAAACCATGCGATTACCTCGTTGTCTCTGATAACTCTGACGTGAATCGTGATCCTCTTAACATCAACGCAATCTCCTCCTTTATGGATTAAAAGAACAACCTGATCGTCAGTACAGCCGTTGCAGCTGTTCAGTTCTTTTCCCACGGAATATAAAACAAAAGGTGGTTTTTCCGGGATTTTTAATGGAAAAGCGAGAAAGATAAAAGCTGATAACATAATAACAGTTGCCGTGAGGATGAATATCCCCACTATTGAAGAAAACGCTTTTTTAGACATGCACAAATTTCAGAAATTTAAAAGATTTAAATGTTTGGATTTTGAAGCACTAAAATTCAACTAGCCTCCAATCCTCTCCGATCTTAAACTTTCCAGATCCGGATCTGATATCCATTACTATGCTCTGGGTAACACTAATTGTGTAAATTTCTTCGGATCCTAAGAACTCCCCCTCCTTCTTCACACTGATAACGACATCGTAAAATCTCTCTATGAGTTTTTCTGTGGTCTCATCGTAGAGTTTCTCCGAGCACTTGCTTATAACTGTCACGTCATCGTGAATGGAGTCAAGAAGTCTTAGAACATCCATCAGACCCTTTCGACCATATATAATCGGCACAATTGAGAAACCGTGAAGAAGAAGAAAATCATCAGAACCCAACTTTTTAAAAATGCTCATGAGCTTCTTCAACCATGAGGGATCACTAATTAACTCATAAAGCTGCCCGAAAGATACTTCTTCCTTTGTTCCAATCTTTATTATTTTCGCTCTTTTCAGAATCTCCGCAACCTCCTGTGAGGTTCTTAAAATCGACTCGCACGTTTTCTTGAGCCTCCTGAACATAGTATCGGAGTGCACAGCTATGAAGATATTCTTGAATGAAAAGTGTGGCAGTATATGATAAAATAGTAAACTACTGGCTGCGTATGGAGAATCGTAGACGATCAGAGTTCTAAGACCTTCAAGCTTGGATATTAGGTTATCAAGATCGAAATTATCTTCTCCCCTCATCATACAGCTAAATAATTTCACTAAATTATAAATTTTACCTAAAACCAGCTAGGGTTTAAAGAAAAAAATATTAGTGAAGGCGGATGATAAATTGTATGCATCCCGTAATCGATTTTAAGAAATTCGACTACGAAATAAGATACGCTAAAGATTTGAGACCCGTTCTATATCAACCCGAAGCACTAAAAGAAGACTTCGAAGCGTATCGCATGTTTCGAGACGTCTGCCTTGAAGAAGATCGCAAGAAAATCAAAGATCTCGATCTGAGATACGATTTTACCGTAATATTCCCAAGAAAGATAGGCAATGAATTCATAAAAACCTTCGGTCACTACCATCCCAACAGCTACCCTGAGATCTATCAGATATTCGAAGGTGAAGCTCTGATCCTGATGCAAAAGCCCGCCGAAAGCTACGATACTATCGAAGAATTTATCGTGGTCAAAGTTGGCGAAGGCGAAAGCGTGATTATACCACCTCACTACGGTCACGTGACCGTGAATCCATCCGATAAAGAGATCATTATGTCTAACTGGGTTTGCAGAAGCTTCAAATCGATCTACGATCCTTTCAGCAGCTTAAGGGGCGCATGCTACTACTACACGGAAAGGGGGTGGATTAAAAACGAAAGATACAGTAAAGTTCCCGAGATTAAAGAGGCAGAAAGCAGAGCAAACGAACTTCTCGGAATCGATGGAGACATGTATTCGCTTATAAAATATCCTAAGAAACTCGAATTTCTAGTTCGCCCGGAGAAGCACGAAGAATTATTTAAAAAAGCTTTCTATTAATCCCCTAACGGGTGCGACTGGTGGTAACGATCTTTTATGTCTACTTTTTTCGATCATAGAGATTACTTTTTCAACATCCTCAGCTGGAATCCCATACCTTTTGATGATATCTTCCTTTGTGTATCCCATTTCGAGGGACTTCAGAATCGTGTCAAGCCTTTGATAGCTTATACCAATCTCTCCCTCATCAGTCTGCCCCTTCCAAAGTCTTGCTGAAGGAGTTTTTTTCACTATCCTTTCGGGGACCCCTAAGAATTTTGCGAGCTCGATAACCTCGGTCTTGTATAGATCTCCTATCGGGAGAAAATCGACTCCGCCATCTCCGTATTTCGTGAAGTAGCCCACTTTAAGCTCGCTTTTATTTCCCGTCCCTGCCACAAGGCGGTTCATCTTGTTGGCGTAGTAGTAATTTATGATCATCCTAATCCTTGGTTTGATGTTCACTGCGGCTAATGAATCCGAGTCGCCAAACTTCCTCGAAAATAATTCAAAGATATCGTTTATCTCTATGTATTTGTATTCAATTCCAAGGATTTCGCATACTTTTTTTGCGTCTTCTATATCCTCTTGAGGGGTTACCCCTATTTCAGGCATTATTGTTCCCAAAACTCTTTCGGATCCCAAAGCCCTCTGACAGAGGAATGCTGTTACGGCGCTGTCAACTCCTCCGCTTATTCCAACTACAACGCCATCAGCTCCAGCTTCCGAGACCGTCTTTCTGATGAAATCCTCGATTCTTTCCACAATCCTCTCCCATATCATTTTATCAGCCTCAGAAGTATCGCTTTCTGAGCGTGGAGTCTGTTTTCAGCCTGATCGAATACAACCGATCTAACACCGTCTATAACATCGTCAGTGATCTCTTCACCTCTGTGAGCTGGGAGACAGTGCATAACGATTACATCTTCCTTTGCATTCTCAACGAGCTCCGAATTAACCTGATATTTTTTGAAGACCTTTAATCTCTGTTCCCTTTCCGCCTCCTGACCCATTGATGTCCAGACATCTGTGTAGATTACGTCAGCGTCCTTAACGGCTTCAAATGGGTCTCTTAAAATCTTAACGTCTCCTCCAAGCTCCTTAGCTCTTTCGAGAATAATCTTCGGAGGCTCATACCCTTCAGGTGTTGCCACGCACATATCAAAACCCAAAATGGCGGAAGCCAAAATTAGGGAGTTGCAGACGTTGTTTCCGTCGCCTACCCATGAGAGCTTTATGTCAAACCCTCCTTTCTTCTCAAGGATCGTGAGGAGGTCGCCGATTATCTGGCAGGGGTGCTCCAAATTGCTCAATCCATTTATCACGGGGACCTCGCTGTGCTTTGCAAACTCGACTATCGTCGAGTGGTTTCGGACCCGCATCATCACTGCGTGGACGTATCTTGAAACAACCCTTGCCGTGTCTGCTATTGTCTCTCCTCTTCCGAGCTGAAGATCGTTCCAGTTCAAGTAGAGAGCATGGCCACCCATGTCTGCCATAGCGACCTCAAAGCTTATTCTCGTTCTCGTGGAGGGTAGTTCGAATATCATCGCAAGGCTTCTGTTTTTCAAATAATCGTTAAATACTCCTCTCCTTCTCTCGTCTTTAAGTTTCTTTGCAAGCTCAAGAAAATCAAGAAGCTCCTCTTTTGTCAGATCTGAAATCGATATCAAATGTTTGACCATAAAGATTGGTGATTAGAGTGATTATTAAAGTTTTGTTAAGAGCTTGAAAAGATAGTACACCTGACAGGAGTGCTCCACGTAGCTTGCGATTTTGAATGCGTTGTCGAAGTTATCGGCGGCGGCATAAATTCCATGGGCTTTAACGACTGCGAAGCCTTTCCTTCTTATTTCACCGGCGATTTTTTCAGCGAGCTCATCGGTTCCAAATTCCCCCTCGATAAATCGAATTTCTTTAAGGAACAGTTTCCCCTCAAGATCTACTGGAATTATTTTGTTTTCAATCATGGATAACGCCACATTGTATACTCCGTGACAGTGGAGAACTACTCTGTAATCGGTCTCTCTGTATATCTTCTCGTGAACTTTAAAATCAGATGAAGCTCTCTCATCTTTCCCGCCTATCTCCACCGAAATAAAGTCGTTCTCGGTTAGAGAGTCTAAAAAGGCACCCTTCCGAGTTATTACGATTTTTTCACCATTTCTGAAGCTGAGGTTTCCGCTTGCACCGTCTATAAGATGATAGTCCGCAAGTTTTTTCCCGATTCTTATCGCATCCTCGATCATAGATCAATTTTCGTTAATCTTATATTTATTATGTTGACTTTGGATTGTGGGATTTCTGATTGCAGTTGAGGGAATTGATGGAGCCGGTAAGACAACAATAGCCTATTACATCAGAGATATTCTACAAAAATTGGGATTTAAGGCGGAGGTTCTGAAGGAGCCGAGCGACAGTGAATACGGCAAGATACTCAAAAGATGGGACAGGTTGGACCCCCAAAAGGAGCTTGAACTGTTTATCCTCGATAGAAAAGAAGATGTTGCAAGAAATATCCTACCGAGGCTTGAAAAATGCGTGACGGTGATTATGGATAGATATTACTACTCAAGTGTCGCCTATCAGGGTGCCTTGGGAATCGATCCGGAGAAAATTCTAAGAATCAACGAGGAGTTTGCCCCAAAACCAGATCTAACGATATTGCTTGATATTTCACCCGAAATCGCCGTTGAGAGGATTAAAAAAACAAGAACTCTAACGAAATTCGAAGATATAGAATACCTCAGAAAGGTGCGGGAAATCTACCTGAGTTTGAATAGTGATGAAATAAGAAGGGTTGACGCTTCCAAGTCCATTGAAGAAGTCAAAGAGGATTGTCATATTTTGCTTTTGGAACTACTTTCCTCAAGCTCTTTTTGGGAATTTAAGCTAAGATGGAAATTTTCAAATACAATTGCGGATAATTAAATCTTATGAAATTGTGGGATTTCAAAATAGGAAGGTCATCAAAGGACACTTACAGGATAATACTGAAAAGCAATCCGGAAGTTCTTAAGGTGTCCAACCAGTACAGAATAGATTACAAAATTAGCGAAAGTGAAGAAGTCTCGATAGACAGGTGCGTCATCAACAGCTACCTAAAGGAAAAGATAAAAAACTTCGACGAGGTTTTTTTTGATCCGGGTCTGAACGTGATTGAGATATACATCAGGGACAATCCCAACATCAGATCCGATATAGAGTTGGCGGTGAGAGAGATCCGAAACATCCTCGAAGAGGAAAAACGAAAATTCATAGGAATAGGAGCAACTTTGGAGAAATTACTTTAAATAGTCCCCAATTCCTTCCCTTTCTAGGAGAGTTCTTGAAACGATATACTCGTCTTCGACTTCTCTTTTCGTCCCGACTACAAGATAGTACTCGTTGTTTATTAATTCAATTTGCCCGTAAGCTTCTAAAACCTCGTTTTTAAAAACCTGTCCAGCGTAGGTATGAGTAAAGCAAAGAACCGCCTTAACTTTCTCGTGTTTAACCGGATAGTATGCGGGATAATCGAATACCAACGAATCATCAATTAACTCAGCAACTATCTTCTCTTTCCCCTTTTTCACACCTATCCCTTCGGGGATATTTCTGTTCAGTTCATCGTAATCTCTCACGTATAGGAGATCGAAGTAAGTGGATCCGATGAACGCCCTGTGGAACTTCCTCCTCTCGTGAATGAGAAAAGCTTCAAAGGAGAGTGGAGGTTTTCTTTTTCTGTATATGAAATCCCAAGTGTCTTCGTCGAGATCCGATAGAGTCCCTCTATTAATTCCTTTCTTTATCTTTTCTCTTCCCTTAAACCAGTATCTACCATACATCACGAAATCAATATCGCTTTCTTCACCCTTTAAACCGATGAGTCTCGATCCGGTAACTCCCATTTTACTGACGGGAATTCCGCTGAAGAACCTGACAACTTTTTCCACATCCTTATCCATTAAGTCTTTCAATCTCTCCTCGGGTTTGAAGACTTCATCAATCAATTTGTAATCAACTCTAAAAATACCCTCTTTTTGGCTGTAAAATCTCTTACCGATCTCAACAGCCTCCTCGTGGGTTAATTTCTTGAACTCTTGATTATTCTTCCATCTCCCACCTTTTCCGGGAGCATACCTCAAAAAACATTTAACGGATTTCTCATTTCTGTAACCGACGACAGAAAAGTAGAGATCCCCGACACGAATAAAATCCCTCAATCTCAGTGGTTTATCTAATGAACTGTGCATAAATTCTTTTGATTTCTTTTGCCTTAGCTTTTTGCCCCTCTTTTTTTAAGATACCTCCTTTTATCAGCTTAATCCTTGTTATCTTGTATTTTCTTCCCTCGATGGGAAGAAGCTCCCCCACTTGGAACTCAACCTCTCCAGAGGTAAATATCTCGTAAGGTGTTGTTACGGCACCCTTGTGAAGGCTTATTCTTACCTTAACTTCGCCGACGTCTCTGAGCCAGATTGTTTCAATATCTTCGGCTTTTGCGAACTCCTCCCTTCTTCCGTCCTTCAGTTCGATCGATGTGATCTCTCCGAGCCTGAAACCCTCTTCAGTCTCGACTACGATCTCATGTCCTTTGACGAATGTGTCTAATCTACCGGCACTGATTTTCCCGACATCGGAAACGTCATCTTTGCTTATAATGGCTCTTAAGTCTATTTTCTTCTCCGGTCTTAACTCGGTGACGGATGAGCAGATTTCACACTTAAAAAGATTTCTTGTGGGATTTATAAGGACGTGGAGAGTTTCTTCCTTACAAACATCGCAATAAATCTCCCGTCTCATCTAAATCTCTATAAGAGAGTTCATCTCTTCTGCTTTGTCCTTTATAGCTTTTAAAGCTCTCTTCATAACTTCCCTTACCTCCATCTGCCCCACTGATTCAACCGTAAATAGAAAGTCGTTTGTCTCCTCGATACGAATCGCACCATTCTCGCATACATCTAAGCAGTCTCCGCACATTGTGCATTCGAAATCGTTCACTACTGTGATCTTGCCGTTTTTCACTTCGAATACCTTTTTCGGACAGATCTCTACACACTTCCCGCAATTATTACAATTATCAGTCACGCTGACTTTCGCAAGGATTCTGTAATAGCAGACAGAGACAGGCTGGAATTTTGCGTGCTCCTTTCCGAAACCCAATCTCGCTACAGCTTCTAGCATGAGCTGTTGACCTTTGTATAGCTCCACGATTGGAATGTTATCGTAAACCGGTTTGGTTTCAGGATCGTCCGAGATGAGATCCCCTGAATATACAACCTTCGGGCCTTCGATGTTCAATCTCAGGGATACTTGGCAGTTAGGACACCCTTCACCTCCACAGACACATTCGCTTTGAAGGTTGAACTTATCCACATTCGTTTTTAATGGTATCAAACCGATCCTGTGAGCTAAAATCTCATCGTATAAATAGGAGGAGTTTAAATAAAAATCAACGTAATCCACAGCCATGACAGGAACCAAGCTCTTCATTGCCCTTCTCCATGCATTTGCAAAAGCTGGATAAGAGTTCCTTAGAATGAATACCGCCGTAATTCCGTCGTCCTTTAATATCTCAACTTCCATGCTCAGACCCTTCTACCCCTCTTACCACCTTTGGGGCGGGTCCCATCGTGCGGAATTGGTGTGACATCCTCTATCCTGCCGATCTTCAATCCTGCTCTTGCCAAAGCTCTTATTGCCGCTTGAGCTCCAGGACCGGGAGTGGTGTGTTTGTTTCCACCCGGTGCTCTCACCTTAATGTGAACTCCTTCGATACCCTTATCCTTTGCTATTTCAGCTACTCTGAGGGCTGCCTGCATTGCCGTGTACGGGTTCCCCTCATCTCTTCCGGCCTTCACGATCATTCCACCACTTATTCTCGCAATCGTCTCGCTCCCCGTTATGTCCGTAATCGTGATGATTGTGTTGTTGTAGGATGAAAATATGTGTGCAATACCCCAAATACCTTTTTTCTTCTTCTCAGCCATATTATCCCTCCCTCGCGAAAGGTGAGTTCGGATAATAACCTACCTTACTCTCCATATCCCTCTCGACTATAAAGCTTGGCGAGGTGACACGCCTACCATCAACGGCTATGTGACCGTGAACAATTAGCTGTCTCGCCTGCTTGATCGTCCTTGCGAGACCCTGTCTGTAGACGATTGTCTGCAGTCTTCTTTCTAAGAAATCTTCCACCTTGAGGTTCAGTATATCATCAAGGGTAGCGTTCTCTGGCAAAATCCCCATTCTATTGAGCTTTTTAATAACCTGCTGAGCTATCGCTTTCGCGATCTCCCCTTCTCTGCCCGGTAAGTGGACTTTAGCCAACAGATCACGGGCGACCCTTCTGTATTTTCTCAACAGATTCTGAAATCTCCATAGTTCCCTCTTGTTCCTTAAACCATATTTTATGACAAGAGGTGCTTCCCTCTCAAGTCTAACCCTATCCCAAGGCTTTGTGGGGGTTATGTATTTCTTTCTTGACCTCTTTGGATCTCCCATTTAACCACCTCACTTCTTTCTTTTTCTAATAACACCAACAGTCATACCTTTTCTTCCGGTAGATCTTGTTCTCTGCCCTCTGACCTTATAGCCCTTCGCGTGTCTCACACCTCTGTAAGCTTTTATCTTTATTAACCTCTCAATGTCGAGCATCTTGGTAAAGTCAACATCCTTGCTGAGTACGTGAAGATCCCTACCAGTGTGATAATCCTTTCTTCTGTTTAACAACCAAGACGGAAAAGTTTCGATTTCCTCTTCGACGAACTTTTTCAGTCTATTAATCGTATCATCGTCAAGCTCTCCAAGTTTTGTCATTGCGTTAATCCCGAGGTGATTAACGATTGATCTTGCCATTCTTAATCCTATACCCTTTATACCCGTTAGAGCGTGAACTACTGGCTTTTTTCCGTCTAAGTCTGTGTCCGCAATTCTGACGATGTGCTTGAATTCGGCGCTCATATTCGAGGGATTATCTAATCTCTATTTATAAGTCTGTCGCTAAGAAAACCACTGATTTCAATCGGTGGACGAATTAAGGGGAGGAGGATGGGAAAGGCTGAACAACCCGTAAAGGGATGTAAAAAGTAGCCCTTCTGAGCGGACAAACTCCTCACGAGGCCCCTTTAGAGGGGTAATTTACATACTTAACTACTTCGTCCAGAGTTACGTCCAATACGTCATGGGATTCAAGAAATTCTTTAATACGCTCTGCAAGATTGAAATAGTAATCTTTCACGTTTTCCGTTATTATCCCGAGATCACATGCCTTCTTAAGCTTTTCGACATCGATGATTTTTGCTTCACCGCTGGCTGAAACGACATCAACTTCCATATCGATGTATCTGATCAGATTTCTTCCAATATCCGGAGGTGTGTTAAGATTAACGTATAGTCCTTTGAAGCTTCCGTCTCTCCCGTAGTATTTATGGAGGATTACCGGTAATCCCGGAGAAAACTCCATGATATCGTAATCCCCTGGTTCTTTCCTGATATTCAGTCCATCAAATATTCCGGGCTTTTCGAACACTCTCTTTAGCTGACAGTATCCGATCGGTTTTCCCGGTGTAAGCCTGAGGATTTGACATTTCAGAGCGGAGACATGCTCTATGCTGATAAGTCTCTGTTTACCCATCTTCGAAATCACATATTCTCTTGCACTCTCGGAAATTCCATCTCTATCAAAACCCTGCTGGAGGAGATGTTCGCTAAAGTCGACTACCTCGTTTTCACCTACAGACTTAAGGGAATGATGATATCTCATGGTTGGAATGACTTTGTTTCTAATCTCGTCAAAGTATTCTTTATTAAGGCTGAGAATGGCGAAGAACTCTCCGTTATAGATGACATCACCGATGTTGGCTTTCTCTCCCCGTTTCATCACTTCTACAGCTTTTTTATACGTATCCCTAATGTCCTGCAACATTTCATCGAGGCTTCCGATAATTGCCGAACTTCGCCACTTTATGCACCAGTCCTCTACATTGGAGACAGCCGACAAAGTAATGAGATCATCTCTAAGCTTCCTGTCCGTTATGTGCCTGCTAAAGACAACTTTTTGTTCTAAGCCTTTTATTAGAGCGACGTAGTTGCCGAAGATTGTATACTTTGTTGAAAGCTTTGCAAAATCCTCATGAGGCATAAATGGTCTGGCAACGTCCACGAAGATCACACTACCGACTTCAAGTTCTTGATCCAATATTCCTTTATAGTCACCGAGATCAATGATCGACTTGCCTTCTCTAACATCTACAACTTTTCCCTTGATTATGGCGTGAAGTGGAAGCTTTGAAACCCAGTGCGTGACTGCTTTCTCCTTGAGGATATCAAATACCCTCCTTCCATGTTCGTATTCCCCTACTATGACAATACCGTGCTTTTGATCTGTATCCTTTATCGTTACCGTTGAAGGTTCGTCGCTTTCATCTATTCCAAACCGTTCCCTTATTACTTTAGACGCGTGCGACACATTTAGTCCGTTATCGAGCAGAAGCTTTGTTATTGCAGTTGCGTAGATCCCTCTCACTCTAACCCTTATCATTTTGATACACCTCTAAAAATACCATGTTGGTGGAAACTTAATCTCTCTAACGGATCTACTTCTAATGAATGTTAAAAAATCTTGCAGGGCATTCCCGTCAACCCTATCATCTATAGGTGTTGATACCTTATCAGAATCAATCTCTCTACCGTAGGTCCAAAGAATATCATCTAAGATGTCAGGCTCGATGCCCGATTTTTTCGAGAGGATAATGAGAGCTTCTTCAGTCATTTTCCTCAGGATTTCGGTTTCTTTTTCTGTCAACGTAATTCCCGAATTTATTTTCTTCATTAAATCCTCACCGGGATTGATCATCCCGGAAGATAATGCAAGCTTTACGAGAACATTATCTATCGGAAAACTGAGATTATGAGGATCTTTAAGCTTTAGACCCTGCCTTTTCAAGATCTTAATCAGAAGGTAGCCTTTCTTCATTAACGGATCTTCATAGGCTCTGAATTCTTTAAGTCTGTTCAAGATAGATTCAACCGTGAAATCGGCTTCTCGAAAAAGATTCATGACATCGCCCCCGTAATGTTTGAGCAGTTTTTCAGCACAATCCCTTAGAAGGAAAGCCCGCTCCTCCACTCTGCTAACTGTCTCACCCCTGAAAGTGAAGATGCGTCTTAACTCCTCTGGATCAATGTTAATGAGATTTTCTACTGTAAAGAATTTCGGATTTTCAATCTGCTTTCTCCTTGCAAGGTAAAACAGCAGATCCGATCCGTGATATTTCCATTTCTTGCTAAAACCGGTTCTGTGATCAATTGCAACCATGAAAAAGACGTAATTCGGATAAATATAATCATCGGGTTCGGGAAAGAGTTCTGGATTGTCAAAGGATATTGGCTTGTATTTCAGCCGTTTCATAATTTTTGCAAGATCTTCTATCCTTTCAATGTTTAGCATGAAGATACATAGACAGCTAAAGTTATTTACATTACTACCAAGGATTTGCATGCGACCATCCCTTGACGATTATTTTATGGAGATAGCAAAGGTTGTAGCATCCAGATCGACGTGCCTCCGGCAGAAAGTTGGCGCCGTTATTGTTAAGGACAAAAGAATTCTAACGACTGGATATAACGGTGCACCGACCGGAATGCCACACTGCCTTGATATTGGATGCTTAAGAGAAAAACTGAATGTTCCTTCCGGCGAGAGGCATGAGCTATGCAGAGCGGTTCATGCGGAGCAGAACGCTATAATCCAAGCCGCATATCACGGGGTGAGTATAAAGGATTCCACGCTCTATACGACCCACCAACCGTGCATAATGTGTGCCAAGATGATCATAAACGCCGGCATTCGAAAGGTTGTTTACGGGCAAAAATACGCCGACGAAAGGGGTCTCGAATTCTTAAAAGAAGCTGGCATCGAAGTTGTTTACTATCCAATTGATTGTATTGATCTATGAGATAGACAAAAAACTGCAGTACCACAGCTATCGCAATAAGATAGAGCAAAAAGAATGGCTAATTTGGATGAAAATCGTTGCTCATGTGTGACTTTGATTTTCAAGCTTTACCGAGCTCGAATTCGTCGTGCAGGAGCTTTACGGCTATTTTTCCCTCCTCTCTCTTTACAGCGAAGCTGATATTGTATTCACTACAACTCTGGCTGATCATTATGACGTTGATCTTATTCCTTCCAAGAGTTGAGAATATCCTTCCCGCAACTCCGGGTGTCCCCGCCATTCCAGCTCCCACAGCACTTATAACAGCAACATCATCTATGCTTGTTACGTTACCAACCCCATTGACGAGATCCTTTAAAGCCTTCAGAGCTTTATCTTTATCGCTTTTGTCCACAACTATAGAGAGATTTAACTCAGATGAACTTTGAGAAACCATAATCACGTTCACTTTGTTCTTTGCCAATCTTTCAAAAACTTCTGACATGATCTCAGCGAAATCAAATCCAGCACCGCTGATGTTGATTATACTCACGTTTTCTATCAGACTTAGAGCCTTTACTATCTCCTTCGTTGATTTTATGCTGTCCCTGATTATCGTTCCATCGGTGTCCGGATTGAATGTGTTTTTAATTCTCACGGGTATTTTTTTCTTCATAACTGGCTCCAAAGCCCTCGGGTGTAGGATTTTTGCTCCGAAATGAGATAGCTCCATCGCTTCTTGATAGCTGATCTCCGGAATGAGTCTGGCTTCTGGAACTATCTTGGGATCCGTCGTCATAACACCGTCCACCTCTTTCCACAACCAGACCTCGTCCGCTGATATCGCAGCAGCGATTAAAGTAGCTGTTAGATCACTCCCACCTCTTCCAAGGGTTGTTATGTTACCGTTTTTCGTAACCCCGATAAATCCCGTGACTACGGGGATAGTCTTCTTTATAGAGATTAGAGGCTCTAACCGGCTCTTGATCATACTGTATGCCTCTGGAAGAGGTCTTGCTCTCCCGAAATTGTCATCTGTTATGATTCCGGCATCGCCGCCTTCTAGGGCGAGGCTGTCTACTCCAAGGGAAAGGAGGGATGCCGAAAATATTGGTGCAAGCAACCTCTCACCAAAGGATAGGATGTAGTCCTCGCTTCTTTTTGTCAGCTCACCCAAATAATAAATGCCAAGAAGAACCTTTTCAAGCTCGTCTAGTAGCTTATCAATCCTTGAAATTACCTTTGATTGTATTTCGTCATCCTTTACCGCTTCGTTAATGGCTTCGTAATGCTTTTTTGTCAATTCCGCTATGAAGAGCTTGATAAAGGCTGACGTTGCATCACCACTGGAACACTTATTAGCTGCATGAAGTAGCGCATCAGTCACCCCAGCCATTGCTGAAACAACAATAACTATTTCATTATCTTTGGAGTATCTTTTCACAAGATTTGCGCAGTGTAGAATGTTCTTTCCATCCTTTACACTTGTTCCTCCAAATTTCATTACGATTCTCATGCCAAATATGCGAGATGAGAAAGGATTTAAATATATTTCCTATAGACTTCCGATTTTTGCTGCAAGTCTAGCGAGTACCTCCTTTCTCTTAGCTTGAACGAACTTCAGACTACCTACGACCAAGTGTCCGCCGCCCTCCACACCCGCGTTAATTTCCTCCTGTAGCTCTTTAACGAGTTTTGGAATGTCCAAGTTGACACCTTCACTCCTTATGATGGCAAAGTCCGGACCATAGCCTATTGTAACTATTTTTTCATACTTTTTCTTCAATCTATCGTGAACTTCCCCTGTGAGCTTTCCGGGAGGTGGGAAAGTGAACTTTTTTGCATAATTTTCTACATCTAATGCTGCCAACGCGATTTTATTTGGCAAAATCTGGATCTTAACACCTTCCATTGCTGTTTTCACCTGAGACTCTATTGCCTCTTTGGCATGGGTTGCGAGAGATTTAATGAGCTTTAACTGTCTATCTTTTCTACCGAAACCTAGAATTTCGTGAATTATCTTGCTTGCGGGTCTGAATCTAAGATAGAACCCTTCAAACTCTAATGCAAGCCCGATATCGTAGAGTTCTTCTCTGCTCATTCCGGATATTTCGATGTAGTTCTCCACCTCTCCCTCAGCCCTATCACCAACGACAGATACGGCCGCAAGGATTCTTAGATCCAAATCTGAGATCATCCTACCGATTTCCGTGCACAAAACACCTGAAGTGTAGTTGCTATCACCGCCGACTTTATACGGATTTACATGGTAGAGCAGATAATCGTCCACCTTTTCATCCGGATAGTGGTGATCGATTGTGATCACGTCGGCTCCGAAAATTAGGAATTGCTCAATAGCGGGAATGTCTTCAACACCAGATCCGTTGTCAACCAAAACAACCAACGGGATTTTGTCTCCGAACTTTTCCATATCCTCTAAGCTGTCGTCAAGATCCTTAACAACATCCTCAAGTTCATAGTAGGGAGCTCTCGACACTCTTCTTCTAACGAGGTAGTTCTTCGCTTCGGGATCGGGATGGTTTTTCTCTATATAATCTATCAGAGCCACTTCAAGGGCTACTCCTCCGCAAACTCCGTCGGCATCCCAGTGATGCCGGATGATGATGGGTCGGGATTCAAGGACGGCTTTTCTGAGCTCCCTAGCTACGTTGAGCATGTCGTCTTTCAAACGCTCAAGGATCTCGCTCTCTATTAGGAAGCCCTTGAATTCCGGCTGAGCTTTTTTGATTAGCTCTCTTTCTATTAACCTATCGATTTCAGTTGCTTCCTTTCCTAATAATCTTTCCATTTCGAGGATTTCGATCTGAAGCTTTGTCTCCCTTCGTTTTACGATACCTATGATTTTTACGATATCCCCCGTTTTTATCTCGGGATAAGCCCGTTCACCCGCTTCGAAAGCGGCGGCATTTATCAATCCAGTCTCATCTGCTACCGTGAATATCGTTGGGCCCGCAGTAAGCTTTATATGCTCGACTTTGCCCCTGATCTCGACCATCTTTCCAACCATGCCGTTGAGCTGGGATATCTTGAGAATCGGAGCCTCCTTGGATACTTCCACGATTTGATAGTCTTTCCCTTCACTTAAGCTGAGATCGATCTCTCCAGATGGTTTTATGCTCTCGACTTTTACAAAAACCTCCTCGTCCTCTTTAAGTTTCGTTTTCAGATTTCTTTTATGGATCAGTCCGCGAATTCTTTTATTTAAATTTACGAAAACTCCAATATCCGTAACACTTGAAACTTTTCCCACATAGATTTTGTTAAGTTTGACATCTTCGAGTCCGCAACTGTTTTTTAGAAGATATGCATGGGGTTTTCTTCTGCATTCGGGGCACAAATCGTAATTTCCAAAAATGGGTTTTCCGCATATCTTACATTTACCGGATTTTCCCGTTCCATTACATCTTTTGCAGACTTCCATTCTTTTAATCTTTCCGGATCCTCTACAGACACCGCATATCCCCTGAAGAAATAGATTTATCTGATCCTCTTTAAGCTCCATCGTCACTTTTGGATCGAAACTTTTTGCTTTACCGCTTCCGCCGCAAGTTTTACAGTTCTCTTCGACCTCTACGTATCCCTTACCGTCACAAGCATCGCATATCATTCACATCACAGATGCATCTTAAGATTAAATCATTATCGCAAATGTAATAAATCCTGATTTTAATGATTTTTAGAGCGGGGGTTGCCGAGTCAGGAAAAGGCGCGGGATTCAGGGTCCCGTCCCGTAGGGGTTCGAGGGTTCAAATCCCTCCCCCCGCATGGATTCAGAATTTCATCAATTTTCAACAAACACAGTTGTTCACGCTAATTTCTACATTATATTAGGTGTTATAAAACCCAAGATACCTTATCGCATAGCTATAGAAGTCATCCTCCATCGTGGTTTTTGAATCCAACTGTTTTAATCCCTTTTTCTTTATCTCCCCAGCGGTAACATCCACGATATGGATAAGGAGTATATTTAGATCAACATCTTTTGCTACCTTGTGTAATTAGTGCAGATAAGATGGCACTAGCTTTTTCAAGTATTTGGGCAACTTCTTTTATTTTTCGAACCGGCAAAGTATAGGAATTTCTCATTTACTTTTACGGTGGATTTCTCGCTTCTTCACCATTAATCACTTGAAATACATTTCAAGAATTTTCTTTAAACCTCTTCTTAAAATTTCCGAAAGCGTTGAAGGAGCTACACCAAAATGTTTCGCAAGTTCTTCAAGTTTTATCTTTCTTGGAAAATCGAAATAACCTTTTTCGAGAGCGATCTTCAGAATCTCCTCTTCTCTGTATGTAACATTACTTTTATCGTTAACTCTACCTTTGTAAACAATTTCAAAGTCTACACCTTCTTTCTCGAGGATTTTAATCATTTTAAGGAAAGAATCTTCATCACATATTATATTCCAGACAATCTCTCTATCTTTGATTTCGATATCTGTAATTATACATCCGGATTGAAGAATTGGTACAACGATGAGACATGTGTGTTCCCTGATAAGGATTTTGACTTCTTTTGAGGAGAGAGCTATACCCTCACAGTATGATGGAAGTGTTTGGAGAATCTTCTCGACTTCTTCAGCCTTCACTCTCAAAAGTCCTTTAACGCTCTCTCCCATACTTATTAAACCCTCTAATTTCATTGTAGCATTTCTCATAATCTCAGTAATCGTTCCAAAGGTACAATTTTCAGGTAGCTTTGTTTTTATTTGAACACTGAGCATAATACAACTTAATCTTCCGAATATAATTATGTCGAAGAATTTAGGAATTAAGATTATAAACTCTCTGTGACTGTTGTAATTCATGAACGAAAAAGTTAGCTACCACGAAAGTATAAATAAGATGTACGAAAAAGTAAAAGCAGACGGCATAACGAACATAGTCGAGAGATATAAAGCACAGGAAAAGGGAAGATGTCCCTTCTGCACTCAGGGTCTGAGTTGTCAACTCTGTAGCATGGGTCCATGCAGAATCGGAAAGGATAAGCCGACCGGGGCGTGTGGCATTGATGCAGCGGGGATGGTGGTAAGAAACTTCACCCATAAAAATATGCTCGGAGCAGAAGCCTACACGTATCACGCGATTGAAGCCGCTAAAACACTTAAAGCGACTGCGGAAGGAAAAACCCCGTTCGAGATCAAGGATGTTGAAAAGCTGAAGTGGTTCGCATCCCAACTCGGTATTGAAGGTGAAGACGTGAACGAACTTGCAAAAAAGATTGCCGACTTCGTTATAGCAGATTTAAGCTCTGTAGAGAAAAGCAAACTCGTTGAGATTTTCGCACCGGAGAAGCGAAAAGAGATTTGGAAGAAGCTCGGAATCTTCCCCTCTGGAGTCTTTCAAGAGCTTCTCACAATGGGCACTTCTGCAATGACCAATGTGGACTCGAATTATATCTCCCTTGCGAAAAAGAGCATGACGTTGAGCATCGTAACATGCATGGCAGCTCAATTGGCTTTGGAGACAATACAGGACATCTTATTCGGCACTCCGATGCCGCATGAGAGTTACGCAGATCTCGGAATACTTGATCCAGACTATGTAAACATCGCAGTCGACGGCCACGAGCCTTTCGTCGGAATGACTTTAATAAAACTCGCCGAGAAAGACGAGATTCAAGAGAAAGCGAAAGCGGCGGGAGCCAAAGGCCTGAGAATAATCGGATTCATAGAGACAGGGCAGGAGATTCTCCAGCGTGTTGATAGCCCCGTGTTCGTTGGAATCGTTGGAAACTGGATTGTTCAGGAATTTGCTTTGGCTACCGGGTGCGTTGATGTCTTTGCCGCCGATATGAACTGTGCTCTCCCATCCCTCCCCGAATACCAGAGATACTGTGTGAAAATTGTCCCAGTGAGCAGGCTTGTTAGGTTCAGGGGGATTGACGAGGGGTTGGATTACGAACCTGAAAAGGCTGAGAAGATCGCTGAAAAGCTTATAGACATGGCTATTGAAAATTTCAAGCAGAGAGACAAAGCTGTAAGAATCGAAAGAAAGCAGAAGATTCTTGTGGGATTTTCTCCAGAAGCGATACTGAAAGCTCTTGGAGACATCAACGTTCTTATCGATGCGATAAAGAAGGGAGACGTGAAAGGAGTCGTGGCTCTCGTGAGTTGCACAACGCTGAAAAACGGTCCCCACGACACGAATACGGTGACAATGGCGAAGGAGCTAATAAAAAGAGACATCCTCGTCCTTTCCATGGGATGCGGTAATGCTGCCCTTCAAGTTGCTGGCTTAACGTCCCTCGATGCGATAGAGCTTTCTGGAGAGCGTTTGAAGGCTTTCTGCAAGGCGCTGAATATCCCGCCAGTTCTGAGTTTCGGAACGTGCACAGATACTGGAAGGGTTGCCTATCTTGTTAGGATTATCGCCGACGCCCTCGACGTTGACATCCCCCAGCTACCGATTGCGGCGACTGCTCCGGAGTATATGGAGCAAAAGGCTACGATCGATGCGGTCTTTGCAGTAGCTTACGGAATTACGACCCATGTGTCTCCGACACCTCCGATAACTGGTAGCGAAGATGCTGTGAAGTTGTATACAGAAGATGTCGAAAAGCTAACTGGTGGGAAAATTATCGTGGAAGATGACGCAGTTAAAGCTGCTGAGATAATCGAGAAGGTAATCATCGAAAAGAGAAAGGCTCTTGGGATATAGACTCTTCAGTTTTTTATCTTTTCTTCGATAAGATCAGGTTTCACTCAAGTATCTTCTCCAAATTTTCGATTTCCTCTATTATCTTGGATTTTAATTTCCTCAAAACGTTTACCGGATTTTCGGCCTTGTAAACATAACCGATCCAACCTCTCCTAACAATTTCCCTCTTCACAATTCCCTTTTGGCTCAAATCTTTCAGCCTATCCCTCACGAATCTTGCAGATAAATCCAGTTCTTTTGCAATCTCACTAACTCTCATCTCCCCTTTTTCCAAAAGCAAGGAGTATATTTTCGCATCCGACGGCTTGAACTTTATACTTTCCAAGATCTTCTCGATGTCAAGCAACACGTTCCTCATGTAACTCACCTGAGACTTTGATTATATATAACTTAAGTAACCTTCTTTATTGTGAACTTATTTGTTCCCATATATGAACCGAAAAGAACATATATTCTAATCCCTTATAATGTGGTGAGAGCATGAAGGGGAAAATCAAGTCACAAAGGAAGGAATCTCTATGAACAGTGAAGATGTTGCCGAGATTGTTCTGACAGCTCCAGCAACCGAGATGAGCACCCATCATGGTAAGGAGTTCTTGGGTTTTGGAACGTGCACTCCTCCCAGTATAGTTCCCGGCTGGTTTGTAAGACTATTCTTCTATCCGAAAGTTGAAAACGAAAACGGATTGGTCAGGTTTGCTCCTTACGGGTTAAGAAAGGTTGAGGCAGCTTTAATCGAGAGTGGGCTTAACGTTGTCACCGTTCATCCGTACGATATAGGAAAATATTTGGATAAGGCAAAGGTTGTCGGAGTTTCGGTGATGGATCCACTCGGATTTGGCCCGGTCAGCGTTACTTTCTCATCACTGCTTGGTGGAACTCCATCCACAAGACTAGAGTTCATAAGGCTGATGGAGAAGTTGAGACCATTTAAAGACAGAGTGAGAATAATAATTGGAGGTCCAGGTTCTTGGCAGCTTAAATGGGATGAATACTGGAAGAATTTCGTTGATTGTATAGTTATTGGAGAGGCGGAGGAGATCGTTCCAGATTTGTTTAGAAAGGCTTTGAGCGGGGAAAGTCTGCCAAAAGTTGTTTATTGTGGAGGTCCTGATGTCGAAAAGATTCCAACAATAAAGAATCCTTCGGTAAACGGTTTGGTCGAGGTTTCGAGAGGATGTGGAAGGGGGTGCCGTTTCTGTAGTGAAACTTTGAAGGGCAGGAGGGACATACCACTTTCTAAAATACTTGAGGAGGTAAGGCTGAATGTGAAAGGAGGAACGAAAGGTGTAATCTTGCACGCTGAGGATGTTCTGCTTTACGGCTGCAAGAGTCCAAAATTCATTCCGGACGAGGAGAAAGTTATTAAGCTTTTCAAAGCCGTAAAAACAGTTACAGATAACGTCGGAATAAGTCACTGTTCTCTCGCAGCGGTCTCCTCGAAACCCGCTCTTGTTGAGGAGATAAACAACATCCTCGATGTCGGTGGGAAAATACAAATGTTTGGTGTTCAGACTGGAGTGGAGACCGGAAGTCCAAGAATTATGGAAAAATACATGCGTGGAAAGTGCTTACCCTTCAGTCCAAACGAGTGGTGCGATGTTGTCGAGCAGGCATTCGCAATTATGCACGATAATCTATGGGTACCGGCTGCAACGCTTTTAATCGGTCTGCCCGGTGAGACTGAGGATGATATTGTTAAAACGATTGAACTCGTCGAAAGACTCAGAGACTACCGCTCTTTGATAGTTCCCTTGATCTTCATTCCGATGGAAGTTTGTGCTCTGAGGAAAGAAAAGATGTTTGCTAAAGAAAATCTGAGAGAGACGCACTGGGAACTCCTGATAGCATGTGTGGATCATAATATTCACTGGGTGGATGATTTAAAGGAGAAGTACCTCACCGGGTTCAAGAACATTCCGATAAAGTTGGGATATCAGACTTTTGCACTGTGGGTTAAGAGAGCATGGAAGAGAAGAAGGGAAGAAATCCTAAGATATGCCAGAAATTTAGAATTTCTACGTTTAAGCGTGTGAAAGTCTTAAGATTTCGCTTAAGTTGCTTGGATTCGTCTCATTGGAGCATACATCAAGAAAGAAGAAAGCTCTTAAGATACAGACAAAATCTTTATAACTCTTTATTTTTCTATCAGTATGATTTACACACAAGAGCTCGCAGCGGAAGTCCTCGAATTAGTTGAAAAAACGAAGTTATCCGAAAAAGAAGCGATGAAAAAATGTTTAAAGGGAAAAATTAACGATTACAAGATATGGGGTTCTGTTCACGCTTACGTCTTTGAAGTTTTGAAGAGAAAAAACCTGATAGATCTAATAATCCAAAGAGCTTCTGGAATAAATCCAAGAGTTATAAATCCCTTTCTGAGGAATCTTCTTAGAGTGGCGGTATACGAGATGTTTTTCAAAAACGTTCATCCCGCACTGGCAACTGACTCAGCCGTTAGAATTGCAAAAAAAATCAGCGAAAAGGCGGCGGCTTTTGTGAACGCTGTTCTCAGAAAGGCTGAAAACATAAATATCGAGGAGGAACTCGAAAAAATTAAAAAAACCAACAGAAGGCTGTATCTTTCGCTTAAGTATTTTCATCCGGAGTGGTATGTAAAAATGGCCGAAAAGATAGTTAATAACGTAGAAGATCTTCTCATAGCGAATCTAAGACAGACAATCTACGTGAGAGCAAATACATTGAGGAAATCACCAGAAAACGTCAGAAGATACCTCGAAAAGAACGGTGTGATCGTCGAGGAGACTATTCTGCCCGAAGTGTTCAAGGTTCTTTCCTACGAAAAACCGTTAACGTCTCTCGATGGATACGATAGGGATTTTGTTATCCAAGATTTGGCATCTTGCTTGGTTTCCTATGCTCTAAGCCCAGAAAACGACGAAGTTATAGTGGATTTAGCGGCAGCTCCCGGATCGAAAACAAGTCACCTTGCGGCTTTAATGGAGAATCGTGGTAAGATAATTGCCGTTGATAATTCAAGGGATAGAATTAACAGAATGAAGGCAAGAATGAAGAAGCTTGGAGTAAAGAATGTGGAAATCAATCTCGCTGATGGGGTGAAGTTCAGAGCAGAAGCTGATAAAGTCCTCGTAGATGCTCCATGCTCATCTACGGGAGCCCTAAGGAATTATCCGTCAATAAAGTGGAGGTTTAGTTACGAACTGTTTAGAAAGACAATTCTCCTTCAAAGAAAGATGCTTAGAAACGCAGCAAGAATCGGAGAGATAGTTGTTTACTCCACATGCTCCATAACTTTCGAGGAAAATGAGGGAAACTTGCTTAAGCTCCTCGATGTATTTAAAGTTGAGGATACCGGATTAAATTTCGGGGATGTTGGGATCGGGAAATTCGGGAATAAGACTTTTCCATACGCGGACAAAGTGATCCGACTATATCCCCACATTCATGATACAGCAGGTTTCTTTATATCAAAGCTGAAATCGAAAATTTAGATCAAAGTTATTGCAAAATGGATTAATACAGTTTCTCCAAAACACAATGGATGAGCATAAGCAGTCCCCAAACTTGGAGGGAATTTTTTCAAAATTATTATCAAAAAGAGTTAAACAAACTTGCGGGTAAGATATCAAGCGGAAAAAATGATAGAAGCCTTTATGTTAATGTATCCAAGGATTTGATAAGTTTTAGAGGTGGTTCTCTAGCCAAAGAGCTTTTTGAAAATCCAGATAAAGTTATAAACGATGCAAAGGAGGGGTTAGCGCTAACCGAGAACATATACGATGTCAGGCTTGAAAATTGCAATCCGAGATTTTTCAATCTTCCACCCCTCAGAAAGATTCTGATAAGAGATCTCCGATCATCCCACATATCAAAATTCGTATCTATCGAAGGTATCGTCAGAAAAGTCACAGAGGTCAGACCGAAGATTGTAGAAGCTGTCTTCATGTGCAGCAACTGTGGGAGGAAAGTAAGAGTCCCACAAGAGGATAGCCTGATTCATACACCTTTTGAATGTTCGTGTAAATCGAAGAGGTTTGTCTTCTTGCCAGAAGAAAGTGTATCAGTAGACAGTCAGAGGATAAAAATTCAAGAATATCCTGAATATCTGAAAGGTGGCGAGCAACCCCAGAGTATAGACATTTACTTAGAAGGGGACATCACCGGGATCGTAAATCCGGGAGATCGAGTAATCGTGAACGGGATCGTTCGAGCGAGTCCAAGGGGGCAGGGCAAACGGAAACTTATCTACATGGATCTCTTTATTGAGGGGAACTCAATAGAGATTCTGCAACAGGAGTACGAGGAAGTTGAGATAACAGAAGAAGACAAAAAGAAAATAATCAAGCTAAGTGAAAGTGAGGATATCTACGATAAGATCGTCAGGTCGATAGCTCCCTCAATTTATGGCTACGACGATATAAAGCTTGCAATTGCCCTTCAGCTCTTCGGTGGTGTTCCCAAAAGACTGCCCGATGGTACCCAAATCAGAGGAGACATTCATATTCTCTTAGTGGGTGATCCGGGAGTTGCCAAATGTGTTGATTACGATACCGAAGTTTTACTTTCAGACGGTAGCCTTGTGAAGATCGGAGATTTGGTCGAGAAAGTGCTGACAAATGGAAAGAAAAAAATCGATGACGGATTTTATGCTGAGACAAATCACGACGTAATCTCACTCGATTCGTGCACCCTAAAATTGAGGGCTTCCAAGGCTAACATAGTGTGGAAAAGATTCGCTCCAAAAGTTATGTTTAAGGTTAAAACTAAGACTGGCAGAATAATCAAGGTAACTCCGACTCACCCGTTTTTCACCATAAGGGACGGCAAGTTCGTCACTGTTAAAGCTAAAGACTTAAAGAAGGGTGATCTAATAGCAACACCAAGAATAATTCCAGTATTCGGTAAACCGCAACCGATTCCAAACTATAAAGGGAGAAATTCTGCAAGATTAAAGTTACCAGAGAAAACATCTCCCGAATTTTGGAGATTCGTAGCACTCTTTATAGCCGGCGGATACTCCCAGAATAAAAACGTATATTTCACGAACAACAATGATAAGCTGATCAATGAATTCATCGATTACGCTAGAAGATTAGGATTAAATCCAAAACTTAGAATCCTAAATAAAGGCAAGACAGTAAAAGAAGTCCTAATTTCGAGTGTGGAGCTTTACAGTTTCTTTAATCTCTTAGGGATAAACGGCAGATCTAAAGAGAAAAGAGTCCCTAACATACTCTTCAGATGTAGCAGAGAGGAGATTAAAGCATTCCTTTCGGCTTTCTTCGACGCTGAAGCCAGCGTTGATAAAAGAAGGATTACAGTTACCTCAGCTTCCGAAAAGCTACTTAGACAGATACAGCACCTCCTTCTGAGATTTGGAATAATTTCTCAGCTTCACGAAACATACAGCAAAAACTCAAGAACTCCAAGGAAAAAATATTACAGACTCACGATTACCAACGAGAACGCTCTGAAATTTGCTAAAGAGATAGGATTTACAATAGAATCCAAGATAAGCTCATGGAATATCAAAAACAATCCAAATTGGGACTTAATTCCCGATGTATCTGTAATTTTAAGAGAAACCAGAAAGATGCTCGGACTTACACAATCTGAATGCGGTGTCAGCAGAACCACATACCAGCATCTGGAAAAGGGGAGCAGAAAACCTTCCAGAAATTCCCTAACCAAAATAGTTAAGGCTTTTAAGAGTAAACTCAACGGGAACAAGCAGGCTGAATTCAATGTCAGATTTCTTGAGTTACTGGCGAATTCAGATATATTCTGGGATGAAGTTACCGAACTTAAATCCTATAAACCCAAGCATCCTTTTGTCTACGATCTTCAGGTTTTGGAGCATCATAACTTCGTAGCGAATGATATATTTGTCCATAACAGCCAGCTCCTCCGTTACGTTCACAGAATTGCTCCAAGAAGCGTCTACACCACAGGGAAGGGGACGACAACCGCCGGTCTTTGCGTAGCACCAGATACCTTAATATTTACGGATAACTGCTCTTTCGAGATATCAAAACTTGTAGAGTCTACAAATTTAAATAAACTCAAAGAAGGTGTCTTCATCTCGGATAGCTCGATAACCGTTCAAACGATTAATCCCACGAAAATCGCACTTAAAACCTCAAACAGGCTTTGGAAAATTAAGTCACCAGAAAAACTTGTTAGAATTAAAACGATTACTGGTAAAGAAATAGTTACGACACCGGAAACAAAAATTTTAACGATTTTTGATGGCAAGGTTTGTTGGAAACATGCTAAAGAAATCGATAGAGGAGATTTCGTTGCTACTGCGAGGCGGTTGGAGCACAAAGGGAGGAAGATTTTGACAATAGAGCTTATCAAGGACTTAGATAACATCACAGTTTACGGTGTAGAGAGACTTGTTAAGGAGTTAATTGAAACTATAAAGAGTGAAAGAAAAATCACAATAGATGAGGGCAGTCTGTATTACAATAACATAAAGTTGTCAACACTTATTAAACTCGCAGAATTGGCGGGATTCGATTTAGAGAAAATCGCCGAAAAAATTGAGTTCCTTTCACAGTTTCATAAAATAAAGCTTCCTAAGTATCTTGATGAGAAATTCCTATACTTTGTCGGGTTAATTGCCGGGAATGGAGCCATTACGACAACACCCCACGGTGAAGTTACGATCAGATTCTCAAATACCAATCCCGAGCTGAGAATTAAATTCAGGCAAATCGTTAAAGAGCTGTTTGACGTTGAAGTTGAGGAAGATGCCGATACTCTGAAGTTTAATTCAAAGATTGTTGGTCATATCTTAAACAGACTTGGTATTCCGAATTCACCAAAATCTCACAGGCTTGATATGTCAGAAATCCTGCTATCGTTACCGAATGAAGAGCTATCCGCATTCATCAGAGGTTTATTTGACTGTAATGGAACCGTTGTCCTTAGAGACAGATCCTACGTGGCACTAAAAATGACAAGCGAAAAGCTTGCCAAAAAGCTTCAGCTTGCACTTTTGAGATTTGGAATTGTATCTCACCTATGTCAAAAATCGATGAGCAGAGGCAAAATCATCCCCAAGCATAACAAGTTCGAAATGAAAATTTATGGAGACAACATTGATAAATTTGCAAAATTTATAGGATTTGACCATCCTGAGAAGCTAAAAAAGCTTCAAACAGTGGTGAATCAACGAAAGAAAGCAAACACGAACGTAGATATAATTCCAGATGTAACCAAAATTTTAAGAGAAATCAGAAAATTCTACGGGCTAAGTGCTAAAGATGTGTATGGATCAGCAGCTGTTGAATTAAGAAAAACAATCTCAAAATCTTCGCTCAAAAGGGCTGTAGAGTTTATAAAAAGAAATGCAAATATCGAAAGCATAAAGATCGAAATCCCTGATAATCTAAAGTTAAGAATAAGTAAACAAGTGGACCGCAAGAAACTCAGAATAAGCCGTATTAAATTCTACGAATACTTTGTCCGAAAAGATAGAAACGTGTTAATTCCCTTTAAAGTGCTAAAAAATGTTTTAAGCGTAGTTAACGATCGGAAGCTTAAAGAGGATATAGAAAAAATCCTAAATGAAGTTCTTGAAAAAGAGAAAACAATTAAGGCTAAGCTTGAATATCTTGAATCCCTATCTAACTCAGATATACTTTGGGAAAGAATAAAGGAAAAAGAAGTATTAGAAAGCCCGTATGAATTTGTTTACGATTTAACCGTCGAAGACTCGCACAGCTTTATAGCGAATGGGATCGTAGTCCATAATACTGCAACCGCAGTTCGTGATGAGCTGGATGGGCGGTGGACGCTTGAAGCGGGAGCCCTCGTCCTTGCAGACAAAGGTATCGCGCTTGTAGACGAAATTGATAAGATGAGACCCGACGACCGATCCGCTCTACATGAGGCGATGGAGCAACAAACAATTAGCGTAGCCAAGGCTGGAATAAACGCAGTTCTAAAGGCAAGATGTGCCCTACTTGGAGCTGCAAATCCGAAATACGGAAGATTCGACCGATACACTCCAATAGCGGAGCAAATAAATCTCTCCCCCACACTACTTTCGAGATTCGATCTCATATTTGTTTTAACAGACGATCCAAATCCAGAAAGAGATAGGATGTTAGCGGAACACATTCTCAAAACCCATGAACTTGGAGAAAAACTTGAAAAAATGAGAAATGTAGTAAGCGAATACTCCAAGCAGTTGGATCCTGAGATAAAGAAAGTTTCTCCAGTTATTGATCCCGATCTTCTCCGCAAATACATCGCTTACGCTAAAAGAACAGTTTTTCCTGTCCTGAGCGAGGAAGCTAAGAAAAAGATAATCGAATTCTACGTGGGAATGAGAGGAAAAGTCAAAGAGAACTCGCCAGTTCCGATCACAGCAAGACAGCTCGAAGCTCTTGTTAGGTTAGCAGAAGCTTCTGCAAGAATGAGGCTCAGCGATACTGTTGAGCCAGAGGACGTCGACAGAGTTCTAAAAATCATGAAAAGGAGTCTTGAGCAAATTGCTGTCGATCCAGAGACTGGTGAGATCGATATCGACTACGCTTTCTCGGGGACTTCGAAAACTCAGAGAGATAGAATAATCGTGATCAAGAGAATCATAGAAGAACTTGAAAAAGAATACGAAAAAGGGGTTCCAGAAAACGTTATTATTGAAGAAGCTGAGAAAAGAGGAATTGAAAAGGCAAAAGCAAGAGAGATACTACTCAAACTGAGGGAAAAAGGGGAATTATACTGTCCGAAAGTCGATCATTACAAGATCGTTCACGGATATTAAAAACCCGGTTTCGTTAGGATTTCGATTTTTCATTTGGTTACAACCATCAAAAACGATAATACTACGCAAACTTTTAAGAATTTACGATGAATATAGCAATACTCTTCAGCGGCGAATTCGGTAGAAGATTCGTGATAAACCTTGTATACCCAAGACTTTGTGGATATTTAGGTGCCTGCGGGGTTGATAAGTGTGATTACTGCAAGGATTACAATTTCAGCGGCTACGTCAAGTTCGTCAAAGAATTCCCCGAACCCGCAAGCTTGCCGACTTACATAGAAAACGTCAAAGAGTATCTGAATAAAATCGAAGCCGAAACAATTGTGGCGATAAATCTTCATCCAGATCTACTTTCGGAGCTTCCGAATTATGCTGAATGCAGGGTTTTGATAGTCCCCGCATGCGATCAGAGATGGTGTCTTCCAGGCCTCAGGAAGCAGTTGGAAGAAAAATGTAAGGAAAGGGGGATTGAATTCCACTCACCAAAACCGTTTTGTAGCTTTAATCCGAAAGGAGATTTCCCCTTAGGAACCCCCGAATTCGAAATAGAGATGGAAGACAATATCATAAAAAACGTAAAAGTTTTGAGAAGCGATCCGTGTGGCTGCTCTTATTATGTTGCAAAGATGATGAGAAATTATCGCGTCGATAATATCCACGAGTTCTGGAAGGATATCCATCAGCACCAGTGCGCTTACCCTTGCATGGCGAGTATGGAGAGGGATATCGAGCTGAACAACGAAGCACCCTTCCATCTCGCCGGCTATATAATGGTTTATAAGTTTAGCAATGCTGCCGGAATCGACGCTGAGGATTTTGTTCCACCACATTTCAGAAAGATTATTAATTCTCTGTAGTCATTGGAGGTATGCATCCGATCTTAATCCCATTTGCGATAGCAGCGACCTTCCTCCTGCTCGAAAAGAAGAAAAGAATTTTCAGATGGATCGGTTACGCCTTTCTCCTCGTAGGCTTTATCCTTTACGTTTTTTCGTTTTTTGCAAACGATTTCACGCTTAAAGAGGTATTCATGCATTCTTCGAGGGATTTAAATCCCCTTTTCAAGTTATCGGCATCTTGGGCTGGTAGCGGCGGCTTTATAATCTGGTGGCTTTTCGTTTTCTCCTCAATTACTATGCTGAGGAGACATAATATTTACAATCTATGGATTGTCGGTCTCATTTTTGTCGCTGTAATGAACGGTGCCTTTGACAGTCTAGATTTTGTTCCCCAAAATGGAAAAGGATTGAACCCCATTCTCAAATCAGTATGGATGATCTTTCATCCTCCCGCAAGCTTCGTGAGTTATGCCCTCGGACTTTTAATAGCAATAGATGCTTTTTTAGGAAAAGAAAACAGAACGGCAATTGGAATAACTTGGTTTTTCATTACTTTGGCAAACGTCTTGGGAGGCGTATGGTCTTACTTCACACTCGGATGGGGAGGATATTGGGCTTGGGATCCCGTTGAGACGGGGCTTCTCCTTCCGTGGCTTAGTTTGACAGCTTATTTCCATTCAAAAGAGAGGTTTTTCCTTCATCTTACAGGATTTTCTGTTGTTTTCGCGGCTTTCATTACGAGAGGTGGCATATCACCCCTTCATGGATTTGCCGTCAGTCCAGCTGGATTTGCAACACTTTTTTTAGGTGTTCCCTTTCTGATAAATATATTCAGAGATTTTGACATTAAGCTTGACCGGAATCCCATGAAAATCGCTACATATTCCCTACTCGGAAGCTACTTGGTCTGCCTTGTTGGTCTTATCTACCAGTTAGCTTTTGCAATCCTTGGAGAAAGAGTGGATGTCAGCGTTGATTACTATAATTTTGCGAACATGCCCTCTATGATCTTGCTTCTTTCCGTTCTTCCAATATGTGGTAGTAAGATCAAGAACTATACAAAAGTACTCACTGTAGTTTATGGGCTATCCCTTTTTCTCACAGCTCTGACGCTTATGGGATATATAAACTGGTGTAAGGATGCACCCCTCCATGTGAATGCGGCGGTTTCATTCATTCTCCCTCTCGCACTCTTTAGTTTTGGTACAGTATTAAGTCTGAAAAGAATTGATCTAAGGGTTATCCATTTTTCACTTGCTCTTCTAGTAATATCAACAAGTATCAGTTGGCCATACGTTTATTACGGTGACTATGCTCCTTTAGATGTTCAGATTATCTCCACCGAGTTTCATGAACCGAAAGGTTCCGTCTTTTTTGGAGGTGTTGTAATTCCCGAAGAGAGCTACGAAATTGTCAAGATGCAGGTAAACGGAAGAATAATCGAAGCCAAGATTAGGATGAACTTGGCGAATTTAATCAGCGGAAAGGATTTCGTCTATTCCGAACCCATCGTTATCTCAAATGGCTTGGACAATTACTATTTAATCATACCTAACTTCTACGCCTACGATCTTTTCATGTTTACGTCCAAATATTTATATGAAAATGGCGAAACACACTTATTAATGATTATAGCCAGCATCATGGGTATTGACTATGATAAATTTGTTAAAGCAATTGAAGAGTGGAAACCAACGGGAAAAGTATCCGTAATTCACAAGAGAATTCCTTTAATCAACCTACTCTGGATTTCCTGTACCCTTTTATTGTTCGGAGAGATTCTCGCGAGGTGGAAAAAATGCTCCCAATAATCCTTGTCATCGATATAGCGACCGCAGTTTACGCAGCATTTTTCGGTCCCTATCCATCGATATCCCTTTTTGATCCCACAAGTTACAGGATTCTGTATCTTCACGTTCCACTTGCTTGGAACATGTATTTTGCTTTCACTCTAACGTTTGTTTTCAGTCTCTTATACCTGATCAAAAGCAACCAAAAACACGATTTGATCGCATATTACTCCACAGTTTTGGGGACACTCTACGGTTTAGGTGCCGTCATCTGCGGAATGTTGTGGGCTAAAGAGGTATGGAACTCTTATTGGAGTTGGGATCCAAGGCAGACGGCAACCCTGATAGCACTTCTTGCGTATACTGCTTACATCTCTTTGAGGAAATCAATCCCCGATATCGAAAGATCAAGAGTTGTTTCGGCGGTTTTCGGTGTATCAGCTTACGTAACGATTCCTCTCAGCTATCTATCCGCTGTTACATTCAGAAGTCTCCATACACAAATACCGCAGCAGCCCCTTGGATTCGAGGTGCTAATCCTCCTAGGATTTAGGGTTGTGATCTCATTCGCACTGTTCTTGATGATCCTGAGGGAGGGTATCAAGCACTAATATTTTAAGTTTCAAACACAATCATCTATCATGAAGAAAATAGAGCTTTACACCGCGGAGGACATGAAAAAAGATTTAGATGAACTCAGTGATACCGAAGTAGCTTTAAAGAAATGGAAATCTATTCTCGACGCCCTATCAGCAATAGAAGACGTAAGTATCCAGATAACATCTTTCTGTTTAAGGCATCAGAGAACTGGTTGCGGAGACTGTCCAATAATCAGATACGACTATCCATGTGGACATCCTTACGCAACGTTTACGTTATTCTATCAAGAGCTTAGAAAGCTCAAGATGATTGCTGAAAGACTTTATGCAATTCTAACAGCGATAGATATAGAGGACAAAGAGCTCAGAGGCAGACACGTGTGAACGGAGTCGGGCAAGACTGTAGTTGCTATCAAAGCTTTAAGGGGATAATAATCTTGCATTCCTTCCCGATCTCTTTAGCTTTTCCCTTTTTCAGAAGAAATACGGTCAGTGCTGCGGTCATCGCGTCGAGTTCATCCGCACAGTAATTCCTTCTAAGATCGAACTTAAAAAATTTCGATAAAAATTCTTTGATCTTCTCTCTCCCCTCTCTTCTCTTCTTCGAAGCATTACATCCAAGAATCTTTCTCGTCGCATATGGATAGACTTCGTAAACTTCTGCAAACTTTCTGATCTTCCTGGCAAGCTCCATTCCGATTAAGGCGATGGGTTTGAAGAATTCGGCGCCCGATGGGAACAACCTTATCCCCATTCGGATCAGCTCGACCTCGCAATCTCTTAACGATCCCTTCGATGGAAGGTCCAAGGGAGCATCAATCCCACAAACATCAAATCTTACATCCTCTCGGTATTTCCCGAGGTATATCAGTTCGTGCTCATCGAAAACAGCTAAGATATTTTTCTTTAAACCAACATCTATTCCCGCAAATTTCATCAGGCTCTTCTAAGTTTCGGATCTTTTTCGGAAAAATCTACATAAAATCCAAGACTTTTGAGGTATTCGTAGCTTTTCTTTCCTTTTCCGTGTATCATGAGTTCGAGGAGATCCTCTTTCTCATCAATATCCACGCTTGAGTAAAATGAGTCAAACACCGTGTAACTTAGCCCGAGCCTTCTGCAAATATCTATATGCTTTAGAAAGCTTCCGTAATGGTAGGATGTGTAAAAATCTCGGTTTCTTGAAAGAAGCATATTCGTTCCCGCCTTTCTCCCCGGCGCTATCACCACATCCCCCTCAGAATCAAGAAAACTTGTTAGAATCTTCTTATTTATCAGGGGTAGATCCGACATCACCACAGCTGTCTCACCCTTCTTTATAAAGGATGTTACCGCTTCGTCCAAGCTTCTTTTGTCAACAATCACCCGGTATCCTTCCAACCTCTTACATTCTTCACTCGATAAGATTATGGCATCTTCGCAGACATCTATAACGTCCAAAAGCATGTAGAATGCCAGATTTTCTCTCTCTTTTTCATTCAAAATGTTTGATAATCTTGATTTCGGATTCCTAGGTTTGAAGGGGATTATGATCTGCATATCTTCTAAACTACCGTAGAGATTATAAAAATACTCTGCATTCATGAGATGTGTTTAAATTAATATCCGAGGACGGTCTGGCAAGGAGAGGAAGAATCAAAATTAAGGGAAAGAAGGTGGAAACACCCGCTTTTGTACCCGTAGCAACCCTCGCAAGCGTTAGAGGATTGGATTCAAGAGATCTAAAAGAAATTGGTGTCGAAATAATCATTGCAAACACATACCATCTACATTTTAGGCCCGGAGACAAATTGATCAAGGAGATGGGTGGCTTACATAAGTTCATGGGATTTGACGGTGTAATAATGACCGATTCGGGAGGATTTCAAGCATTCTCTCTTGGATTCGGCATGGAACATGGCGTGGGGAAGATTGCGGACAACATATTCCTTGAAGGTCTGAAGGAAGTCCAGTATAAGGGAGAGAAGTGGGCTTTTGTGGATGACAGCGGTGTTCTATTCAAAGATCCAAGATACGGTTGCAAAATCAAGCTAACTCCCGAACTCAGTATGAAAATTCAGTCAAATCTTGGGAGTGACATAATATTCGCATTGGATGAGTGCACATCTCCCCTCTCGGACTACGAATATACTAAGAGGGCAATGGAAAGAACCCATAAATGGGCTTTAAGATGCTTGGAATGCTATGATAGAAAACAAAAGATATTCGGAATAGTTCAAGGAGGCGAATACAAAGATCTAAGAATCGCCTCAGCTAGATTTATCTCATCACTCCCATTTGACGGATTCGGGATCGGTGGATCCTTGGGAAAAAGCAAAAGGGACATGCTGAACATCCTTGAATGGGTAATACCCCTCCTTCCGCAAGATAAGCCCCGACACCTCTTGGGAATCGGGAGTGTGGAGGACATATTCGAATCAGTCGAGAGGGGAGTTGATCTCTTCGACTGCGTTACTTCGACAAGATGGGCGAGAAGAGGTGCTCTTTTAGTCTCAAAAGATGCGGGTGGAACCCGAAAAAACAAGTTCAGAATCCACATAAAGAGAAGCGAGTTCAAAACCGACAGATCACCGATAGATTCAAACTGTGATTGCATGGTCTGTCAGAGTTATTCGAAGGCTTATCTAAGACATCTTTTCAAAGCAAACGAACTAACCTTTTTCAGGTTAGCATCATACCACAACATCTACTTCATGATAAAGCTGATGGAACAAATTAGAGAAAGTATAGATAGTGGGACCCTTCACGATCTCAAAAGAGAGTGGTTAGTCTCCTGACCTTTTCAACATCGATTTCGTCTCCCCGCTTGAAGTAACTTCCGACAATGAATGCATAAGCGTACTTCCTGAACTTCTCTATGTTTTTGGGGGTTATTCCGCTCCCAACAATTATCGGTGCCCTAACCCTCCCAGCAATGTATTTCACATCACTGATTTTCGGCGGCTTTCCCGTTGCCTCACCAGTTACGACAAAGGCATCGGCAAAGCTTCTGTCAGCATTCTCGATATAGTTCTCAATACCAGCGAAATGAACGGCATGTTTCACGCAGATATCAGCGAAAATCATCACCTTAAGCTTAATAGATCTGATGAATCTCGCCAGCTTCCCCGCTATCGGATCTGAAAAGCCCTCTGGCATTACAGATGGAAAGAAAAGCTGATTTACCCTGATAAAGTCAGCTTTAACAGCTTTAGCAATGGATGCAGCGGCAATTCCATCGTTTCTTAAGACATTTATTCCAATCGGAATTGATACGGTATCTCTAACTTCTTTTGCCACGACAGTCATTGCCGCTACTGTTTCTTTGCCGACCTCCATCAGAAATGGCTTATCGTTGAAATTCTCGATGATGATAGCGTCCACGCCACCCTCTTCAAGTTTTTTTGCGTTTCTTACGGCATGCTCTAAAACTTCGTCAAAATCATCGAATTCTGGGGAGCCGGGGAGCGGTTTGAGGTGTAGACACCCAATAATCATCGCCGATATTTATCAGAAATGCTTTAATATTTTCTGTCCTATTTACTGCATGAGTAAGGTCGTTCTCTGCTACTCGGGAGGACTGGACACGACAGTTTGTATATTCCTTTTAAGAGAGAAATACGGGTTTGACGAAGTGGTCACAGTTACCGTAGATGTGGGGCAGCCAAGAGAGGAAATAAAAGAGGCTGAGAAGAGAGGAAAGAAATACGCCGACAAACACTATACTATCGATGCCAAGGAGGATTTTGTGAAGGCGATATTCCAGCTCATAAAAGCAAACGGTGAATATGAGGGATATGTTTTGGGAACAGCTCTAGCGAGACCTATTATTGCCAAAAAGGTTGCAGAAGTCGCTTTAAAAGAAAATGCTGATGCAGTAGCTCACGGAGCAACCGGCAAGGGTAACGATCAGCTTAGGTTCGACAACATATTCTATCAGTACGGTCTAAAGGTAATCGCCCCGATGAGGGAGCTAAATCTGACAAGAGAGTGGGAAATCGAATACGCGCTGGAAAAGGGGATTGATGTTCCCGTAACTAAAGAGAAGCCTTGGAGCATCGACGAGAACCTGTGGAGCAGGAGCATAGAAGGTGGAAAATTAGAGGATCCGTCCTACATCCCCCCAGAGGAAATATACGAATGGACTGTTAGCCCCGAGAATGCTAAGGATCCGGAGATAATCAAAATCGATTTCGAAAAGGGGATCCCCGTCGCTTTAAACGATGAGAGGCTTGATGGATACGAACTGATAAGAAGACTTAACGAGATTGGTGGCGCCCACGGCATAGGAAGGACAGATATGATGGAAGACAGAGTTTTAGGCCTGAAGGCGAGGGAGAATTATGAGCACCCAGCCGCTACGATTCTGATAACAGCCCACAGAGATCTTGAAAAGCTTGTTTTAAGTAGAAGAGAGTTGAAATTCAAGAGATTCGTCGAAGAAGAATGGGCTGAACTCGTTTATTATGGTCTCGTAAACGATCCCCTATTTGATGCTCTGAATGCTTTCATCGACAAAACACAGGAAAGAGTGACGGGATGGGTTAAGTTAAAACTCGATAAGGGATCAGTGATCCCCGTAGCAAGGTTCTCAGAGTTCGCCCTTTACAGCAAAGAGCTAACGTCCTTCGATACTTTGGCAATCGACCAATCGCTTGCTGAAGGCTTCTCAATATTCCACGGACTTCAGGGTAGGCTGTATAGGAAAATAGTTAAGAGGGACTAAATATCTATCACAATGTAAGCGTAGTATCCTCCATTTCTTTTTTCAACCCTGAAATTGTGGAGGGTTATCGCTTTAGGCTCAAGTTTTATTTTCTGCGGATCGAGAACGTCTCCGTAGATCTTTCCTTTAGCTCTACCGCTCATAACTTTAACGTCAACCTTTTTTCCGCCAAAATGCTCTACATCGAAAAGATAGAGGATTTCGTTTAGCCAGTTGTACAGAAGATAGTCAACCGAACTCTCTTCGATCTCGATCTCTCTTTGGATATGGTCTCCAATCTTTTCTGTAAAAACGAAAGCTTCGTAAAATGCAAGGGCTGCATCCCTTAGCAGTTCATTTAAATCTTTCGCATAAATCTCAAAGGCTATGTCGGCTGTGTGATCAACAAAATTATACATAACTTAAGGACACTCCTAGAAATAATAAGTTTGACGGTTTATGGTTTATGAGCCGGATTACTTTATTTCAGGGTCATGAGTTCTTTCTAAGTCTATCGGTTTATATACAGAAAATTTTATGAATGTGCTCGAACATAGTAATACTTATCTATGCGGATCTTAAGCGGCATTCAAATATCCCTGAACCCGAATTGGAAGAAATTTAGAGAAACCGTATTAAGTAGATATAGACAAGCCGACATCGATGTCGAGATCAAACCCGTTCTCGATATAATTAATGCTTCTGAGTCATTTGTCACACTATCGAGTTGTGCTGGAAGAATTGTAGTAATGGATATGCCGAATTTTGGAGACAAAAAGAACTCAGTATTTCTGGGGAAATGGCATCAACCTCCCGAATTCAGTGAGGTGATGGAGGCGATTTTGAAAGGTCAAAGACAGACTTGGTTTATGATGCATCCTCCGATCATTCACGTAGCTTGTAGAAGCCTCTTTGATGCTTTCGATTTGCTCGAAATTGCGAAAAGATCGGGATTCCGCAGATCGGGTCTGATCTCACAAAAAAAGTTTGCGATTGAAATCGCCTCACAAGAGCGGGTCGAGATGCTCGTAGCCGAAAACGGTGAGCTACTTATGAATGAAAAGGCTTTAAAGAGGAACTTCGAGCTCTCCGTGGAGAAACTAAAAAAATCGAGAGAAAGAATATTCAAGTTCTCAAGAACGTTTGAAGAATATTTCCTTTAATTATTCTTCTTTTTTCTCCTTCTTTTCTTCCTTTGCTTCCGTCTTCTTAGGAGGATACGGATGTATCTTTATCTTATAATCACAGAGCCTCTGAACGATCTTTATTTTTATCTCACCGGTCTCGATGTAGCCCTGTTTCATCATGTAATCGTAAACTTGCTTTGCGATTTCGGTTCTTATCAAAACGGTCGAAAATCCTGGGTCACTTCCCACGCTTCCAATACTCACGTCAGCCTGAACGGCGGCAAAATCCTGACAGACCTTACATCCTGATGGGACTATCTCCTCCATCTCCTTGACAGGAATGCTGAACTCACTTCCATCCTCGAACGTCACAATGAAGTTGCCCTTAGTTATATCTGTCTTCACGGCTTTTCTCAGGTCAGCTCCTTTCTCCTTGAGGAATTCGTACAGCTCGTGCCAGTAGAAATTTTCAGTACAGAACAATCCAACAGCAAGCTTAACTTTCCTGTATAACGGAATTTTCTCCTGAAGCTTTCTTAACCCAGATATCATGCACGGAGTTCCAATAAACCCTACGCTTTCGACTCTCCGGATTATCTTGTGAAGCTCAGGCATTACGGGTGCATAACTGTATTTCGTTCCCGTTATTCTTCTATCTTTCAGCACCTCTGGATCCCTGACGTGGACGACGATCGGTCTCCACATCTCGTCTCTTGAAACGAAAAGTGCTACCTCTATGAGACCCATTTCTAGGGCGGAAGCCATGAATTCCGTGACCATCGCTCCATCCTGTCCCACAAATCTCTTTGATTTTGCAGCTACGGATTCAATGAACTCACCGACACCGTTCAGAGGCTTATAATCATAACGGGGGCAGACTGCCATGCAGGCACCGCAACCCAAACAGCCTTTCTTAGCGTCGAAATCAAGAGGTCTGTCTTCGAGTATTATCACACCGGTAGGACAGATCGTGCACGTTCCACAGTGACTGCAAAGCTTCGTGTCAACAACATTCTTTTGAAGGATTTTGTAGCTACAAACTTTAGCCGGTTTGAGCGATGATCGCTCATAAATGATTCCTTCAAGCTCTTTGATCTCGGGGGTTACCCATTTTGTTATCATTTTATCCCTCCCTAACGGGTTGCAATATCAAAACGTCTGTCGGGCATATCCTCACACAGATCCCACATCCGGTGCATTTTTTCGGATCTGTATCTAAAATTATCTCTAACTCCTCAGCTTTTGAACTTATTGCATCGACGGGACAGGCGAAAAAGCACAGTCTACATCCGATACAGTTCTCCGGGCTCTTCACAGCGGCTATCATCTTTGGTCTCGGAGGTTTTGGTACTTCGACGATCAAATTTTCTACATATTTTCTTTTGGTTATCTTCAGATCCTCCTCAAAATCGTATTCTACAAGCTTTTTGTCCTCTCTCTTTATCTCGGGGATCCCGTCCATTTCCTTGATGAACATCGATTCGACATCTTTAAAGGCAACATCGTGAATCTTCGAGGGCTTTAAAGCGGCTGTTGGGCAGGAATCAATGCAGAAATGACATAAAATGCATTTGGCATAATCTACGCCGGGATAATATCTCCCGTTTTCGTCAGGAAACATCTGAATTGCGTTTGCTGGACAGATGTGAGCACATCTGAAGCAGCTGATGCACTCGTCCTTACTAAAAATCATTAAACCTCTGAAGTTATCAGGATACTTTCGTCGCTCTCTCGGATAGTGAATTGTAATCGTGTCGGGTGCTATGGCTTGTTTGGTAGCTTCTCCAATCGCCTTAAGGTGACCGATAACTGTTCTCGTTATATCAACCTTTGGAGGCTTGACAATCTTCACCATATCGCCACCCCCGCTGACAGAATCAACCCGATAATTGACAACGCCATTATCTTGCTCCAACCCATTTTCAAAGTCTGGTCGATTCTGTATCTGCCGTAAATCGATCTCGTCAATGAAACTATGCTCATGAATATGAACGCCTTGATGAACAGCCAGAGGGCTGGTGCCAAATCACCTAAGATCGGGATTGCGGGACCATTCCAGCCACCAAAGAATAAAATCACCGATATCAGTGAGAGGAGATACAACTTCTCATATGGTAGGGTCATAACCAGACCAAAGAGAATCCCTGAATACTCAACGTATGGTCCGAAGGCAATTTCCTGATCTGCCTCTGGAATGTCGAACGGCAATCTTGAAGTGGCTATTAATAGAGTTATTAAGAACACGATAAAAGCTATCGGATTGATGAAAACACCGGGAATGATGGATTGCTTCGCAACTATCTCGAAGAAGTCTGCGGTTTCGTAAATCACAGTCATGGCGATTACGGATATGATGAACGGGATTTCGTATGCGAAGTAGATGAAAGCCTCTCTTACAGTCCCGATGTAAGCGAATTTGTTATTCGATGCCCATCCCATACCCAAGATGAAGACGGGAATCAACGAAATTAGGGCTAAAGCGATCGGAAGAGCATATATTGTTCTAATCCCCCAGACGCTTCCAGCCGGGATAAAGAGCAGCGGAAGAAGGACGGGAAGGAATGAGATCAAAGGAAACTGGATGAAATAGAGCTTATGGGCATCTCTATGAGCGATCACCTCTTGGAAGAAGTATCTGATACCGTCAGCGAGGGTTTGGATAACACCACCAGCTCTCCTTGCAACCTCCTTTGGGCCAACTCTCCACTGAACCCTTGCCGTCAGTTTTCTTTCCCAGTAAACTATCCACAAAAGGATTATCGTTATCCCCAAAAGACCCGGAATCACGAGGATGTGGAAGATAGGTCTCCAGAGGATAAAGGCTACAATCAGGTTGATCAGGGGTATCCCCATAAGGGTGTCCACTATGGGCTGGATTAACGGAATATTAACGGAATCGCCCATGAATATAGACATTAACTCTTCAAACATCCTACCACCTCATCTATCCGCTTCGGGCGGGAAGTATCCGAAGCTACCGTAAATTGCCTGCAGGTCTGCGAGCCTGTGACCCTTGCAGGCTTCCATAAATCCTCTGAGATACATCCACCCCGGAGTGATTATTCTCACCCTGTATGGCATTGTTGACTCTCCGTCGCTCACTATTGTGTAGAGGAGTGTTCCTCTCGCTGCCTCTGTTAGAGTTGTGTACTCTCCCTCAGGTAAAACAAGATCCGCATAGGCTTCGAAGAAGCTTCCCCTTATGTCCTTTTTATCAAAGGAGAATATATCGTTGCTAATCACTTCACCCTCAGGCATGTTATCCACGAGCTGTCTTATCATGTTAAGACTCTGGTTAATCTCCTCAACTCTTACAAGGAATCTCGTGTAGCTATCTCCCTCAGTTCCAACTACAACCTCCCAGTCGATCTCGTCATAGGCTTCGTAGGGCTCAATTGCCCTTACATCGTATTCGATTCCGCACGCTCTGACAAAGGGTCCGACAACACCGAATTTTGCTGCCTCCTCCTTTGTCAGAACACCCACACCCTTAAGCCTCGCTATCGTATTGGGGTTCTTTATGAAGATTCTTTCAAATTTCTTTAGCCTGTGCTCCATCGCATATGTCATTCTCTTTATCGCACTCAGGGTCTTTTCATCAACGTCTCTGCGAACACCTCCAGGGATGATAAAGGACCCTGTAACTCGGGTTCCCGTTATCCTTGCGAAGATTTCGGTTATGAACTCTCTGACTGCAAACGGCCACATGAAACCAGTAGTGTGACCGATGAATACTGCGAGGATACCGGCATCGTATAAGTGGGTACCGATTCTACCCAGTTCGGCTAACAGCGTCCTGATGTATTTTGCTCTCTCCGGGACTTCGATGTCGAGGGCGTTTTCGATCGCCCTTACGTATCCAAGGTTGTAGTTACCAAAATCAATAATCGAGGGTCTCTCGAAGAGCGGGATGTTCTGAATGTATAGCTTTGTTTCCGCAAGCTTCTCCATGGATCTGTGAACGTAACCCGGATCCGGAATTACCTCCACAATGAAGTCTCCCTTAACTCTGACAATAAGGCGCATGTGACCACTTCCACCGTGCTGAGGACCCACAAAGACTACAAAATCGTCGCTTTTATAGCTATCCTCCAAGAGCTCTTTGGGAACTGGAACGAAGTAGACTTCATACTCCCTCGGAGGTGTGATAGCCAGCTCAAGTGGGTATTCTTCCATCTCAATCACCCCCAACGTAAACATCTTCTTGAAGCTTGAAATCCTTCCTCAAAGGATACTTCGGTGTGTCTGGGGCTAATAGGAAGTTTCTTCCCATCCACGAATTTCCTTCAAACCAGACTCCAAAGAAATCGTGAAGTTCTCTTTCGAGATAATCGGCACTCGGCCATATCTCAATCAGGCTCGGGAAGAACGGGTCCTCACGGCTCGTCTCTGATACAATCGTCACCAATACCCTCATCAGATCCCGATTCAGGTAGCTGGACACTACGTATTCGACTATGAATTTGCTCTCATGAGGAACGTCAATCACATTAACAGATTTCACATGGTCGAATCCCATATCTCTTAGTTTTTTGGCGGCTTCTACGACATTTTCTTTGTCAATCCTAACGCTTATCCTGTTCTTACCCGTTATTGTAATCTTAATCGCGAGATCTCCGAGGACTTCCCTAATCATCCTAACGAATTCTTCTCCCTCCTCCCATTTACTTCTCCTGTCTTTATCCACGATTATCGTAGGATTTTCCACAACGTATTTCGGTGGTGGCGGTACTCTCTTCGGTTTCTTTTTCTTTTTTTCCTCCTTTTCTACTCTTTCGGCGGGAAAGACTATCGTATTTTCAGCTTTTCCAGTCATTATTTCTTTTTGGAGAGCTACGAAGCATCTTAGGAGAGCTTCGGGTGTTGGAGGACAACCGGGAGCAAAATACTTAACGGGAACTATCTCCCAAGGCTTTACTATGTGATAGCCATTCCAGAAAAGCCCACCTTTGATACCACAAGCACCCATCACTATTACGAATTTCGGATCTGGCATTTGCTCGTAGGCTATCTTGAGAATCCTCGCCATCTTTCTTGTGATAGCTCCCTCAACAACAATGCAGTTTGTCTGTCTCGCCATTCCGAAGTTGAGAACACCTAACCTCTCTCCATCGTATCCGCTTGCAAAAGCGTGAGCTAATTCAACACCACAACATGCTGTGACGAGGTGCATGGGCCATATGCTGAATTTCGTCCCCCATTTCTTAAGGGGAGCCAAAACACCCTTATGGAGGAACTCGATCATTTCATCCATATATCTCCCTCCTTTCAGCAGCAATGTAAGCTAATTTATAAGCGAAATACAGAGCGGGAAGCAGAGCAATCCAGGCAATCAGAAGGAACTGATAGAATTCCACGCTGGGAAATAATGAAAATAGGAGCATCAAGACTATTATGGGTTCGAAAGCCATGAATAGTATCATAAATCCGAAATACTGGAAGGGCAAAACATATTTCGGCAATCCGACGGATATGTTACCAGATTCCCATCTTAGATACTTCAGATCTGTTGGTTTCCTCTTTGGTAGTATCTTAGATAACCCATAGATAATCACATCAACGGCAACACACAGAATCACAACAAACCCCACGACGATTGCTGTCTCCATCCCCATTTCAGACACCTCCTATTGTCAAGTAATTTGTAAGTATTTTACTTGATTCAATGACCCAGTCTGGTGGAACTACTGTTAAGAACATTATCAGGGCGCAAATTCCGACGATCGTTGCTGCAAGAGATCTCTGGGAGCCAATTCCCACAAGTTTTGCAAGTCTAATGTAGTAAGGAACCGACATCGCTGAGTTTATCACCAGAATCGCCGCAAGCCAGATGATGTTGGCGTAAACAAGAGACATTAGGATGTAGAACTTACCCCAGAATCCCATGAGTGGTGGAAGACCGATGAACGAAAGAGCAATCAGATATGAGCTGATTGGAGAGGCTCCACCATCCTTTATCCCCACAAAGAATCCGACCTTTCCAAACGCATTTGTTATGAGCTGGAGGAGGGCACCAGCGAAGGCTATGTAAATGAATTCGGGTCTTGCTATTACGGATAAGGTGGCTAGAATATATCCCATGTTCGCAACGGTTGAGTAGGCGAGAATTCTTGCGGGTTTTGTCGATGTCAGGCCGCCAATGTTTCCGATGAACATTGAGATTGATGAGATAATTCCTGTAAACACGAGAAGGTTGTAATCAATCTGGACGGTCGTCAGTATCTTATACGCCACGATGAAGGGGACAAACTTTGCAATGCTTGCGACAACGGATATTGGTATGGGATCCGCTGCATCAAATACATCGGGAACCCATTCGTGGAAGGGGGCAACTCCCACCTCGATTGCCAGACCGATTAGAAGCATCGCATACCCTATATAATACAGAGGGGTATTCACCGAGCTTATGAGGATGACGGCACCCATTATGAAGAGAATTGTCGCTATGACCATGAATGTGATGTATTTTATGCCCACATCCATTCTTATATCTTTGTCAGCTGTCATCACGAGCATATAGGTGGGAACGCTTGCTGCAACAAACATTGTTAAAAGCATTGCAAGGCTCTGAGTGTAGAAGGCGTAAACCGTCGCTACAAATATCAATCCGACAAGCGTGTAATCGATCCCTCTCAGAAAACCTCGCATTAAATCGAAGGATACAAGGTTTAGAAGAGCTACTATGAAAATCATTAATATGACCGGATGATTTACCGATGTCATGATAGCGGCAACTAGTGCTCCAGCCAACCCAAAGTATTTCCATTTAAAGGATAACGCGCCGCTTACTGCGAGTATGAGCAATGCGGGGATTACCAACTCCATTTTACCACCCCATAACCGATGCAATTAAAAGCACTACAAGTATCAGTCCGACTACAATTTTCACGTATCTCTCAAGGCTACCGCTCTGAATTGCCCTAATACCGTTTGAATAAGCTTCGATCAGATCCGGTATCGCTTTGTGCGTGACGTAATCCACGAATCTGTTGAACGCATCACATACCCAAGCAATAGCCCATCCGATCTTCGGGACTATGAAATCGTTCAAAGCCATTACATAAACTCTGTCGTAGAGAACTTGCCCTATCGGAGAGTTGTATTCGGGTTTAACATATCCAATTACGTAGGCCGCTAACACGAGCAGGCCGACACCTGCTGAAGTTGCCACAAGCCCTGCATGTACGAACTCGTGAGCGTGCTCATCGAATGCTCCCGAAATTACCACAAGCAGTATCACAAGCATTGAGACCATGAAAGTATAGGCAAGAGTCATGACTCCACCGCCATGAAGGTGGAGATGCACCTTCTTGCCTTTAACGAAGTTCAGAACGAAGAACTTTGCGAGAAATGCTGAATAAACCACCGAGATGATTATTAGCAACGCCAGCGGTAGGACACCGACATCATGAATGAGCTCGTGTAGAACTTCATCCATTGCCGCCTTGACCCAGTAAGCTGTGAGGGGTGGAATGCCTGCCAAAGCAATAGTGGCAAACAGAGTTACGGCGGCGGAAGTCTTCAACTTCTTCATAACTTCGATATCACCGCATAGGAATCTGTCGTGGGTAACGTGGATCAGATGTCCGGCAACAAGGAATAAAGTAGCCTTTGCAAAGGCGTGAGTCATCAGATACCAGAATGCCACCACGATTGCAAACTCACCGACCCACTTTGAGGCGGCCGCTGACGCAAACATCAATCCGAGACTCGACATTGTGGAGGCTGCAAGGAGTACCTTCCTTTCACGGCTTGCAAGAGCAACGGAAGCACCGTAAAGAGATGAAATCAACCCAACAAATAGAACGATAAGGTAGACAGTCTCAACACCGGCTCCATGGAGCTTCCAAGGCTCGACATACCAGCTAAGTCTCATGAAAACGTAAGTTCCAGCGGCGACCATCGTAGCTGAGTGGAGCAGAGCACTAACAGTTGTGGGGCCAGTCATTGCGGTCATAAGCCACTCGCTGAAGGGTAGCTGTGCGGACTTCGTGAATGGACCCATAAGGAAAGCGATGAGAAGGATTATTGTCCCCCAGGGCCCGATCATCTCAAAGAGATGCTCCCAATTGATCTGGGAGATGTCAAGGGATCCAGTCAGGGTGAATATTGCGGCGACTGCGAAGAACATCGGTATATCTCCGATTCTTATCGTGGATATGGCTCTCCATCCGCCGGTGCTTGGTGACCAGAACATGTCAAGAGGCCCTACTTTTCTCCCAATAACACCGACATAGCTTAATTCATCGTCATCTCTGAACCAATGGCCGATCAGACCCCAAGATGCTATACCGAGACCTTCCCATCCTATAAGAAGCATGAGAAGATTGTCACTGTAAACGACGAGGAGCATTGAAGCTGTGAAGAGGTTGAAGAAGAACCAATACCATCCGAGTCTGTAATCCTCTTTCATGTATTCGTAACCGTAAACTCCAATGAGGAAGGCGATTATTCCAGTCAGAGCACCCATATATTTGCTGAGGTAATCAACCATGAAGGCAAAATTGATCCCGAGTGAAGGAAGCCAAGGATAGACGTAACGCCCCTCCTCGACTCCGAATAGGATGTATACTGTTATCACAAAGGATACGAAAAGACCGAAGATCGATATGACAGAAAGCCTCCTTGCAAATTCATCTTGCCTTGTTACCCATGCAATCGCTATCGGAAAGCTTGCGATGATTGGTGCAAAAAACAGTGTCAGCCAGATGGCAGGATTCATTTCCATTAATTCTACTGCTTCCATTTTATACACCTCCCATAAACGCCACAACCGAATTCACGAACCAAGTTGCCAAGGGCGGGAGAATGAACAGGATTGAAAGAGCCGCAATCACGTAGAGGGGTGCGTCAAGAAGCTTGCTTATCTTAACCTTCTCGTAGTCCATTGGAGTTCCATAGTAAATCCTCTTCATTGTGTAGAAGCTGTAGAGACCTGAAATGATAAACACCAAGATGACTAGGGAGACCGCCGTTAGATCGAAGCTAAACGTATCTACCAATCCTTTGAGGATGAAGAATTCCCCTATCATTCCGATTGTGAGGATGCCGCTGAGATTCATGAATCCTAAGAGAGCGGCATTCGCTATTGTCGGGATCTGCTCGTGCATCCCCCTCATCCTTGTCAGATCTCTCAATCCATGATAGCTTGCGATGATAGCTCCAGCGGTCATAAATAAGATTGACTTTCCGAAGGCATGGGATATGTATTGAATAACAACTCCGATCAGGCCCGCAGTTCCAAGTGCAAACGCTATCAAGATGTATCCCATCTGTGAAACGGTAGAGTAAGCGAGCAATCTCTTGTGATCGTTCTGCTTGAATACTTCTAATCCGGCTACAACGCTCGTGAGAACACCGTAGAGGAAAATTTCCCATCTGTATGTCTGAATGAAGGACGGATCTATCAGGTAAATCCTCAGAAGGATATAAGCAGCCAATCCAACAGTCAGAGGGCTTAGCAAGGCGCTAACAGGTGTTGGAGCCTCTGCGTGCGCCCATGGTAGCCATACGTGGGGTCCAAGACCCGGTAGCTTCACAATCATTCCGAAGAACACGAAAGCCCATGCCAAAAATCCGACAGTGGCAATCCCATCCAGAGCTAAGGTCTTGTTCTCGAATCCTATGAGTAGGAAACCTATCAAAGCGAGAACTCCTGCGATGTGCGTCCATACGAAGTAGAGGAGAGCAACCCAGATTCTGTTTCCGTATCCGTAATAGTAGATCAAAAGGAACGAGGTAACAAGAGATATCTCAAGGAAAATGTATAGCAGGATCAGATTGCCAGCGTAAACAAGCCAGAGCATCGATGCGGCGTAGAGGTTGTAAAGCACCCAATACTTTTTGAATTCCCTATCGATGTCGAGTTCCATTTCTTCAAATCTATGCTTCATATACGGATACGAGTAGAGGGCAACCATCGCAGAGACAAAAGCTATCGTGAAACCGAATGCGTGGCTGATTGTGTCTCCGAGTAGGTAGATCTTCCCTACGGGCTCCCCGGCGGTTATAAGCGGTACGCTGTATTGATTGTTTACACTTAGATCATAAAGGAGAACAATAAATGAGAGGAAGAAAGCCGCCGCTGAGAGATAGGCTGCCAGCTTCCCTCTGAGAAGGGGTGCCACAACTATCGCTATTATCGGGATAAATATTGCTTCAATCACAGGGCATCTCCTCCCGATGAAACTTTTTTAATGCTAACGGATCTGAATTTCCTATCTAAAAAGATTATAGCCGCCACTAGGATTAGAAGTTCACCACTACTCGTGAATATTGTCAGGATCGCAATGGCACTACCCTCTGCAGCCATCTGCGGATTTGAGAAAAGAGGTAAGAGCGATAGGAAAACGGCGGAGAACATCAATTCAAGGGAGATTAACAACCGCACAACATCTTGAGCCGATGAGGCAATCAGGTAACCGATAGATAGTAGGATTATCGAAACCCCTATTTCTATCATCATACGCTATCCCTCCTTACCATGCTTACGGCAGATAACATGATCAGAGTTGTTAGAACTACAAGAAACGTTATAAGACTCATATAATTTGAGAGAACGCTAGAAAAAGCGTCTGTAAATCCTGAGAGTGCTGGAAAATTTAATGCGGCTGTAACTGCTACGATTATCGCGAGGATTTCGATAGCACCAAGCCAGAGGATGTTGATCTTCCTCGGGTTAAGAAACCTGTAGGTCGCCGCAATTGCTATCGTTATGATCACGATAGCACCGATGAAAATGAAGGCAATCAGTGCGAATACTGAGTAAACACCGTGCTCTGCGTAAATCCCACCAATGGCGAGCAGTGTTATTGCAAGATATATCGCCGAATAGAAATTGTCCCTTGAGAACAGAGCACCTATCGCTGAAATGACAGCGACCAAAGAAAGCACGATAATGACAACATCCATGTTCTTTAGTCAAAATTTGATGATTAATAAATTTTGCTAAATTTAACGATTAGATAGCCACTTAGCTATTTTACAACTGCCTTTAGGGCGGGATGAGGTCAGCCTGATATCAAAGAACTAGGTTGATAAATACATCTTGGTTCGGGAGCCAAATAATCCCCCGTCATCGCATAGGCTCTTGCTCTGCTTCCACCGCAAATATATCGGAATTCGCAGACGCCGCACTTCCCCTTCAATTTGTCCGGATCTTTAAGCTCGTTGAAGATTTTTGATTCCGTATAGATTTCCTCTAAACTTTGTTCTCTAACGTTTCCAGCTACGATCGGCAGAAAACCGCTCGGGTATACTTCGCCGATGTGACTTATGAAAAGCATACCCCTTCCATCCGTAATCCCCGACATTCTTTTGATTCCATCTACAACTCCCTTCACAATTCTTCCTTCTCCCTTCGGTAGATTTTCAAGACCTTTTGAGAGCTCGTGATACAGCTTTCCGTGTGGTAGATCATACCTCCCCTCATCACGCATGATTTCGATTCTTCTGAGATGTGTCGCTGCCGAACTCTTAACGCTTAGAGGAGCTCTTCGTGAAACATCGTAAAGCCAGTTGAGAACGTCTTCGAATTCCTCTGCTGAGAGCATGAACTCTTTTTTGGCTCTTCCCGTTGGAACTAAAAAGAAAACATCCCACAGAGCTACCTCTTTTTTGATGCATATATTCGCAATATTCGGAAGATCTTGGACGTTGATTTTTGTTACTGTCGAGTTTATCTGTGTTGAAATCCCAAGTTCCCTACACGTATCGAGGATTTTCAGGCTCGTTTCAAACGTCCCGCTAACACCTCTAAAGTAATCGTGGATTTCGGGAGAGCTCCCATCCAAGCTGATTGCGACCCTTGAGACTCCAGAATCTTTCAGTTTCTTTAATCTATCCTTTGTTGCCAATTTGGTTCCGCTGAATGCTATTGCTACTCTTATTCCGCTATTAGTTGCCTTTTTAACAATTTCGAATGTATCATCTCTCATCAGGGGATCTCCGCCCGTGAAGACTACCAAGGGATAAGGATGACCGAATTCTTGTATCTGATCTATTACGTCGAAAGCCTCCTCCGTCGTGAGCTCGTTCGGATGTCTGTTTTTCTGAGCTTTAGCTCTGCAATGTTTGCAAGCTAATAAGCATGCTCTTGTTAATTCCCAGAAAATTATGAAGGGTCTTTTCTTTAGGTCAATTTGCATATCTTTGAGCTGTTAAAGGGATTAAAAACCTTATGGGATCTTTCCAAGTCTTCTTTATAGAGGTTAATTGTAACCGAAAGGTCAGAAAGAGACAGAGCCATGAGCAAATTATATATCTACAGATACTGGAATGGCATTATGGAAGCCGAAATAGCGATAATAGGTGGAACAGGTATCTACGACAGCAATGCGTTCGAAAACGTTAAAGAGATTGATATTGACACGCCTTTTGGAAAACCCTCCGATAAGATTCTTGTTGGAGATTTCGAGGGAAGAAAGGTCGCATTTCTACCAAGACACGGCAGAGGTCACGTCTATTCTCCAACGAATATTCCGTACAGAGCGAACATCTACGCCCTGAAAAAGCTTGGTGTCAAAAGAATAATCAGTGTTGCGGCGGTCGGATCATTAAAAGAGGAGATAAAGCCCCTCGATATTGTTATTCCGAATCAGATTTTTGACAGAACAAAGCACAGAAAAGACACTTTCTTTGAAGATGTTGTAGTCCACATAGGATTCGCAGAGCCTTTCTGTCCCGAACTTAGAGAAGTTGCTATAAAAGTCCTTAAAAAGCTCGAAATAAGTTTCCACGACAAGGGGACTTACGTCTGCATAGAGGGGCCACAGTTTTCGACAAAAGCAGAATCGAACGTTTACAGGACTCTCGGCTTCGACATTATAGGAATGACGGCACTTCCAGAAGCTAAGCTCGCAAGGGAAGCCGAAATCTGTTACCTTACGATTGCAACCGTGACCGATTACGATGTGTGGAAAGATGTTCCGGTCGATGTGAAGACTGTTCTTGAGAATGCCGCAAAGAATGAAGAAAATGTGAAAAAGATTCTCAGAGAGCTAATACCCGAGATACCGGAAGAAAGAAAATGCGAATGTAAAGAGGCCTTAAAGTTCGCCATAACAACATCCCCCGATAAGATTTCGGACGAAGTCAGAAAGAAGCTGGAAATATTTATCGGGAAATATCTTTGAAATCTTCTAAGTTTTTTAGGAAGATCCAGTTGCTTTTCCTATCCTTTACAGCTATTCTGAAGTAGTTGTTGTTCAGATACCTGAAATCGTTGCATCGCCTGATTAGAATCTTTCTCGAGAGCATAAATTTAAAAAGTTCACTTGAATCGACTCCACAGCATAAGAGAAAGTTCGCTTTACCCTGAGCTTTTATTTCAAGCTTTTTCAATCTTCTGAGCAGATATTCCCTTTCCTTAGAAATTCTTCGTCTAACAAATCTTGAGAATGCTCTCAGTTTCGGTAAATAGTATTCGGCTATTGCCTTCGCTAAATTATTAACATTCCATGGCAGTCTAACTTCCTCAAATTTCTTGGCGAATTCTTTGGGGAATCTGCCGTATCCGAATCGTAGTCCCGGGATTCCGAGAATCTTTGTCAGTGATCTCACCTGAAAAGCATCAATATCGTAAGGTTTAACAAAATCAATGAAAGCTTGGTCAACGAGCACCTTAGTGCCTTTTTTCTGAGCGAATTCAACAATCTCATCAAAAGTCCCTTTTCTTATGAATTCTCCAGTCGGATTATTGGGATTGCAGATAACTAACCCATCGGGTTTTATTCGCCTTACGGCATCTAAGATTTCGTTAACATCAAATTTCACGTTAATTATCTGGCTACCGTATATCCGTGCGAATCTTTCGTATTCTGTAAATGTCGGCTGGGCAATCACAATTTTACCCCGGACAACTCTAAAGAAAAATTCGATTAGTTCAATTGAACCATTTCCAAAAACGATTTCGTTAAGATCCCATTTCATTGAATCGGATATTGTATTTCTTAAGCTTTCGTATTCATTTTCTGGATAGTAGAATATCGTATCCATAAACTCCAAAAGCTTTGAATTCAAATCTTTTGGTTTAAATGGATTTATATTAGAGGCGAAATCGAGGTATTCTCCTTTTTTTGCGAATAACTCATATATATCTCCATGCACGCTGGCTAATCGTACTCTGATCTTAAAAGATTACCGCAATACTTAAATGCAAATTAAGTCGATAGTTTTCTGAGCCGCCGTAGCTCAGCTGGTCGGAGCGGGTGACTCGTAATCACCAGGTCCCGGGTTCGAATCCCGGCGGCGGCTTTTTTGTAACTCTAAGAATTAGCAACTTAAAACTTCAGTGTACTGATGATTATCGCTGGGCAAACTCTTCTCACCCCATCTATTTTTTCGATCTCTTTATGCACTTTCAAAAGCTCTTCTGTCCGTTTTGTCAGAATTTCCGTCATTATCGTGTGATCTCCGGTAGTTAGCCATATAGATTTGATTTCGTCGAAATCTCTAAGCTTCTCCACCACATACCATAATTTTTCGGGATCCACGTCAATCCCCGTTATAGATGCTAAAAATCCGGCGGCTTTGTAATCTATAACTGCCTTGTATCCGAGGATTATCCCCTTTTCTTCCAATTTTGCAATTCTTTTTCTTACAGCTGCTTCCGTAATACCAAGAATTCTTGCCAGTTCCATTTTGGATATCCTTCCGTTTTTCATCATTGCTTCGATAATTATTTGGTCTTTTTCGTCCATTAATACAATTTTTTTCGAAGCTTATAAAAACTTCTACTAAAATCGAAAGAAGTCAACTTAACTTAACTCGAAATTCGAACCAAAATATTTATATTCTTGTAACATTTAGTAAAAAATTAAAAAGAGGTGGTAATATGAGTTTACCAAGACTTGGTGAAAAATTCCCCGAAATGGAGGTCTTAACAACCCACGGCAAAATGAAGTTGCCGAATGACTTTAGGGGTAAGTGGTTTGTTCTTTTTAGTCATCCGGCAGATTTCACGCCCGTCTGCACGACTGAATTCGTAGCATTTCAGAAAAGATACGACGAGATCAAAAAGCTAAACTGCGAGCTAATTGGGCTCAGTATTGATCAGGTTTTTGCCCATATAAAATGGGTTGAATGGATTAAGGAAAAGCTCGGTGTCGAAATTCAATTCCCGATAATAGCCGACGACACCGGACGTATTGCTGAAACTCTTGGAATGATTCACCCAGGTAAGGGGTCAAATACGATAAGAGCTGTTTTCATTGTAGACGATAAGGGGATTATCAGGGCAATCATCTACTATCCTCAGGAGTTGGGCAGAAACATGGATGAAATTTTAAGAGCGGTAAAGGCTCTGCAGATAAGCGATGCGAATGGTGTAGCAATGCCTGCAAACTGGCCGAACAATGAGCTTATTGGAGATAAAGTCATAATTCCACCACCACTTGACGAAAAAAAGGCAAGGGAAAGACTTGAAAAGGCTAAAGCCGGAGAGATTGAGTGCTATGACTGGTGGTTCTGCTACAAGAAATTAGAGTGAACGTAATTGTGTTTAATGATCGCATAGAAGGGTGGTATTATGACTGAAATTTTACAAATATATAAATGTATGATTTGCGGGAATATAGTAGAGGTCGTCCACGCCGGAAAAGGCAAACTCGTTTGTTGCGGACAGCCGATGACCTTAATGGAGATTAAAACAACGGAGGAGGGTAGAGAGAAGCATCTGCCTGTAATCGAGAGGGAGGGTAACAAGGTCACTGTCAAAGTCGGTAGCGTTCCCCATCCAATGGAGGAAAAGCACTACATTGAATGGATCGAGGTGATCGACGATGGATGTGTTCACAGAAAGCAGCTAAATCCGGGAGACGAGCCGAGGGCGGAGTTCGTTGTAATGGCCGAGAAAGTGAAGGCAAGAGCATACTGCAACATCCACGGTCTGTGGCAGTCCGAAGAGTAGTTATATTGAAAGTGGGAGATTTGAGGCTGAAGACAAAGCACCCCGTCTGCGCATAAGGGAAGAGGAAACCCAGATCCTGCCTTTTGTATCATCGGCAGGTTCGGATTCAGAAAGAGCAGCGAGTTTAACAAGTTTGACCCTTGCAGCTGGTGAGGAAGTTGCAAAGCTCGTGTTCGGAGAGAAAAGTCTCTTTAGCAGATCTCTTAAGGCAGAGAAAGTTTGAAGAAATCAAGAGATCCTCAGCGGTTATCGCTTACCTCTACCACACGGATGAGCTTTTAAGATTCAGAGCTGCTGAAGCGCTGGGTTATCTATGCAGAGGTGAAAAAGCGAGAGAGATAATTCTCCGCCTTTTTTGGCATCTCAGCGATGAGAGTGGTGGATACTGCGTGGGAGCACCTTTGGGGATTGCGGAGATAGGAAGGAGCAATCCGGAAATATTCGAGGCATTTAAAAACAAATTCGTCTCCTTGCTGGATGACTGGGAGGTCGAGAGGAAATACGTTGCTTACGGAATAGGGGTAACGGCAAGAATCGTCAGAGGGGCTTATCCAGACCCCGTAGCCAAATTAAGAGAGAAAATTGACGAAGTGAGAAGTGCGGAATTCAGAGCTTATGCACTCTGGGCTCTTAAGCTGATTAAGGAAGACATAAAGGATCTGATCGAACGCTTTAAAGATTCGGAAGAGTTAGTGAACTTTTACGATGGAGAGAGAATTCTGAAGCTGAAGTTTCGAGACTTTATTTTTCAAAATCTTCTTTAATCTGTCGCTCCTTTCAAAAAGCAGTCCACTAAACAAAATCTTGACTAAAACCGAATATAAAAAAGAACAAAATAAGCAGCCCAGAAAATTAATTATTGCTGTTGGCCTGATAGTTTGGTTTTCAAGTGAAGCTTTTGGCTTACTTCTCGCAGAAATAAGTGAGAACTTATTAATTGCACCGATATTTAAATGGTTCGAAAATCGAAAGAAACTTTTAATAACAGGACATCAAAAATACTAATATGAGACCAGTCGAAATTAAAGATGGTATTTTCTGGGTCGGTGCAATAGACTGGAGCGAAAGAGACTTCCACAATTTCCTGACAAGAAGAGGCTTGACTTACAACTCTTATCTCATAATTGACGAGAAAATCGCTCTAGTCGATACTGTAAAGCACAAGTTTGTTGGAGAATCACTCGAAAGGATAAGAAAGATCGTAGACCCCTCTCAAATTGATTACATAATAATCAACCACATTGAACCTGATCACTCGAGCGGTCTTCCTGATATGATTAGGGTGGCAAAGGATGCTACCGTCATTTGCTCTCAGAGAGCCAAGGAAGACTTACGCAAGTACTACGGCGACGGATGGGAGACGAAGACTGTTAAAGGTGGGGAGGAGTTGAAACTCGGAAAAAGGACGCTACTGTTCTTCGACATGACAATGCTTCATTGGCCCGACAGCATGGCCACTTACATCAAGGAAGATAAAATCCTTCTATCAAACGACGCTTTCGGTCAACATGTCGCAAGCGAGGGAAGGTTTGACGAGGATTTAGGCGTTGAAGAAGCGTTGTATTGGGCAAAGTTGTATTACGCAAACATCCTTATGCCACTTGCATCACTTATAAGGAAAAAACTTGGGGAAATTCAAAAACTCGGGCTTGAGATAGAGATGATAGCTCCAAGCCACGGCGTGATCTGGAAAAACCCTTCGAAGATAATAGAAGCTTATTCGAGATGGGCGAACTTTGAGAGCGAGAATAAAGTTGTAATCGTTTACGATTCGATGTGGAATTCGACTGAGAGATTGGCAACAGCAATCGCAGAGGGTGCTGGAAGCCAAGGTGCTGATGTGAAAATCTTCCACGTCAGGAAAGACCCGTGGGTGGATATAGTAACGGAAATTCTCGATGCTAAATCAATCGCTGTTGGATCTCCGACGATCCACAACGGGCTGTTTCCGACGGTGGCAGGATTTCTTACGTATCTGAAGGGATTAAAGCCGCAGAATAAGAAAGCCTTGGCATTCGGGTCTTACGGATGGAACGGAAACGCAGTGAAAGAAATCCAAAAAGTTTTCGAGGAACTAAAGCTCGAAACGCTCGAACCGTTAATGATTAAGTTCAGACCGAATGAGGATGAGCTCCAAAAGGCTTTCGAACTCGGAGTTGAGCTTGCAAGATGATAGTAGTCCAATGAAGAAGGCAATGGAGTTTGTTCTTAGGGAAGCCCTGAAGATGATTGAAGCTTGCCGTTGGTGAAGACAGGATAGGTTGTCAAGAGCTTTACTGAATTTATTAAAAGGTGGTAAAAATGAGTAAAAAAAAGTTGCATGGGGTATAACAGGAAGCGGGGACAAGTTGCCTGAGACAGTTGAAGTTATGAAAGAGATTAAGAATCTCTATCCAGATGTTGAAATTGCCGTTTATTTATCGAAAGCGGGAGAACAGGTCGTAAGGTATTACAAACTGAAAGATGATTTAAAGGAAATCGGAGTAGTCAGGGTGGAAATCGACTCCAACACACCGTTTTTGGCGGGACAGCTTCAGACTGGCAGATACGAGTTTTTGCTGATTGCCCCGGCGACTTCAAATACCGTGGCGAAGATTTCGATGGGAATTGCGGACACACTTCTCACAAATGCAGCGATAATGGCTCTAAAGGCTTTTGTTCCCGTTTACATTATGCCTTCCGATTACAAAGAGGGTGTGGTTGTGACAAAACTCCCAGACGGAAGAGATCTGAAGTTAAGAGTTAGAAAAGAAGATGTTGAGCATGTAAAAAAGCTTACGTCTATGGACGGCGTTTTCATCTTGGAGAAGCCAGAAGACATATTCGATGTTTTCAAAAAGCATTTCAAATCTCCCGCTTAATTTTCTTTCCACTTCTCTCACCGAGCCATTTTGCGACATCATCCCAGAGCTTCACAGCTTTTCCAGACACTACAAGCCCGACGTGTCCGACATCTGCTTCGAATATTGCTTTTTCCTTGCTTCCTACGTAATCCAAAAAGCTCAGTGTGTTTTTAGGAGGAGCGAGATGATCCCTTTTACCAATTATCACAGCTACTGGCATTGTTATTTTCTTCGGATCGACCCTTTTTCCGTTTATAAAAAGCTTTCCTTCACAGAGGGCGTTGTTCTGGTATAATTTCTTGACGTAATCAATGTAGGCGTACGGAGCAACATTCACTCCGTCGTGAATCCACTTTTCCATCCTGAAGAATAGATCCAAGAAACCTTCCTTATCCGCGTTTAGGAACATATTTACATATTTTGTAACATAATTTTCAAGGGGTCTTAGAATTTTAAATCTCTCAGCTAAGAACCATGCCGGAACGTATCCGAAAGTTGATGTAACATCTTCAGGGTTGAAAAATCTCTTATCGGATAGGGCGACTAAGCCGCCTACATCTTCTCCGAAATATAGGGTTGCCGCCATTAGCAAAAGATTTTTAACATTTTCTGGATAAAGAGCGGAATATATCGCCGCAAAACCTCCACCCATGCAGTATCCCAATAAAGACACGGAATTAACATTGGCATAATCCTTGACCTCCTCTATAAAGTCGTGCAGGAATATATCTATGTATTCATCGAGACCGAACTGGTCTGCGATCGTTGCATCACCCCATTTAATGAGATAGACATCAAAACCGGCATCGAGGAGTCTTCTAACAACGCTCCTTTCTGGATAGAGATCAAGGATGTAGGGTTTGTTTATAAGGGCGTAAACGATCACCAATGGGATTTCATATTGTTTTTCCGTTCTTGGAATATATCTGTACAGCTTCACACCGTTGTCGCTGAAAATCTCAACTTTCTCCGTCTGACCCGTTTCGATGTTGGGAATGAAGTAGGGACGGTCCTCATCGGGAAGAATAAAGTCGTGCTTCAGTAGCCACTCGGATAGCTTTAGAAGTCTCCGCGTATTTCTCAAATACTCCCCGATCATTTCGATCCCTCCTGTAATTTTTTGATTTCCCTTAATATTCTCCGAGTCTCCCTTTTTATATCTCCTTTAAGGTCAACATAAGCTTCTGATAGAGCAACAATATCCTTACGGGTTGCAAGACCTATAGAGTGGAAGAAGGCGTTGTTTAAGTTTTGGATGAAATGTAGGGATCTCAGATAGAGTTTGTTCAATTGGCTTAGGTAGGCGGCAATTACGGGATTGTCCATGAGGTCTGCAAAAATATCTTCGAGATTCGAAATGTAATTAAGATACAGATTTAGGATGGATTCCGTATCACCTCGTTGCATTTCAGTAATAGCTTTGAGATATGTTTCAGCGTTAAGGAAAGATACTTTAAAAAAGCAGTTTACGATGTCGTTGTAGAACTCTTCAAATTCTTTAGGAGACAAATCTCCGAGATACGTTGTTGGATCGAACAGCGTCCTTATAAAATCGTTTACAGCTTCAAAAGTTTTCGCAATCTCGTTGAGCATAAGGCTTATTGATTTAGTGGTTAAAAAGTTTTTGTGTATAACGAAAGGGTTATTAAATACCGGATCTGGGCTGAAAAGTTTAGATGGTATTACTATCTCTTCGCCCTATCGCTCAGAGCTTACCTTATCCCCAAACGAATTCTCGACGTAGGATGTGGACCGGGATTATTTGCGGAAGTTCTCCAAAACGTGTTTCCCAAAGCCCTCGTTGTGGGAATTGACTCCTCTCTGGAGATGTGTAAAGCTTCAAAGGGGATTTGGGGTGATGCTCATAGACTTCCCTTTAAGAAAAATACTTTTGATCTTGTGACGCTTTGTTTTACCCTCCACGACCTCGAAATGGATGAAGCTATTAAAGAGGTTAAAAGAGTCCTGAAGAATAACGGCTTTTTAGCCATAAGAGATGTAAATTCAAACATGCCGAGGATAGCAAGGCAAATACTTCTTAAAATCATTGAAAAAAACATTGACAGAATTTATGGAGAATATCTTTTAAAAAAGATCGAAGAATTCCCCACTCCTTCAGAAATAGCCAATCATCTCTCCAAAAGTTTTGAAATCAAAAGAATCTGCGAGAATATCTTTGATTTCGATATAATTGCCGTAAAACGGTAAAGTATATTTAGGAATAAAAACAGAAATACTATCGTATGATTAATGGATTGGAGAATTGCGAACTGATTATAGATAAAATCCTGGAATATCAGAAAAATTTAGTCGAATCATACCTTAGAATTATTATTGAATATCAGGAGAGATTAATTGAAATTCTCACTAATTTCGCCAATTATAAAAAGTTAGAAGAAAATAGTGCTGTATTTAGGGCAAGAATTCAAAAAGGCGGACGGATTGCAATCCCCGAGATTGAGAGAGAAGCTATGAACCTGAAAGAGGGAGATATCGTCAGAGTCATTATTATAAAAGATTGACTTTTTCATACTTTTTTGGACTTTTCCAGTATAATAAAGGATAAAAATATTTTAGCATAAAAATAATAAAATATATATTCTCCTATAGTTGTTAATTATTATGCCAAATCTCAACGGAAAACTCATGCTTGTGACGGGAGCATCAAGAGGCATAGGAAGAGCTATTGCGATCAAAGCTGCAAAATGTGGTGCCGATATCGTTTTGAATTACGTAAGCGACAAAAGCAAACCCCTTGTTGATGAGACTATTAAGATTATTAAAGATCTTGGAAGGGAAGCCATCGCAGTTAAAGCCGATGTTGGAAACTGGGACGAGGTCATGAGTATGTGGGAGATCGTTAAAGACTTCGGAACTGTTAGCTGTTTAGTTAACAATGCCGGTATTACAAGAGATAATCTCTTTGTCAAAATGTCTAAAGAGGACTGGGACGAAGTTATAAGGGTCAATCTTACCGGAGCCTTCTACGTCACCCGTATTTTCATAGATCATCTGATCGAGACGAAAGGATCTATAGTTTTCGTTTCGAGCGTTGTCGGTCAGGATGGGAATGTGGGTCAGGCGAATTATGCGGCATCCAAGGCTGGATTGATCGGCTTGACAAAAGCCTTAGCCTTAGAGCTCGCGAGATATGGCATTAGGGTTAATGCTGTGGCACCCGGATTCACAGAAACCGATATGACGGCAAAGATACCTGAAAAAGTTAGAGAAAAGATTCTTTCAAGAATTCCGATGAAAAGGTTTGCGGATCCGGATGAGATCGCAAAGGTTGTCGTCTTCTTGGCCTCCGATGATGCTTCCTACATTACGGGTGTTACTATCCCGGTCAGTGGAGGAATGAGAAGAGATTAATAAGGCTTCGGCGGCATTCCAGCTCTGGGAATTCTTGAAAGGTTGAATATTTCGTCAGCGAGTTCGACGAAAATGTCATCAAATGTGACGATCCCGCTTAAATTCCCATTATCATCGATAACGGGAATCCTTCTTATCGATTTCTCTCTCATTATTTTTATCACATCTCTAATTTGATCGTTTTCGTGAGCTACAACGATATTTCTTGTCATAACCTCCTCCACTGGAGTGTCGAGACTCTTTCCTTCGGCAACAACTCTTACGACAATGTCCCTGTCGGTGATTATGCCGACCGGAGCATCCATCTGCGTAATAATAACACACCCTACATTATACTCTTTCATGAGATTTGCAACTTCTCTAACAGTAGCATGCGGCGGAGCCGTGATGGTTTCATCTCTCATTCTTTTAACGATTTTAACTGTCATGGGACAAGGTTACGTGCAGAGAATATATACTTTGCGTAAACTTTGAGAGGTTTAGATAAAACAATTAATTTTAAATAACCAAATAAAAAGGATAGATTTATGAATAGTATTGCGAAAATTATCGGAAAAATACAGAAAGAAATGTTGATAACAACAATGGAAAACCTTTTAACCTATTTACACGGATTAGAAAAGCTGTATGGTTTAGATAGAAATGGCAGCAAACTCGAATTGATAAAGGAGATATACTCAACAATGGCAGAATTCAAAAAAGTTGAGAAACCCGATCTCCCTCCAGATGTAGTTAAAGTCGGTTATAAAACATCATACTCAAAAAGAATCGACTATGCCGATGTGTATCTGTTTTCCATAGTCTCTGGAGATTGGAACCCTATCCATCATGATGAAGAATTCGCTTCGAAGACGCGATTTAAGAAACGGGTTGTCCACGGAATGCTGACTTTAAGTCTCATATCAAACGCTTTAGCACTCATACCGGGAGCTGTAGTTCTGGTAAAACAATCCGTTGAATATGTAAAGCCCGTATACATCGGGGATACCGTGACAGCGGAAGCCGAAATAGTTGAAGAGCTTCCAAAGGGGAGGTACAGAGTCAAAGTGGAGTGCAAGAACCAGAACGAAGAAACCGTCGCTAAAGGAGAGTGCATAATCCTTATCTGGAAGGTGGAAAAAAGGAATAATAAATAAAACTAAATTATTTCTTTGGTTCCTTGGTTTCCTTTGTAACTTCGAGCAATCTGTTCATCATTTCGTCCTGAGATTTTTCGACCTGTTCTATCAGCTTCTTGAAGTTCTCGAAGACCTTGGCTTGAGAGTTGTTGTAAAGCTCGATAGTCTTCTTTATGCTATCAAAGCTCTCGCTTGGAACAATCTGCCTCATATAGAACTCATACATGCTTACGTAACTGTCGCTCGCTACCTTTGTCAGATCCAATATCGTTTTCGCTATGCTAAATCCCATTTTGTAAAACGCTTTCGACATTTCCAAATAGTCTTTAAACTCCATTCTAATCACCTCCTTCTTTTATTACAATAACCTTTACGATATCACCTTCCTTAATCTGCAGAGAGGCTCTGTCGGCTTCCGGAATGGAGATTCTACCCCCACTCTGAACTTTTGTTCTGAAGACCGCTACATTGTTCTGCATCAAACTAAATTTCGTCAGATTATCAAGGGCATTCATGAAACTCTCTATGAATTTTAGCTGCATTTTTATCGAGTTTTCCCAGATCTTTTGAAGTTCCTTGAAGGTTTCCGTTACCATTATACGGTATATGTTACCATGAGTTTAAATAATTTTTGGTGCTAAATGTATCACTTCGATCTCTCGACGATCCATTCCACAGCTTCTACCCATATTTTTTTGTGAGAGCTTCTGCTGACTGTCAGACCGATATGCCCTTTTTCCGACATGAGCAATTTCTTATCCTTGGAGGGAATTGATTCAAAAAACGACATTACAGAATCCGGAGGTGTTATGTGATCCCTTTCGGCTACAAGAACGAGAGTGGGCATTTTTATGTTGTTTAGGTCAACCTTTCTTCCATCTACATCGTATTCTCCCTTTATTAGTTCGTTTCTGTGATACCACCTCGTGATATATTCCTCGTAAACCTTTCCCGGGATTGCCGGGGAATCGAATATCCAGTAGTCCATGAAGAAGAAATCCCTGACGAATTTTTCATTGTCGAGATTATCCAGCAATGACTGGTATTTTTCAACGGCAAGCCTGATGGGATCGACGAGTAAGAACGCAAGATTAAGAAAATCTCCCGTAGCGTTTAACATAGCTCTCGAAACTCTAACAGGATCTGTGTATTTCGCCCAGATTGCAAGGGTATTTTTTGTATCAAAATTTATCGGTGGAGTCTGAATTACGAGGTTTCTAATCTTTTCGGGATAAAGGGATGCGTAAATGACAGACAGTGTCGATCCAAGACAGTATCCGTGGAGGGTAACGCTATCGACACTTTTTTTCTTCCTTATAAAATCAACACAAAAATCGAGGTAATCTATGTAGTCCGAAATTTTTAGATGTCTGTCAGCCAGCGTGGGATATCCCCAGTCAACCATCCAGACGTCAAGCCCAGCGTTAATGAGTCTCTTTACCACGCTAACGTCTTTGTGCAGATCGAGGATGTAAGGTCTATTGATATATGCATAGCATATCAGAAGGGGCGTTTTCAGCTTTGGCTTTGATTTGTAGTGAAGAAGTCTAAACATCCAGTCTTCGTGAGCTACCTCAAATTCCGAATATCCGGGTTTTATATCTCTAATCTTTTCGATCAGCATTTTCTCCCCTTTCGAGTTTCTCAACTCTTTTTTCAAGTTCTCTTATCTTTCTGCGGAGATCGTATATTCTTTCGAATGCTTTATCCAAAAGGGAAATAGTAGCAAAAGGATTCAACGGATTGCTCATAGCAATTTCTTCGAAAAACATCCTATAATTGTAGATGTAATCCATAAGATTTTTCAGCATATTCTTTTGAGTTTCTAAATACTCTTTTGAAACCAACAGCTCATCAAAAACCTTTGCTTCTTCGCTAAAGAAGGTGCTTACGAAATCATTATAGTTTTCGAATCTGTTGCTGTTTGCGATTTTTATGAATGACTCTACCCCTTTAGTGTAGGCATCCTTTACCAATTCCCTGAATCTTTTGAAAAATGAACTAAACTCACTCCAACTTTCGATAGCATTTTCAAATCTTTCAAACACTTTTTTTGGAAAGACGAATAAGATTTCAACTGGCAGTTCTGTTTCTGTGAATTCTCTTCTATAATTTTTTATTCTTTCAGAGTAAAGATCTATGAATTTCTCAGCGGGATTCTCAAGATCTTTCGGTGCTAGACCTAGCCAAATCTCCCAAGTTAATCTCATATGATCGTAGAGAGATTTCATGAGTTCTAAATAGCTATCCAAAAGTTCTGACTGGATCTTTGTAAAGTTCAAGGGTTTTGATAGAATAAATAAGGATTCTAGCATCTTAGCTCCAGAAATGGCCATTTCAAGGGGTCTGAAGAAAAACCTAAACATTTCCTCAAAAATTTCATCAAATTGTTCGTTATAAGTCAATTCCAATCCATCTCTATGCTTGTTGTAGAGATTTTCGAGTAGTCTTTTTATTTTAATATTTCTTAAGATCAACTCAAAGGATTCTTTTGGAATCGTCTTAAAGAGTTCTATAAGCTCTTCATCGGCGATCAAACTACGACACCTTCCATTAATCTGAATTACCTAATGATAAGTCTTTCGTTTTCTGCAATCCACGATTAGCAATACTTTAAAGCAACATTACTGATGCACCTCAAGCCACTAAAGGAGGATTGCCTCCTAAAGAGTGCGATCGAAAGATTAATACTCTATTTTTTTAGAAAATTTTATCTACATCAAACAATTTTATCAATCATGGATCGCATAACAGCGGCATTAATCGCGTTTCTTGTTGTCATCGTTGCTGTCGCACTTGCGATAGTGAATTTTTTCGGAGTTACAATGTTACTGAAAATAATATTCGGGTTGTTCTATTTAGGACTCGCCCTCATTCTCGGTTTTGTAGCTGTGATTACGATTTATGCAAGATCGTTTAAGTATTCGTTTCTATCCATTATAGGATTGCTACTTTCCCTTTACGGTTTATACAACACGTATCTGTGGAGACCTGATAGGATACTCATCACAGCCCTCGTCTTTGTCATTTCATTTGCCGTGTTTCTGTGGTATATAAGTGAGCCCGATCTAAGCCTAATGGAAAGATTCCTCAGTGCCGAAGGTCTTCTGAAAAGGGGAAACTTAAAGGCAGCAGCAAGAAAATTCGAGAAAAAGGGTGAATACCTGAAGGCCGCAAAAACCTATATGAATGCGGGAATGCTTGAAAGTGCCGCATGGTGTTATGAGAAGGCTGAAAAATTCGAAGAAGTTGCAAAAATCTACGAGATGCTTGCCGAGAAAAATAAAGACAGCTACTATTGGAAGGAAGCCTGTGAGTTCTACAAAAAGGCTGGAGACTTAAGAAATGCCGCAAAATGCCTTGAAAGGTATGCCGAAGATGAGCCTTGGTTCTGGGAAGACGGTGCAAAAATGTATGAGGAGATTGGAGATAACAAAAAGGCGAAAGAGGCTTGGCAGAAGGCCCTTGAATACTATAAGAAGGAAGTCGAGGAGGAGGGAGTTTTCTGGAAGGATGTTGCAAAAATCTATGAGAAACTTGGTGAAAAGGAGCTTGCAGCTGGTGCTTGGGCAAGATTTGCAAAATACTGCGAACAAGAAGCTGAAAAAGATCCGACGTGGTTCAAACACTTGGCAGAAGCCTATGAGAAATTGGGTTTGAAAGAGAAGAGTCGGGAGGCTCTAAAAAAGTATCAGGAGTTCCGTAACTCGACGAAGGATCTCCGCCCAACATGAAGATTTATCTCACCGTTAAACTCGTTAGCAAATACATTATATAGTCTGATCTCGTCACCGATATCTACTTTTTTGTAATAATCTACTTTGTCGTCCCAGAGAACTACGGTTGCGAAACTCATTTTGTCCGTGATTCTCAGAAGAGCTATTTTCCTCCCGTTCTTCACGACCTTTATCCCTCCGATTCCAGAGACAAAGCCGCGAACACAGTGATATCGGTTAACAATTAAATCGCATAAAGGAGTGAATACATCACGAAATTCATTTTTTGGGACGTAATCGATAATCAGATCGTTTTGGATGAATAATTCAACCAACTGTCCACATTTTGCACTCACGAATCCCTTATAGACTTCGGGAGAATCCCTAACAACCACGGTCGTCTCACCGTCGCTGTAAGCGAAATAGCCTTGAACTCTTCGAATCCCCCTTTTCCCGAGACGGTATTCTGCAAGAGTTATGGCGGCATCCTCATTTATCAACTCACCGAAGTGCTCTTTTATCTCCCTCAATATCCTGTCCATCTAAACCACCAGAGGATTACGGTTATCGCTACCCCTACGAGCAGCAAGATCAAGCCATACCTTTCCATTAATCCCAGAATGCTCTCGTTCTTATATAATTCTTTTCAGCTTCGAGCAACGCTTTAAAAAATGACTTCTCATCTGGATAATAGCCCATCAGAATGCGTGAAGCTGTATCAGTTCCTATACCGTAAGTATTAAGGGCGTAGACAGCTCTCATTCCATGCATTGAAACGAGATTTGCGATTTTAAAAAGCTCACTCTTGCTAACTTTTCTTGGATCTCTTCTCGCGTTTACACACGCAATCATACTTGAATGGCATCTCGGACACGATAACTCCACCATCTTAACGGGCACCTTTATCGAATATCCACAGTTAAGGCAGATAACGTAGCACTCCTCGTTTTCCAGTCTTTGCTTGAAATTCTCCAAAAGAATTTCTGTCTGATCCATAGTCGGAAAAATATCGTAACTCTTTCTCGGAGATGCGAGACCAATCGGAGTAAATCCCTTGTAGGTGACTATCTCGAATTTATCGAGATTTCTCAGGATTTTTTTGAGATTTATTAAATCTACTTTTTCTGTGAAAATATCCCTTAGAGTCTCCCGATAGATTGGCGTGTCTGCGAGCCTCTGTACGAGTGCTTTCACGTTCACCTTACTTAATTCTATATCTTTACTCAAGTAGCCACACTTTCTCGCTACGTTTATGAGCTTCCACTGGAACAGTTTTGTATCTATTAAAGCTCTTTCAAGCAATCCCTCTATCTCGACTGGAAGCTCTTTGATCAAATCCTCAACACCCTCGGCGGGCGTTAACTTAATCCTGTAAGGATCTACTTCAACACTTACGTTCCTTCCAGTTCTTATCGAAACGAGAAGGGCTAAGATCCTCCCTAGCGCCTCATTAACTTTGTGTCCGAAGCAGGCATTTACTATAGAGATTTCGTCTTTTTCCTCGATGATTATCCTCTTATCGGTTGGTGGCGGGATATCTTGCTTTTTAATCAAATCGATAACAATATGGGCGCCGGTTTTATTAACACCGAGTCTTTCGAGGAGCTTGATCGCCTTTGTTTTATCCTTTTTAACGAGATTGAACAGAGTTTCCCTTAGCCTTCCGACATCTGTGGCGACCTCAAATGGGACAGGTATCTCCTCACCAACCCATGTTGGGATTTCAGCTTCATAGCTCTCCGGGACAACTTTCACAACATCGTCGATCGAGACGATCCTCCAGACTTCACCTTTCATTGCGAATATATTCCCCTCAAACGTTTGAAGGAAGGATTCATCCAAAATACCGATCACTCTGTTATTTACGATGTCCTTAACGATGTAATGTTTCTCATCAATTATCATTGAGATGTTATCGTAAAAGTATCTTCTCGTCCTCCTTAAAGGATATATCATACCATCCTTCAGGCCGATGAGCTTGATCTCGCTGAAATATCTGCAAAGCTCTTCAAATTCTTCATACTTAAGATTTCTATACGGATAAGCCCTGCTTATGATTTCAAAGGCTTTTCTTAAATTGATTCTTTTATATTCAATTGAGAGAGAGGTAACCTGATTCGCAAGAGCATCAACACAATTTTCGTGAATGAAAGGTCTTTCGATCCATCCTTTTTTCGCCCTTTTCACGATCACGGCGGATTCAAGAATGTCATCGAAGTTATCTACTATCACAAACCCTTTAGAAACTTTTTCAAGCTTATGACCGCTCCTTCCGATCCTCTGGATCAATCTTCCAACTTCCCTTGGGCTACCGAACTGTATAACGCAATCAACCGATCCAATATCTATTCCGAGCTCTAATGAAGACGTGCATATCAGAGCTTTGATCTCTCCTTCCATTAATTTTCTCTCGTTTTCAATTCTGACGTCTTTTGAGAGGGAGCCATGATGAACCTCTACATTTGCTATTTTCTTTAATTTTAATGCCAATGCTTCGGCGGTCTGCCTTGTGTTGACGAAGATAAGCGTTGATTTGTGGCTTTCGATAATTTCTTTTATCTGCCTTAGCACCGATGCAAATTTCAAGCTAACGCCCAACTGTTCTGAAAGTACGTAGTCCTCCTCCTTTGTTTCTGGATATATCACTGATATTTCGTATTTCTTTTGAGTTTTGAGTTCTATTAACTCATCGCATTTAAAGAATCTCATTATCTTCTTTTTATCTCCGATTGTCGCCGACATTGCAATTATCTGAAACGATGTCAACTCCCTCAACCTCTCGATAGCCACGGATAGCTGGACACCTCTTTTGTTATCGATAAGCTCGTGAACCTCGTCAATCACAAGGTATTTGACATTCTTCAAAGATTTTCTCAAATTCTTTCCGAGAAATAGTATTTGAAAAGTTTCGGGGGTTGTTATCAGTATCTGAGGAGGGTCCTTTGACTGCTTTTCTCTATCCCTCTTTTCGGTATCCCCGTGTCTGACAGCAACTGTGAGATTTAATTGCTCCGCTATCCCTCTTATTCTTCTGAGCATGTCCCTGTTAAGAGCTCTGAGAGGTGTGATGTAGAGAAGAGCAATCCCCTTGGGTTTCTTCTCGAAAATTTCCTCAATTATTGGGATAAGAGCTGCCTCTGTTTTTCCGCTTCCGGTCGGTGCCACAATCAGGCAGTTTCTTTTCGACTTTATCTTTGGATAAGCTGTCTTTTGCAACTCATTCAGCTCTTTTATTCCAACCTTTTCCAAAGCTCTCAGAATTTCAGGTCGCATACAGCACATTCGCAGTGAAGAACTCCAATATAAGCAAAAAGAATTCTCTTTTCCTTCAAAAGTCTTTCCTCATCGATTCGGATTTGTCTGATTTCTATCTCATTGTAGGATGGAAGAGCTTCCAGTGTATTTCCCGTAACCCTCCCACTTTCCGTGTCATATATCTTAGTCTGCTCCCAGTCAGTTACAACCGTGATAGGGGCACCAATTATCCTTGAAACCGCTAAGGCTTTTCGCTCCAAAGACGCCAACACCATGGGGGGCGCGCACTCGATATTTATGGAATTTTCTCCGTTTATTCTAATGAGAATATCGATGGGACTGATAAAGGATTTTCCGTCAACCTCAACTCTAAGTGGATAATCAACGATAACGCATTCTTCAGGGTAACCCTTTTTCTCGATCAAGAATTCCTTCACTTTCGCCTTAACAATATCTTTCAATGTTAGCACATAGATATTGACACGGTTATATTTAAAGATATTACTACCGAAATGGTTATCTTAATTTTGCCCCCAGTTTATACAATGTTTGTTCATGGATATCTGATGTTGCCAGACTACATTGCAATTGGCATGCTGATTGGAAATCTAATATTTATTTCGGCGATAATTGTGTATTCTCTCAGGATTTTAAATAGAAAAGCAACAGAAGATAAAACGCCAAAAGAATCAAAAAAAGTATGGGCGAGATTCCTATCAAGAGACCATTCTTTCTTAAGGGAACAAATATTAGAGGATTTTCCTTCCATTCCTTAAGAGGAAGCGAGTAGATTATAGCTCCTGCCAGTATCAGTAAAAGACCTGCCACTATTAGTGACAATCCAATGAGCCTTTCATCCATATTAATGATTCGACGGCACATCAGATAGCTTTTTTGCTAATCTATTTCACCCATACATGTCTCCCTTCCTTCACGAATATTAATCGTGCACCGATTTTCACAAGTAGATCTTCTATTTCGTCAACACGCGTGTCGAGTTCAACAATGGTGAGTGAGTGACGATTACTATCGTATACTCTTTCTTGAGCTCGTAGATTAAGTTCTCTATTTTCTCCGTTACTATCGGATCGAAGTTTGTAGTGGGCTCATTCATCAGCAGAACCAAGTAGGACCCATTAAAGCTGAAATAGTGGACGCATGATGTAATCTCTGAGGATCGGGACTAGAACAAAAACTCCCCATATGCCATATATTATCGTTGGAAGACGTCTCTCATTCCTAACCCTGCCTTCTGGAAGGTCAACGTATCCTTGCACGATATTTTCAGACTTCTGTCCCTCTGTCAGAACTGAAAATATATTCAAAAAATCATTTTTTCAAGCATATCCCTCTCTATTCCGAGCCGAATTTCCCTTGCGATTCTTTTACCCATATACATGTTTTCTCCAAAAAGGATGTAAGAGTATGGAGAAGCTGGGATTCCTACAGTTGAGCCGGCAACTATTCTTGCGGATATTTCGAAATAATAAATTTCTCCATTCTCATCAATTACACTCTCTAAACAGAATGGGCCAATCATTCCCGGCTCTGCAATCTTTTTCGAATACTCGTAGACTCTTTGACCGTCTTTCATAATCCTTGGAAGTAGACTCTCTCTAACAATAAGGGGGATGTTTCCAACGACGGTGTAGGTTGGGCTGATACCGATCTTAATCTGATCTTGTGCGGGGATTCTGCCAATTCCATCAACGTTCGATTCGTACCTTCTGTCGATGGCGATTAGCTCCACCCTTTCGTACGCGGGAGAGTAAAAGAAAGAGAAATAGAGGGGAACACCTAAAATGTATTGCTGGATGTAGGCTTTTTTTACATCCTCTCGCGAAATAATTCCCTTTTTAACGAATTCCTCAGACTTCCTGTAAAAGTCTTCTTTACTCGTTGCTATGAAATATCCCTTGCCACCTCTTGCTCCGGGATACTTTACGATAACGAGTCCGTCTATCTCTTCTGGAGTTGAATACGTTTTCGGTATCTTCAGCCCGGAATTCATTAGCCACTCTTTCTGCTTCTCTCTGACAATTTCCCACTCCATGAGAACACGGTTACCAAATATTGGTACCTTTAGGTTGTAAAGGCTGCCAATGTATGCGTTGTAGCTTCCGTGGGGAATTAAGATCGTATTCATTTCAACTAGCTTCCTCTGGATTTTTTCGTTGAGAAGCCGTTTGAAATCATCAACCTCTATGAAGTGGTCCGCCACTTCAAACATTTCGTAAACGAATCTGTCATCACTTCGGCAGATACAAACTGTTTCGAACCCCTCTTCCTTAGCTCCCTTTAAGATGTTCAGAGCTGAGTGACTTCCGATAGTTCCAATCTTTATTCGATCCTTATCGTAATTTTCGAGTAGTTTTAATATCTCATCTCTCATGTCTCCATCTCCTCTGATGTGTTTTTTTGCTTTACCAACTCCTCATAAACATCGAGCAACGCTATCAAAGATGCTGGTAGGGCAATCTCGGTTGGAAAAGTGATATAAGGTGTTAGATCGATAACGAAGTCGGAAAGTCTCAGAATTCCCTTAGGCAGACCAACGCGACTCCCTGCGAATATCACAATTTCATTAGCCCTGTTTATGGCTTTCTTTAGATCCTCCCTTATATCCGCTATTTGATTACCAGTAGGATCAGTCGAGATGAGAAGATTTTTCTTCCTTCTTTTATCTCTAAAAGTCTGGAATAAATCCTGAACAAACACTTTCACTTCTCTGACTTCTCTCGAATAGCTTCTCTTCTGAATTCCAAGTCTTGCAAGCTGACCTCTCCTAAGTCCTTTAAGGAATTCCATCAGTTCTACAGCATCGACATAATCGTAGGGGGCTATTACAAGCTCTTTGATCTCAAAAGATTGGGCAGCTCTTCCAATCCTTTCACCGATTTCCCTTGCACCTTTTAAATTCTCTAAATAAGGCATCTGAACGAAAGATACTTTCCCAAAGAATTTTAGACTGTCAATTTTCTCCGGCGTGTATTTTCTTCTTTCCTCTTTACCATCGAGAATCCCGATAAATGTCCTTTCGTTGAATATTTCTACGTAAACAGCTTTATCTGGATTATTTAGATCAACATCAGCGTTGGATATCTCTTGAATTCTCTTTCCGAGTTTTATATTGACGTCCATACTGTTAAAGTTGTGCTTCAAGCCTCTTCTCGTAGTTCTGACTGCAAACGTTTCGAAATCACCCATTGCCTTAACTATATCTTCTGCTTTTGATAGTATCTCGTCCAGATTACTTTTAACTGTGAACAGAATGGGTATTGCTTTTTCTATTTCCGGAATTTCTTTAATCTTATTAATTTCATCAGAGTGAATTATCAAAACACCTAAGTATCCGTCTGGTCTTACTTCGATTTCCACGTCACCCAATTGATCTCTTACGTGGCTTGCTGCGATGTATTCTAACCCTCTCTGCGTTTTAGCTAATATCATTAAATAAAATCGCGTAAATTTGTTTATTTTTTTTACTATCAGTTGTTAAAAAAACTTTTAAGGGCGGGAGGGGGTCACCTACGACAATGTAAGCTAACGTCCAAAACCTTAGTTAATGGGATAGCTTAATAAAAAATAATAAATCAAATTTGATCAAACGTAATGATATTGACATTTGACGGGATCTTAACGACACTACCTATTCTAACACCAACAAGGTAATTTATATTCCTCTTAGCAGCCAAATCCACGACTCTCTGGGTTATCACACCATCGAAGACTATTCCTTGCGCCTTTACGTTATTAGATTTGAGTAGCTTCACAAGATCTCTAACAGGCACTTCTTTGACTACCTCAAAATTGCTGTTGAGCAATCTTGCGATTAAATGTCCTTCAACCTCTTCTTTGTGCTTCCTTAGTATATTGACTATGTCATTGGGTTTCTCCTCTTCCTCTACTTTCTCCTCTTTCTTCTCTTCTTTCTGCTTTAAAATATGAACTTGCTCGACTGGAACTTTGTTTCTCAGAGCCTTCACAATTTCTTTTTGAGTTAGGTCCTCTACTCCTTTTCCCTCTGGCGCTCTTGCAACGTAATCGATGTCAGCAACCTGTAAAAGCTCCTTTAAAATCAGATCGCCACCTCTGTCTCCGTCGAGAAATGCTGTAACAATCTTCTTTTTACTGAGTTCTATGATGGTTTTAGGTATGTTTGTTCCCTCGACTGCTATGACGTTTTTGATTCCATGCTTTAGAAGATTCAAAACGTCCGCTCTTCCCTCCACTACAATTATTGCATCACTTTCATCGATTGCCGGACCCGCTGGCAGTTTGTCCTCACCATATTCGATAATTTCTTCGGTTCTTATAGCCTGCCTAACGATGTCGACAATTTTCTCGCTCTCGATTTCAGGCTCTTCGAAAAGGTCCCTCAAAATGTCCTTGGCTCTCTCAATAATTTTTTTTCTTTTTGTCGCTCTTACATCCTCAATTTTTTTCACTTTAATCTTCGCTGCACATGGCCCAACTCTCTCGATTGTCTCCAAAGCTGCCGCCAGTATGGCTGTTTCTATCTTGTCAAGACTGCTTGGGACTTTTATTTCGCCATAACTCTTTCCCCCTTTGCTCTCTATCTTTACCTCGATCCTACCAATTCTTCCCGTTTTTTGAAGTTCTCTTAAGTCTAAATCATCGCCTAACAAACCTTCGGTCTGCCCGAATATCGCTCCAACAACGTCGGGGCGTTCGACAACGCCTTCAGCAACAATTTCTGCATATATGAGATACTTGGTAGTATCACTTGGTGCTCTCATTGTCATCACCTCTCGCTTTTTGTGCCATTATTTGGCAAATACATTTGGTGGAAACCTTATATATACTTTGTTGATAAAGGCTTCATGCTTTATTCAGCATCCCTTGTACTCTTCACGGTAACCTTGGGGATCGGGATAATCTCTCCGATATTGCCTATCCTAGTTGAAAATATGGGTGTTGGCGGTATCCTCATTGGATTAATCCTTTCAAGCTTCTCTATTTCGAGACTTCTTTTTCTCCCACTCTTCGGGACGTTGAGCGATAAATATAGCAAAAGAATCATAATCCTACTTGGTTTATCCCTGTACAGCGTTATCGCCTTTTTATATACCGCCGTAAAGGATCCTTTTCACTTAATTATTGTGAGATTTCTTCACGGAATGAGTTCCGCCATGGCTGTTCCAGTTATCTTTGCTTTAGTTGCTTCAATAACACCTCCCGGAGAGGAGGGAAAGTTCATGGGAATCCTGAACAGATCGATCTTCTTTGGAATGGCTTTCGGTCCATTTGTCGGAGGACTCCTTACAGATATTATCGACGAGAGCTTTGCTTTTGTTTTTATGAGCCTTTTGAGTTTGATAAGTCTCTTAATAGCCGCTGTAACCATCCCAGAGGTAAGATTAAAGAAGAAAAGTCATATGAGGAGAGCTGTTAACCGAAGAGTTCTGGCTGCAATGATTTACAGAATCTTAAATTCGATCGGTAGAGGAAGCATAATGACTTTTCTCCCAATTTACTGCTATTTCATAGGATTTGATTACACCCAAATAGGTTTACTTATCTTTTTGAATCTAATCGTTTCGGGGATTATCCAGCCGTATGCTGGTATTTTTTCAGATAGGAGAGGTGTTATCCTTCCGATAGTGGCATCCAACTTTGCTTCAGCTCTTGCTCTGCATATGATTCCGTACAGTAAAGAGTTCACAAGCTTGATCGCTCTAAACATTCTTTTAGGAGTTTTCTCGGCTTTCTCTATTCCCGCAGTTAGCAGTATAATCGCTGTGGAAGGTAAGGGTTCCGGAAATATCGGTGGACTCATGGGTTATTTCTCGGCATCAAAAAGTCTTGGAAGAGCCCTAGGACCTATCATAGCTGGGATCTTGTATGATTTCGGAGGAGGGGGCGTTACCGGGATCCACTTCGCCTTCAGCGGTGCTGCCTTTTTCTCACTAATGGCGGCTTTGATCTTTTCTGTTATAATCAGGAAGCCTGAAAGGGAGATTGAGATCGAATGATCATAGTATCCTAACATTTTCAAATACGATTTCCGGTGTTAGTGTGAATCCTACCTGTCTTTTTTCCCTACCGATATGGCTGATCTTATTCAAGAATTCGTAGATGTTACCGTAAATCATGGCTCCCTTAATCCCCTTCCCGTCATGGACAGCGTTCATTATCTCGACACTAAAATCTCCACTTACATAATTCGACGTGTGAGAACCTATAAAGGAGTGGATGTAGATCCCCTCCGGTTCTCCTTTCTCTTCGAATTCTATTACAATGTTTGTAGGAGCTGTCGAAGGATAAGAATCGTATCCGTCTCTGAATCCGTTTCCTGTACTCTTTTCACCTTTGAGGTCTGATAGATATCCCTTAACAACTCCCTTTTCGACGAGAACGGTCTTCCTTGAGGCAACACCTTCGTCATCGAAGGAACAGGAGTTCAGTCCAAAGTCTATGAGAGGATTATCTATTAAACTAACCTTCGATAGTTCCTTTATTTCGTTTATTCGGCTTCTACCCCTTTTTATATTTTCATAATAAAAGGCGGGATACAGAGTGTTGCTAAGTAGTTGATTAATCGCTATTGGTGAGAGAGTTACGGTGTAAAAACCGCTTTCCAATTTCTCAGCTTTGCTATCGATTTTGGCAAGTTCCAAAGCTCTTTCAACAAACGGTTCGGGGTCAAAGAGCCTCCTGGCATCTTGAAATTCGTAGGCACTCCCCTTGTCATAAATGGCTTCAACCATCACGGATATGTAGCTCTCGCATTCTCTCAAATCTATGCCGTTTGAATTACTTATTTCTCTTTCTACGATTTCCACAGAGAACTGGGCACTCGCCACATTATCCTGAGCGAGTATCTCTCCAAAATCTTTTAAATCACTCTCATCGATTTGATTCACCCTTTTGTCGAAGGTTTTGACTTTTTTAATTTTTTCTGGGAACGCAAAGCTACTTAAACTCTCTTCGGAGATCTTTGATATCTCTAAGGCTTTTTCCATTACCCTCTTTTCATCAGAGCCCGAGGCAAATCCGACCCTTCCATCTGAGATAACCCTAACTCCGACACCTCTATCGGTTTTCTCTGATATCAGTTTGATTTTTCCATTTTCGACGGTTACCTCTTTTATGAGCACCTTTTCTTTGTAAATCTCCCACTCCATTAGGAACCACCCACTAACGCTTTTACAAGGGCGAAGGGGCCGCCATCTGCAACAGGAACGATCTGTCCAGCCTTTCCGCAAAAACCGGGATTGAATTCTATCTCTTTTCCAAGTTTTATATCTTTCAAAATTTCGAGTGTGTGTCCACTCAGAGATACGTCTCTTATCATTTTTGTCATTTCGCCCTTCTCAACTATATAGCCAAACTGGGCGTTAAAATGGAAGTATCCCGTCGCTGGATTTGTTTCTCCTCCCCTCGAACCGAAGAGGATTACTTCCGCATCACTGAGTAGCTCTTCAAGGGTGTAGTCTCCCGAATCGATAAAGGTGTTGCTCATTCTAACAATCGGAACGGCGAGATTCTCCGCCCTTGCATTACCAGCGACCCCTCCCAATTTTTTCGCAGTTTCCCTTGTATTAAGGAAATTTCTTAGATAACCTCCCTCGATTATCACTTTCCTTTCGGCTTTGTATCCTTCGTCGTCGAACGGGAAAAAGCCGAACTCCGGAATTGTGGGGTCATCATACACGTTAACACAATCAGCCGCGACTTTTTTTCCTCTCATGTCTTTTAGAACAGTTGCGTTTTGAAGAACGTGATCTGCCTCAACTCCGTGCCCAAAAGCCTCATGGATGAATACACCCGTGAGAGACGGATTCATAACAACGTTCATTATGCCGGATGGGGGTGCATCGGCATTCGATAGTTTTACGGCAATCTCTGATACTTCGCTCGCTTTTTCGTGAGCTTTTTCGATCACCTCTAATCCTCCAACCTTTAATATTCTATCTGAATAAAACTGGAGCGTTTTTCCCTTAGCGAAAGCTTGCATTATAACTCCGCATCTCGGAACTCTGAACGTGACCTCGCCACCTGAAGAATTTCTGATCGTTACCTCTTTTACAGTTTCGATGTAGACGATTTTCCTACTGATAACGTTCTCTTTTAGATAGTAATCGATTTCTCTTAAGATTTTTATTTTGTCTTCCACATCCACTTCGTCGAATGGTTTCTTCTCTTTGTAAAATAATTTTCCACTGAAAGGTTTTTCATCAACATCTGCATCCCCTTCGATAATTGCTAGCCTTTCAGCCTTTTTAATCCCATCTTCGTCATTTACATCTCCTACGAAATATCCCCAAAATCCGTTTTTCAGAACCCTAAAGGATTTTCCTTCAAATTCGGAATACTTGGGCTTCTCCACTTTTCCATCTTCCAAATTGATCTGGAGAGATCTGGATTTTATCTCCCTGATCTCGTAATACATAATGTAAGCTTGATAAAGATCAGATAAGTTTTTTCCTTCTTGAGATTATCGCTTTACCATCGATCTTTCCCATTTCCCTCCCCGAAATCACAGCTTGACCCACACCGATGATATAGCTGCTATAATAGACTACGACGTCATTAGGTTTTATTTTCTCATCCGCCCTTATCACACCTTTTGAGAATATCGTTCCCTTAACATCGAAATCCTCTATCTCAACAGTGTAGATTTGCTTTTTCAGTAAATACTCCGCAAGCTCGAAATACACGTCCAGATTTCCGTATCTCATGTCCACCCTCGCAATTCTCTCCTCGTTAAAAAATTCGAGATTCGGGTATTTGCCGCGTACACTCTTTGATTCGAATTCCACACCGAACTGGTATCTGAGCATATGTCTAAACATCTCCCTGTAGAGATCAAAATCTTCTCTTTCAGCTCTGTTTAGGTAGCTTCTAAGCTCATTAAAGTCATCAGCAAAAGTTACGTCGATTCCCATGAGCCTTGCAGAACGCTCGACAACCCTTTTGTATCCGTTGTGGACAAATGCTATTACGTTTTCAAATTTCTCCAGCAATCCAGCGAGTTTTTTGGCAACGAAATCGATCTCCCACTCGCTCCAAATTCCCGTAGTCGGGGTATTGTAAAATGCGATTGGATAGATTAGTTCAAGCTCTCTCGGAGCGACGAAGGGAGATGAAACTATGATCTCGTTTATCCCTCTTATGAGATCACCTAAGGCACTCCTTATCCTTCTGTGAGTTTTTGATAGGAGATATGGCTTCACTGCTGAACATGGAAGTATCAAAGCCGTAGGAGAGACGGGATCATATATCTCCTCAAGTCTTTTAAAATAATATCGGATTTCGGGTCGGTTAAACGAGTCCTCTGTAGTGGGGTAGAGATTCGATCTCCTGAATCGCGGGAACTTTTGTATATCCGCATTCGCATCGAATAGTCTCAGGACTGCAGTAGTTTCGGGTTTTGTTCTGACTCTCGATTCAACGAGCTCTCTCAGAGATTCATTGCGTATCGCCTCCTTTACGATGTTAAGTTCTCTTAGGAGTGCATTCGTGTTATGATCGGCCAAGAATTCGAAATCGCTCTTATATCTATCTCTACTTAGACAAGCTTCGCAGTTGCACGGGAGTGTTTTGAGTGCCCGCAACTCGAACTCACCCACCTCTGTAAGATATAAGCCCTCAAAAGCTTTTCTTAAGGCTAACGCGTTGTCAAAAAAATCTCCTCCCAAATAAACGAGAAGGGAGAGATTCTGCGGCGTTGCACACGAAGATATATAGAGGGGAGCCTCTGTGGAGGATCTGAGATCGTAGATAGCTTTGAAAAAATCTGATGAGTAGAGGGAAATGGGAACGATTTTCTTTATCTCGTTCTCTTTATGAAATTCCTCGAAAAGTTCTGGTTTTATCTTTTTTAAAATCTCCGGTGGTTTTCTTTCGATCTTATCTAAAAATTTGAAGTCCCCCCTTAAATCGATAATGTAGGGTGTCTCTATCCCGTCAAACTCACAAATTCTTGCGAATCCATCCTCTTTTTCAATCCTCATTTAAAAACCTCTTCCACTTCTCGCCTAAAATTAATTTCACCTTCTTATCTTTATTCCTTTCAAGGAATTTCTTTAATCCCTCCACCGCCATAATATAGGCCTCATCGTCTATATCCTCAGGCATCTCAGCATGTCCTGCCGGATAACTTTCAAGAAGCTCCGCGGGTATAACTCCAAAAGCTGGCTTTAGGTAGAAATCAGCCCTTATTCCGAAATCTGATGAGATCGTAATTTCTTTTTTATCCACGCTGACGTTCAAAACCTTTTCATGATATCGCCTGATAGCAGGTCTCAGAAGACTTTCTCTCCCAAGGTAGAAAAAGACCCGCTTCAGAGATGGATCGTATTTCTCCAAAACTTCATAGTAGTCTTTTATAACCCTCCAAGCCTGAATCAGATAGGGATGGCCTCTTATCCTCCTTTCAACGAGTTCGAAGAGTTCATTATTCTTTATAGCTTGCTTTACTCTTCTAATTTCCTCGAAACTCACATAAAGATTGTGCTCCGCAATCAGCTTAGCTCTATCGTTTTTATCAAGCCTTCTTAATTCTTCTGGTGTGTAAGAAAGGCAAACCGGACAGCTACAAGGGAAGTATTGTATCTCTCCAAGTTTTAAAGTTCCGTGAGGAGTTAGATAGCGATCATCCTTTGCGAAGAGTGCGTAAGCAGCAGAGTCGAACAAATCGATTCCAAGAGCCGCAAAGATTGCGAAGATCATTGGATGACCGGCTCCGAACAGATGGACTGGCTTATTTGAAGGGAGGTTGGATTTGACTTCCAAAACGATTTTGGAAACCTCTGCAAATCTGTATGTATCGAGGAGGGGGACTACTGCTCCAATGGCGAATACGTCTCCTCTGATTTTCGAAGCCTCTATTGCAGCCAGTCTTCTTAAATCGTAATGTGTAGATCCTTGTATCGGAATTGTTAGAAGGCTACCTTCACCGACAATTTCTTCAGCTTCCTTTTCTCTCCTTATTGTTTCTTCAAGATCCTTCTTCGCCGTTTCGTAGTCCGCATCTGGAGGCGTCGGAATATCGAGGGGAGTTATTATGTCGCTTTCAATATCCCTCTGGAATTCTACTATCTCACGGTTGCTCACATCAATATCACCATAAACCATAAGCTGGTAACTCCCACTATCAGTCATTATTGGCAGATCCGTTCCCAAAACAGAATGTAAACCCTTTTTTAGTGCCATTTCTCGGAGTTTCTTTGTTTTGTAGATGATGTACGAGTTGGTTATGAGAATTTCAGCTCCATATTTTTTCATATCTTTGGCGGGGATAAATTCAATATTAGGATTTATCACAGGCATGAGAGCGGGTGTCTCAACTACTCCATGAGGTGTTTGCAGTTTTCCGATTCTTCCCATTACATCTTTCGCTATAATTTCAAACATCGAAGTTTTGAATTAAATCTCACTTAAAAATCTTTGCTCGAAACATTGTCGGTTATAGATATGTTTAAATTCCAAAAAAGACAAGTATTAAACAATGATAGATATGAGCAAATACAAACCATTCAGAGAAATGGCAAAGACATGCAAAACAAGGGAAATTAGAGAAAAAAAGGTTATCTGGCCAAAATTTCACTTAGAATCATACTTTGGTGGAAAATACAGAGCAAGGGTTTTGAGAAGTGCAGATGTCGAAGAAGTTGCCGAACTCTGGAGAATGGGATATCCTGAAATTTACGGATCTAATTACGATTTTGTTCTTTACCCAGAGAAGATCAAAGAGAGAGTTGCACTTGAAGATAGATGGGAGAGAGACAGATTTGAAAAGGAATTCTGCATGGTTGTTGCCGAGGAAAGAGGAACCGGAAAGATTTTGTCGGCTGCCCTATTAAAAAAAGACGACAAAAATCTTGAAATCGAATACTCAATGCTAGTTACTCACCCCGAATACAGAAGGCAACACATCCCCCTCGGTATCGGTTTGGCGATAGCAGAAAAGATTAAGGAAAGCGGAGCCGAGTACCTGATAGCATTCCTTGAGACTTGGCACGATATAACCCAGAAACTGTGCATAAGCAGAGGCTGGAAAATCGCAGGAATATTTCCCGGAAGATTTACAAGATGGGCGGGAGACAACAGAGAGTACAGAGGTTGCGTTGTGTATATGTACACTTTTATAAATAACGGTGAAAAATACGCAACAAAACCAGAGGAGTGGAGTTTAGCTCCTGAAGTATGGGAGGTTTGGAAGTGCTTGGATAGGATAAATAAGGAGATTGAAAAAAGAGCGGAAAAGTATGATATCGAAACTATCAAAGAGATGATTTTATAAGCTCGTAAAATTTTTTGTCCTAATCAATGAAATGATTGCGAGGGGTGACGCTATTGCTTACGTTATTGGTAACTTTTAAGCATGAAATAAAACAAGAAGCCGTCAAAGTGCACTTGGTTGCTTAACACCGTGAACGCGATAAGGATTTACGAAACTGACTGGATAAGTCGAAAAGCTCGATCTCAACTTGGAGAGAAACGATTACACAAATATGGCTATGTTCAGATTCAATGAAAACGGGGTTATGTATTCAGTCCATCCTGGTGTAACGATCGAAGATGTTCAGAAAAACTGCGGTTCTCCCGCGTTATGGGAGAAACGAAATCTCCAACATACAGAGAACTTTTCGTTCAGGACATGATAGATAATCTTTATAACTCTAAATAATTTAAAAGTGACTATGGATGAAATTCTTAGGCTCCTGAAGGAGCAATTCGGTGTGGAGAGGATAGATTTTAATCTCAAACTCATGGGAAAAAATCGAATTTACGCTTATAGAAGTTGTTTTGAAGAGTTGGAAGAGTATCATTCGGGTGTTTACTTCGGTAAGCTTGAGAGAGATGGAATCCGCCTATCAATTGAAGGTTGCTATCTCTTAAAAGACCAGATAAAAAAGAACGTAATCGAAGTTGATTACGATGAGATGATAAAATGGCTAAGCGGGGAAGATTTAAAAAGAAAAGCTAAGGGATACGTTGTTTTAAAGTGGAAAGACTATCTCCTCGGATGCGGGAAGGGTGTCGGGGATAGGATAATCAACTATGTTCCGAAGGAAAGAAGATTGAGAAGACTTAATATATCTGGATCAAACTCAGAATAATGAAAGTTGCTGCCGTCCAATGCAAAGTTGGTGTTAAAGAAGCTTTTGAAAGCGCAGAAAAACTCATATCGGAAGGGGATTGTGACCTATATCTCCTCCCCGAGTACTTTTCTTATAAGGTTAACGATACATTCCTTGAAACTTCTAAAGAAACGCTGAAATGGCTAGAAAATGTAAGCAAGGAGTTCTCAGCGACCGTAGCGGGGAACGTGATACGGAAGGACGAACACTACTACAACAGCCTCTATATATTCAAAAACGGTGAGCTATTGGGATATCAGGATAAGATTCATCCAACAAGAACCGAAAGAAGTCTCGGGATAAAATGCGGATGTAAGATAAAAATTTTCGAAATTGATGGAGTGAAAATTGCTGCTCTCATCTGTGCGGACATCCTCTACCCAGAGCTTTCGAGAATTCCAGCACTGAAGGGTGCTGAGATCGTTTTGAATCCAGTTGTGTCTTTTAAACACTCCGTTTTTCCTGCAAAGGAGTTCAGACACTGCTTATACTTTGCAAGGTGCTTTGACAACGCTTACGCCATAGTTAAGGCAGGTGGAGTTGGATACACATTTACAGGAGAGGAGTGCGTCGGAAGAAGCCTCATAGCTACCCATCGTGGTATTCCCGCTATATACAGGGACGAGAATGCGGAGGAGCTTATTCAGGCTGAGATCGACCTTAAGGATATAAGGGAATACAAAGAGATCAATTACTCTCTCCATGACAGAAACACGAAAGTGCTTACGGAGCTTCTGAATGGAGGCATGGAATGTTAAGAGTTGCGTTTAAGCACGCTTATTTCGGATGGAACTTTCACGGAAATCAGTATCAGCCGGCTTTAAGGACGGTGGACGGGGAGATATTCAGTGCACTCAGGAAGATAGGGATAGATCCGAAGAAGAGCCAATATAAGATCGCCGGAAGAACAGACGCCGGAGTAAGTGCCTTAGGAAATGTCTTTTCTCTGAATCTTAAAGAATTCGATGAATGGTTTTTAATAGTCTTAAACAAAAATCTTCCAGAGGATATCACAGTATGGGGATACAAAGTCGTTGATGAAGACTTTAATCCAAGAAAGAGAGCCAAATCGAGGATCTACGTGTACGTAATGCCTGATCTCGGTTACGATATTGAAAAGATGAGAAGAGCCGCTAAAAAGCTCGTTGGGGAGCACGATTTCAGTAGCTTTGCGAAGTCCTGTGAACCGTGCTTTAGGAAAATCCACCGCTCAGAAATATCCAAAAAAAACGGATTGATCTTCTACGAAGTGGAGGGAAACGCCTTCGCTTGGAACATGGTGAGGAAAATCGTGACAGCACTGAAGATCGTCGGGAAAACTGGAGACGAAAGTCTAATCGATAGACTGCTTGAAGGAGAGAAAATTCCACTCACCCCCGCACCGCCATTCGGGCTAATTCTCAAAGATGTTAGATACGATTTCGAATTCGAGGTTGAGAAAAAATCCTACAATCTGCTGAAAAGAAAGTTAGAAGAAAATTTCATCAAATTCTCTCAGCTTTACGGGATTTTGTATTTTCTAAGAAATCTTTGACTTTTTTCCTCACATTTACGACATCTCCGATGACGATTACTGCAGGAGTCTTCACTCTCTCCCTTTCAGCGATCTTAACGATGTTTGCCAGGGTTCCGATAATCGTCCTCTGATTTGGGGTTGTAGCGTTTTCAATTATCGCCACTGGGGTATCTGGATTTTTTCCGTGCTTTAGCAATCTTTCAACGTTCTCTTTCAGGCTCGAAACTCCCATCAGAATGATAATGGTTGCGTTGAGCTTTGCGAGTGCGGACCAGTCCAGCCTTTCCCTCTCCTGCTTTCCTGTGATGAAGACAACGGCAGGATCGTATCTTCTGTGAGTCACGGGGATCCCAGCGTAGCTCGGTGCCGCTATGGCTGACGTGATTCCTGGAATAACTTCGAATCTTATTCCGTTTTCTGCGAGAACTTCGATTTCCTCTCCACCTCTTCCGAAAATGAATGGGTCACCACCTTTGAGCCTAACGACTGTCTTGCCTTCCTTCGCAAGTTTGACCATTAGGGCATTTATATCTTCCTGTTTCATTTTGTGTTTTCCGTGCCTCTTCCCAACGTCAATTAGCTCCGCTTTGCTTTCCCTCTTTAAAAGCTCCCTGATCTCCTCACCGATGAGTTCATCAAATAAGATTACGTCAGCTTCCTGAATGACCTTTAAAGCTTTCAAAGTCAGTAGCTCAGGATCTCCCGGACCTGCACCGACTATGTAGACTTTTCCAGTCATCTATTTTTTAGCAGATTTTAAAAATTTAAATGTATTTGCAATCTTGAAAACAGCAAAAAAGGAGAACTCTACGAATTACAAATCGTGAGGAGCTTAATTAGAGTAGGTTTGCCGATTGAAGGTTTAAAAGAGGCTAGCCCTTAAAGGCTCAGACAAACTTGCGGATGTCATGTATTTGAGTTCCTTTAACGTTCCGGAAGAATTAAAAATTGATGCTTACTAACCTCTTTAAATCTTTAGCTATTTCCTTAGCCTCTTCAACAGCACTTGTCTTACTAATCTCTTCGTCAACTTTAAACTCCTTCCTATCTTTTATTATCTGAACGATCAGCCTCACCTTGCCCTTACACTCAGCATAAATCCCAGCTGGAATCGCACAACCTATGCCAAGTTCTTTCATAACAGCTCTCTCAACCTCAGCTTCTATCCAAGTGTCTTTGTGATTTATGAAGCTGACGAGCTCCTCCTCTCCTTTTCTCGTCTGCACCGCGATAATCCCCTGATTTGCAGAGGGGACGAACTTTTCAATCGGCAACTTATGATATTCCACTTCTAAACCCAATCTAATTAATCCGGCTTCAGCTAATACAATCGCATCATATAAACCATCCTTAAGCTTCCTCAGGCGTGTATCGATGTTTCCTCTTATGTTTTCGAATCTCAGATCGGGTCTGTAAAGCCCCAGCTGGGCTCTTCTCCTTAAGCTTGATGTGCCTATTACCGCATAGGGCTTTATCTCGTCGAGTGTAGAACCATCTCTTGCAATGAATGCATCAAATGGCGAATCCCTCTTGAGAACAGCTGCCACGGTCACTCCGTCGAGCATCTTGCTGGGGATGTCTTTATAGCTGTGGACGGCTATGTCTATCTCCCCTTTCAATAAAGCATGCTCAAGTGTCCTTACGAAGGCACCGGATCCCTTAAACTCGTATAACGGCTTATCCTTCATTATGTCTCCCATACTTTTTATTATCTTGATTTCCACGTTGTATCCTTTTTCTTCGAGTTTCTCAACTACCTTTGAAGTTTGGGCCAATGCGAGTTTACTTCCTCTCGTTCCGACTACAATTATTTCAGACATTTTTCAAAAGCCTCCACCGTCCTGTTCACATCCTCATCGGTGTGAGCTGTGCTGACAAAGCAAACCTCATATTGAGAGGGCGGGATAAAAACACCATGCTCAAGAAGTCTCCAGTAGAGTCTGAGGTATCTATCCCTATCGAGCTTCATCGCATCCTCGTAATTTGATGGTTTTTCCCCGAAATACACGCAGAATATTGAGGCGATATAATCAACGTCACCCTTACCTTTGATGGAGTCTCTGATTCCCTCCACGATCTCTTTTGTTTTTCTTTCAAGCTCCTTATAGGGATTCATCTCCATGAGTATTTTCACGGTTGTTAGTCCCGCTGTAAGCGTTATCGGGTTTCCGCTGAACGTTCCCGCCTGATATACATTCCCCGATGGAGCTAAATTCTCCATGATTTCTCTTCTTCCACCAACAATGCCAATGGGAAAGCCGCCGCCGGCAATCTTTCCGAGCGTTGTGAGATCAGGCTTTACACCGTAATATTCTTGGGCACCCCCAAGAGACAGGCGGAATCCCGTTATGACTTCATCAAATATTAGAAGGACATCGTTTTCTTGTGTGATTTTACGAACCTCCTTGAGATATCCATCCTTAGGCAGGATCAGCGAAGAGTTTCCCATGACTGGCTCGAGGATTAAGGCCGCTACATCATCGTTTTTTTCAAGTAAATCGCTTAGGACTTCTGTATCGTTAAAGGGAACTTGGAGTGTATTCTTAACGAAATCTTTTGGGACTCCAGCGGAGCTTGGTGTGCCGAATGCTCCGCTTCCCGCTTTGACGAGAACAGCATCGTGGGCCCCATGAAAGCTTCCCTCTACTTTCACGATTTTATCCTTTCCTGTGAATCCTCTCGCAAGCCTTATGGCGGTCATTGTCGCCTCACATCCTGTGTTCATGAATCTAACCATCTCAATGGAAGGATATAGTTTCGTCAAAAGTTCAGCGTATTCGATTTCAAGCTCTACCGGAGTTCCGTAAATCCATCCATTTTCGAGCTGATCTTTAACAGCTTCCTTTACTCTCTCATTACAGTGTCCTAAGATCAGGGGACCGTAAGCCATACAATAGTCTATGAACTCGTTTCCGTCGACATCGTAGATTTTTGATCCCTTTGCTCTCACTGTGTAAAACGGATAAGGCTTTACCGCTCTGACAGGAGAACTAACACCTGAAGGCATCAAACTAACAGCCCTTTCATAAAGCTTCTTAGATTTCTCCAGCATAGGTTATTTAACACCCTCCGGTTTTAAAACTGTATGCTCCTTATCCTGATTCTGACCGGTAAGTGCCAACTCAATTGCAGATACTGCGGTGGAAACATTGATGAAAGCGTAATGCCACCAGAAATCAGCTACGATATCGGGGAGCTTTTAGATTTTATCAATTCACTTAAAAGAGTATCAATCGCCTTTTACGGTGGAGAACCTCTCCTCAGGATGGATTTAATAAAAAAAATTATGAATGAAGTTGATGCAGAGCACTTCATCCTCCAGACAAACGGATTAATGTTGAGCAAACTCGAAAGGGAATACATCCAGAAATTCTCGACTATCCTCGTATCAATTGATGGAAGAAAAAGTGTCACCGAACATTACAGGGGTAAGATCTATGATAGGGTTTTAGAAGAAGTAAAAAGGATAAAAGAATATTATAAAAATGAGCTCATCGCAAGAATGGTCGCCTCATTAAAGACGGACATCTATGAGGATGTTGTGCATCTATTAAATCTCGGTTTATTCACTCACGTCCACTGGCAAATCGACGCAGTCTGGAACCCTTATCCCTCAGAATTTCCCAATTGGCTTAGGAGATATAAAAGAGGTATCACCAAGCTCGCAGACTTCTTTAACAACGAGCTGAAAAAAGGGAGAATTCCCGGGATCGTTCCGTTCCTCGGAGTTTTAAGAGCGATGATATTCGAGGAAAATTTGAAGCCTCCATGTGGCTCTGGAACGGAAAGCTTTGCGATAACGACCGATGGAAAGATCATAGCATGTCCAATAGCTGCAGAATTCGACTGGAATGTTGTGGGAGATTTATGGAGTGGGATAAGGCGAAAAATCACCATCGAATCCCCGTGTCCCGAATGCGGTTACTTTAGAATCTGCGGAGGTAGATGCCTTTTCACAAATCGGGAAAGACTTTGGGGTGAAAAGGGATTCAAGATGCTCTGCGACGCAACAATCCATCTGATAAGGGAGATGAAGAAATCGATAGAGATTGCAATAAGATTGAGCGAAAAAGGTGTGTTGGACTTGAACAGACTCTATTACCCGAAATTCAACAACACAACGGAGATCATCCCATAAGTTTTTAAATCGAGCTGATAAACGGAACCCCATGCTCTTCGAAGAGTTCATACTGTGGGCGGGTATCACTTTGGCATCTGTGTGCTTAGTCCTCACCTTCGCGAGGATTTATGGAAAGGAGATTGCCATAGGAATCTACGCCGTCCTTACAGTAGTAGCCAATATCATCGCCGTCAAATTAATATCGGTCGGTGGGATTACTGCTCCCGCTGGAGTGATCGTGTATTCGGTGACGTTTTTGGTAACCGACTTCATAAGCGAAATTTACGGAAAGGAAGCTGCAAAGAAAGCCATCATAACGGGGTTAGTTGCAAACATTATAGCGGTCCTCTCCATAATCATTGCAGTCAAAATGACTCCCGCACCGTTTCTCTCGAAAGAAGTAGTTGAATCCTTTAACACCGTGTTCACATTCACTCCAAGGATCGTGGCGGCATCGCTGATAGCATTTATAATCAGCCAGACTCATGATATTTACGCCTATCACTTTCTGCGAATGCTTTCGAAAGGCAAGCATATGTGGCTCAGAAATAACGTTTCCACATCAATCTCCCAGCTGATAGATACAACCGTCTTCATAACAGTAGCCTTCTACGGTGTTGCCCCCCTCTTGCCCCTAATCGCTGGACAATACGTTCTGAAACTGATAATAGCACTGTTTGATACGCCGTTCCTTTACATCTCGGTGGAAACCTTCAAAAAATTAGAGTCTGATGTCAATATCGTCCAAGGTTAGAGGCGTCACGCCCATCCTTTTAACCTCTTCGATCAATCTCCTATCAGCTTTTCCATGGTAGAAAAGAACGTAATCCGGATCACAGTGGGAGATCATTTCTATTATCCCTCTGTAATCGATGTGGTCGCTTAGAATGATCCGATTTCTGTAAAACCTCTGTGCCGAAAGGATAAAGCCATTTCTGACTTCTTTCGTTGGTAGTAATTTCGCGTCACCATCTTGGAAGTTTATCCCCAATGCCTTGCATATCCTTTTGATTTTTTCGGTAGTTTTGAATCCTATGTCATTCTCGTTAAGAAGTTCGGCAACCCTTTGGGCTTTACCTATGGGATAAGCTCCAAGCTCCCACCCATCTCTTGCGGCTTTGATGACCCTATCGATTTCATCTTCGAAAACATGAATAGGGTGCCCGTATGTCGCCTCAGTTATCAGAAGATCGCATTTCGGGAGCGAAGAGAAATCCTTAACATCTCCGGTAATCAGAACACCGTTGAAGTAAAAGGCGGCTGAACCGTGCATGTGCTTTGTTTCGAACGTTTTCATCTTTACTCCTCCGATCTTTAGCGTTTTCCCTACTTCGAAGGTAATTCCCCTAAATCTCTCCCCGCTAACAACTTCTAATACAAGTGCAGTCTCCTTAGATGCAACCGCTTTCCGATTCTTCATATTTCTCAGACCGTGATGATCGGTATGAGCATGGGTGATCAGATTGAATCCTTTTCCCGGTAAACTATCGATGTGGAAATCAACTCCGTCAATCCTTAGGGAGAAGTGTGGGCAAAATCTCCTTCTGTAGATCAAGATATCGAATCTTTCCAAAATATCGAGCATTATGATATTTTTCTGGATAATTTATTTAAGATTTTTTGAATGTTACGGCTATTCCCAAAATTCTCACAATTCACAACCAATTATGAATTGGCTAATAAATTTATTGAGTTTCCAGCAATAGATTGAAGTTTACACTTGCCAACCTAAATCCCTGAAGGAAAATTATATATACTCTCAACTCAAGCTTAAACCAATGCAAAGATTTGCTAAATCCAAATCCATGGATCTTTTCTTGGTAGTAGTATGCTAAACCATTCTGAGGTAGGTGGTTTTATGAGGGTGGCTGATGCTATTATCAAGGCCTTAGAGTATGAAGGTGTGAAGCATATTTTCGGAATACCCGGAGGCGCCATCTTAGAGGTTTACGATGCGCTCTACGACTCGAACATAACCCATATCTTAACGAGGCACGAACAGGCTGCAGTCCACGCTGCTGACGGATACGCAAGAGCTACTGGAAGAACGGGTGTCGCCTTCGCAACATCGGGACCGGGAGCGACTAACACCGTGACGGGGATTGCGAATGCGTACATGGATTCTTCGCCAATCGTCGTGATAACCGGACAGGTTTCCCGACGCTTGATTGGTAACGATGCGTTCCAAGAGGCTGACGTCACAGGGATAACGATGCCAATAACGAAGCATAATTATCTCGTTACCAATGAAAGGGATATACTAAGAATAATCAAGGAAGCTTTCTACATCGCATCAACGGGAAGACCGGGGCCTGTTCTGATCGATATACCGAGAGATGTCACAATGGCCGATATAGAATTCGATTATCCTGAAAAGGTTAATCTCCCCGGATACAAACCGAAATATACGGGGCATCCGAGGCAGATTAAGAGAGCAACCGAACTGATAATGGATGCTGAAAGACCGATAATTCTTGCAGGTGGTGGCGTCATAATCTCGAATGCGAGCGAAGAGCTAACAAAGCTTGCCGAAACAATCCCCGCTTACGTTGTTACATCATTAATGGGCAAGGGAGCAATTCCTGAGACTCACCCACTCAGCTTGGGATTTATCGGAATGCACGGCTCTAAGTATGCAAATTACGCTGTCCAGGAGAGTGACCTAATAATCGCAGTTGGTGTCCGCTTCTCTGACAGGACAACAGGAAGATTCTCTGACTTCGCCCCCAATGCAAAGATAATCCACATCGATATCGATCCCGCTGAGATTGGAAAGAACGTCAGAGTCGATGTCCCGATCGTCGGAGATGCAAAGCTCGTCTTAAGGGAACTTCTAAAACACATAAACTACAAGAGAAGAAAGGAGTGGGAAGAAAAAGTCGAAGGATTGAGAAGAGCTTACCCGCTAAAGTATAAAAGGGATGGAAAATTAAAGCCCCAATTCGTTATAGAAAAGATCTGCGAACTGGCACCTGACGCAATCATCACGACTGAAGTTGGTCAAAACCAGATGTGGGCCGCTCAGTTCTTTAAAGTGAAATATCCGAGACAGTTCATATCCTCCGGTGGTCTTGGAACGATGGGCTTCGGATTTCCGGCGGCAATAGGTGCCAAGGTCGCCTTTCCAGACAGACTTGTCATTGACATGGCCGGAGACGGCAGCTTCTTCATGAACATCCAAGAGCTTGCCACATGCGTCAGTTACGGGATTAATGTCAAGGTTGCAGTCCTCAACAACGGATACCTTGGAATGGTTAGACAGTGGCAGGAACTCTTCTACAAAGAGAGATACTCCGCCACCTGCTTAGCATACAAGGAGATCTGCATAGAGAAGATTGCAAAAGGATTCGGTGCTGTCGGAATGACCGTGGAAAAAAGCAGCGAGGTTGAAGATGCTCTAAAGGAAGCCTTTGAGATCGATGCACCCGTCGTCATCGACTTCCGAGTCGATATTTTAGAAAAGGTTTATCCCATGGTGCCGCCTGGCGCTGCCCTTCACGAGATTATAGACGAGGAGGTGTGATTATGAGGAGAACTATTGCTGCTCTGGTTGAGAACAAACCGGGAGTTCTTGCGAGGGTTGCGGGATTGTTCAGGAGAAGGGGATTCAACATCGAAAGCCTTGCGGTCGGAGTCACCGAGAGAGATGACATTTCAAGGATGACCATAGTCGTTAGCGGCGACGATAAAACGATAGAGCAAGTTATAAAACAGCTAAACAAACTGATAGAAGTTCTAAAGGTTAGCGATCTCTCGGAAAATTCTGTCGAGAGGGAACTCGCCCTTATTAAGGTTACGGCAACCCCTCAGACGAGAGGTGAGATCATCGAAATTGCGAATATCTTCAGAGGTAGGATCGTCGATGTTGCCCGCGATTCTCTGATTATCGAAATAACCGGAGACGAGGATAAGATAAATGCTTTTATAAACTTGATGAGGCAATACGGGATTAAAGAGGTCTCAAGGACGGGAAAAATAGCCATGCAGAGAGGTAGCAAGTCCATGGAATGATAGAGTTCAACCCTTTTTTTAAGAAGTACCGACCTGGATTAAAGAAGGTTGCCGTCATCTACCCAAACAGATACATTGGCGGCATTACAAACTTAGGACTACAGCGAATATACTACGAGATTAACAAAAGCGAGGAATTTGTGGCAGAACGATTCTACACAGATGTCGAAAGAGGTCTCAGGAGCGTTGAGTTCGGAATACCGCTGAATTATTTTGATATTGCACTAATCTCAATTCAGTACGAAGAGGATTACTTTAACGCCCTTAAGATTTTGAGGGAGAGTAAATTTTCTGGCAGAGTTGTGGTTGGAGGGCCTTGTGTTACTGAAAATCCCTTCTCGTTCTACGACTTTTTTGATCGATTTTTCTTGGGAGAAGCCGAGAACGTTGTCATAGATGTCATTAAAGACGCCAGTGTCGAGGGATTGATGCCCTTTTCGAAGAGAAGGAGAGTGTCCAAACTCGATAACGAAATGAAAATGCAGATAATATCAACAAACGCCTATGGCAAATCAATCCTTATAGAGATCGGAAGGGGATGCTACAGAAGTTGTCGCTTCTGCATTGTTAGGCAGATATACAGACCTGCAAGATGGAGAAAAAAAGAAGATGTAATCGAAATAGCAGAGGTGAACAGAAAATTCGCAGAAAAAGTAGCTCTTATAGCTCCATCACCAACAGATCACCCTCAATTCAAAGATATCGTATCGGAACTTATCCAGATGGGGTTCGAGGTTTCTCCCTCCTCTATAAGGGCTGACAGATTCGATGAGGAAGTGGCTGAGCTTCTCCCTACAAAAAGCCTGACACTGGCTCCCGAAGCCGGAAGCGATAAATTACGGGAAATTTTGAATAAGGGAATTGATGAGGAGGACGTTCTGAACGCCGTCAGGATATCAAAGGCTGAAAAGATCAAGCTATACTTCATGTATGGATTACCGTTCGAGAAGAAAGAAGACCTCGATGGAATAATCAAACTTGTAGAAAAAGTAAGATCTTTGGGAAAAAAAGTAAGCGTCTCCCTTAATCCCTTGGTTCCAAAGCCTCACACTCCTTTTCAGTGGCTACCTTTTGGAGGAAATCCTGAAAAAAGTGTTAAAAAAAATATCGAGGAACTCAAGTGGAAGAGGGAATATTTGATCAGCCATTTAAGGAAGATATGTGAAGTAAACGCAGATAAAATTGATGATTTTGCGATTCAAACGATTATTTCAAGAGGGGTCAGACTAAGACTCATGAAAAAGATTAGCCTCAACAGGATTCTAAAATCAGATCTTTCAAGACTTCTGGGATGTATGGATGTGGATTCTCCGCTTCCTTGGGATGAAATCGAGATGGGATATAAGAAGGAAAAACTTAAGAGAGAATTCGAAAAGATACTTTAAATGGAAGCGAAAGCCTACAGGCAAGTTAGAGGAGTAATCACCTGTCAGCTTTGCTGGCATTTCTGCAAGATTGAGAAAGAGGGAAAATGCGGTGCCCGTTATGTAAAAAACGGGAAATTGTTTACGAGAACCTACGGAAATCTCAGTGCAATAGAGAGCAGACCCATGGAGATTAAACCGTTCTTCCATTTCCTTCCTGGAAGGAATGCAACAACGTTTTCAACTTATTCGTGCAATTTCAACTGCCCATGGTGTCAGAACTGGCGCTTATCAAAAGTAAAGCCACCATCCAGCTACAATCCAATAAAGCCTGAAGAAATCGTAGAAATCGCAATCTCTAACGGGGACGTCGCTACGTGTGCAAGTTTTAACGAGCCCACTCTTTTGTTCGAGTTTCTTTTAGATCTTTTCCCCCTTGCAAAGAAAAGAGGATTATATAACACCATGGTTTCTAACGGCTACCTGACACCGCTTGCTTTAAAAATGCTGCGAGAGGCAGGTCTCGATGCAATTAACATCGATGTAAAGGGTAATGAATCCGTTTACGAGAAATACTGCGGTGGGAAAGCGGAATTCGTTTGGAGAACTGCTGAAAAGGCGAAGAAAATGGGAATTCACGTTGAGATAGTCTGTTTACTTATAACGGATTTAAATGACGATGAAGACACGGTAAGGTGGATCGTAGAGAATCACCTCAGCAGGCTTGGATCCGAAGTCCCCCTCCACTTTACGAGGTATTTTCCCGCATATCTCTTCGATAAGCCACCTACACCGGTGAAGAGGCTTGAAAGAGCCATTGAAATTGCAAAGAGGGAAGGTGTCGAATTTGTCTACATCGGGAATGTTCCGTTTCACAGATATGAGAACACTTACTGCCCGAATTGCGGGGAATTATTGATAAACCGACATTCATACAGAGTTTTAAACAACTGGATTAAGGACGGAAAGTGCTGGAAATGTGGAAAGGATATTTACGGTCTGTTTGATTGATTATTTAGCTTAATCCTTCACAATTCAGAACCGATACCACACCGATCTTGGATAAAATAGCAATTGTTAAATATTTTCAAGATTAATTATCGCAAAAAATAGCGGTGACGTGTATGATCGAGGTTGAAATTATTACCGGAAGAACGATAGATCAGGGAAAGACCGTTGAAGAGAAACTAACAGAGGAATACTTCAAAGCTGTGAGTTACTGCGAACTTAACGAAGAAGACTTTAAAGCCCTTGGATTAAGCGAAGGAGATAAAGTAAAGGTAAAGACGGAATTCGGAGAAGTTGTTGTCTTTGCAAAAATCGGAGACTTGCCGAGAGGTGTTGTCTTTATCCCAATGGGCCCCTATGCGAATCAGGTGATCGATCCATCCACGGATGGAACGGGGATGCCCCAGTTTAAAGGGGTTAAGGGAACTGTAGAAAAAACCGATGAAAACGTTTTGAGCGTTAAAGAATTGTTAGGGGTGAAATGAATGGAAGCCGTATGTACATTCTGTGGAAATGTTTGCGATGATGTGGAGTTTGATGTAGAAAAACAAAAAGGAAAGAGATTCTGCCCCTTAGGCCTTTCGAAATTCCAAAAGAAAGAGAGAATAAAGTCACCAATGATTGACGGAAAGGAGGTCAGCTACGAGGAGGCGATTGAAAAGGCGGCCGAAATTCTCGTGAACGCTAAGAGACCTTTGCTTTACGGATGGGCTTCAACGGTCAACGAAGCCATAAGACTTGGAGTCATCCTGACGGAGATTGTCGGTGGCGTTTACGATCAGTGTGCAAGCGTCTGCCACGCCCCCGGAACTCTTGCCACGATAGAAGAGGGGTTACCTGGCGGAACCCTTGGCTCCGTGAAGAACAGAGCCGATATGGTAATTTTCTGGGGAAGCAATCCGATGGAGGCACATCCAAGGCATCCGACGAGATATAGTGTTCACGCCAAAGGCTATCTGATAAAAGATAGAAAGGACAGAAAAGTTGTAGTTGTGGATGTTAGAAGAACGAGAACTGCGAAATTAGCGGATAAATTCATTCAAGTAAAGCCCGGCTACGACTTCGCCGTGATCTCGGCACTAAGAGCCATTATCAAGGGAGAAGACATAGAAGTCGATGAAGTCGGCGGTGTTCCAAAAGAACAGCTCATTGAGCTTGCCGAGGATATGAAAAATGCAAAGTATGGGGTAATATTCTACGGTTTAGGAGTTACTCAGTCAAGAGGCAGAGACAGAACCGTCGAGAATGCTATAAAGCTGATCCAGCTTCTTAACAGAACAACAAGATGGATAATCTGGCCGATGAGAGGTCACTATAACGTTGTCGGCGCCGGCGAAGTCCCGGCTTGGGAAGTCGGCTACCAATACGCAATTGATTTTAGCAGGGGATATCCAAGATTCTCTCCAGCAGAGTTTTCTGCCGTGGAAATGCTTCTCAGAAGAGATTGCGATGCTATGATGGTTGTAGCAAGTGATCCGGCAGCTCACTTCCCAAGAAAGGCTGTGGAACACATGAAAAACATTCCAGTGATCCAGATAGATCCCTTCCCAAACCTGACGACACTTTTGTCGAACGTCGTTATTCCGTCTGCGGTTGCCGGAATCGAAGCTGAGGGGACTGCATACAGGATGGATGTGATTCCGCTTAGGGTAAAGAAGCTTGTGGATTCAGAGTTCTGGAGCGATGAGAAGATTCTTGAGGAGTTGTTAAAGAAGGTTGAGGAGCTTAAGGGGTGATCTTATGCATCACATGCTTTGGATAAAGAATGGAATTGTTATCGACCCGAAGAACAAGATCGATGGAGAGAAGATGGACATATTCGTCAAGAACGGAAAGATAGTCGAAGAGAGTGAAGTCAAGAAGGACGAATGTAAAGTTATCGATGCATCAAACAAGCTTGTGGTTGCCGGTGGCGTCGAAATGCACGCCCACATAGCCGGAAGCAAGATCAACACCGGAAGGACGATGAGGCCAGAGGAGATGAGGGTTGTAAGGCAGACCGCAAACAAATTAAGGGCAACTGTTGGTAGAGTGTTGCTGACATCTCCCGCGATCGGATACGAATACGCAAGGATGGGATACACAACCGCTGTGGAGGCTGCTAACCCACCAATCGGAAGCCTTCACACCCACGAGGAGCTCGACGCCATCCCGATCCTCGATAAAGCGGCTCTCCCAGTTTTCGGAAACTGGCATCCCGTTCTGAAGTTCGTAGCTGAAAAGGATTTTGAAAAGCTTAAAGCGTTCATAGTATGGGCTTTGGAGAGAACAAAAGGCTTCGGTGTCAAAGTAGTCAACCCCGGCGGTATTGAGGCATGGATGTATGGAAAGAACTGTAGGAACTTGGACGATGAAGTTCCGGGATTCGGTATCACCCCAAGGGATATAATAACCTCCCTAATAAGGGCTAATGAGGAGCTTGACCTTCCACACAGCGTTCACCTCCACTGCAACAACTTGGGAAACCCCGGTAACTACCAGACGACCGTGGAGTCGATAAAACTTGCAGCTGGTTTCAAGAACGATAAGAGGCAGGTTCTTCATGTCACTCACGTTCAGTTCAACGCGTACGGAGGTAGCTCTTGGAGGGACGTTTGCAGCGGTGTCGAGGATATCGCCAAAACCGTTAATTCGATGGACAACGTGACGATAGATATGGGTGCCGCCATATTTGGGCACGCAACTGCAATGACGGGAGATGCACCGTTCCAGTTCGTCCTTCACAGGCTCTTGGGGGCAAAATGGAGCAACAAAGACAGCGAGATAGAGGGGGGTGCTGGAATTGTCCCGATAATGTATCTGCCAAAGAATCCAGTTCACGCCCTCCAGTGGGCTATCGGCTTGGAGCTCGGATTAATGGTAGACAGCGATAAAGTTGTCCTGACAACAGATTACCCGAACGGCGGTCCTTTCACCGAGTATCCTTATGTGATGGCAATGCTGATGAGCAAGAAGATGAGAGAGAAAGAACTTGAAAAAGTCCATCAATACGTCCAGAAGGCAACGAATCTCCCCGCAATAGACACGGAGAGAACCCTTTACGAAGTAATCCACATGACAAGGAGCCTTCCAGCGAGAATCCTTGGATTGGAGAACAAAGGTCACCTTGGTATCGGGGCAGACGCCGATATCGCAATTTACAACATAAATCCGAACGAAATTGATCCGTCCACTCAATATGAAGTAATAGACAAAGAGTTCAGACGAGCAGCCTATACGATAAAGGCTGGAGACATAATCGTCGAGAATGGAGTGATTCTCAAGGAAACTTGGGGAAGGACGTTCTGGATCGATGCAAGAAGCAAGGCGAGCCCTGAAATCATTGACAGCGACTTAAATGAGTTCTTCAATTACTACAGCATTAAGAGAAGGAATTTCGGCGTAAAGGAAGAATGGATAAGAAATCCAGAGAGGATGGGGGTGAGATGATGCTCATTTTGAAGCCAAAATTCGATTTCGAGGTAAGTGTTGAAGCCGAAATCACGCCAGATCTTGCGGAAAAGAGCTTGGATGAGATAAAGGAGTTCAAAGTATGGTATGGTAAAGAAGTCAAAAAGCTCAAGGATCTATTCGAGATAAAGAAAGAGGGGGACGAAAAGAAGATCATCTTGGATGGCGATTTTTCCAAGGTGAAGTGGATCGGTTGCGGGATGACTGAAGGAGAGATTATCGTAAAGGGTAGCGTCGGAACGAACTGCGGAGCCTACATGAAAGGGGGCAGAATCATCATCGAAGGAGATGCGGATGATCTCCTTGGAATGGAGATGATGGACGGAGAGATAATCGTAAAGGGTAACGCCAAAAATCTTATTGGGTGTCCTTACTACGGTGATGCTACGGGAATGCAGGGAGGCAAAATCGTGATCGAGGGGAACGCCGGTAACTACATCGGGGAGAAGATGTCCGGTGGTGTGATTGAGATAAAGGGCAATGCTGGAGATTTTATTGGAATCGAAATGAAGGGTGGCGAAATCATCATCGGAGGAAACTGCGGCTTCGTAGGAGCGGACATGAAGGGTGGCGTGATCAAGGTAAAGGGTAAGTGCGATATCCTTCCGTCTTTCAAGAGAACAGAAGAAGGATACGTAGGCGACGTAAACGTCGGAGGTGAAGGAAAAATAATTAAAATCTGATTTTTTTAATTATTTCTTTTGCCGTAGCGATCGACAAATGGCTGATAAAAGCCGGCAGGTAATTCTTGAGTTTTTCGGCATCCACATCGATCTCGGGTAGTGTTGCCTGATTTTCATTTATCTCCACCACATCCACGTTTCTGTCTTTACTCCACACCTCCACAGCCATTTTTATTCCCTTGGACTCTCCGCTCCCGTAAAAGATCAGGGCGTTCCCCTCTCTTCGGGGTGGGTTTAGCCTTTCAAGAATGTTGAAGAGAACCTCCGGATGCTTCTCCCTAACCTTGCAAGAATTCAATCTCAACATGAACTTCGGTTCCGGTAAGAGCTTTGAAGTCAAAGGAGGGGAGATTGCGAAAGCGAAATCAGATGTACTGCAGAGGCTGAGAAGACCTCCCAGAGAGTGACCTATCGTATACACTTTTTCGAACTCGTTGCGCAGCTCTTTAATCACACCTTCAACATCGTTCAAAACATTCTCGTCAAGTGGATTTTCGTTGTCCCCATGACCTCTTAGATCGATGGCGACAGCATCAACACCTTTTTCAGCGATGTTATAAGAGAATCCAAGCCACTCATCCTTTGAGGAGGAATATCCGTGAATTATTACGGCCGCTTCATTTGCCCTCGCTTTGACATGGAAAGAAGGGACTACCAGATTATCCAAGCTTTTAAAATCTCTTCTAACTACCTCCATGAATAAAAGTAATGATAAAAAGTTAAAAATTATTCGATTTGTATCTGATAGCTCTGGAGCAGGACTTCCGCATTAAGCTTTCCGTGAACGTATGTTTTTCCTGTTGATTTATCGTTCACAACGATCTGAGCCGGTGCGAACAGATTTGGATCGATCTTGTAGAAATCATAGTTTGCAGCCTTGAAGATCTCGTAGAACGGCTTTCCGTAATCTCTGCTTGTGTTGCTTGGAACGTTCTTTAATATCTCATCGTATTCGGTTACCGTTAGGTAAACGCTTCCGTAGTAGAGCATGCTATCGTTTGTCGCACCCATTGCCTTAAGGTCGTTCTCCAAAATCGGAGCGATAGGACATCTTCCGGCACCATATAGGATCTTCTTGGGGTCGTATCCAATTTCCGTCATCTTGTAAATGGCAGTCTCAACAATTCTTCCCGAGATCTGGACAGATCCTACAATGCTTGCCGTAGGCGCCACGACAGCGTAAACGTCTTCGGGATCAACGTCACACTCCTTTGCGATATATTCAATAACCTTCTCATTTGGGAGCTTGCTTGCTTCCAGAGCTATAACGGCGTAGTCAGCGTCATCTTCATATTCTATCAACTCGTAAGTCTTTTTAGGCTTTAACGCCAGAGCTCTTGCTGGACCGCTTCCCATCGCAAAGTACTTGTCAACGCTTATCGCCCATCCAGCCTTCTGACTACCTAAGCAGGCGATCGCTGGGTGATCGGTATATTGCGTTATGAAAGCGAATGGGATGTCCTTTACGTAATCAACGACTATGTCTACTTTAGCTAAGCCACCCATACAGATCTCTGTATACATGATTCCAGCGTTGTAGCTTCCTGGAACGTTTACTCCGCAGTCTATTACGGTTGCACCGTTTTCAAGCTTTTTAGACTCAATTCTAAGCTCCTCTTCAAAATCTAACATCTCCTCTACAATATCCAGTGCCAATTCGTTTACGCTTAGCAAATTCATCACCTCTTTTGATATGTTGATGATGTAATGTTTAAATTTTGTGATTTTGTTCGGTCAGCATTTCTTTAAAAACTCAACAATCTTTTCTGTAAGGATATCCAACGTTCCCGTATAAAAGTGATCAGTCTCCAATTCCACGACCTCCTTAGGAGGCGACAGCTTCTCGGTGATTTCTCTTGATTCCTTTACACTGACTATCTCATCGTAAGTTCCGTAGATAATCAATTTTGGCTTTTTCGAGTCCCTGAGCTCTATTTTGTTAATTTTCTTCAAAGGAGAGATAAGAACCACGGCATCCGCCTCATCAGCAATATTACTCGCAACAACACTCCCAAAAGAATAGCCAATTACTGCAACAAAATTGTGTCTCTCCTTTAAATATCTCAGCATGATTCTGGCGTCCTCCACTTCTCCTAATCCATTCCTAAAAGGCTGTTTGTAATCAAATCTTAGTGTAGAATAGCCAATCTGGTGAAGACCCTCGCAAATCCTTTCGAGTCGGATATCGAACCGGCTTCCTCCCATTAGAGGGTGTGGAGGACACAAGAGAGCGGACCCCTCCCCTTTGATTGTGTAGGTACCCCTTATACCTCCAACAATGATTTCCATGACGAATAAACGCATTAGGCAAAAATATATTTATCGTTTAGCCCACCAAAATCCGATGAAAGATATCGGTCTCAAAGTTGGTATCGAGATTCACCAGCAACTTGACACGAAACACAAGTTATTTTGCAGGTGTCCCACTATTCTAAGAGATGTGAATGAATCGAATTTTGAATTCTTCAGATATCTCAGACTGAAGAAAAGCGAATTGGGCGAAGAGGATAGAGCAGCAAAAGAGGAGGTTCAGAGAAGTAAGAAATTCATCTATAAATTCTACGATACTACGTGCTTGGTTGAGGCGGATGAAGAGCCTCCGACTGAGATAAACAGAGAAGCATTAGAGATTGGAATCATGATAGCAAAGATGCTAAACATGGAGATTGTTGATGAGCTCCACGTAATGAGGAAGATCGTGATTGACGGAAGCAACACTACCGGATTTCAGAGAACAGCTCTTTTAGCCTTTGATGGGTATTTGGACGTTGATGGAAAACGTATCGGAATCGCAACGCTCTGCATCGAAGAGGAAGCTGCAAGGAAGATCGAAGAGATGGCGGGAGAAGTCATCTACTCCCTTGATAGGCTTGGCATCCCTCTGGTAGAGATTGGGACAAAACCCGATATAGATAGTCCAGAGCTCGCAAAAAAGGTTGCGAAAAAACTTGGAATGATTCTTAGAAGCACTAACAGAGTTAAAAGAGGCTTGGGAACTATTAGACAAGACGTAAACATCTCGATAAGGGGTGGAGCGAGGGTCGAGATAAAAGGTGTTCAGGATGTGGACATCCTCGATAAAATAGTAGAATACGAAGTCTTAAGGCAGTTGAATCTTCTCAAAATTAGGGACGAGCTCAGGAGACGAAAAGCCTATGTAGATGAAAAAATCTACAATGTGGAAGATGTCTTCAAAAACACGAAATCGAAGATCTTGAAGAGAGCAAAAGCCATAATGGCGATAAAGCTCTGCGGCTTTTCTGGACTCGTTGGTGCTGAAATTCAACCAAACAGAAGACTCGGAACGGAATTCGCTGACATCGCAAGGACATTTGGTCTTGGTGGCATCCTCCATACGGATGAGCTTCCTGCCTACGGAATAAGCGAGGAAGAAGTTACAGCTCTAAAAGAAAGGGTCGGAGCTTCCGACGAGGATTGCGTGATCATAGCTGCCGGAGATAGAGAGAGAGTTAGAAACGCATTGGCAAGAATCATTGAAAGAGCAAAATTCTGTCTTGTAGGAGTTCCCGAGGAAACAAGAAAGGCTAATGAGGATGGAACCACATCATATCTCCGACCGCTTCCGGGTGCGGCAAGAATGTACCCGGAGACAGATGTCCCTCCCGTAAGGATAGACGAAAAAATGAAGGCCGTCGAAATCCCGGAGTTGATAGAGGACAGGGCAAAAAGATTTGTGAGAGACTACGGACTTTCCGAGGATATTGCGATGATAATGGCAGATCCAAAATTCGCAGAAATTTTCGAAAAGTATGCAAAGGATGTTGAACCCACAATCGTCACGAAAGTCCTCCACCTGATTCCCGCACAGCTCAAAAAGGATGGATACGAAGTTGAAAATCTAAGAGAAGAGGACTTCATATTAGTTCTCGATTTACTGAAGGAAAAGAAAATAGCAAAAGAGGGGGCTGAAGAAGCATTAAAAATCCTTTGCAAGGAGAAAGTTAGCGGAAAGGAAATCGTGAAGCGATTGTCTCCATCTGAGGATCTCGATGGATATATAGCAAAACTGATAGAAGAGAAGAGAGACTTAATCCTCGAAAAGGGAGAACATTCATTCAAACCGTTAATGGGACTCGTTATGAAGGATTTCAGAGGAAAAGTGGACGGAAAAATCGTAGCTGAAAAACTGAAAAAAGCTATAAATGATGTCTTAAAAAATTAGCCACATTTCGTGAATCCGCAGAATCTACACGTCGCGCACCCCTCTCCGTATTCAAGGACATTCCCGCACTCCGGACAGACGCCTCCGATCATTTTTGTTTTGGTTTTCTCTTCCTCTGTCTCCTTGACAAATTCCGTCAACGGCTTGACACCTTTCACGTCAAGCTTTATTTTCTTGTATTCTCCCTTTAGATGCTTTTCCAAAGCTTTTGCAACACCGTCAGCACAACTCGTAATGATTTCACCGTTATCAAATCCGATAGATGGGCATCTTATACCCTTGAGCTGTTTTATCAGAGATTCTGGGTCTACCCAGCTCCTTAAAGCGATGCTGAGCAGTCGACCAATAGCTTCGGTCTGAGAGGCTGCACAACCCCCGCTCTTTCCGAGCTGAACGAAGACCTCGGCGATCCCTTCATCGTCTTCGTTTATCGTGACGTATAGAGATCCGCATCCAGTTTTTGTTTCTATTGTAACACCTCTTGTTATCTTCGGGCGAGGTCTTGGTTTGTGATATCTCGCCGGAGGTCTGATCTTCTCCTCTTCTTTCTTCCTCTCAGTCTTCTTTATCGCTAATACTTGTTCCTCACGACTTCCGTCTCTGTAAACTGTTATTCCTTTACATTTGAGCTCGTATGCAAGGAGAAAAGCTTTTTCGACATCCGCCTTGGTTGCGTGATTTGGCAGATTAATCGTCTTACTTACGGCATTGTCTGTCCATTTCTGAAAAGCCGCCTGCATTCTGACATGCCATTCAGGGGCAATATCCAACGCACATTTGAAAACCCTTCTAACATCCTTTGGAATCTCCTCGATGCTCTGGATGGAGCCCTCCTCAACGACTTTACTTAGAATTTCGTCTGTGAACAGTCCAAGTTCTTTCAGTTTCTGCTCGAATACCTTATTTACCTCGAAAAATTCTTCTCCATCAAGGATGTTTTTCCTTTTATATGCTAAGGCGAAGACTGGTTCTATGCCGCTGCTACATCCCGCTATGATGCTTATCGTGCCAGTCGGTGCTATCGTCGTTGTTGTAGCGTTTCTCATCTTTATCCCTTTCTTCTCCCAAACGCTTCCTTTCCATGCTGGAAAGACTCCCCTTTCCTCTGCGAGATTCTGAGAGGCTTTGTGGCTCTCCTCTTGAATGAATTTCATAACTTTTTCGGCAAGCTTGAGTGCTTCTTCGCTGTCATAGGGAATTCCGAGCTTGAAAAGGGCGTCTGCCCACCCCATTACGCCGAGGCCGATTTTCCTTGTCTTTTTAGTCATTTCCTCTATCTCCGGTATCGGATACGCGTTGACATCTATGACATCGTCGAGGAATCTTGTTGCTATCCAGACGACTTCCCTAAGCCTATCCCAATCGAAATCTTTCTTCTTTTCATTAACAAACCTTGCAAGGTTGATTGATCCAAGATTACAGGATTCGTAGGGGAGGAGAGGCTGTTCACCGCAGTTGTGCACAACAAAGCCGTTTGCGTCGAATGCGTTTATGTAGGGGATTCTGACATCGTAAACGTCCTCTATTCCATCCGGGATTACCTCATCAACAGTTGCAACGAATCTGTCACTATTCGGATGTCTCTTGTAGATTTCTATCACCTTTCTAAGCTTCTCCATCTTTTCGATATCGTTGAATCCGATTCTCTCGTAGAACTCGACAACGCTGTCGTTTGAGATCACAAGCTCATTTTCTCCCTTTCCATCTGATAACAAGCTTTTGCCCGCTTTTTGTCTGTGGTAAATCTTCGAAAGGATTCCAAGCCTAAGCAACATTCTCTGAACAGCTTTCAGGAATTCTAAGTCGCTCTGAGTAAGTCTGACGCTTACACCTTTCTTATGGTCACCGACTACAGTACCGTCTGCGTCGAACAACCCTCGCAAAAGACCGATATAGAAGTCTGATGAAGCTTTTTCCATCTTTTCTGTAATCTTCTTTTCACCTATCCTGAGCCCGAGTTCTGTAGCTAATTTCTTCAAGTACGCTATTGACATCCTGTATTCGTTTCTACCTTTAACCCTGATCCATCCACTACGATGCGGTAGCTTTAATGCATAACTGTATGCGGTCTTTCTAACAGACTTAGCTCCGACACTTTTACCCCAAGACGAGAGCATGGGTCTCTCCCTGATCGTTCCATCTCCGAGCAAGAGTCCGATAAGATAACCCTCTTCCTCGCTGTAATCTCCACCCCAGCTTAAGCCTCGATGGTTGTTTAGCAAGACTTTATCACCTTTTTTGAGCTCTCCAGCCTTGCACCACTCTGTTCCAATTGCATGCCTCATGATTTTCTTAGCTTTTAGCACCGGGTGATCTTCGGTTAACCTGACTTCGAAACCCTCTTTTGTTTTCAGCTTTAACACCTTCCTGACTCCGGTGAAGAAGAATCCAATTACATCGCTATCGTATCGTTTTCCGTTGATAACTGCTGTGAATTTTCTTCCTATAAGGTCTTTGACCTGTCTTGCCCCTTCTGAAGTCATTATCCACGTGTCGGCGGTCAAACAAGGATTTGTTGCCTCTATTTCTCCGAGGTGAGGTGTTGGATTGTGCCTGTTAATCTCGTCGATGAAAATCAATCCCGGTTCCCCGTTCCTCCAAGCTCCCTCAACTATGAGGTTGAAAATTTTCCTCGATTTGACTTTTTTGACGACTTTGCCCGTTCTCGGATTTATCAGTTCGTATTCGTCGTCCCTTAATAGAGCCTCCATAAACTTGTCAGTGACGGCAACACTGATGTTAAAGTTTCTCAGCACACCTTCTTCCCACTTTGCTGTGATGAATTCTTCTATATCGGGATGGTGGACGTTTAGAACTCCCATGTTTGCTCCTCTTCTTTTGCCACCCTGCTTTATCTGTTCTGTTGCCGCATCGAAAATCTTCATAAACGAAACGGGACCCGAAGCAACTCCCATCGTTGATCTTACAATATCTCCTTTGGGTCTTAAGCGAGAGAAACTAAAACCGGTATTATGGACAAATACTAAGCCGTTTTCTCCTGCAAGATAATTCTGGTAATTCTCAACTGTAAGATCGTAGAATGTCTTTCTTTCATACGTCTTCTTAACATTTTTTACGACTTCTAGACTGATTATAATTCCCAGAAGCTTGAAAATCTCTTCGCTTTCCGTATGATTTGACAGCCTTGTCAGGAATTTCACAAGCTTAGCTTTGGAAACTTTTCCCCTTTTATGCCACTGTCCTAACGAAAACACCTCGCTCTCTAAGACAGCGAGAGTTTGACTACCGTTTGTTTTAAATCTAACGTTAAATTTTTCAGCCCATTTCTTAAATGCTTCAAAGCTTATATCTAGTCCGAACGATCCACCCTTACGATGTTCGATTATTTCTTCAAGCTTTCTTCTTTTCTCTGTATTACGCAGATGCTTTCCAATCAGCGAGTAGAATATCAACAATGCTGTGTATTCTTCAATGTTTATTACATAATCGACGCCATCTTTTTTCTTCTTTTTTCTGATTCTTGCCTTAATTCCAAGCGAATTAAGGTAGTACACGATATCCTCTATCAGAGCTTTATTTTTCACACATATTTCGATCCCCGGTTTTGAGCTGACATGACCCTTTGCATCGAATATTCCCGCTATGAAGGACAGAACTGCATTATCTCCTTTTCTCAGGATTTCTTTTGGAATACCCTTTTCGATTCTGTTTAGCATTTTTCTATCTTCCTGATAGGCGAATTTTTTGCTGTATTTCTTCTCAAGAAGAAGCGTGTAGTTTTTAAGTCGATTGCATGTGTATCTTGTTTTTTTGTTTATAAGCTCTATGCAACCGTCTCCAGCAATAAATCCAGTGATCCAGCAGTCTTCTATAAAACTTCTGAGATTTTGAGGAATTGCAGAGATAATCATGTCTCCACTTTCTATTTCGTCAGCCCTTTTGGTTTTGATTTCCATATCCTCTGTAAAAACGAAAAACGGATGCCAAGGTGACGTGAGGATTTTTGTTCCCTTATTTGTTGTTATTTCGTACTTCGCAACACTTTCATCAAGCTCGTATTTCCATAAATGGGTTACCCTTCCTTTAGCTACTTCTCCCTTAGTGAGATCAAATGATCTGACGTATATCTCTTTTCCGCAAACATCAATTCCCCAGCGGTTATATTCGGGATCGTAGAACTCTCCGAAATGTTTATAGGATTCGTACATTTCTTTTAAGGTCTCTATATGTATCTCTTTGTCGTTCCAGTAAATTATCCTCGCATTTCCGTCGATACAACCGCCACCGCTCTTCTGAACCTTCGCCATGTCCCACAGAGCCTTAAATATTCCATCAATCGAGTCATCGACAGGTATGACGAAGCATGCGGAAAGCTGTCCGAGAGGAGTTCCAGCGTTCATCAGTGTGGGAGAGTTTGGCATAAACTCCTGTCTATCCATTATGTCGTGGAACTTTTTCGTCCATTCCTTTACGTCACCCCCGTAGCTCTCCTCAGCCTGTGCTACGGCGTTTGCAACTCTCCAGAGCATTTCATCGGGGGTCTCGATTGGTTCCCCTCTCTCATTTTTAAGCAGATATCTCTTCTCCAAAACAACCTTTGCAGTTTCGCTCAGCTCCATATTCCCACCATATCAAATTAATTTGATATTTTGTCAAGTATTTTTGTCAAGGTCAGGGGATATAATCCTTTTGCTCTTCATAATCTAATCAATAAACTTTGCGATACTTAAAAACTTAAATATAGTCCCCTAACTAAAAAAACATGTGTTCGGTATTTACGATCTCGGTGAACTTGAAATTAACATAAATGGTTCAAAGATTACCATCGAGCGAACTCCACATTATTTTATTTACAGGAGGGAACATAACAAAGAAGTCTTAGAAAAAAAGATCTTGTCCAGATCAGGTAAGATCGTCATAAATCCGGTGGAACCCGTGAATCTCCCAAAGAACATTACCAGCTATTTGCAGATAAAATTCAGAAAACCTATAACAATAGAACCAAATCATAGCGAAACGTTATACACGACATTTCCCGTAGAAATAGGTGTTTTCGTCACAGGAGTAGGTGACGTGAACCTGATAGATGTATTCAGTTTTGTCAATCCCAAGTATTCCCTTTACGGAGATCCCGTTAGAGGATTAATATGTAGATACTGGGAGAGCGATCTAACTCAGGAGCAAAGAGCGGAAAGATTTCGAGAAGGAATAATGAAATTAAAGATAGTCAACACGACAAAAGAATGGATTGACATCAGCAAGGCTGTTTTCAACATTGAGTTAATGAAGATATACTACGATGAAGAGATCGTATCTTCCACAGCCGAAATGGACATTCAGTCGAGGATGGTTGCTGAAACGAAATTTTTTTCAGAACCCTTAAGGAAAGGTATGAAAAAGGCGATTGAGATCTTCTCTCCTAGAAAAGTTGTAGCAAGAAGATTTTTTATGGAGTGGGGCTTATGACAGATGAGCTCTTCAAGCAAATAGATCTCTTTAAAATACTCCTTGCAGTTGTGATAATGGCTTCTGCTGTTTTGATAGCAAAGATCGTAGCGGCAAGTTTGCGAAGGGCGTTATCTGATCGCCTTAAAAGGGATCAACTCGAAATTCTTGTCAAGATTTCTTACTATTTGATTATTTTCTTGGGATTTGTTACGATCACGCCACTCTTCGGTGTAAGCCTTTCCGGCCTCCTCGTCGCTGGGGGAATAACGGGGATTGTTCTGGGATTCGCAAGTCAGAGTGTTGTATCCAATTTTATCTCTGGATTGTTCCTACTCTGGGAGAAGCCAATTAAGATAGGAGATCAGATAAATGTTGATAACATTGCGGGCTTTGTCGAGGACATTCACATAATGTCGACAATTATCAGAACCTACGATGGAATCTTCGTTCGAATTCCGAATGAGAAGGTATTCACTTCAAACATAACAAATTACGTGGCGAACGTTGCGAGAAGGTTTGAATACGTAATAGGAATCAGATATGCTGACGACGCAAACAGAGCGATAGAGATTATCAGAGATTTGATAGATAGGGAGCCGTTCGCCCTAAAGTATCCAGAACCCCAAGTTTTTGTGGACAATCTCGGAGACAGCAGTGTAAACATTGTCGTGAGAATTTGGGCACCCTCAAGAGAGTGGTTTGACGTGAAAATGAAGCTCCTCTGGAATATAAAGGTGGAGCTTGAAAAGAACGGAATAGAGATTCCGTTCCCTCAGAGAGTAATCTGGTTTGCAAACGAAATGAAGATTCATCGTGAGAGTTAATGAATTGTGAGGAAGAAGCCAAAAAACATCGCTCGTAATAGAAGCTCTAACAGCGGGATTCTACGTAAACATAACGAGAAGCTTGGCTCCGATATATTTAGCTGTAATTTTTTGTCTGTAAGAAGCACGTGATAATGGCACTAAAGGATGTTGAGGCACTCATATCTAAAAAATTATCGTAAAATTTTTAATGATTAATACATACATAACAACGTGCAATACGTAATTGAGGTCGAAAAGTCTCTCGCAAGGAGGATCGAAGAGCTTGATGATTTAATACTGAATGCGATAGAGTGGTATCTCAACTCAGATCCAAAAGTAGTTAAGGATGACGTAACCCGCATAATTCCAAGACTATGCTCGGTCATCGATAAGGAAGTCATTCAGATAGATATTCCTGATGATCTATGGGTTAGGCTCAGGAAATTTGGAGAAAAAAATCGTCTTAGAATTGATGTAATCATAAAGGAAGCAATAAAGGAATACATTTACAGGCATCACATTTAAGATTAAAATCAAAAAATTTATGAAATATGATGTGAGGAGATAAATATGGTTAAAAATATTTATAACACGGATGTGCTAAAGGAGATAGATAAAAAATTCAGGAAAAAATACGAAATGGGTTTCGAAGAATTTGAAAGAGTTTTGGAACTGCTTATTAAGCACGGTTTTCAGGAGCATGAATATTTTGACAAGCTCATTGACGATTATATTGTTTGGAGAGAAGTCGTATACTTGCTAAGAAGACGACTTAATAGAGATTAACGTTTCTGAACTGTCCGTTGCGATAAAATCAAAAAATTTAAATATTCATTGTGCTACTTTGTCTCAAAGTATCAAAGTGACAAGGTGGTATAGTATGGAGATCGGCAAACGTATAAGATTAGAGAGAATAATAAACAGAGATACTGGCAAGACCGTAATTGTGCCAATGGATCACGGAGTGAGCATGGGACCCATAAAGGGAATAATCAATCTGTCAAAAACAATAAATGAGGTTGCAGAAGGGGGTGCAAATGCTGTCGTTCTGCATAAAGGTATGGTTGAATTCGGTCACAGGGGATACGGAAGAGATATTGGATTAATCCTCCATCTGAGTGCTTCTACATCCTTAGGACCGGATCCGAACGAAAAAGTTCTTGTAGCAAGCGTTGAAGAAGCACTAAAGCTGGGAGCTGACGCAGTCAGCATACACGTCAATATCGGAAGCAATACAGAGACAGCGCAATTAAAAAGGTTAGGAGAGATCAGCAGGAGCTGCAGAGAGTGGGGAATGCCCCTGCTTGCAATGATGTACCCAAGAGGCAAAGGAATAAACCAGTTTGATGAAAAGGCTGTTGCTCTGGCGGCGAGGGTGGGAGCTGAATTAGGAGCAGATATCGTGAAAACGAACTTCACGGGAAGTGTCGAGAGCTTTAGAAGGGTTGTAGAAGGGTGTCCTGTTCCCGTTGTTGTTGCTGGTGGAGAGAAAATGAATTCTAACGAAGAGATACTGAAAATGGTAGAGATGGCTATGGAGGCAGGAGCTGCTGGTGTTGCGATCGGGAGGAATATCTTTCAAGCCGAGAATCCACGTCTGATGACAAAAGCAATCTCAATGATCGTCCACGAAAACGCTGGATGGAAGGAAGCATTAGAAATTTTGAAATGACCTATTTTCTTCCATGTCTTTTTCGTCTTCTCCATCGCCATCTCATGAGACCGGAGATCCTATATCTTAGTCTAATTTTTTGATCAAATCTGTCACCTCGCGGCATGCCAATCACCACAATTATTCAAAGTATGATTTTATTTAAATCTTTTTCTTAAATACTGCAGGTGCACATAACCCCCTTATATATTATTCAGAGTAGGAAAAAGCTTAAAAGTTTCAATTCGTTCATTATTTCGGTGACGAAATTGAATACCGAAATTGAGATACTAAAAATTCTTGAGAATAACGCTCGAATATCCAATAAGGAAATAGCCGATATGCTCAACATAAGTGTAGAGGAAGTTGAGAAAACTATAGAGAAACTCGAAAAAGAAGGAGTGATCCTGAAGTACAAAACCCTAATCGATTGGGAAAAAGTCGGTGCTGAAGAAGTTTACGCCATCATAGACGTCCGCGTAAATCTAACACGAGAGAAAGGTTACGATGATATCGCAAAAAGAATCGCAAAATTCCCGGAAGTTCACACAGTTCGACTTGTAAGTGGCGATTATGATTTCCAAGTGGTCGTGAAAGGAAAATCTCTCAAGGATATTTCTTTCTTCGTTGCCGATAAGATCTCGACGATTCCAGAAGTGCGGGATACAGTGACTCATTTCCTTCTTAGGACTTACAAGGAAGAGGGCGTTCTGATGTTTAAAGATGAAGAAGATAGGAGGCTCGCAATTGTCCCGTGACTTTCTAAATAAAAGGGTAAAAGAATTGAAACCCTCGGGGATAAGGAGATTTTTCGACCTAATCATAGGTAGGGATGACGTCATCAGCTTGGGAGTTGGTGAGCCAGATTTTCCCGTTCCATGGAGAATCAGAGAAGAGATGATCTACAGCCTTGAGAGAGGGATCACATCTTACACATCCAATTATGGATTACTTGAGCTTAGAGAGGCTATAGCCGAATATTACAAGAAATTCGGTGTTGAAACAACCTACGAAAACGTTCTGGTAACAACGGGAGTTAGCGAGGGCATAGATTTGGCTCTCAGAGCAATAATCAACCCCGGTGATCGTGTTTTAATTCCAGAACCTACTTACGTCTCCTACGAACCTCTCGCCTATATCAGTGGTGCTGAAGTGATAAAAATCCCAACAACTCCCGATTTCAAACTAACCTACGAGATGCTCTTAAAATTTAAAAATCAAAAGATAAAAGCACTCATTCTAAACTATCCAAACAATCCGACAGGGGTTAGCTACAGGAGGAAGGAACTCGAAGAGATCGCCGACGCCGTCATTGAGCTCGATTGTGTTGTTATATCTGACGAGATCTACGGTGAACTTAGTTACAATTTCAAGCACCTATCGATTGCATCTCTCAGCGGAATGGAGGATAGAACGATAATCCTGAACGGATTCTCAAAGGGTTTCGCAATGACGGGACTAAGGATCGGTTTTGCGATAGCACCCGATGATATCCTTGACGGAATGTTGAAAATCCACCAGTATTCCATGCTTTGCGCTCCTATCACAGCTCAGATCGGAGCTCTCGAAGCTTTAAAGAACGGAGAAGAGGAGCTTGAGAGAATGAGATCCGAATACATTAGAAGAAGGAATTTCTTTGTAAAGAGACTTAGAAATGTCTTTGATGTTACGATGCCCGATGGAGCCTTTTACATCTTTCCAAACATATCAGAAACTGGATTAAGTAGCGAGGAGTTTGCGGAAAAGCTTCTTTTAAGCAAGAGTGTCGCTGTCGTTCCCGGGAATGCATTTGGAGATTGCGGCGAAGGATATATTAGGTGCGCCTATGCAGTCTCAATTGAAAAGCTTAAAGAAGCATCTGATAGGATTATCGAATTTGTTGAATCATTATAAAGGTTAAAGACTCAAGAGCTCTTTAAGCTTGCATTTTCTCAAGGCTTAAAAATTCTAAATCCTAAATTTTCCTAACCATTCTTATCCAGACTCCCCATCTTCCTTTCTCGATGAATCCGTGCTTTTTGTAAAATCTCTTAGCGGGTTCGTTCTTCTCTCCGACCCACAATCCCATGGTGGACAGCCCCTTTGACCTTCCGTACCGTATCGCCCTTTCGAGAAGCTTGGATCCGATCCCCTTTCCTTTAAATTCGGTCTTTATGAAGAGCTCGTGGAGTTCTGCGACTCTTTTTCCCTCAAAGGGACATATCCAGTTAGTGTCACATGCAACAAAACCAATCGGTTCGAGAATTTCTGCAACAAAGAAACCGTTTTTATCTCTTTTAAATAACCATTTGAAGTAACGCTTTATATCTCTTACAGACCTTTCCGCATATTCCTCGTAGCCTCTATATGCGTCAATGTAAACCTTAACGAAGTGATCTAAATCATCCTCGGTTACATTCCTAATTATCACAGACGAATTTTTTTATCCAAGGATTAAAATTTGTTTAATGTTGCAATTGTTGAAGGAGCTCGTGGAGATAAAATCTGTCTCAGGATTTGAGGATGAATTGAGAGATTACCTAAAGGAAAAAATCGACGATTTGGGATTCTATTCAAAAATCGATAAAGCTGGAAACGTCATAGTAGAAGGATCCTCGGACTTATGGTTTGTTACCCATATGGATACAGTCCCAATCAAAGCTGAGTTCAGATACGACGGTGAATTCGCTTACGGAACTGGTGTTTGCGATGCAAAAGGAAGTATAGCTGCCATTCTCAGCGCAATCAGCAAGATAGATGAGCTAAACCTGAATTTCGCGTTTTTTGTTGATGAAGAGGAGAGTGGAAACGGATCAAAACATTTCTCGCAAAACTACACTGGGAGAGCGGTTGTTATGGAACCCACAGACTTGAAGATTGCGACAATTCAGTTCGGTAGTGCGGAGGTCATCTTAAAATTTAAAGGAAAAAGTGTTCACGGTGCCTACTGGGATAAGGGAACGAATGCAATAGATGAAGCTATAAACTTCGCTAACAAGTTAAAAGGAAAGCTAAACTTCTCTATCCAAATGATCAGAGGTGGTAGCGAAGAGTACCGAATCCCTGATGAGTGCAAGGTAAGATTGAGTTTTATCTTCGATAAAGAAATTAACAGAGATGATTTCTGTAGGATATTTGAAGGAGTGGATTACACTATCACAGAATTCTACGAACCTATAAAGTGTGATAGAATTGAAGAACTTGAAAAATTTGTCAAGGAGAAAACGGTAATGCTTTCGTGGACTGATGCGTATAACCTTAAGAAGAACGGATGGAAAGTAACGATATGGGGTCCCGGCTCCCTCATAGACTGCCATACGGAGAGGGAGAAAATTAAGATATCCGATTTGTATAAAACATCCGATATAATTTTGAAAATAAACGAGATGTTATGAGCATCGTAGAAGAGATAAAGGAAATCTTAAAAAGATATTTCGAAGAAGCAAGAAAAAGTAATCTTTCTTATAAAAAAGTTCAATGGGAACTTGACAATTTCATCTACCCATACATAGGTAGTTATCTCGCTAGTGGTGAGCTGAGTAAAGAGGAAGCTAAGGAAATATTCGTTTTCTGTGAAACGGAGCTAAAAAAGTTAAAAAATAGCCTATCCAAAAAGATATAACGAGTAGTACCAATTAATACCGCCGAGGAGAAACTTTTTTCATCAATAATAAGCTAGTCTTGGACAAGATTAGAAGGTGATATCCATGAGAATGCACGAATATCAGGCAAAGCAAATTTTTAAAAAGTACGGAATACCAATCGCAAGAGGTGAACTTGCAACAAATCCCGATGAAGTTAAAGAGATTGCAGAAAAACTGGGTGGCAAAGTCGTTCTCAAGTCACAGGTTCTCGTTGGCGGAAGAGGTAAAGCTGGAGGAATTAAAAAAGTAGATAGCGTTGAAGAGGCTGTAGAACTTGCAAAGAAAATGTTTGGAATGGAACTCAAAGGCCACAGAGTTGAGAAGATTTACGTTGAGGAGCAACTCGATATCGAAAGGGAGATGTACGTGGGTTTCACATTAGATAGAGCTAACAAAGGTTTCGCCCTTATTGTCAGTAGTGTTGGAGGTATGGATATTGAAGAAATCGCCATAAAACATCCAGATAAGATTGCAAGGGTCACGGTGGATCCTCTCTTCGGGCTATGGGATTATCAGATCAGAGAAGTTCTTTATCGATCGAACATGCCAAAAGAGTATCAGAAGGAAGTAAGCAGAATAATAAAAGCACTCTATAAGGTTCTTATTGATCACGAAGCTGAATTAACCGAAATAAATCCCCTGATTGTAACTAAGGACGGAAAGATTATTGCAGCTGATGCGAGACTTAATATCGATGACAACGCTCTATACAGACATCCCGACCTAAAGGATATGAAAGATTATACGGAAATCGATCAATCCGAGAGAATTGCAGAAGAAAAAGGACTAAACTTCGTAAAGCTCGATGGAAATATCGGCGTCATTGCCAATGGTGCTGGAATGAGCATGTCAACAATGGATTTGATCTACTTAGAAGGTGGAAAGCCGGCAAACTTCTGCGACGTGGGCGGTGGAGCAACTAGCGACGTTGTGAAGGAAGCAATGAACTTGGTTTTAATGGATAAGAATGTAAAAGTGATCTTTGTGAACATCTTTGGTGGAATTACGAGATGTGATGAGGTAGCCAAGGGCCTTATAAAGACCTTCAGTGAGGTAAAGGTGGATATACCAATCGTTCTGAGACTGGCCGGAACTAACGAGGAGGATGGTCGCAGAATTATTAAGGAATTCATAAAAGAGAACAACATAAAGAATATCCATATTGTTGAAACTATGGAGGAAGGTGCTAAAAAAGCTGTTGAGCTTGCGAGGTGATATTATGGCTATTATTATTGATGAGAATACAAAAGCGATAGTTCAGGGGATTACGGGTTCTCAGGGCAGATTTCACACCGAAAGGATGTTGGCGTACGGAACAAAAATCGTTGGAGGAGTTACCCCTGGTAAGGGAGGCATGGAAGTCTTGGGTGTTCCCGTATTCGATAGTGTCAGCGAGGCTGTGGAGAAAACGGGAGCAAACGCCAGCGTGATTTTTGTCCCAGCCCCGTTTGCAGCCGATGCAATAATGGAGGCCGTAGATGCTGGTATTGAAGTAATTGTCGCAATAACCGAAGGGATCCCAGTTTACGATGAGCTGAAAGCCTATAAGAAGGTTAAATCTGCAGGTAAAATCCTGATAGGGCCAAACTGCCCCGGTGTAATCAGTGTTGGAAAATCTCACCTCGGAATAATGCCGCCCCAGATATTCAAGGAAGGAAACGTCGGTATCGTATCGAGGAGCGGAACCCTTACGTATCAGATCGCTTACAACCTCACAAGGCTCGGAATCGGTCAGTCAACAGTTGTCGGCATCGGTGGCGATAGGATTGTAGGAACCTCATTCATAGACATTCTGGAAATGTTTGAAGAAGATGACCAAACAGATCTCGTCGTTCTTATCGGTGAGATAGGTGGAACTGACGAGGAAGAAGCCGCTAAGTTTATCGAAAAGAACATGACAAAGCCCATTGTTGGATACATTGCGGGAATAACGGCACCACCTGGAAAGAGGATGGGTCATGCCGGTGCGATAATCGAAGGAGGTCGCGGAACCGCTGAGTCTAAGATTAAAGCTTTAAACGAGGTGGGAGTTGAGGTTGGCAGAACACCTATGGAGGTTGCTGAAATTGTCAAAATGAAGTTAAAGGGATGAATTATGGTGGAGAAGGTTAAACATGATGTAGTAATTGTTGGAGCAGGTCTAGCTGGATTAAGAGCGGCAATCGCCGCAGCCGAAAAGAGCAGAAAAATCAGCATAGCCCTTATAGCGAAAACATACCCGATAAGATGTCACAGCACCTGCGCCGAAGGGGGAACTGCAGCCGTTTTAAGACCCGAAGAGGGAGATAGCTTCGATCTCCACGCATGGGATACCGTTAAGGGCGCCGACTTCTTAGCTGATCAAGATGCTGTCGAATTCTTCGTCAGGGAAATGCCAAAAGAGATCTTGTTGCTAGATAACTGGGGATGTCCTTGGAGTAGAAGAGAAGATGGAAAGATTGCTCAGAGAGCTTTTGGAGGTCACAGCTTTAACAGAACAGTATTTGCTGCCGATAGGACAGGATTCCACGAAGTTCACACGCTTTACGAGAGGAGCCTCATATATCCCAACATTGTGAGATACGATGAGCACTTCGTTACAAATCTTTTTATTGAAAACGGTAGGATCAAAGGAGTTAGCGCAATCCGACTGAAAACGGGAGATCTCATAATATTCGAAGCAAAGGCTGTGATATTCGCTACAGGTGGCGCTGGCAGACTCTACGGTTTCACAACGTACAGCCATCAGGTTACCGCCGATGGTCTGGCAATAGCCTACAGAGCCGGAGTTCCGTTAAAGGACATGGAATTCATCCAGTTCCATCCAACGGGATTGGTTCCCTCAGGTATCTTAATGTCAGAAGCATGCAGAGGTGAGGGAGGATACTTAAGGAACAAGTATGGAGAAAGGTTCATGGAAAAATATGCTCCTCAGAAGATGGAGCTCGCACCCCGTGACGTTGTTGCAAGAGCAATGTGGCAGGAGATACTCGAAGGAAGGGGAATTGAGAGTGAACACGGACCTTACATAGCTCTAGATCTGACCCACTTGGGAGAGGAAAAGATCGAAGAGAGACTACCTCTCATCAGAGAGGCCGCAAAGAAGTTCGTCGGCGTAGATCCCGTTGAGGAACTAATTCCAGTCAGACCCGTAGCCCACTATACAATGGGCGGGATCCACACAAACGTTAAATGCGAGACACCCGTTAAGGGATTCTACGCAGCCGGAGAATGTGCCTGCGTGAGCGTCCACGGTGCCAACAGATTAGGCTCGAATTCCACAGCGGAGTGCCTTGTATTCGGAAGGGTGGCTGGAGAACAAGCCGCAGAATTCGCTCTGAAAACAGACTTTAAAGAAATAAAAAAAGAAGAAGCCGAAGCTGAAGAGAAGAGAATCTTCGATGAGTTCCTTGGAAGGAGTGGAGATGAAAACCCCTACGACATTAAAAGAGAACTAAACAAAGTAATGGAGAAGCACTTCTGGATATTCAGAACAGGAGATGAGATGAAAGAGGGCATAAAGAAGATTAAACAACTAAAGGAGAGATACAAGAACATCGAAATCGTAGACAAGAGAAGAGGGTTCAACACGGACCTGCTTCAATCCATGGAAATCGGATTCATGCTCGATGTTGCCGAAGTTGTTGCTATAGGTGCCTACACAAGGACTGAAAGCAGAGGTGCTCACTACAGACTTGATTATCCGAACAGAGATGACAAGAACTGGTTAAAGCACACACTCGCATATTACACTCCGGAAGGTCCAAAACTTGATTACATACCAGTAACGATCACAAGATGGGAGCCAGTGGAAAGAAAGTATTAAGGTGAGTATATGGAGGAGGTTATATTCAATATCAGAAGATTTAACGGGATAAATAGCTACTGGCAACGATTTAAAGTCCCCGTCAAGAGAGGGATGACACTGCTCGAAGGCTTATACTATATCAAAGAGAACTTAGACGGGTCTCTCGCATTCAGAGCCTCCTGCAGAATGGGTATCTGCGGAAGCTGTGCCGTTCGAGTAAACGGAAAGCCAATGCTAGCGTGCGAAACACAAATCTTAAATCTGAAAGCGAAAAAGCTGGACATCGAGCCTCTTGACAACATGAGAGTCCTAAAAGATCTCATTGTCGACTTCGATGATTTCTTTAAGAAGCACGAGGCTGTCAAGCCATACCTTATAAGGGATGACGTATTCTATTCAAAGCCGGTAGAGCTTCTACAGACTCCCAAAGAGCTCAAAGAATACTACAACTTCACGCTTTGCATAAAGTGTGGTAGCTGTTACTCCATGTGCCCTGCAGCATCAACGAGAGGGGATTATTTGGGTCCCGCTACGATAACGGCCGCCTACAGATTCTGTGCCGATAGCAGAGATAAAGGCAAGAACGAGAGGCTCGAAGCAGTTTCTGGAACGAACGGAGTCTGGAGATGTCACTTTGCCGCAGAGTGCAGTGAAGTCTGTCCAAAGAAGATCGAACCTGCAAAGGCTGTGCAGAAAATGAGAAAATCGGCTGCCGGATACATGATAAAGAAGATATTCAGGTGAAATTATGGTTGGAGTAAAAGGATGGTTCAGAATTAGGGGAGTATCCCTCCAAAGCTTAGCGTTCTCCTTACAGAGACTGACGGGAATTATCCTTTTGATTTATCTGGTGGCACATCTATCTTACCTGACATCGATAAGACTTGGAGAGGAAGTCTATACAGCCTTTATCTCCCTAACGGTGAGACCTGAAACCCTCCCATTAGATTCCCTTCTGTTCCTCGTGATATTCTACCACGCATTTAACGGACTTAGAGTTGTTCTTAACGAGTTCGGAATACTCTATGAATACAGGAGGGCATTGCTATACATTCTCGCAGCATTGGCAGTTATATGCTGGCTTTGGAGCACGTATGTGATGTATATCTACGTAATGGGGTGATTGGCAATGGCAATGCACACAAGAAGCGTTTTAGATCCATTCGGATGGATACTCCAAATGATTACAGGATTTCTGCTATTAGGCTTTGTTTTATTCCACCTCTACATAACCCACCTATCATCCCATGAAGCCTTAAGTTACGAACAGGTCGTCCTGAGGCTGAGTGATCCGACTATCAGAGCATTCTACTGGATATTCTTGGTAGCGGTTGCCTTCCACGCCTTTAACGGACTGAGAGCAATTCTCCTCGACACAGATTTTGGAGGTAAAAATGCGAGAGCAGTTAACGCAATAACGATATTGCTATTCTTGGCAGCGACAGCCTACGGTGGACTTCTGTTAATCGCATTTTAATAAATTTTTTAATCTGCTTATTACTGTTTTTTATATGCGATCGATGTCATCTCTCGACATAGCGATAATCATCAATGAGTTAAAGGATGTAATCGGGAGTAGAGTTGATAAAATCTATCACTATCCCCCAGACGAGATAAGGATAAAATTACGGGGGAAAGGCAGATGGGATCTTGTAATTGAAGCCGGAAAGAGATTCCATCCGACAATATTCCCGAAAGAGAGCCCCCGTTATCCATCATCCTTTGCGATGTTGTTAAGAAAACATTTAGAAGGGGCAAAACTTGTTTCTCTTAGACAATACGATTTCGATAGGGTGATTCTGTTAGAGTTTGAAAGGGAAGAAAATAAATATCTTATCGCCGAGTTATTCTCGAGGGGGAACGTTATCCTAACTGATGAGAATTTTAGAGTTATAACGCCCCTAAAGGGTAAAGTGGGTGAAAGATACAGTTTTCCCGAAAAGCGTGTCACTCCCCTTGAATTATCCGTAAAGGATTTAAAGAATCTACTAGATGAGCGGGAGATCGTCAAGATAATAGCAACAAAGCTTGGAACTGGTGGTCTTTACGCTGAAGAAATACTCGAAAGGGCGAACGTGGAAAAAAACAAAAAAGGGTCTGAGATAAGCGATGAGGAGCTTGAAAGGATATTAAAAGCGATAAGAGAGGTCTACCGATTTAATGACTTAAAACCGCACATAGTCATAAGAGACGGAAAATACTACGACTACCAGCCCATTGAACTAATCAAGTACAAGGATTTTGAGAAAAAATACTTCGATAGATATTACGAAGCGATAGACAGCTTTTTCGCATTCAATGAGAGCAAAAAGGTGGAGGAAGCTGAAAAGAAAAGTGAAATCATTGAAACTCTCGAGGAAAGGTTAAGAAAGCAAATTGAGAAAAAAGAAGAGTTCGAAAGAGATTACAATCTTAACAAAAGAATTGCCGATGCGATATATGAGAACTACACAAAATTAGAGGAAATTAGATTAGCTTTCTTAAAAGCGAGGGAGAAAAAAAGCTGGGATGAGATAAAAAGAATAGTTTTAGAGCAAAAAAGAAAAGGTAATCTAAAGGAGATCAAAGAAATAATCCCAAAGGAAAACGCTGTAGTCGTTGAAATTGCTGGATTGGACATCAAAATAAGTCTCGATAAGAGTCTTCCAGAAATTGCCGAGGATTATTACAACCAAGCAAAAAAGATTAAACAAAAGCTTGATGGATTATTAAAAGCCATAGAAAAAACAAAAGAAGAGATTAAGAATGTTGAAGAGATTGAAATGAGAAAAATGCTCAAGAGCATAAGAATTGTTAGAAAGAGGGAATGGTTTGAAAAATACCGCTGGTATATCACCTCTGAGGGCTTTTTGGTCATCGGTGGCAGAAATGCAGAGATGAATGAGGAGATCGTTTTAAAGCATCTTGAAAGTCAGGATCTTTTTTTCCACACCTCCGCACCCGGCGGTGCAGCTACCATCCTTAAGAGGGGTCAGGAGGCTGGAGAGCAAAGCATAAAAGAGGCTGCTGAATTTGCCGCCATCTACTCCTCCTTGTGGAAGGAGGGTAAGTACAGCGGCGAGGTCTATTATGTTTTACCAGAACAGGTTAAGAGAGCGGCAAAACCTGGTGAGTATCTCAAAAAAGGTAGCTTTTTCATCGAAGGAAAGAGGAATTATCTAAACGTTTCGTTGAGGGCAGCGATCGGCGTGGATCTGAAAAACCTCAGGTTACTGGGTGGACCCGTGGAGGGTGTAAAGAAGCACTGCGACTACTATGTCGAAATCGAGATCGGAGATAAAGAGTTCAACGAGTTCAGCGTCGAGGTTGCGAAAAAGCTCATCGAGATAGCGAAGGATGACGAAAAGCATATCGTCAGGAGCATCGCTACGCCAGATGAGATATCCAAGTTTTTGCCACCGGGTAAATCGAGGATAAAATCTTTATTAAATCCGTAATACCTCAATCTATGATCGCAAGAGAAGTAGAATTCGAAGGTCATCTCATCGATTCGAACATCCTTCCGAAAGTTTTGGACCTAATCCTCGATCTTGAGGGTGAGTTTGAGATAACCGAATTCAGAATTGGAAAAAGGAAAGAAGACACAAGCTACGCCAGAATGATCGTTTTCGGAAAGGATGAGGCTCATTTAGACAAGATTCTGAAGGAGCTCCACAAGCTTGGCGCCCGTATCCCGTATGTGGAAGATGTTGAATTAAGAGAGGCTCCAGCGGATAGAGTTTTGCCTGAAAATTTCTACGTGACGACAAATAATCCAACGTTTATCAGACTCAACGGAGAATGGATAATGGTCGAAGATATCAGCATGGACAGAGTCATCGTGGTGGATCCAAAGGAGAAAAGAGCGTTCTGCAAATTCCTAAATGAAGTGAAAAAGGGAGATCTGATAGTTGTTGGAGAAAAGGGTGTCCGAGTCATACCGCCGGAAAGACCGCGAAAATCAACGACCTTTGAGTTCATGGGAGGGACTATATCTACCGAAAGACCGACTGAAAACGTCATAGAAGCGATTGCAAGAGAGATCGTAGACTTGAAAAGAAGAGGTGGCAAAATAGCCGTTGTAGCGGGACCAGCCGTTAACCATACAGGTGCAAGAGATGCCCTTGCCGGGTTAATAAGAGATGGGTTTGTTGATCTCCTTCTCTCAGGGAACGCATTAGCTGTTCACGATATCGAAATTGCATTGTTTGGTACATCTTTAGGAATGGATATAAAAACTGGTAGACCCGTTCCTGGTGGAAACCGACATCATATCCATACAATAAGCAAGGTGATTGCCGCTGGTGGCATTAAAAAAGCCGTTGAATCTGGTCTCATAAAGAACGGAATAATGTTTGAATGCGTAAGGAACAACATTCCATTTATCCTTGCAGGTTCGATAAGAGATGACGGGCCCCTTCCGGAAGTAATAACAGATACAATGGAAGCAAAGAAAGAGATGAAAAAAGCTTTAAAAGGCATAGATATGGTGATAATGCTTGCGACAATGCTACACAGCATAGCGGTGGGAAATCTGCTCCCATCTACAGTCAAAACAATATGTGTAGATACTAATCCATCCGTCGTGACAAAACTCGTTGACAGAGGATCCCATCAGGCAATCGGCATCGTAACGGATGTTGGACTTTTCCTGCCCAAGCTTTATGAAAAGATAAAAAAGTTAAGTTATCATCTCTCTAACTGACCTGTTTATGGCTATTTCACCAATCCCCTTAATTCTTCTGCATATATCAACGAGTGGATAAATTAGTGAGGCATCTTTTTCTTCAAGCTTTGACAACAACTTGTTTTCGAGCTCATCAACCATGTCTATTGCTTCGTTTGCCTTCACTAAATCTGAATTCAGATAAGCAACCATTACTTTATTGAACACATTGTTCACTAAGGAGAGTGTCCCTGCGTATTCATCTGCATTGTAATTCTCGTGAGAATAGAGGTTCTCTGAAAAATCTATAAGGGCATCGGCAAGCTCTTCAAGAATTTTTGCCGTAATTCTCATCCCCAGTATATGTCTCATTTCGCTCCATTTTGATGGGGACATTAAATCTCGAATCCTTCTATTTTCGAGCCTAACTGCTAAGAAGTAGAGTCTGTCGATATCTTCTTCGTGTTTTGGTATCTCTTTGAGACTGTTTTTGTCATTTATTCTTATGTAATCGACTATTGAATTCATCATTCCGGAGATTATTTGGGACATTCTCCGAAGAACACCCTCTACATCAAATTCAGCGGTGGTTAAGCTTCTTAAAACCACTTTTCCATCGCTTGCGTCGATAACCTCCATCCCGATTATTTCGCGGGCGATGCTGCTGATAATCTCCACGATCTTTGGAGATAGCAGCTTATCCTGTAAGATTATTTCGTCTAAACCCTGAATGTATAAAGCTATTATGAATCTTCTAAAAAAGCTCTCGTCATATTTGGGGATGTTGTCGACAACAGCTCTAACAATTCGATGTTTTTCTGTGAGCTTCTTCGGGATTATCTTTATTACTTCGTCACTAATATCCAGAAGAATTTCATCTCCCTGATCTAGCTCATTTTTCCTTACCCAATTTTTCGGCAGACTAATCATGTAGCTCGATCCACCAATCAGTTGAAGTTTTCTCGACTCCACATAAGTACTTATACAAATTAGTTAAAATAGTTTATCCTTGACATATCTAGTAAAGGCCATAACTAAGACGAATATGTTGGATCCCCATCGAAACCGTATGATAAGTCTTGAAGCATTTTAGTGGCTAGACCCATTAAGACACGGTCGTCTGATATTATCTCCTTAATTATCATAAGGGAAGCAGCTTCTTTTAGTTCTTGGCTTTTCAATCTATCTAAATGTTCTATGAGCTTGATTGTTAGCTTGTAAATCTCGGTTAACCTGACATCATCTTCTATATCAAATTCATCTTCATCGAATTCTATTTCGATAATTTCTTCGAGTTCGTCCATATTTCGTGATAGGCTTTCGTTTATTTAAAACCTTTCCTTACACTCCGCGATTTCTGACTTGAGTGAAGCACTCTGGACTGGGTATCATAAAGTTGTCATTTGACATCTTCAATTCCCATTATCTCGCTATTAGAGGGATTATTTTCAGAACAATCGCCTACGAAACATTCATCATACAATCCAGAAGAGCAGACACTCCAAAACGCCTACAGAGATTGGAGCGATAAAGACTGTGCTATGAACTCGGAGCCTTTGAGTTTCTGGATTAATATTCGAAAATATTTATCCCCCACGCAAGTCCACCGCCGAAACCAACTAATGCTACCAAATCACCTTTTTTAATCATCCCTTTTTCTATTGCATCATTCAGCGTAATAGGAATTGACGCGCATGCGGTGTTCCCATACTTCTCTATCGTTGTGTGTGTTTTATATTCGGGAATTTTAAGAACTTTCATGATTTCTCTGATAATCCTCAGATTTGCTTGGTGGAATATGTAAAAATCACAATCTTTTAGATCAACCTTCGCAAGTTTAAAAGCTTTTAAAATCTCTTTTGGTATAATTTTTGTGGCGAACTCCCATACACCTTTACCGTCCATTTTGAATACGTGCATTTTTTTGCAGATTGTTTCGTAACTTGCAGGGTATTTAGCACCACCGCCGGGAATTTGAAGTATATTCCATCCGTTCCCGTCACTTTTAAGATAATGAAAGAAAAACCCGTTAGCTTTCCTCTTTTTTAAAAAAACCGCTCCAGCTCCATCTCCAAAAATTACGCATGTTTTTCGATCAGAGAAATCTAAAAATCTTGAGTAAGCTTCCGCACCTATGACAAGAGCATTTTTAGCCTCGAATCCAATCAACCGAGTTGCAATGGCGAAGGCGTAATTGAATCCAGAACAAAAATTCATGACATCAAAAGCGCAGGCGTTTTTTGCGCCCAATTTTGCTTGCGTTATACATGCCGTGGATGGAGCGATCATGTCTGGAGTTGTTGTAGCTAGCACGATCATATCAACATCAGAAGGTTTTGTATCGGTTTTGCTAAGACAGTTCAAAGCAGCTAATGCAGCGAGATCCGATGTAGTCTGGTCTTCTCTCAGGAATCTCCTAAATTTGATTCCAAGTTTCTCTTGTATCCATTTATCACTCGTCTCAAGAATGTCCTCAAAATAAGAGTTGGGGACAATCCTGTCGGGAAGATACGATCCCGTAGAAATGAGCATATTAGATTTTGCACATTAAAATATTTAAAAATATTCATTCGACGAATGTTGAATCGACATTTAACGAATTAGAAAGGATTATGATTTGTGATTCCAATTATGATGTGTGGAACCTTACAAAACCTGTAAACTCTTTGGTGCGGTAAGAGTAATCTTAGGAATATCAGATGCCATCGCTTTAATACACAGTCCGATCGGATGTGCCTACAATCTCAGATATCTGTTAACTGCCAGAGGTGCAAAAGTTAGAAGAATATTCACAACAAATATGGGTGAAAGGGAAGTAATATTCGGCGGAGAAGCAAAGCTGAAAAAAGCAATAAAAGATATTGACGAAAGGATTTCTCCAAACCTAATAGCAGTTTTAACAGCATGCGCGAGTAGCATAATCGGAGAGGATGTGGACTTAATTGTTAGGAAAATGAGAGATAACGTGAATGCGGAACTTATAGCAATCCACTCAGGCGGATTTGAGGGTGATCAGATCGATGGATACAGAGAGGCATTAAAGAAGGTTCTAGAGCTCGTTGAAGATAATGAAAAGGAAGATAGATGTGTGAATCTCTTAGCCGTTTACAGATACGGTTTGGATTTAAAGGAAACACTCGGAATCTTATCCGAGATGGGAATAAATGTGAATTCGATTCTAACTGCAAAAACAAAGCTATATGAGATAAAAAGAGCATCTAAAGCCATGCTGAATGTAGTAATGTGCGAGGCAAGCGGTTTGGATGCTGCAAGATTTATGGAAAAAAGATTCGATCAGCCGTATATTGTCCCTCCCTTACCCATCGGAATCTCATGCACGACGGAGTTCTTCGAGAGCATTTCAGAATTCTTTAGGATAAACCCAAGTAATCTAAAAGAAAAAGAAAGAACAGCAAAAGAAAAAATTAAAGAATTCAGAAAAAAATTAGAGGGAAAAAGGGTCTGCATAATCAGCGGCGCGAGCAGAGCAGTACCCCTACTGAGGTTTGTTGATGAACTCGGAATGATACCGGTTCTCGTTTCTATAGATCGGCTCGGTGAGGAAACCCTCAAAAGGCTAAATAAAGCTTCTAAAGAGCTCGGATTAAGCCCCATAATCCTAAAGGAACCGGAATATAGCGAAGTTCTGAACGCAGTAAGAGATCTGAAACCCGATCTAATCATCGGAGGAATGTATGAAAAATCCTTCAGTTTGGAACTTGGAGTCCCGATATGTGACGTTATGCATTCAGACCAGCTCACAATGTGTTACAAGGGAGCGGTAAATCTTGCTGAAAAAATCGCAAGGGTGATACCATCAGGCAAATAGCGATATACGGAAAGGGAGGGATAGGCAAATCGACAATCGCATCAAATGTAGCTGCGGCACTCTCGGAAATGGGGAAAAAAGTTTTGTTGATTGGATGTGATCCAAAAAGAGACTCAACAATAAATCTCGTTAAGAGACAATTAAAACCCCTCTTAGAGGTAATCATGGAAGAAGAGAATGTCAAGTTCGAAGAAGTAGTTCACGAAGGATTTAACGGCGTTCTCTGTGTTGAAATAGGTGGCCCGGAACCAGGTATCGGATGTGCCGGTAGAGGCTTGCTCTTAGCTTTTAGAACCTTAGAGGAGTTAGGTGTTTTCGATTTGAAGCTCGACATGATTATCTACGATGTTCCGGGAGATGTTGTTTGTGGAGGATTTGCAGTCCCAATGCGTCGGGGATTTGCTAGAGAAGTGTATATAGTCACTTCGGGCGAGTATCTATCTCTATTTGCCGCAAACAACATTTGCAAAGCTATAAAGCGGGTGGGAGCAAGATTGGGCGGAATAATCTGCAATTCAAGGGAAGTTGAAAGAGAAAGAGAGATAGTCGAAGAGTTCGCCAAAAGGATTGGAAGCAAGCTCATTGGCTTTATACCGAGGAGCAGAGACGTTCACCTGAGCGAATTGAATGGCAAGACTGTTATAGAATTTTTCCCCAAAAGCGAGACCGCCAAAATTTTTAGAAAACTTGCCGAGAATATATGGAAAAACAGAGATCTTGAAATACCAAGGGTTTTGACATTAAATGAATTAAAGGAACTGAGATAGCTTCTTTCTTTCACATATTTTTCCAACGGAGTCTGCTCTGCACGTTGCACAGTGGTAAATCTGTGGGATGTATTTGGCACATCTCTCCCTAACTTCTCTAAGTAATTCAACGCTTGGTTGTTTGATTCTCGAAAATCTGTAACAGGGGATCAAGGGGATTATATTTTGAACCACAGCATAATGTCTTATTTTTTTGGCTATTTCGACTATGTGCTCCTCGTTTACTCCCGGTATCAGAACAGTATTAACCTTTACAAAAGTAAATCTTGACGCAAGCTTAAGACCCCTAAACTGGTTGTTAACGAGGAGTTCAGCAGCATCAACTCCCTCGAATCTTTTTCCTTCGAACTCCACGAACTCGTAGATTTTGGCGGCTACATCGGCATCGATTGAATTGATTGTGATTGTCAAAAATCTTAAACCGAGATCTCTGAGATCCTGGATGTAGCGCGGTAGCAACAATCCGTTCGTGCATAAGCACTTGATCACGTTATCCGGCAGTAATAAAAGGGTTTCAAAAGTCTCCCTATTGTAGAGCGGCTCACCCGGTCCAGCTATGCCTACTACTTTTATATCACTTCGTGTCTTTAGAACAATTTTCGCAACGTTAACAGCATCTTTCGGCTTCAGAACAAAATCATAGGCTCCCGGTCTGTGATCTTCTGTAATGCCCCTCGAACAGTAATTGCACCTGATATTGCACTTTGGTGCCACCGGAAGGTGTAGCCTTCCAAAATCGTTTTTTGTAAAACATGGATGATACTCGATCATAGCAGGCTTCCCTCTCTGTATCCTTCCAGATCCAAAGTGACGTACTTGTATCCGAGAGCCTTTAGTTCCCTTAATATCTCTTCCATGATCTTTGTATCGCATAGTAATTTTCTTTCTTCTTTTCCCACCTCTATTCTCGCCAAATCTCCGTGATCTCTAACCCTGAGGATCTTAACACCCGAAATATCTTTGATTATGTTTTCTGCTTTTTCTATTCTCTTGAGCTTTTCCCGCGTTATCCTTTCGTTGAACGGAATTCTTGTGGCAAGACATGGGGAGGGTGACTTTATTGGCAATCCCAACGACTTCGCTATCTGAATTATCTCATCCTTTGTGATCTTAGCCTCAACCCATGGGCTGTAGACGTTTTCCTCCTCAAGCAGTGCTTTGTATCCCGGTCTGTGCTTTTTTAAATCGCTTACATTTGTTCCCTCGAATATCACGCGATTGAATTCCTTTAACCGTTTGATCATCATTTTCTTACAGTAATAGCACCTATCCACAGGATTTCTGATGAAGTTTTCATCTGAAAGCAAATCCAATTCGATTTTGATGTGCTCCAGTCCGAGTTTTTTTGCAATTTTCGAGGCTTCTTCAATTTCCGATGCGGGAAAGATATCTGAAACAATAGTGGCGAGTTTCACATCAATTAAATCTTTGCAGATTACCGCAAGAGTTGTGCTGTCGAGTCCTCCTGAGAAGGCAATTAAGGCACCGTTTTTACCCTTATCTTTTACGAATTCCTTAAGGTTTTGTAGCTTTTTTTCAAGCATTTCTTCTAATATCTTAGTTATCTCTTTTATTGTTTACGGAACAAAAAGCGGGGTGATGTAGGTCTCTACAAATGCCGCGACAATCAACAGGGGAAGTGGAATTTTCAAAAATTTTTTCATATTGCTGAGAATTGCGTAGTTTAGATCAGAGTAAGACTTACGGATTTTTCTGTAAAATAGAATACCCAATTCAAAGCCGTAAGCACAGCCTAGAAGAACTGCCGGAATCTCAAGAATTCCATGCGGGAGCAACGCCAAAATAACCCAGATCCCCATTTTCTTGCCAAGAACCGAGACCACGCATCCTATAAGAAATCCATTTAGTAAAACAAAGAAGACAGGCACGATTCCGAAAAGTATTCCAAGGATCATAGCCATGAACACTTTTGTAGCGTTATTGATTAAGATGAATAGAAAAACCTTGTAGCTTTCCCATTCCTTAACAAACCTAAAGCTTGAGAAAACTTCGTTTATTAAATCGTTCGCCTGTTGCTCGTAAGTCGATCCGAACAGATATCCCAAAAAGAGCGAGAGGATGAATACCACCGTAATTGTTGTCAAGCCTTTCATCCCTTACACCCCAAAGGTCATTCTCAATCCGTTTCTCAATCCCGGAGCGAAACCCAAAGTAAACAGAACGAACTTTATAAATCTGATTAACTTTATATCTTCTTTGCTTGAGTCGAGGACGAACAGAACGGGAACTATAACGATTACCTTGACCAATACCATAACCCAAGCACCCGTTACTGAAACAAGATAACGGGGGATAACGTGAAGTTCCCAATAGCCCAAGAACTGCATTCCTATAAAGCTTGTTGATCCATCCATCAACTGAGCGAAAAGAACGGCTTTGCTATATTCATCTGCCCTAAATTTATCGGAAAAGTAATGATATACCAGCAGAACTATCGAAGAGATTGAAATTGCTGCGGGAAAAACCCACCAATTTTCTACATTCAAATTTAGAAAAAGATATCCGAGAACAGATATCGATAGGGCAACTCCGATGTATGGATAACATTTACGGCAAAATTTAAGCGAAAAAATCAGAGAGGATATTGTGATCGTAAATACAACCACGTAAATCAGTGGCGTCATTAAAAGATAAGACAAAGGTGGCTGGATAAAGTCAGCATCTTCAACAATTCTAAGAGAAGATCCAAAAAGAATATAAGGGAATGTGCTAACAGCAAACTTTAAGTCGAAGTCAATCCTTTTGCTGAGATACTTGTAGATTAGATACGCTACTACGACGAGAATAACAGCGAAAGTCAGTGTATTGACGATATTATATCCTTCCTTATAGATTATGGAATTTATGAAGTATTTTTTTAAGAAATCCCCCAAATCCATTGTTTCAAAAAATTAAGAATGCTATTTAAATTTACCGAAAATTTTACCGAAAACTTAAAATTCGGTAATCTTAAAGATAATTAAAAACTAAGGGAGGTCACATAAAAAAATGGGTCTGGAGATATGTCCTGTTTGCGGGTTACCTAAAGATTTATGCGTTTGCGAGGAGGTTGCCAAGGACCAACAGCAAATAACGATCAAGGTCGTTAAAAGGAGATATGGTAAGGAGGTTACGCTAATTGAAGGAATTAACAAAAGCGAGATAAATTTGGAAGAGCTTGCAAAGTTCCTTAAATCTAAATTGGCGTGCGGAGGAACCGTTAAAAATAACGTAATAGAGCTTCAGGGGAATCATGTGTCCCGTGTGAAGGAGTTACTCATTAAAAAAGGTTTCAATCCAAATAGGATCAAAACTTAAAAATTCCAAAATTACGTCTTTTATATTTATTCCGTAATGTGTCGAAAGATACCAGAGTCCGATCAGAGTTCCCAAACCGCTTCCCAAATTTGTTAGAGCAGCTACGAGCAATACTCTGAAAGCTTTATTCTTGTACATATCTCTTAGGCTCTCCGCCCTTATCAATCTCTCCAAATCCTCCTGAGTTGGTTTTCTCACGAAGAATTCAACTACTCCTGAAAACCAGCCAGCCGCCAATAAAGGTGAAAGTGATGTCAGCCAAGCGACAAAAAAAGCTGTAAGAATCGAAAGAACGTGACCACCTGCTATGGCAGCGAAAACGGATGAAAGAATTCCGTTTATGAGAAACCAGAAGATGAGAGCCGAAAAGAATTCTGATGTCCCCAATTTTATCAAAATCGAAATTAACAGAAGGATTGTGAAAAGAGTAATCAGACTACCGATTATCTTTAGAACACTTATCTTTTTTTCTTTTACCTCTACCAACTGTCTTATATCGATTTCGGGTGGATTTCTCAAAAACCTCTCAATTCCCTCCTTGTGACCCGCTCCAACTACGGCCACTATCTTGTTGTATTTCTTGGAGGCGTTTAGCAAAGACAAAGCCATATACATATCCCTTTCATCTATTAGAATTTTGGCAGCCTTTGGAGAAATCTTCCTGAACTCCTCGATAAAAAGATCGGCAAGATTCTTTTCAATTATCTCATCGATTTCGAACTCTTCACCCTTCCCCTTAAACAGATGATACATGAGCTTAAGTTTCTCAAAAAATGATAGCTCATTCCACAGTCTCTTCATCGTTATTGCGATATCCCTGTCTATTAACAGAACATCGGCGCCAATTTCTCTCGCCTTCCCGATCGCTCTAAGCATCTCCTCGCCGGGATTAACTCCTGTTTCCTTACCCAACCTCTTCTGAAGATTTGATAAAATGAGTTGAAAAAGAAACAAAAATAGATTTCCTTTCTTTATTATCTCTACGAGATTGATATCCTGCCTCTTTCCAATTAAAGCTTCAAATCTCCTAAAATCGAGCTCCACCGCAACAGCATCCGGTTTTTCTTTTTCTATAATTCTCTCAACTTCCTCGATGCTTTTTTTGGATACGTGAGCAGTCCCGACTACGATAATCTCACTCAACGTTGAGCACCTCCATTATCTGCATGACTCTAACGAGATCTGTTTTCGATACAATTCCGACTAGTTTTCCGTTTTCTATTACGGGAATTCTGCCGAGACCAGTTTCGTTGACTATTTTGAACGCTTTAAAAGCCGAATCGTCTGGTGATAAGGAGACTACATTCGTCTTCATAATATCCTTTATCTTCATGTGTTTATCCTTCCCGACAACATCGTGGAGTGTGATCATCCCGATAACTTTGCCGTTATCCGTGACAGGGTAACCAAGGTGCTTGTTTTCGAAAACGAATTCTATAAATTCTTCAACGGTCATTTCGGGACTAACAGTTTTCACATATCTGGTCATTATATCTCTAACCCTTAGCTTCTCGAAGATGCTTTCAATCTTCGACAGCTTTTCTTCCTCTGAAGCTCCGAGGTAAATGAATATCGCTATAAGAGTCAGCCAGATGTTATAGAACAGCCCAATGATTGCGAGGAATATTGCAAGGGATTTTCCAAGCTCTCCGCATATTATCGTGGCTTTTCTGAATCCGATTTTTTCTGTAAGATAACCCCTTAGAATCCTTCCGCCATCGAGGGGAAACGCCGGTAGCAGGTTGAAAAGGGCTATCACCAAATTTACCCTGAAAAATACATCTGAAAACTCTTTTAAAAGAGGGATTCCTGAAAGGGAGATCAGGTAGAATGCAAAGGCTATTACCAAGCTAACGAGCGGGCCAACCAAGGATACCACGAGTTCATCCTTTCCCTTCGGCTGAGTTTCAAGAACGGCTATGCCACCGAATATGAAGAGGATTATCTCCCTTACCCTGATACCTTTTCTTAAACTCAGTAAAGAATGCCCAAGTTCATGGAGTAATACCGAAATCAGGAGGGAAACTGACGCCAAGATCGATAGAGGAAGCGAATAGGAGACATCTCGGAAACCGTAAGGAGGTGGCATGACGTAAAAGACGTATGAAAACAGAAATATGACTAAGATCAGAGAGTAGTGCACTTTAACGTCGATCCCCTTTACACTAAATATTTTTACCGAAGACATACGAACCTGTACCTCTTTCCAATTTCTAACCAAGCCCAAGCCCAGACGACACACTCAAAAGCTCTTATAAGGTCATTTTTTTCAAGGAAGTATCTTGAATCGGAAATGTATGCCCTCACATTCTCTACGAAATCCTTGTCTCCATCAAAGTCTAGCTTTTCTATCCTTTCAAGCCACTTAATTGTCTCCCTTCTCAGCTCATCCTCAACGCTCATACTTCTTCACCTTAAGCCTTAACCCTTTTCTTTCAACAACGATAATAGTATCACCTTTCTTTAAATCATCATCGCTCTCGATGCTCCACAACTCTCCATGAATCCTCGCGAATCCCTGGCCATTCGAAAACTCGACAACTTCTCCCGTCTCTCCGATGAGAGCTTCTCCACCAACTTTTCTTTTTATTTTTCTAAGTTGAATGATCTTCACGATCGCGTAGGTCATGATTATCCCGAGTCCTGTGGTGATTCCACCAATTAGCATCGGGAATTTTGTGTAAAAATCTCTGGGCATTAATGGCTCGTTAAACAACATTATCGATCCGAGAATTATGCATGCGATTGAAGCGGCTCCGAGAACCCCATACGTCGGTGTGAGCATTTCCGCGATCAGGAAAAGAATCCCCATGAGGATAAGGATTACTCCGATGTAGTTTATCCCAATCACTCCGAGACCAAAAAGTGCCAAGATCAAGCAGATCGCTCCAAGGACTTCAGCACCATAACCCGGTGAATTTAATCCGAAAACTAAGCAGTATATCCCCAAAATCAGAAGGATGGACGCAAGCTCTGGAGATGACAGCAATTCAAAAATTTTTGCTTTTAGGGGCTTTTTCACCTGATAGATCTCCTGATTTTCCGTCTCTATCGTCATCTCACCCTTGGATGTTACAACGACCATCCCATCGATCTTTTTTAAAAGTTCCTCTTTTGAATCTGCGAGTATATCGATAATCCCGTATTTATAGGCATCCCCTGCGGATACGCTATAGGCTTCGGTTACGAATTTCTCTATTGCCGTTGCATTTCTGTTCCTTTTTTCCGCAATCGACTTTGCGTAACTTGCAAGATAATTAACTACTTTTTCCTCAACTCTTGGCTCTCCTAACCCGACTGTTATGGGTGTAGCCGCCCCAATTGATGTCCCGTTTGCCATTGCCGCAATATTCGCCGAAACGACGATAAGAGAGCCAGCTGAGGCTGAGAAAGATCCCGGCGGAACGTAAGCTATTACGGGAATATCGCTGTTGAGTATTTTTGAGATTATCTTTTCCGTAGAGGATACTAAGCCACCGGGAGTGTCCACGATTATCAAGATTGCATTAGCTCCTCTTTCCTCAGCGATTTGAAACGCGTAATCTACTGTGACGAAAGTCCCCTCGTTTATCGTTCCCTCTATTTTGACTTCTACAATTTCTCCCGCCGCTCCATTGATTAGAAGGATAAGTGAGATTAGCAACAGTATTTTTTTCATTATGATTTATTGGAATAAGGAAAATTATAACTCTTTTCTCAGGTCGCTAACTCTCTCAGTCTTACCTTCGAATCTCTCCAAAGTTCCCTTTTCAACCAAATCAACATTTACTCTGGTGTTCGAGATTTGATATTGTAAATACTTCATCTCTCATCTCAAGAGATCTCGTCAAGTTAAAATATCAGAGAGGTGGACGTTGAGTTCTTTCATCTTCTTTCTGTAAACTTGATCCAAAATCTATTTATTTTTCAAAAATCCAAATTATCTCATGGAAGAAAGCACGTTCAAATACAAAAATATTGAAATAACTTGGCTAAAGCATGCGGGATTTAGAATAAAGGATTCCGTCGTCATCTACATTGATCCTTACGGGGTTACGAAAGAGCTCGAAAAGGCAGACATCATTTTGGTAACCCATGATCACTTCGATCACATGGATATGAAATCGATTAGAAACCTTTCGAAATCGGATACAGTTATCGTCCACCCGAAAGGTTGCATAATCGAAGGTTACCAGACATGCGATGTCATGGAAGAAGACAAAGTTACTGTGAAGGGTGTTGAAATCCAGACAGTTCCAGCCTACAACGTGGACAAGCCTTTCCACAAAGCCGGATGCGTTGGATATATAATCAACATCGATGGCGTGAAGATCTATCATGCAGGAGATACTGACAGAATTCCGGAGATGAAGAACATAGAAGTAGACATTGCTCTGCTACCGATCGGCGGAACCTACACAATGGATGTTAAGGAGGCGATTGAAGCCGCAAAAGATATCAAAGCCAAATACTACATCCCGATGCACTACGGTGCGATTCCGAACACAGAGGCAGATCCAAACGAGTTCAAGGCGGGTGTGGAAAACGCCGTTATATTAAAGCCTCTCCTCTAAATTTTTTTAGAACTCTTTAGAACTCTCTTTATAACTCCTAAAACAACCTTTAAGTTTCCCTTTTTTATTTCTCTTAATAGAAATCTTGGTCTGAGGTAGAACCTCACATAGCAAAATCTAAGAAATTTCGAAATTTCCCTCGGAGACATGTAAAAATTCTTTAAAACGGGCTTTCCCGCTGTATACTCATCGTAGTTTTCCGTTAACAGAAGTCCTTTCTTCTTTGCTTCCTGATATATTTCTGTTCCTGGATAAGGTGTGAGAATTGAGAACTGGGCGTAGTCAGGATCTAACTTTAACGCAAATTCGAGAGTTTTTTTCATATCTTCCTTTTTTTCGAATGGAGCACCAATGATGAACGAACAGATTGTTACTATTCCTACTTTTTTAGCGAGTTTAACAGCTTTTTCGACCTTATTTAAGTCGATTTTCTTTTTGTAGTATTCTAATACTGCGGGACTTGCCGACTCAACACCGAAATAAATGGCAGAACATCCAGATTCCTTCATCTTTCTGAGCACTTCTTCGTTTATTGTATCAACTCTCGATGAGCAACTCCAGTCGATTTCGAGCCCTCTCTTCTTTATCTCGTCGCATATTGCGAGGACTCTTCTTTTGCTTAACGTGAAAGTATCATCGGCAAAAGCTATGTGTTTTGCTCCGAAATCGTTGATTAGCCACTCTATTTCATCTACAACATTCTTAGGGCTTCTCGCTCTGAATTTGCGACCCATAAATAGGGATGAAGAGCAGTATCTGCATCCAAAAGGGCAACCCCTTGAAGTCATTACTGGAAAGTGCTCCAGTCTTCCCTCAAAGACTGTGTACTTATCGAGGGGCATTAAATCGTAAGCTGGGAAAGGAATCATGTCCAAATTCTCTATAAATTTGCGTGGGGAATTTACGAATATCTTGTCCCTTTCTTTGTAGATGATTCCGCGGATTCCTTCGAGACTTTTCCCGCTTTCGACTCTCTCGGTAACTTCGACGATCGTCTCTTCGCCCTCTCCGATACAGACCGCGTCAGCATATTTCAGGGCATCGTATGGTTTGAATGTTGCGTGAACACCGCCCATGATGACAAAGATGTTCGGAAATGCCTCTTTGATCTTTTTTGCGTATCTTAGGGCAGCGTTAAATGTCGGCGTTGTCGAAGTGATCCCTACGATTAGGGAGTTTTTAATCCTTTTCAGTATTTGATCAAAGCTCAATCTTTCAACCAAATCGTCTATTATTTCAACTCTAAATCCCCTTTCTCTTAAACACGATGCAAGATAACCCAAACCTAAGGGAGGGGTGGATATATCTAATTTTCTTACTACCTCAACGTCCGCATTCGGATTTATAAGAGATATCATGAACGGTCTTCCAATACTTCAGGTTGTTTATGCAACCGGGATCTGGCATTGTGTAGTCCCCAAAGTAGTTGAAAGCTCTCGCCCTACATCCGCCACAGTAGTATCGGTAGCCGCACTCCCCACAACCTTTCAGGATATCTTTGTTTCTAAGATCCTCAAAAACGTGATTGTGAAGCCATAGATCTTCGAGTTCTTTCGAGCTAAGCTCTTTTATGTTTGCAATCTTCAGAGGAAAGAAAACGCAGGGCTGGATGTCGCCGTTAGCTTTTATTGCAAAGTAAAATCTACCGGCGCCACAACCTCCTATGAACTCGGCCAATTCCTTAAGCCTTTCTCCCGCTTTAATGTTGTAGAAATGAGTTGGGATTAATTCGGCATCGCACTGCATAGCAACGCGGGCGAATTGAGGTGCCGTCGATAGCAAGCTTATGTTAGATGTTTTATTTCTTTCGTAAATCATTTTTAAGAGATTTTCTCTCTGTTCTGGTGTGATGTCAATCTCAGCCGTACCTCTTCCCGTTGGAATGAAATTGTAATGCATGAACCAGTTGACTCCAATTTTTTCACAAAGCTCAATGACTTTTGGAACGTCGTCATAATTCAGACGCGTCACGGTCATCGAAACGTTCACAAAAAGCCCCTCTTTGACGGCATTCTTTATTCCGTTCACTGTTCTCTCGTAGCATCCCCTAATCCCTCTGAAAGATTCGTGAGTTTCTTTGGCTCCATCGAGGCTAATCTGGACGTATCCAACTCCGTTTTCTTTCATCTTTTTTGCAGTTTCTTCGTCTATAAGCGTTCCGTTTGTAGCTACAGCTACGTAGATTCCTTTATCAGCGGCATAACTCGTTAATTCAAAAATGTCCTTTCTCAATAAAGGCTCTCCCCCCGAAAAGGAGATAATGGTTACACCAAGTCTGTCAAGTTTGTCAATCACGTCCAGAGCTTCTTCAGTTGTAAGCTCATCCTTCAGAGATTTGCCTGCAGCTGAATAGCAGTGTCTGCATCTCAGATTACATGCGTAGGTAACATCCCAGACTACTTGAAAGGGGGCTCCCGGAACGAAGGGTTTTCTAACTCCGAAAAAGGCTAATCCTTTGATGACGCTAACGAGACCCTTCCTCCAATACGCATCTTTAAATTTCTCCTTTAAATCGTCCATAGTAACGTTAAAGGATTCAGCACCCTTTATCAAGATGGGTTCCACCGTTTTCGAAGCCATCCTGCACTTCCAGCAAGCATCCTCTCGGTAACCAAGAGCAAGTTCGATCGCAACCTCAAGCCGATTCTTCCCATCGATCTCACAGTAACCGGTAAGACCCTGAAGGGATTTCTTTGTAATAGGGTTATTTACTATACGAGTAAACAGTGATATTTTTTCAATCATAATCCCACCATCCAAAAATTCTTTACAATAGATCATAAATGTTTCGCACAGCACGCTCTGCGATGTTTTCTGTAAAGGCTGTAGAAGATTATTTAAACTAAAAGTATTTAGCCTACGACGAGGCTATGAAAGCGTCTTCACACTGCGAATTCTGTCCGGGGAATGACGAGAAGGGGGATCCAGTCCACCATCCAAGTTACGAGATCACGACGAGGTGTAATTTACAGTGTATTTATTGCTACTCGATTATTGCAGTGAAGAAGGGGAAAGCTCCGAAACCGGGATACTACGGCAAAACAGAAAATGTTAAAGCAATAACGATCTCCCAATTCGGCGAGCCACTCTTGGCAGGGATCGATGAAGTCGAAAGGGTCGCAAAAGGATTAAAAGAGATGTTTCCAGACGCAAGACTTGATTTGCAGACAAACGGGATTTTTTTGGATAAAAAAGCAATAAAAAGATTGGAAAAGTACTTCGATATCGCAATGGTCAGTCTGAATGCCGCATCAAGAAAGAAATACATCGAAATAACAGGTTTTGACGGTTTTGATACACTAATCGAAAACTTAAAAGCTCTGAAATTGTCATCCGTAAAGGGTATTATCCGAACGATACACATGCCAGGAATTAACGACGAAGATGTTTTCAAAATAGCTGAGCTATCTAACTCCCTTGAAATGGAAATGTTTCTTCAACCGCTCTCCGTATACAACGTAGAGTTAATGGAAAAGCACGGTCTTGATATGGAGAGAACGGAGAGACTAATAGAATTCTTAAAGGTTTCTGAAAAGCTTGAAGAAATCACGGATTTAAGAATTCCAGGATGCATTGTCGTAAACTTAAAAAAGGTTATCAAAGAATATGGAAGAGATTGTCTGGAATTTATAAGAAGAAAAGCCATAGCAAACGTTCCCGAAATCAGGAGAGAGTGGAAGTTCAAAATTTAAACCTAAGAAGTGCCGCTATACCTCCGAGAGCATTCAACCTTTTACCCGGCTCAAATTCTGAGCTCATTATTACGATTTTGGCACCCATGTTTTCAACGTTTTTCAGAAATTCATCGATATCCCACTTCTCCCTCTCCTTTCTTAGAAATTCATCCGTTATGAGTAGGGTTTCGATTGCTCCGTATTCGAACGCTCTCCTAACTTCATCAAGACTGTAAGCGGCTTTCCCGTCCTTTGCTATTTCCTCCAATAGCTTATCGATGTACTTGGCATCTTTCGCTATCTTTATCTCCCCGACAATTCTGTCGATAACACCTCTTTTCAGAACTTCGACAAACCCCCTTGTCCCTATGGATGATGTGTCCACAATTACAGCATCAATTTTTTCTTTTTCTTTTAAAAATTCGTAAAAATCATTTTTTGCGAATCCCGGCCCCGCTATAACGAGATACCTAAAATCTAAATTTTTCAAAGCTGAATACACTTCACCGAAAAATTCTCTCCTGTAGTCTCCCCTATCTTTCCCGTAGCTACCTCTGACGACACCGACTTCCTCGACACCCCACTGTCTCAGGACGCCGATCACAGCTTCCCCTTCTTCAATTGTCACTATCACAACTTCGGGTCTGTTTGACGATTCGACCGCCGTTTTTATCCTTTCGATTTGCTCCTCTTTCCATTTTTTTATTACGCTCAGTTCTTTCCCCATTGTTATGTTGATTGTATGATATCCCGATTCATCAATACCTCCAACAATCCTCCCCGTTATTCTCAACCTGTTTGCGAATTTGTGGAATTCTACTTTTTCCACCTGTATTCCCAGTCTTACTACAACCATTTCTTTATCGCTTCTGAGCTTGTCACTACTCTCACTAACCCTTTTCGTTAAGGAGAATACGATGTCCCCCGGCTCCACTATGTATTTTAAATGCCATAAATCTTCTATCGTTTCAGGAATGAGCTTTATTTCACCCTCATTTCCTTTTAAATTTTCTTCGACAACTTTCATCTGGACTACCTCATCGCATCTGTTCTAAAAGTGTTTCTTACGAAGGTGCTTTCGGTAGTATTCGAGGGGGTGCTTAACGCCACATTCAGCTACACAGTTGTGATAAGTCTTCATCGTCGAGCACGATGGGGTATCGTATTCCTTTCTTGAACCCCTCTTTCCAGCAATGTGTTCCACCTGATATCTTGTTTTATCTTCATCAAAATCGGGAGCTTTTCTGAAGAGATTGATAATTTCGTCGATGCTATACCCAATGTTAAGAAGGAACGTCGTTAAAGCAAATCTCGCTGTATGCGGGACGTTTTCTCCCATCTGTAAATTGGATAGAATTTTCATCATACATGGAGGGAATCTGCTGAATTCCCCTTTAACAGTGTGAGCTGACCTCTTTAGCTCAAATTTTGCAGTGATTTCTCTTAATCTGTTCAGATCTTCTAAGTTAATCGAAACATCTTTAAGGAAAAGCTCCCTCAGGTATTCTTCGATAACTCTGTAAAATTCCTTCAGACTGAGATCGACGTAACCCTTTCTGAGATTCCTGTTACACAGCTTCCACTCTTCTGATTTGATCTTTGCTGCAGCCTTTAAGTAATCGCTAACGTGGATCAGAATACTCTCATTTCTAATTATCTTAATTCCAAAGTTTGCCGCAAGTATCTCTGGGAGTCTTTCACTTTTATCTTCCTCCATCGCTTTTCTATAAGCTCTTGCAAGCGTTATTGCAAATTTCCTTTTTGCAAGGGGAAAGCTGGACACGGCGGACATCATTGCCACATGAGTGAACACCGAGATCTTTGCCTTAACTTTAAGTTCGTTGTAGATTTCTTTACTGATTACGTAATTACAGTTTTCAAAACATTTACCGCATAAAACACATTTTGTCCAGTATCTCTTACCTTTTAAGGCACCTCTCTCGCAGAACATTCTGCAATCTTTTTCACAATCATCACAGTAAAACGGCTTTTCATTAACTTTGATTTTTAAGTTTCCAAAAAATATATCTTTTAGTGTGTTTTCCGCCCTGTGTATTGCATCGTCAAGTATCTGGCTGTCTTTTTCGATCTTAAAACTTTTTGCGGGTTTTAAAAATGGATAATCGGCAAGGAAGGGTAAAAGAGGTAAAAGCTTCATTCCGCTTCTATACGTGGAGCTAAGATGTATTCAACCCTTACTTTTTCATCTGCCACTTCGAAAACGAGTCTTACGGGGTAGTTTGTCCCCAAGTGGATCGTTAAAAGATCCCCGGAACCTGCGATCTTGCAAAACTCTTTTAGATATTCTATACTGAACATGCTCCTCGCTTCAGCCTTGTTGAACTCTATCAGTTCCGCCTCGCTCATGTGGAACACTATCTTGTCAACGTCTCCCTCAGCTTCGATGTAGAATCCGGTCTCGTTGGATCTGAAAACCACATGGTCGCTTATTTTATCTGCCGCTGTTATGGCTTTCTTGAACTCTCCAGCATCTAGCACAATCTTCGCTGGCAGATCCAGCTGGGGGATTTTCGGCTCCTTCCTTATTGCGGCTGGGTCGATGAGTGAAACACTGTATTCAACACTTCCAAACTTTACCTTAAGCCTCGTCTCGTCTTCCACTTGTAACTCAACAAGTTCGTTCTTCTTAATGCTCTTTGCAATATCATATATTCTGTTCACATCAACGCCGACGACTTTCTCTTCATCTATTGAATAAGCTTCCAAGTTCTCCCTCGATACGTCCACGATAACCATCGCCACGTTAGCGGGATCTACAGCCCTTGAATGAAACCCTTCCTCTTTGAAGTGCCATCGAGCTTCACTGACCAATGCCGCCATCGCTCTTGTTATTGCTTTAAGCATGTTTCCCTCCATAATCAAATCGATCATCGCCACCACCAGTAAGGATTATTTACAAGCAATATTATTTATAACTTTCTTTAAATTTAATCTTTTTCTTTCCCCCTCCTCCAATAGGACGGGTAAGTCCCCCTTTCCATGATCACACGGAGGGTTTCCGCAACTATGCCTCTTTTAGCTTTTAAGATTTCTTCAGCATCCATATGTGACCTTGCAATCGCAACCAATTCGCTCTTTAAAGTGAATAGGGCAATGATGTCTCCTCTTTTGATTGTCTTCTCTATGTAGTGAATTCCCGTAGCTGTGAGAGGGGCTCCGTGACAGATTGCATCAACAGCAGTATCCTTGATAATTATCTTTTTCATGCTTTTCGCCACTTCCTCCATTGGCATGATTATTTTTCTGAGATACTTTTCTTCACCTTCTTCTTTCCAGAAGATATAGGCGTCGAGAAGATCATGGAGCGTAAACGCTTTGCTTTCGTCGAATTCTCCAGTTCTTATCCTTCTCAGTTCCTGCATGTGTGCTCCAACACCCAAAACCTCTCCGATATCAACGCAGAGCTTTCTGATATAGGTTCCAGCTTCGCAAGCAACTCTAAAAAGGATGTTTCTTCCATCAATTTCGAGGATTTCGATTTCCTTTATCTCTCTTATTCTCAACCTCTTTTTGACCGCTGATTTAAGGGGGGGACGCTGGTAGATCTTGCCAACGAATTCTTCCATAACCTTTTCTATCCTATCTTTTTTAACGTCTCCGTGGAGATGCATTAGAGCGATGTATTCTTTGTCGGATTCCTGCAAGTATTTAACAAGTTTTGTCGTATGCTCTATCATTATCGGTAAAACACCGGTAACCCTTGGATCAAGGGTTCCAGTATGACCCGTTTTATTAACTTCAAGAATTTTTCGAACCCAGACTACGACCTCATGACTGCTTGGACCCATCGGCTTGTCAATGCAGACCATACCTTTCTTTATGTATTCTCCCATTTCTCTATTGTAGGGATACGTTCCGTATTCACTCGGATATCCTTCTTCTTTAGTCAAAAAAATATCTTCAAAATTCTTTTTCTTGATTATTTCTCTCCTCATTTCGCTCATTTCATCAGCTCTAACGTCTTTAATATTATTTCAACTATCTGATCCGGATTAAACTTCTCGGAATTTATAGCCAAGTGATACACGGAGAGATCATCGATATCTATTCCGTAAATTTTCAGATACCTTTTTCTCTCGCTTTCTTCTCTCAGCTTTGTCTCAGCTCTTACAACTTCTATTGGCTTTTTCTCCCTTTTTGCAATCCTCCCATATCTGATATCAGCTTTGCAGTATATCCAGACCTTTAGATCTGCATCAATCATCCATCCCGAAAGTCTTCCTTCGAATATTCCGCTATCGTATTGGAGGGATAACTCCTTCTGCTTATGATCTATGAGACTATCAATCTCAGGATCGGACTCCGCAAGCTTGCTAAACTCTTCGAGCGTCATTCCCCTTTCCATTGCAAGTCGTCTGAAAATTTCTCCCGCTGAAATTAGCGGGATCTCAAGCCTTTCTGATAGCTTTCTCGCCACAGTTGTAGTTCCACTTCCAGGGGGGCCCGATATCGTGATCTTCATTTTAGAACCCCACTTTAAGGACTTTTCTCATCACCTGACCGAAAGCTATCGAGTTGAACATATACCACCATATCCACCAAGGAAAGATCAGATAAAACTGACCCACGTGAATCTCCTCAGCAAACGGAACGATCACTGTGGGATTTAAGTGAGAGATCTTATACAACCACATCAATATTGGTATGGTCACGACAACCGTGTAGAACATTGGATTGAACTGCATGCTGAACAGTTCACTCTGCATTTTTTGGATTTCGTTCTTTCTCATCTCAAGTCTTTTCAGTTTCTCTTGATTATTCTTTTTCAAAGCTTCCGCATATTCCCTGTTAAATTCCATGACGACTTTCTGGATCTCTTTCAGCCTCCGGTAATCTACCGTCAGCTTTTGGATGATTGTGCTGTACAGTCCCGTCACGATAGAGAGTACGATCACTGTTAAAAGGAATCCTATCTGATAGTATAAGGGATCCAAAACGGGGGATAGAAGCTCGCCTAATGCAATTCTGAAATCCTCACTTATAAGAATACCGAAAAAGAAAACAATTCCAATCACTCTTACTATATTTTTTAATATCCCCTTCATCGCTCTTCACCCAAAATCTTCCTAATCATCGGATGCATTTCCGTTAACTGCTCCCTTGCAAGATCTTCGTAGAATCTGTATGCGATACTTACCGCTAGGAGCAAACCTGTTCCGCTTACATTGCCGATCGTTCCGAGCATGTTTGCCACCAAAGTGAGGACTCCGATTGCCGCACCCCCGATTACCGTGACCTTCGGAATGTATCTTTGGAGAAGCCTCTCAAGAACTTGCGGGGATCGACGGAATCCCGGAATTTGCATTCCGCTTCTTGCAATCTGCCTTGCAACAGTTCTCGCATCCATTCCCGATGTTTCCACCCAGAATATAGCGAAGATTATACCTCCGATAACTAGTATCGAAGCGTCAACAAGCAGGTGAGCGATTATCATCCAGTCAGGTAGATCCGCAAAATACGGATTCGATTTCACTAAGGAAGGGACCCAGTCATAGGGGCCACTTACCGGTGACAAAAGATACATGATACCGTTTATCGGTGTTGAACCCACATACTCTCCAAAGACTGTTATCCCCCTCTGATATAGCATCAGCCCGAAGAACTGGATATTTGCCTGTAAAGCTCTGACAAATATCATCGGAAGGACGCTTGCGTATATTAGCTTTATTGGAAAGCGTCCACGTGCACCTCTCACCATCGCATGGGCTAATGGAATCTCAACCCTTGTTCCTTCAGCATAGACGACAAGCAGTATTATCACTACCGTTGTTATTAGTGCTAAAATCCCCCCATCAATTAGAAGGAATACCAGACCGCTTCCGCTAAGTAGCTGCTCGGCTGAATAGTTCTGGGCAATCCAAACCCATCTCGGGATTATCCCAGCGGGCATTTGAGCGTTCGATGGGACGACCCAGTTAAATAAACCTACGATGATTGACTGAGAAATGCTAGCGAGGATAAAAAGAGAAACACCGCTACCTATACCCCACTTTGATACAACTTCATCCATGTAGACTATCAAAACACCACCGATAAACAACTGTATGAATATGAGAAGCGAGACCACACCCAAGGAGACACCAAGCTGTGCCGCTATCTCAGAATTCGGTTTCAAAAACCCTCCTAATATTTGAGGGAGGGCTTCTGCCACAATCATTACGAGAACTAAAAAGCGTTGAAACTCCTGATACGCTGCTCTGTCATCAGGATTTGTTAAATCCAACTTGATTATTCCGGCACCTACAAGGAGCTGAAGAACGATACTCGCCGTAACGATTGGTCCAATACCTAAGGCAATTATGGAGCCTGTGGCTCCAGCAAATAAGGCTCTATACTGCTCAAAAATGTCTATAGAAGAGGGGTCCAAACCAAAAACTGGAACATTAGACAGAACAAAATACAATATCAGTATGGCGACAGTCCACATGAATTTTTGGTTGAACGGGACATGACCTACCGGCCTTTCAACACTGGGAATTTTCTCAAAATAGGGTCTCAGACTTCTAAGTGCTTGATCAATCGGGTTTTTTTCCACAAAAACCCCTCCTAAAAAATGATTAAGATGTTTCGACTGTTCCTCCAGCTGCTTCTATCTTCTCTATAGCTTTTGGTGTTGCATACTCAACAATCACATGCATTTTCTTGTTAACGTTTCCACTACCGAGCAACCTTGCGTAACCAATCTTGGATAGATCTATCCGATACAGATCTCCCTTTTTTTCGGCAATACCGATTTCTGCAAGCTTCTCAATAACTTGGCACAATTCTCCCACGTTTAAGTCTACTCTTGATTTAAAGAATCTGTAGAGGTTTTCGTCGAGAATGCCTTCTTCTTTAAGCTCTTTCAACCTGTTAAACAGCATTCTTGCAAGAACGTTCTCCCTAACAATGCATGCAGGTCTCGTAAAGCCCCTCTTACCGATCTGATATAATCCAGCTTTTACGAGTTTGATCGTTCTCAGATATTTGTGCTTGAAAGCTCCAGCATTTCCTCTTCCACCTCTGTGTCCCGCACCTCTCCTCTTTTTATGGCTTCCTCCTCCACAAGTTCTGGATCCCCTATACTTCTTGACCTTCTTTTTTGGCATTATAATCACCTCATTTTATAGATCAGCTTTGAAATATCCTTCCCATGATAGCCAAGATCCCCCCCGTATCCGTAATGCCATTTTATGCTTTTAAGACCTCCTCTCGGAGGATGAAGCCTAAAAACTGGCTTTAGATCCGGGAGATCTTTTAAGCTTGCCTTTCCTTCGATCACTGCTTCTGCAAACTTTTCAATCGTTTCATATCCCGTTTTTTCTTTGATATATTCGTCAGTCAGCTTTTTGTCTCCTTTCAACCTTCCTCGATGCCTCAGAAGGAGTGCGAGAGTTTCCGCATTAATCTCTCCGTATGCTACGTAATCTTTTACGACCTGCAACATCCCCCTGTAGGAAGGGGTATCCGGGATAACAACACAGTGATACCTTTTATGGAGTCTGAGATATTTCAGGGTTTCTCTAATCTTCCTGTTAACATCCACTGTTCCTCTTAACCTTATAACGGCAAGCATAATTTCACCTCTTTAAATAAACAGTCTGCTTAAGGGCTTCGAATGTTGCTTTTGCGAAGTTAATCGTAGTCTTCGTCTGCCCCCTCGTGAAAGTCCAAACATCTTTAACACCAGCGAGTTCTAAAACCTTTTTTGCGGTGTCTCCGGCAACTAATCCCAAGCCTTTTGGTCCGGGGATTAGAGTGACCCTGACGCTACCAGCCGCTCCTGTGACTTTTGCGGGAATGCTGTGATCCCCCCCACAGCCACATTCCCATGATCCGCATCCGAGCTGGATTTTAAAGATGTTTATCTTAGCATTCCTGATAGCTTTTTGGATTGCCGGAGCTACTTGCGAAGCTTTCCCAACACCGACACCCACGTATCCGTTTCTGTTTCCCACCACAGCGGTTACCCTGAACTTGAGTCTCCTACCGCTATCTGTCATCCTCTGGACGAGATTTATTTCGAGAACTTCATCTTCAAGATCTGGAAGCAACAAGTCAACGATCTCCGGCTCCTTTAGCGGTAGCCCTGAGGCTAAGGCTTTGTCAATTGTTTTTATCTTCCCTTCAGCTACAAGCCTACCGAGCCTTGTTCTCGGGGTCCACTCCATTTAATCACCCCATTATCTTTGATTTCACTTCCTCGAAATGTTTGGGCAGATCAGATGGTTTAAAACCTCTCTTTTCGTATTCGCTAAACATTTCAGGATTCTGTTCATAGTATGCGGCTATGTGCTCACCTCTGATCCTTGATTCATCTGGAAGTATCTCCTCGCTGTGAGGTATCCTCATCCCCGCGTCAACCACACCTTTCAGCGCTGCAAACACTTTAGCCCCTTTCGAAGGAGTTCTAAGACCGATGTCGAGGATTGCTTCACTAATTCCCTTTTCAAGCGCCTTTTTACCGACAAGGAGACCAGTCAAGTAGGCGGCTGGTGTGTTGTTGAGATCACCTTTCCATCCGAACTTTTCGAGTTCCTTAGAATCCGCATAAACGAGAGTTCTATCCCCATCGGGATGATATTCAACTATATGAGCTATTACCCTTCTGTTTGTTATCCTAACAACTAATCGAGGTTTTCTTGAAAGAAGGAGCTTTAACCTCTTTTTGTAATTCGTTTTGCCTTCTCTCCTTCTCCTTAACGGAACCTTATATCTCGGTCCTCTTGCCATTTGATCACCTCAGTATGGACTCAATATAAGCGTTGAGATGTGAAACGCTCCTGAATTCACCACCTTTCACCTTTCGGTAGAGAATTCTGTAAGTTCTCCTATCTATAACGTTCTGTTGCTTCAGCTCTCTAAGCCTTTTTCTTAGAGCTCTTACCCTGATTATCCAAGCTCTCTTTCTTGAAAGCCTTGCAGTCTTCTTACCTTTTCTCCTTCCGTATCCTCTTCTTCTTCCTTTTCTCTTCTGAGCTCTTCTCTTGTTTATTCTCGCTCTGCTAACTCCTTGGACGGGTTTCCTCTTTATCAATCCTTTCTTGATTAGCTCCCTGATATCATCTTTTGTTGCAGCTGCTGCAACCTCTTCAAGTGCGTTAGGATCTATCCAGACGCGATTCACGCCACAGTCAAGGATTTGGGCTGCCAACCTTCTCTGAAGCCTTAGATCCATTATATCACCTCTGAACTGGATTTAAGATTTTCAGACCCATCTCCTTAGCTTTCTCCTCGATCATAAGTCTCTTCTTCATCCCAACACAAGAGGCTATTCTGATCGCCTGCCTGCTTCCATCGATTCCCTCAAGATCCTTTAAATTGTAAACGAGGACCTCTTCGTACCCTGAGGGATGTAGTCCTCTGACCGCCTTGGGTGATGAAAATCCGGGGTTTGGAAGAATGCGGCCACTCCACTTGCCTCCGTATCTTTTCCTCCACTTGTTGTCGTTTCCACGGGGTCTTCTCCATCCCAATCTCCTCAATCTTAACTTTTTGTGAGCTTCAAAGTGTCTGAATTCGGGTTTTCTCGATTTTATCGCCCTTCTAACCTTAAGGAGCCTGATTTCTTCCTTTGAGAGATTCGGATTCATGGTATCACCCCGGCTTTTCAACTATATAGATTCCGTCTTGAAATATCCTTATATCCAATCTCCTCTTCTTCGTGGCTTGTTCGATGTTTGCTGCAGTTTGACCACATTCTTCCTTATCGATCCCTCTTACGATGATTTCATTACCTCTTATCTCCACTTCGGCTCTTCCGAATATCTTCGCTCTTCTCGGATGTTTTTCACCGAGGAAGTTCTCTATTACGACTTCTCTACCTTCAACTCTAACCTTCATTGGGAAGTGTGAGTAAAGAATCTTGAGTCTGTATTCAAAACCCTCCTTAACACCTTTTATCAGGTTGTTGATATGGGAGGCGTATGTCCCTACCATCGCTCTTATATTTGATTTCTTTTCTTCCGTGTAAATCCTGATCTTTCCATCCGTTTTCTCGATTTGAACTCCCCTGAACTTAAGGAACCTGCTGTTTTCACCTTTAGGACCTTTAACTTTGATTTCATAACCGTTAACATGATCACCCAATATCTCAACGCTTACATCTTCTGGAATCTCTACAAATCTCTCTTCCATGATCTCACCTCAGTAGACGTATGCAAGAAGTACTCCGCCAAGACCTCTCTCGATTGCTTCCTTTTGTGACATAACTCCCTGAGTCGTTGAAACGATCAGTATACCGAAATCTCTTGCCGGCAAGTATCTTTTTTCGAATTTTTCGTATTCAGTCCTCTTCACGGAGAATCTTGGTCGTATTGCTCCGCAGTCGTTGATTCTCCCTAGAAGCTTTACTGTAATAACGCCACCTCTGTGATCATCTTTGACTTCGAACTCTTTGATATATCCGTATTCCTTCATAACGTTCAGAACCTTTCCTATGAGTTTTGAGGCTGGTCTTATTTGAACCTCTGACTTCCCGATTCTTTCAGCGTTTTTTATTGCTGACATGGCATTTGATAACGTATCGCTCTGCATTCTACCACCTCACCAGTATTTTTTAAATCCAAGCTCTTTGGCAACTTCCCTGAAGCATTGTCTACAGAGATAGAGTCCGTATTTTCTCACGATACCTCTTTTTCTACCACATCTTCTACATGGATTAGCACTCCTACCGAATTTCTTCGTTCTTTCCTTGGCCATATTACTCAACCTCCACACCTAACGATTTCAGAAATTCTATCGTATCTTCTTTAGTAACCCTATGAGATTTACCGACTTTGCTCTTAGCTCTCCTCCTTCTTCCAACTCTGTAACCTTTTCTCTTAAGGGATACACAGACATCCATTCCAAATATACCCATATCAGGATCGTAATCCACTCCAGGAAGATCGATATGCTCTTGGATACCGAAAGAGAAGTATCCATCCCCAATCTGCTTTTTGCTTAATCTATTTTCCTTAACAGTTAAAGCTTTCTTCAAAAATTCTAGGGCTTTTTCGCCTCTCAGAGTCACCTTAGCTCCGATTGCTTCCCCTTTCCTGATTCCAAATCCCTTTACAGTTTTTTTAGCGTAAGTTGATGTGGGTTTTTGGCCGGTTAGTTCCTCCAATAGCTTTAAAGCTTTTTTTTGTTTCTCACCACTTTCTCCGACACCGATGTTGATTACGACCTTATCTACGAGAACCTCCCTCATTGGATTCATATCACACCCCCAGATCTATAACGGGTTTTTTATCTTCCTTCGACCCGACTACGAAGACGTAATCTTCGATTGTTGTATACTCTCTACCTTCGACCTCTATTGTAACGAGGTTTGGAGAGGAGCTTCTAACTACCTTGTAAGATTTCAGCCTTCCGATTTCACCTGCATGGGTTCCTCCAGTAACCATAACGAGTGCTCCCTCTTCGAATTTGAGGTGTTGCAGTATCTCCTTCTCCGGTATCTTCATTACTATGCTGTCCTTAGTTTTGTATTCGTTTGTGGCGAGGATGTTTGTTCCGTCGAACAAATTCAGCTGGATTTTTCCACCTTTAACCATTGTCTTGTTGTTTATCCTGTAGAGCTTTTTGTCATAATCCTCAACCTCTATCGGAACATACCTACCCTTTTCATCGAAAACGATTCTGTAATTTAGATCCATTTTCGGTATTGAAACGACGTCGAAAAGTCCTACGGGGAACTTATAATCCTTGCGAGCAATCCCATCAACAAGGATGTGTCCGACTGCGATAATCCTTCGCGCTTCTCTTCCCGTATCGGCTAGTTTTAAATAATCTCTTACAAGTACGAGAAGAGGAATTGCCGTTTTATCGTGAGGTCCCGGTGATGGCTTGACAATCCACTTCTTGACTTTCCTTGGAATCTTATAAGTCTTGGGTGCCGATAATCTCTTCTGATGCATTCGATCACCTCTTCAGGATTTTTTCTCTAACTTTATCAACTTCTCCAAGCTCAACTATCATCACATTCGATGGATGGATTGGCATGGGGACTTCAGTTCCGTCAGCCTTCTTTACGGTGACACCTTCGACCTTTATCCTGAGTCTTTTCATGTCAACTTCTATCACCTTACCCGTATGCCCCGCGTAGCTTCCTCTGAGCACTTTAACCTTATCTTCAACTCTTATTCTGAGAGACCTCTTCCCGTATTTCTCCCTTAATTCTTTTGACAGATGAGCATGAAGGAGTTTGTGCCTTTCATGAAGCTTTGCTTGAAACATCCTTTTTCTCTGCTTTCTTGGTTGTTTCGACATTTTACCACCTCAGACGATTATTGTCGCGATTGATCCGATTTTCGAGAACCTCTCGGCGGCTTCCCTTGCCACGGGACCTCTTATTTCACTTCCCTTAGGATTCCCGCTCGGATCCGTGATCACAGCGGCGTTGTCTTCGAACTTCACCCGTGTCCCGTCGGGACGTCGGTATTCTTTCCGCTGCCTTATTATCACAGCGTAATGAACCTGCTTTCTAATATCGGGAGATCCCTTCTTAACACTGACTACGACAATGTCACCGACACCGGCGGCAGGATATCTTCTCCTTACACCCTTATATCCTTTTACTGCGATGATTTCGAGCTCTCTGGCTCCCGTATTATCGGCACAGACCAAACGGGCACCTGTGGGCAGACACCTTGGGACAACTGCTTTCTTCACTTTCATATTCTCACCCTCTCAATTATAACAAAACTCTTGGTCTTGCTTATCGGTCTGCACTCAGCGATTGTGACGACATCACCGGGTTTTGCATCGATGCAAGGAGGATTGTGAGCGTGAAGTTTGCTCCTCTTCTTCATATACCTCTCGTATTTCGGAACGTATCTGATGAGTTCTCTCTCGATCACCGCTGTTTTTTCATATGTTTTTATGACTCTACCCCTGAATATCTGTCCCCTTACTGATAATTGTCCGTGAAATGGACAATGCTTATCATTACATTCTTTTTCAGGTGGTGAAACATCTATCCCGATATCTCTCATTTTAATCACCTTTTATCCTATTTATTAGCATGATCCCCCTCATTATTCTCTCCTCAGGTCTGAAAGTTATCAGATCTCCACTAACCTTGAACATTATTCCATCTACCTCTACGGCGAATATCCTACCCTTTTTGGCTACTGTTTTTATTCCTTTCGGAGTCTCGATCCTTAACGTTTTCATCGTTTCGTCCACAATAACTCCGTTAATACCGACCTCACATGGATTTGGACTTTCCATAACTTCTACTCGCAAGCCAATCCAGTCCCTCGCAAGAACCTTCAGACCTTGTAACCTTCTTCTCTTAAAGAGGTTTTTATCCTTGCTATATCCCTCTTTACAGCCCTTATCCTCCCCGGATTCTCTAAGGCGCCTCCACTCCTCACTAATGATCTCAATCTCAGTAGTTCGTTTTCCAGCTCCATCAATTTTTTTAGTTTCTCCTCCTTACTCATTTCTCTGATTTCCTTCATTCTCACTTTCCTTCACCTCCGCCTCTCCTTCAGTTTCCTTCCTCTCAATATCTATGACAACAAATTCGTCTGGAAGTTCAACGTATGGTGGAATTATCCTCACTTTGACACCGTAGACTCCGAGCTTCTTGATAGCGATATCAAATCCCTCTTCTACCATCGACTGTGCTGGTTCTCCGGTATGGATGATCGTTCCAGCAACAAATTTCTCCGTTCTCGCTCTTTCGCTCGTTAGCTTCCCGCTTATCTCTATTTCGCATCCTTTGGCTCCCGCTTCCATTATCCTGTAGAGGAATCTGTATCCTGCCTTTCTGAAGTACCATCCTCTCTCCAAAGCTCTCGCAAGCAAAGATGCCATTAGCTGTGCGTTAAATTCTGGTTTTTCAATTTCATCAACGGCGATTTGCGGGTTGTCCAAGCCTAACTCCTTAAGCTTCTCTGTTAACTTTCGGATCCTTTTTCCCCCTCTTCCTATAACGAGACCGGGTCTCTCAACAAAGAGTGTCACTTGGGTTCCGAGTGGTGTCCTTATGATGTCTATGCCGCCGAATCCTGCATTTCTGACCTCATCGACTATCCATTCTTTAACTCTGAGCTTTCTAACTCTTTCCTCTACAAATTTTCTTTCCACAGCCATCATCGCACCTCTGCAACGAATTCTACTGTTGTTAAAACCTTATTTCGTGGAGTTGCCCTACCAAAAGCTCTTGGAATGAATCTTTTCAGCACCCTTCCTTTCTTTGCTTGGGCGTGCGTGATTACAAGCTTCTCCACTTCGAGGCCCTTGTATTCGGCATTGGCTTTCAGATTTTTTAAAACCTTTATGATGTGTTTCGTAGCTTTCGTCGGATACCTTCCAGCGTACCACTTTTCAAGACCTCTTCTATGAGGTACTTTTTTCTTGTGCTTTCTGAACGGGATCGCTCTCTTCATTTCTACGACTTCCTCAAGATATTTTATGGCCTCATCGATTTTCATCCCCTTGATGGCTCTGCATATCTCTACGGCATGCTTGAAGCTTATTTCCATCTCGTACCCCATTGCTTTTGCAGAGTTTACCTCATCCTTCGGCTTGTAAGCATAATTAACCCTCGCCATAGCGATCACTTAAGTGGAACGAATTTACTGCTCCTAGTGGCACCGACTCCCGGACCACTGTGCTTTTCGAACCTTCTCGTCTGAGCGAATTCTCCGAGTCTGTGACCGATCATCTCTGGCTTGATCTCCACTCTGACGAACTCCTTACCGTTGTGGACGTAGATGACTCTGCCAACCATTTCCGGTAACACAATCATATCCCTGCAGTGAGTTCTTACGGAACCCTTTTTCTTCAATTTCATCAGAAGTTTTTCTTCCTGTTCAGTGAATCCTCTTTTTATTTTTCTTCTCTCTCTTGCGGGAAGCAGATCTGCTAACTTATCGAGAGGCATGTTTTTTAGTTCCTCAAGAGTGTAACCGCGATACCTAAACTCCTTCGGTCTCGTAACCTTACTCTTTAAAGCCATATTATCACCTCCTCACACCAGTTCTACGGGCGGCGATACTACCAACTTTTCTACCAGGAGGAGCGTTCCTACTAACCGTCTTAGGTCTTCCAACATGCTGGTGGCTGCCTCCACCGAATGGGTGATCAACTGCATTCATCGCAACACCTCTGACCCTAGGGTATTTAGCGGCTTTACTCTTCATTTTGTGGTATTTCTTTCCAGCTTTGACAAAGGGTTTATCCGTTCTCCCAGCTCCCGCTACGACACCAATCATAGCCTTGCACTTCGGATGTAGCCAGACCATTTTTCCGGATGGAAGCTGGACGAGAACTCTCTCCTCCTCATGAGCTACAACAAATCCGAATGTTCCGCTCGCTCGTGCAAATTTTCCCCCGTCTCCGGGGATTTTCTCTATATTGCATATCGGCGTTCCCTCGGGAATGTTCTCCAGATATGTCACATTTCCAACATCGATTTCGATGTCCGCACCTGCTTTGATCGTGTCACCAATCCCCTTTCCTTCTACAGCTAATACATAGTCCTCAGTGCCGTCCGGGTATCTAACTAGGAAAAGAGGCCCGTTTCTTGCAGGATCGTGAACGACGTCGAGGATTTTTAGCTCTAAGGATCCGAACTTTTCGAATTTTATCTGCTTAACCTCCGCTCTATACTTGTGGGAAGGAGCCGTATATGTGGGCGTCCCTTTTCCCCTATTTTGTGAGATAATACGCTTACCCATTTAAATCACCTCAGAATATTCCCAACTTAGATAAAAGCTCCTCAGCCGAGTATTCAGGCTTGAGTTTTATGTAGGCTTTCTTCTCTCCTTTCGGAGTGATCAGAGTGTTTACTCTTTCCACCTCAACACCGAATCTTTTTTCTATCTCCCTTGCAATTTGCTTTTTGTTCGCTCTTATATCTACTATCGCTGTAAGAATATTCTTCTCAAGAAGCATTGTACTTTTTTCAGTTACGAGAAACGCCTTCAGAATCATAACCACTCACCCAAATAGTTGATAGCAGATTTCGTGAAAACTGTAAGTCTTCCGGGATGACCGCCTGGTGCCAACAATTCAACGTTGAGATTTTTCGCTTCTACAACATCCACACCGGGAAGGTTTTTCGCAGCCTTAAGTATTTTCGATCCAGTTACAATCAAAACGCTCTTCTTCATTTTATATCGTCTTCCTCTCATCTTACCCTTTCCAGCCCTTATTCTTTTTGTTTCCTTAGCCCTTTCGATGTCGGAGTAAACGCCGATTGCCTTTAAGACGGAGATAACATCTTTTGTCTTTGTCAAATTTTCGAACTCATCCACTACGATCTTCGGCAACTCCCCTTCAAAGATATGATTCCTTGCTCTCACAATTTCCTCGTTAGCGACTGCTGCAAGAGCGGACCTTAGCGCCTTTTTCATCTCCTTTTTGTTAATCTTCTCAGCCCACTTTTTCTGAACTTTTGGCGGGTGAGCTCTTCGCCCACCAACTGCTTGCGGGACGACGACTGCTCTTCTTCCGAGCTTCCATCTCGGAACCCTCGCATATCCATAACCGGGACCCCAGTTTTCCCATGCATAGTTTGTTCCGGCAAGCGGATTTGGCCCATATGGCTGTCTTCTATGGCTTTGAATTGCGAGCACAGCTCTCTTTATGATGTCTGGGCGGAATTCTTCCGTAAAAGCATCGGGAAGCTTAATCGTCTCGACAACATTCCCGTTAAGATCGTAAACTTTCGCTTCCATATTTATCACCTACCTTGCTTGGATGAAGTGCTGATGTAGAGCAAATTAACACCCTCATAAATCCTGGCGGGCGGTCTTATTGCATCTCTCATTCTTATTAATCTCTTAACACTTCCAGGAACACTTCCAGACACCAAGATAAATTCGTTCCTAACAACACCGTAATGTGGGAAACCCCCCTCAGGAGTTATCTCGGATCCATTCTCTCCGATCTTGAGAATCCTTTTGTTGTATTCTGTTCTCTGATGGAAACCCATCTGACCGGCCTGGGGGACCGTCCATCTAACTCTGTGAGGGTTCCAAGGGCCGAGTGTTCCAACTCTGCGGTGCTTACTACTCCTTGCATGCTTTGCATCGAGCGTGATGACACCCCATCTCTTGACGGGGCCCTGAAATCCTTTACCCTTCGTTATACCGAGTACATCGATGAAAGCACCTTCTACAAAGACCTCACCTACCCTGACCTCCTTTCCGAGCTTCTCGATCGCATAGTCTAAGGCTTTGTCTGGATCCCCGCCAACCTTCTGCTCCATTACATCAGGAACTTTCTTGGGAACACCCGTTATCAAATAGGGTTGTGTGTACGTGATTACTCTGACTTCGGCTATGTCCTCGATCTTCCTTAGAGATTCTGGATCTCTTGACCTCTTTGGTAAATTCAATCTTCTTGAGAGATACTGGTCGAGGTCTGTAGCCCAAACCTCTCCGGCTATCTGGAGTCCATAAGGTGTCTGTCGATATACCCTTATTCCCATTACTTTCATCGGTGGAGTCTCTATCACGGTAACGGGAACGACAATCTCCTCTCCGTAGGTGGGAGAGTTCTTCCTATCATCCACCATCACAACGTGGGTCATACCCGCCTTATATCCGGCAAATCCGAGAAGCTTTGTTTCACTGGTTATGGGCCAAGCCCTTATCCTTGGAATTATGCTTGAAGCTCTCTTTCTCGGAGAGAAACCAAGAGATCCTCTCCTTGGTCTGTGCCACTTCATAATACCACCTTAGCGTAATTAACTAAAGCGAGACAGGAGATTAAAGCTTCTTCTAACCTGACGGTTTTCGAACCCTGATTTGGAATCATATTCCACATATCTACTCCCAAGTCAATTCCCATTCTCTCAGCTATCTCAGGAACACCCTCCTTCGGATTTCCGAAGATTAGCAGTCCAACTTTTTTAAACTCCTCCATACTTGGTATTCTCCCCCTTCTTGAGGTTATTATGGCATCTCGTCTTTTCACCAATTCTTCTAATTCAGTTATTTTCACTTTATATCCCCAATACTCTTGGGGTTTCGCTTCTTCTACTACCAACGGGTTCTTCGAACAGATCCTGACGGTCACGCGGGCTCCCTTTTCCGCTTTTTTGCGGAAGAGAGCCAAGGCTTTCAAGCCTATATCAACCCACGACGTGCCGTCAGGAGCAACCTTTACAACAACCCCCTCTCTTATCTCACCGATTTTTAAACTTTTTGGCTTATGAGATGGGATTTGTAGCGGTGGTAAAACTCCTGCATATCTCAGCGAATCCTTGAGAGGAAAGAGATACTTCCTCAAATACTGAGGGGTCTCCATGTATTCCAGTATCTCTTTCATGAACTTACTCTCATCCTTCAGCGGATCGCGGTAGATGTAAATTGTTCTAACCCTGAATACGGTAGCCGCTCTCCCGATTATTCCGACTTTGAACGTTTTGATCTTTTCATCTCCTTCGTTTATCAGAGAGGAGGAGGGTATGGCAATGTCCATTGAGAAAAACTAATAAACTTATAAAAATATTTTTGAGTGCAATGAGTGAGAGAGATCTGATTATCGAAAGGCTTGAAAGCAAATTAGCTGAAAAAGAGAAAGAAATTAGAGAACTAAGAAAGGTGGCTTCGATGAGTGTTGACGAGATTAAAGAGGCTGTTTTAAGTGAGATCAAGGCGGAATTAGACAGGATCAAGGCAAAGGTTATAGAATTGAACAAAACGGTTGAAAGTCTGATGGATGAAGTTCTTTTTATAAAATCTGAGGTAATTAAGAAAGAAAAACCAAGAGAAATCAGAGAGATCGGAACTGAAGAAGATAAGGAAGACAAGAAAAAAGAGGAGGTCAGTTACGGGAAATTGATTATCTGCGACTGACATGCAAATTAAAAAAATAAGGATAAGGAATTTTAAATCCTTCGGAAAGAAAACGGAAATTCCCTTTGTCAGCGGATTTAATGTTATCAGCGGACCTAACGGGAGCGGGAAATCGAATATAATCGATGCGATAATCTTCTGCTTAGGTTTGCATTCGTCGTCAAAGGTACTCAGGGCTGATAGACTTCCAGATTTGATTCACTCGACAGATGGAAAGAGAGTGGAAGAAGCGGAGGTAACAATAACTTTTGAAAGCGGTTTGGAGATAAAAAGAAGGGTCAAAGTCACGGATAAGGGCTACTACAGCTACTATTATCTAAACGGAAAAAGTGCCAGTCAATCGGACATCACCAGATTTCTTGAAAAACAGGGAATTTACGGAGATGCCCATAACATCATAATGCAGGGAGATGTTACGAGAATCGTGGAAATGACACCAACACAAAGAAGGAAAATCATAGAAGATATAGCAGGAATATCCGAATTCGATGAAAAAAAGGAGAAAGCCTTGGAGGAGTTGAGAATTGTCAAGGAGAACACTGATCGGATGGATCTGGTTCTCTCAGAAATTGGAAGAAGACTCGAAAGCTTGAAAAAAGATAGAAAGGAAGCCCTAAGATATAAAGAGCTAAGCAAAAGAAAAGAAGAGCTTAAGCTTGAGTTAAAAGCCATTAAAAGGAAAGAGCTAATAGAGAAAATCAACAGATTGAAAAAAGACATTGAAAGGATGAGCAGTGAAAGGGACAGAGCTTTTTTGAAGATATCTGAAATAAAAAAAGAGAAAAACAAAATCGAGAAGATGGCGGATCAGCTATCAAAAAAGATTTTCGAAGAATCCGACGAAAAATACAGGAAATTGCAAGAAGAGATATCGACAACCCAGATCAGGATTGAAAGCCTTAAAAAGGAAAGAGAACTGTTATCGAACGAAATTAAGAAGCTTAACTCAAACAAAGTTCAGATACTTTTGGAAATATCTAAGATAAAAGAAAAAATAGAAGAGAAAAGAAAAAATTTGGAGAGATTACACATCCAGAAAATCAGTGTGGAAGAAAATCTCAATGAACTGAAATCGAAGATAGAGGAGGTAACGGAAAAAATAAAGAGCCTCGATAGCGAAGAGACATCATTAAAAGACAGAACTCTAGATTTAAAGGAGCATTTGGATAAGTTGAAAAGCAAGAAATCTGAAATTTTAAGAGAACGGGATAAAAATTACGAGGGGATCCGACGGATCTCAATCGAAATAGAAGAGCTTGACATTGACCGAGAAAACATCAAAAGAGAAATTAAGAGATTAAAGGAGAGACTATTGAAAATAGAAGGTGAGCTAAAAGATCTAAAAAAAGGGATTTCACTAAAGATAAGAGAGAAAAACAAAATTGACGACGAGATTTTTAAGTTAAGAGATTTAATATCGGAACTCGATGAAAAAATTAAGTCTAAAGAAATCGAACTTGCAAAAATAAGAGCAGAAATATCCGCTCACGAATCGTCTCTAGGCAGAGCAGTTGAACTCATTCTCGAAGCAGATCTCCCGGGGGTTTACGGAATTGTAGCTCAACTTGCAGATGTCGATGAGGAGTTTGCCTTAGCTCTTGAAGTGGCTGCGGGGAACTCTTTGAGTTTTATCGTAGTTGAAGACGAGGAATGTGCTATAAAAGCTATAAACTATTTGAAACAGATTAAAGGTGGCAGAGCTACATTTCTTCCACTAAATAAAATCCGAAAAAATTTCGGAAGATTATCTCTCGATAAGGATGTTCTGAGGCTACCGGGCGTGATCGACTACGCCGTAAATCTTGTCAGATGTGAGGAAAAGTTCAGACCAATATTCAATTTCATTTTCAGAGACACGATAGTCGTGGACAATATTGAGAACGCCAAGAAGATAATGGACGGAAAAAGGATAATAACTCTCGACGGAGAAATAATCGAAAAGAGCGGTGCAATGACGGGCGGCAGCATCGATAAGAGAAAAAGAATTCTGCTTTCAAAAGAACTCAAAGAAAAAGAAAAAAAGATCTCCAAAGAACTATCGAGAATGCTATCAGAAAAGGCAAGGTGCTTCGAGAGACTGAAGATAATCGAGGGATTTTGGGAGAATATTCAGAGAGAAATAAGAGATATGGAGGAAGAAATCATCTGCAAGAAGAATGAAATAAAAATAATTCAAGCAAAACTTGAAGATAATTTTAAGAGAAAAACCGCAATTGAAGAAAGCATTAAGAGAAAAGAAGCGGAAAGATTCGAGTTAGGTAAATCCCTTGAAAAAATTGAAAGTGAGATCAAAGAGATTAACGAGACCGAAGAGCGAATTGAAAAGGAATTATCCTCTTTCAATAGGAAATTGAAGAGCAGTCAACTTCCAAAACTTAGTGAACATCTCGAAAATCTGAAAAATCAATATAACGTAACGAGGGAGGCTTTAATCAGGATTGAATCAGAAATCGAGAGGGTAGAATTCGAGCTAAATCAGAGTGAAAGGGTATTAGAAGAAAAAGAAAAAACGTTAAAAGAAATAGAAAAAGAAATAGTAAATCTGAAAGAAAACATAGAGCAAATAGGACAGGAGATAAGGGAGCTCATTAAGAAGGTCGAAATCCTAAGAGAAGAGGAAAAGAACGTAAGTGATAGTCTTAAAAATCTAAGGAACGAGAGGGACAGACTCTTCGAAAGGATCAGAGAAATCGAAATCTCAGAAAGAAGAATAGAATACGAATTCAAAAACTACGAGGAAAAAATTGAGGCGAAAAACGAGATGATTCGTGAACTTGAAGCAGAACTTTCGAGCCTCCCGGAAATCGAACCAAAAATGGAGCATTCCCAAGCCCTATCTGAGCTAGAAAAGGTCGAAAGGGAGCTATCAAAATTTGGAGATGTTAATCTAAAGGCGATTCAGGAATATGAACTAGTAAAGGAGAGGTTTAATGAAGTTATTTCAAGAAAGTTCGAGCTTGAAAAAGAAAGAAAAGAGATAATAGAAAGAATTGAAAAATACGAGAAAATGAAAAGAGAAAGATTCTTCGAAGTCTTCGATGCTGTAAACGAGAATTTCAAGGAGATCATTGCGAGGTTAACAGATGGAGAAGGTGAACTCTATCTGGACTCGGAAGATCCGTTTAGCTCAGGTCTCCACATCAGAGTTAAGCCATACAACAAACCCGTTCGAAAACTTGAACAGATGAGTGGCGGCGAGAAGAGTTTAATAGCATTGGCTTTCTTATTTGCAATTCAGCGTTATAAACCAGCTCCTTTCTATGTTTTCGACGAGATAGACATGTTCTTGGATGGTGTTAACGTTGCAAAGGTAGCAAAACTGATAAGGGAGATGTCATCCAAAGCCCAGTTCATCGTGGTATCTTTAAGAAAACCCATGCTTGAGCAGGCCGATGTTATAATCGGAATAACAATTGGGAGGGATCACTCATCGCAGGTAACTGGGATAAGGGTTTTGACTACCCAGTAGAGATGATTTACGACCTTGTAAAAAGGGGAGAGATCAATCCCCTAAACGTTGATGTAATCGATGTGGCAGACAAATTTTTAAAAGAAATTGAAAAAGCTAGAGAGCTTGACTTAAGAATTCCTGCGAGAGTTCTCCTTTACGCCTCGATCCTGATCAGAATGAAATCCGAGATCATAGCAAATGAAATTTTCGAGCAACTAAAAGAAAAAGATGATAAAGAAGACTCTGAAAAAGAATACATGCCAGAATTCCTAATCGAAGATGTCGATTTCAATGTAGATTTCTCAATTGCAAGAAAAAGAGCAAGGAGATTCACAACTCTCGAAGATCTGATAAGAGAGTTAAGAGCAGCCGAAGAAGTCCAAAGAAGAAGGAAAGAAAAAAAAAGAAAGGAACGAGGAGAAATACCCACCCCCTTTGAGATCCCCCATGAGGAAGATTTTGAAAGGGTTATCGAGATCGTTAAAGAGAAAATTTTCAAAAAATTGAGAAAAAAAACTCTAAAACTCAGCGAAATCGAAGAAGTTGATCTGATATCGAGATACCTATCGGTTTTGCACTTGGCTTACAGGGGATACATAGAATTGAAGCAAGAGAAAATATTTGAAAGTGAGATAGAGATCGAATTCGTTACGAAAATTTAAGAATAATGAATTTGAAGGTTACTCCGTCTTTCTCTATCGTTACCGTAGCGTTTGGAACCAAAAGTTACAAAAGCGGAAAACTGGAACGGTTGAAGAATTACGTAGAGTAAAATAGAGGTTTTATCAAAGAAGAATAACAGAATCGCAATAACCGAAGGCTAATAAATGGGTTAAAAAATTCCTGATAAACTTTCGGGAAAAAAGTGTTATAGATGAGTTGGTAAATTTAAGTAAAAAGCTTGTTCAGTGAGAGTACTCTTCTTCAGAAAGTATAAAAATATCGTTCGCCGTATGAAGATCTATGTCACAATCCTTTCCTACCAATTCAGACGAGAGTATATTAATGCAAAAAATTGAAGCTATCCTCTTTGCAAGTTCGGATCCAATATCTGCAAAGGAGATTGCGAAAATTATCAAGATTGATAAAGAAGAGGCAATCAGGTTGGTAAGAGAACTTATAAAAGACTACCAGAGCAGAGAAACCGCCATCGAGATAGCAGAATTAGGTGACAAATATCTAATGAGAGTTAAGCCAGAATTCTCGAATGTCGTTAGACCGCTGACAGAAAGAGATTTGGAGAGAGGAGTTCTCAGAACGCTCGCTGTTATTGCGGTAAAACAGCCGATAAAGCTGTCCGAGCTCGCCAAGATAAGAGGGAATAAATGCTACGATCACGTTAAAAAACTCAGGGAACTTGGGTTTATTAAAGTGGAAAAAAAAGGTAGATCAACGATCCTAACGACAACGGAGAATTTTTCGAGATATTTCGGTCTGAAGAGTTCAGATCCAGAGGAGATTAGAAAATTCTTTTTTGAGATAAAATAATTTACATCTTCACAGTTGAACACAACATGTCCAAACTTCCAGAAAATCAAAGAGATTGCTAGTTAAAACTATTTACGATTGAAGTTCGTGAAATTCGGCAAAGATCTCACCTTTCAGCTTTGGATAATTCTATATATTCCATTAAAAGCTTGTAAGCTTCCCTTTCCCTTTTCCCCCCGCATCTATTGACTATACCTCCGTAATACCTGATTTTATTCAGCAAATCATCCCTTTTGTTTAGCACATATCTTGTGGCATGGACTGTCGCTTCGATGACCGCGTTAAATCCTCTGTTCACTGCTCTACAATCCCTTCTGAGGACTTCACCCTCGATGAAGTTGAGGTGGGCGTAATTCCCTTTTAAATCTGCTTTGAATTTTACCCAGCTCAGGGCACTCTTAATGACGGGTGGATCTAAGCTTTCGAAAAAATCCTCCGTAAGGTCTTCAAACGCCGCAATAACAAAAACGACTGGATCGTGTATAACATTAACGTAAAGAATTCCCGTCTTCTTTACGAATTCCCTCGTATGGTTTTCGAACAACCTTACCTTTATGCCGTCATCGATAATCACTCCAAGCGGGGCTGTATTCACCCAGTCAGCTATCGTTATCCCGATTACTTCGTTGATACCTTCTTGCAAGCCAAACTCTCTTACCATATCCATCCCTCCGATAAGGAAAGATAAATCGAAGAGATAACAAGATCCGCAACACTGCCTGGATTCACACCAATTTTCAAAATCTTTGAATCTAGCTCGTAAAACACCGCAAAGTTTTCGGTTTCCTTAAAAAATTCTAAGCTACTTCTCGCAAGGTTTCTAACTTTCTCCGCACATTTAATTCCTTTTTTGGCTATTATAAGGGGATCCAACAACTCGGACAGGAATGTGACAAATGTCAGAACAATCGCCTTATTCGGATCTCTAAATCTTTCGAAATAATCAAAGATTAGTCTGCTTCCTCTGATGCTTAATTCATATCCGTTTACGAGTTCTGCAGCTATGAAATTTTCCTTAGGCGCCATTTCCATCCATTCACGAACACCAATTTTTTTCCGAACTATTTCGTCTTCTACCCTGTCTTTTAAGCTGAGTTCCTTCGTTTCCATCACCCTCGCTCTGGACAGATCGAAAGCCTTTTTTATCAGAAGAGAGTCTCTGTAGTCGGCCTCTTCGATAAATCTTTTTGCCTCTTCCACATCGCCCCACGAATGAACCAAGGGTGTGAGCAGGAGAAATGCTCCGAAATGAACGTTCTTAGCTTTGTGCCATTTCATTGAGTTTTTTACCAGTTCCAAAACACCCTTTCCGAAACTTTTTTTTCTCATCCCGATATCAAGAAAGATCGGGTAGGAGGCCACAGAGGACATTATAAAATGCTCGTATCTAAGATCGGGGAAATTGTGATCTCTATCAACATTCCCCGGTTTGGGGTTTGAGGAAACTTCAAGCAGCAGTGAAGAGACAGCTGCAATAGCAGCATCCACGGCGTTTTCAAACATTTCAATCACCTTTTTATATCGAATATTCTACGGGGTTCAATGATTAAAAAACTTAAGATAATCATGGATTTCATAAAGATCGAACACACGCTTTTCGCTCTCCCCTTTGCGTACCTTGGAGCCTTTTTGGCGAAGGGGGGATTAATCGATCTGAGATCATTCATCTTGATTGCCACAGCTTTCACTGGATTAAGAACCGCCGCAATGACATTCAACAGGATAATCGACAGGGAGATTGATGCGTTGAATCCGAGGACTGCAAACCGTCACCTGCCAAGGGGTCTAATAACACTTAAAGAAGCTTACGCAATAGCAGGGATCGCTTTAACGATTTATTTTATCTCAGCATACCTAACAAACGATTTGGCTTTCAAACTCTCTCCGATCCCCGCAATCACTGCTTACATATATCCCTACCTGAAAAGGTTTACGACCCTTTCTCACTACGTTTTGGGTTTGAATCTTGGTTTTGCACCCATGGCTGGCTGGATTGTTGTAAAGAACAGCTTTGATATTTTTGGTGATGCTAAGCTCCCATTCTTAATCGGAATTGCCGTTATTTTCTGGGTTGCTGGCTTCGATATGATCTACGCCCTCCAAGACTACGATTTTGACAGAAAATACAACATCTACAGCTTCCCAGCCCGATATGGATTGCGGGCGGCTAAAGTTATGGCACTCACGAACCACATGATATTTTATGGGATCCTCCTGTATTCTTTTACGTATCTTTACGTACCAAAGATATTCTTGAAAGTGGGTCTCGTCATAATTCTTTTTCTGATTTTAGTTCAGCATTATATCATCCGTCAGGGAAGTGACGAAAAGAGAATCCAAATAGCGTTTTACAATGTCAACGCCGTTCTCAGCTCTGCGCTGCTTATTTTCACGTTTTTTGATTATTCTTCTATAGCTTTCTTTATTGCCTTCTCAACCTGATTTTTGTGTATATTTGCGGCTCTGTGGATGCCCCCGTTAAGCCCACGGGATGCGAAGCACGGATAGATCTGGGTGAAATAGCCCGCCTTTCTCGGAGCCTCCTCTACACTCAAACCCTTTATCTTCTCGGCGACGAAGTAGCTCGATCCACATATAGCAGACCTCTTTACCTTGACATCCTCGATTACACCATTCCTCACTTTTATCTCGAACTCCGGCACCCCAAAGCTCTTAAAGAACTCACCAAGCTCCTCGTCCTCGATTAACGGAGTCGCACAACATATGTCCTCCCAGAGAACTTTGACACCCATTTCCTCTCCTAGCTTCTTAAGTTGGTATGGTGATCCGCTCTTTGCTCCGCCCGGCAATATCACGTATTTGACCTTGCCTTTCGATCTCCTTATTATCTCGTAATTCATGTCAGGGTGGAGAGCGTAACTTAGAATTATGTCAGCATTAAAGATGTATTCGGGGAGCTCTATCTTTTCGGGTTCATCAATCACTTCGGGAAGCTCATCGGGTAGTCTGAAGGATACTGTTTTGAATTTCTTGGAGATTTGCTCCAAAGCTCTCCTACCGTATTTTTTCCTTAATATTACGGCCACTTTCATTTTCCTACTAGTTTCATTATGTTTTCTTTTATCCTAACAAACGGTTTAAGATCCACAACCTTGTAGGGAGGAATGTTTTCTAAGTCCGCCTTTATAAAGTCTTGGCTGTATGGTATCACTCCCAAAATGGGTTTGTCTATCTTCTTTAAAAGCTCTTGCGTCTTCTCATTTTCGATGAATTTGTTCACAACAACGGCAACTCTGTCTATTCCTATATCCCTAGCAAGCTTTTCAATCCTCTTTAGGGTTTCCAAACTCCTCATTCCCGGCTCGACAACCGCTACTAGGAGATCTACGCCCCTCGCCGTTCCTCTGCCGAGATGTTCAATTCCTGCTTCCATATCCATGATAAGGACATCCTTCTCCTTGAATATCGCATGCCTGAGAATTGCCCTTAAGAAAGCGTTTTCTGGACAGAAACAGCCTTCACCACCCTTTTCTATCGTCCCGAGAACAACGACACGGACTCCGTCCTCGTTCCTTACTGAGTAAGCTTCAAAAACATCATCAACCTTCGGATTCAGCTTGTAGGTTCCTAAGGGACCTACAACTCTTTCTTCGATTATTTCCTTTAATTCCGACAGTGGCTTGACGTATTTAACTCCTAGGGCAGTGGGAAGATTTATGGCAGAATCTGCATCTATTGCCGTTACGTTGTATCCATCCTTGGCGAAGAGATGGGCTAGTACGGCTGCTAACGTTGTTTTTCCAACACCTCCCTTACCTGAAATTGCAATTTTTACCATCTATTCAACTGAAGCTAAGGGAATTAAAAAATTTTAGGATGCGGCAACCTTTATCTTATGGAGCAATTCAGCTGGGTTCCTCACAGGATACTCTATTTTCTCCAAAAGCTCTTCGATTTTGAATTCCTTACCCTTCTCCTTAACAACAATACCCTCCAGCCTTTCCTTCAGGGTTTCCTTGTCTGCTGGGAAGTCGACACCCTTTATCCTTGCCAGAGTCAGAACAGCCCATGCTATCTCAAGAGCTTCGATCTCGTCTTGTTTTATTTCAACTTCATTCTCATCGAGTCTACCATGCTCCTTCAGACTTCTGTAGGCTAACTTCGCAATTCCTCCAGCTATATGTTCTTTGGGTCTTTTTTCGAGTTCCCCTTCTAAGTATTTTTTTACTCCTTCCTCATCGGCGGTTGCTATGTTCTTAACTGTCTGCTCCGTGATCCCTAAGAATTCTGCTATTTCTCTATAAGTTTTAAGGGCTTCGTTCTTTAAAACGACTACGTAGGATGCTTCAGCAAGGCTTGGAAGCCACGTAAGGTTTCTATATTCAATAAGCTTCTTTAATCCTCCCAACATTCTTATTGCTTCCCAAAAGACCTTTTCGGCAATTTTATCGATATTTCCACCTTTCGGTCTCGCAATAACCTCCATATTCTCACTCCCTTGCTTTTGTTTTGATATATTCACTCAGCGGAGCGATAATATTAATTAAACCGGTTTCGGTTATCTCAAAAACCCATGTTCTGCTATCGTGAGCAGTCAAACGACATCCGTCAATCCTAATTGTTCTTAAGACGCTTCCCAGAGGAAGTCCGTATAAATTCACGTCCCATCTACTTTCTATTAGCTTTTTATCGAGGACGATAGTTCCATCTACAATGTGGGCAACCGCCAATCCGCCTGCGGCTTCGGCACTCTCGCTTGCCTGTGCTGACCTCTTCTGAGAGACCAGAATACCTGTCTGCTTGAACTTTTTCAGGAAGTTAAATATTTGCCTGACAATCAGTCTTGCCATTACCTCTTTGTGCTCGTATAATCCTGTTACGCTGTCGATTATTACGTTGGTGCACTTCTTTTCCCTTATCGCGTAAGCCATGGTATCGAGAAGGGCCTTCGTATTCTCCCTAAGCTCTTCACTTTCAGCTGCATCGATGACGACAATGTTCCCCTCTACTTTTGAGAAATCGTAGTTCATTGCTTCCGCCTTCTGCTTTAATGCTGTGTAAAGGAAATTAGCGGGACTCTCAACTGTAACGAACAGAACTCGATAGCCGTGAGCCGCCTGAGTTACGGCGAATTGTTCGGCAAAAACACTTTTACCCGTATCAGGTACTCCTGTGACGTTCATGACAGCTAAATATGGAATCCCACCGAGGGGCTTTTTTACGTATTTGTCTCCCTCTTTCTCTATCTTGTAAAACATTTCATCGAGCTTCGTTCCCGTTGGAATTCCGAATAATTTGGGAGCCTTTGCTTCAAGCTCTTTCAGTTCGTAGTATTTCGTCATATTTGATATTATGTTCATTAAATATAAATTTATTTTGTTGAACTTATAAAGGAAAATTCATTATCGTGAAAAACCAGCAACGTTAAACATACCTAACATCAGATAATTTTTTGATCTCCTGGTAGGTTCAATAATAGTGATGAGAAAAATTTAAATTCCTTAAGAGTTAAATCAACTAAACGGGCCCGTGGCTCAGCATGGATAGAGCGACGGCCTTCTAAGCCGTAGATCCCGGGTTCAAATCCCGGCGGGTCCGCTCTATTACCAGAATTATAGCTATTTTGAAGATTTTCTCCTTTTAATCTCCTTATTGCTTCTTTTAAGGCATTTTCTGAGATCTTAGAAATATTTAATCCTAAATCTCTCGCCTCTTTTACTATTTCAGGATCTAGATAAATTACCACATTCTTTTTCTTTCCCTTCCTCATCTTCAATCCCTTCATTTACAAAGGGATGCAAGGGTATTTTAGTATTTCGTGAGCGGAGCTGACGGCCTGAGAATGGAGAATGTTGAGAATAAGGATATTCTATTCATTGATCGTCGAAAAATTTTTAAGGTTGCCTATTCTTAGATCTAAACATGGAGAAGTTGAAGCCCTCTGGCATTGTTCCTAAGAAGCTTTCTGAAGAGAGAGTTTTTTAGATTCTTGGTCTATACTTGTTGAGAATGGTCAGGATAGAGGGGCGGAGGTTTATAATGACTTTTCTAGGGTTTCTTGAAGAATCTAATGTTCCGGAGATTGATGCTAAAACTGTAAAGGTTGTTCCCGGATGGCTAAAGGGCCTATTTGGCAAGGAGAGGGAATACTTGGTGGTTACTACTGAGAGGTTAAAGGATTATAAAATCTATGTTTGTGCTAGAGATTATGGTAACTACCTTGACGTTCAATGGTATCTGACATGTGATCCAGGATTCTTCGGTAAAGCGTTCAAGATGGGTGCTGCAATCTATACCATGGGATTATCAAACCTTATCCTCTCTTTCGATATCTTTGACCAGCAGGATTTAATAGCTTTTGGAACAAGTGTCCGCCATTCTCTTCTCAAAGCTGTTGAAAAACTTCTCATAAGATTAAACCAAGACTCATCTAAGATTAATAGAAAAGAAGGTTCTTGGGGGTCTCATAATGAAGTTTCTAAAGAAGATATTTGGGAGAAAAAGTGAAGAAAGAGAGTTAGATTTGGAGGAGAAGGTGAAAGAGGAGTTTGAGCCAGATGAAGATTTTATAGATGAGGATGTTATTGATTTAGGCTGGTACTGGTCTGAGAATAAGAAAGAGTGGCAATTGGCAAAGATTAAAGAAGAAGATAGGAAGATACACTTCTATGTTGTTGGAGCTTCTGGAACTGGAAAGTCAAAGTTTCTTGAATTTTTAATTAGGCAAGACATTAGGAAGGGTAATGGTTTTGAGGTAATTAACCCTCACGGAGACTTGATAGAGGACATTAAAGGTTATTTAGCGTTAGCTTTACCTAGGGAAGAGCTTGAGGAGAGTGTTGTTTTGATCGACCCTACCCATGAGAGATAGACTGTTGCTTTTAACCCTTTGGAGAAGCTTGAAGGTGTATCTTCTGCTAAGCTGGTTGAGGCATTCAAGAAGATTTGGATTGATTCCTGGGAAGCTAGGATGGAGGATTTGCTCAGAAATACTCAACCTAAGCTTTTGCTACTCCCTTATCTCTGGCATAGGAGGTATATGCATTGTACAAAGCAAAGCCAATAACTCCAATTTTTGGTGCAAAGTCATCAAAGATCTTTCTTGAAACCCAATACCAATTTCCATCTCCCATATCCTTAACTTCAATTTCTGAAGTCTCTTCTCTCATATCTATCATAAAAATACGATACCCTTTATTCCATTTTAATCGCCCAAATACGATTGTCAAGACCCTAAACTGTGGATGCTATATTAAATTCTTACATAAAATAACGAATCAACTTAGTAGATTCTATTGACAGAAATTTTTAAGTATGCTAATGTTAAATATGAATTTTAGTTCATTTAAAAAGATCTGGGAGAATTTGAAAAAAGAAATTATTATTAAAGGAATTAATCTAGGCCGAGGAGGAGAGATTGTCCTTGGTTGTGGGGTGCTTTTTTCTGCGCTTTGCTCGCAAACAATGATATCGTGGATCCTTGTAGCTCTTTTACTTCTCTTTGAAGCAATGATAAGGATTAGAAAAAAGAAAGAGTAAGGTATTTAAACTCCTTACTCTTTTTTATTTAGGTAGAAAAATGGGCATATATAAAGGGGAAGTTTTGAAAGATCTTACCTCTTTTGCATTCGCTTAACAATTACTAGATAAAAGAAGCAAAGATGTACTCTTCCTCACCGACCTTGACTCTATAATTGAGTCTTTAATATTGCATGAGAAAATTTTAGTGATGCCTCCTACATATCCTAATGAATTTACCCCTCCTACGCTGCCTCCTATTCTTGAGGAGTTAGTGAGGAAAGGTTTGGTGGATATATGCCCACTAACTTTCCCTTGGGGAAAAAATGACTTGTCTATTATCTTGAAAGAAATTATTCAATTAGTTCCGCGAAGAAAAGTTGCAAAAATCTATCAACAACACAGAAAAATTCAAGACTTGATAAAATGCTATGACACCAACTTCCAGATCAGCACTAACCCAGGAATAGTTAAGTTAGCAAAAGAAGCTGGAATCAGAGAGAAAAATATCATCCCGGTATACTCACTATTAGTGCGCACGCATATTCATATGAGGTATATCCATGAAATGGCAGAAAAACAAGGAAGAAAAGTACCATATTCACCTTCTATTATGAGGATATTGACGGAAACAATGATTAATTCTTACAGAGCGAGAGGGTTGTCTCTCTTTATGCAAATCCTTAAGAAAATAGAATTAGGAAAAGAACTAGATACAGAAGTACTAAATCAATTTCAAATTTCTCTCCTTAAATTAAGATTGCCAATCTTAACTGGAATTATACTTCCACAATGTAAAGAGCCTTGGGATGTTTTAGATGTGACATTAAATCTCCGGAAGGAAAAGAAAGTAAAACGTTTTCGGGATTTTTTGAATGTTTATCAAAATGCAATTTACGAGAACGATAAGAAAACAATCGAAAAATGTGAGAAACAACTAAAAGAGGTTCACCTAGATCTCAAAGAAGAATATAAAAGTAGCACCATTTTACGATGGATAAGAATTATACCGCTTCTTATTACGTTATTTGGTATAACCACCCAGGATATTCGTTCCATTATCTTAGGGGTAGCATCGACTATAGAGCCTTTCCTTGATTCCTTAGTGAGATGTTTCAAAAGAAGAAATTTGGTCTTTTTATACGAATTAAAAGAAAGAGAGCGAGTTCTTGCAAATTTCAATGAAGAAATTGAAAGAGTATTTGGGATTCGGATTTGATGGTAATCGTTTACGATATTGTAATTAATCTTATAATCCCTGACATTAGGTTTTACTCTTGTTAATATCATTTATAGAATTTTGGCCAAAAATTGAGGCAATTAAGGATAAAGAAAGGTTTAACCCAGCAGCAGTTGGCTGAGAAGCTTGGCTACAAAACCAATAGCTATATTTCAGATGTTGAGAGAGGACATTTCATCCCTTCAAGGGATAAGCTGAAGAAGGTTGCTAGAGCTTTAGATGTTCCATTTAAAGAGATTGAGGATATGCTTTTAGAGTCTAGGCTTAAGGCTTTAGGGATAAGAGAGCCTGAGCTCCTCAGCTTATTCAAAGATATTCCAAGTCTACCTGAGAAAGATAAAAAAGCTATAATTAATGCCTACCTAAAAGTTAAGGAGAGAAGGCAAAAGAGAAAAACATGAGGCATATCATCGAGAAAGCAAATGAGATAAGGGAAAAGTATGGAATCGATGACCTTGAGCTTTTAGCTTCAAAACTTGGAGCAGAAGTTGTTGAACTTCCTCTTGGCAGGATAATCAAGGAGGTTTACATCAAAGACGAGGGAGTCATCGTAATAGACCCTAATTTGCATCCATGTAAGAAGAGGCATTTGATCGCCCATGGATTAGCGCACCACCTATTCCATAGGAGTGCGAAGGTAAACTACTTTTTAGATGAGAGAGACAATAGGTTCAACTATTGGAAGCAGAGAAGGCAGGAGAAGGAAGCTGAGGTATTTGCAGCCTATCTTTTAATTCCAGAAGATAAGCTAAATGAAAAATTGAGGGAAGATTAGGTTCATGAGGGCTTAGACCCAATTCCAGAACTAGCTGAAGAATTTTAAGTCTCAGAAAATTTTATGAGGAAAAGGCTTAAATTCAAAGGCAAACTTTCAATGATTGAAATATGAGCATTAAGATTGAGGTTCAAAATCTGCCAGAGGAGTTGAGGAAGAAGGGATTGGAGGAGAAGCTTGCAGAGATCTGTAAAAAGAATGACATAGTCTTTATGGCCATCTTCGGCTCCTTCACCAAGGGAAAACAAAAAAGGGGGAGCGATATAGATATAGCGATCGAATTTGAGCGAGGTAGCAAAAAGAGCCTCCTCGACTTAGTTAGGATAGAAAATGAGTTGAGGAGGGTGTTCAAAAGGAAAGTTGACCTCGGAGTTTTTAGCAGTCTGAGTCCCTACATAATAGATGAGGTAAAAAAGGAAATGCGAATTATTTATGAGAAGAGATAGGGCATACCTAAAACACATCCTAGAGGCGATATCAAACATAGAGAAGTTTGTAGAGGGCTTAACCAAAGAGCAATTTTTTGAGAATGTTGAGAAGCAATACGCTGTCTTAAGAGGACTTGAGATAATCGGCGAAGCAACGAAGAATTTGAGCAAAGATTTAAAGGCAAAGTACCGTGAAATTCCTTGGAGAGATCGCTGGTATGAGGGACAAGTTGATCCACCAATACTTTGGTGTGAACCTAGAACTGGTCTGGGTAACCATCAAAGACAAACTCCCAGAATTTAAAAGGCAAGTCCTCAAAATACTAAAAGAAATCGAGGGCTAAACACAAAACTCAAAAAGGGATTAAACCTGCTTTTTATTTTTCTCTTGACAATCGTATTTACACGATATAAACTAGAATAAGAAAATCATATTTTTACGATAAATTATGAGGTCAATAAAGAGAGTTTTTAACAGGATAAAGAGAGAATCCATCTTGGTCTGAGTATATTTGCTTTACTGAGGCAATATGTGGAAGGAGCTTTTCCAGAAAGACCATTATCCATAACTTCAACTCCCTAGTAGATAAGGAAGACTATGCGAGAAGAAGGAGATCATTGATTTCCTTGTGGAGCTTTCAAAATATGGCTGAGGAGGGCTAATTTTAAGGTAAATTTGCGATCTTAAAGGCGAAGGCTGAGAAAGACAATTCTAAGGGAACTAAACAACTTTCTAGGGCGAAAATTCCATGAAAAATGATACTGACAAGAGAATAAGAGTTTACCTTGAGAGTCTCAAAGAGGATCTCGGCTATGAGAGGCTCTTTAGAGCTTTGAGTTTGATTTTGTCTGAAGAAGACCTAAGGAGATATTTGGCAGCCAATCAGGACATAGAATATTGTGCTGATTTTGATGAATGTAGCGAGAGATCTGAAGCTTTAGCATGGAATGTTGCCAAATCTTAGATTCTGTGCTATCGTTCAAATAAGATTAAAATCCATGAGGAAAGCAGCAATATATGCGAGAGTCTCAACAGAAAAGCAAGAAAAAGAGAAAACAATAGAATCTCAGATCGAGGAGCTGAGGAAGTTCTGTGAGAGGAACGGGTTTTTAATTGTTAGAGAATACGTTGATGATGGTTGGAGCGGTGAAACATTAGCTCGTCCAGCCCTAGATCAGTTGAGGGACGATGCTTCAAGGAAATTGTTTGAGGTTGTATGTATCCACTCCCCAGATAGATTAGCTAGGAAGTTTATTTATCAAGGACTGGTTATTGAGGAATTGAAGAAAAAGGGGATCGAGGTTATCTTCCTGAATAGACCTATCTCTGATACCCCAAAAGATCAGCTTCTGCTGGGAGTTCAGGGTTTAATCGCAGAGTATGAGAAGGCTAAGATCCTTGAGAGAACTAGAAGGGGGAGAATCCATAAGGCAAGGGAGAAGGGAATTGTTGGAAGCGTACCCCCTTATGGATACAACTACATCAAAAAATCTCGTGAAAGAGAAGGCTACTATGAGATTAATGAGAAGGAGGCTGAGGTTGTAAAGCTGATATTTGAGCTTTACCTAAAGCTACAGAGCCTCCATCAGGTGAAGAAGGAATTGTATAAAAGGGGGATTAGGACGAGAAAGGGAAGCTTAATCTGGGCTGATAGCACGATACATAGAGTATTGACTAATGAAGCTTATATTGGGAGAGGCTACTATAATAGAACTCAATCTGTAGAAACTGAAACCGGGAAAAAGTATAGGAAAACTGTTAAGACAGGAAGGAGGCTTAGAGATAGGAAGGAATGGATACCTATAAGATTCCCGAAGATAATAGATGAAGAGAAGTTTAGGCTTGTTCAGGAGCTGCTTAGAAAGAGATTTAAGCCATTTGGCAAAAGCAAAAATTTCTACCTCTTAAGCGGATTGATAAAATGTGCTCGATGCGGATATAACTTCTGTGGGGAGGGTAAAGGAGATGGCGCATCTTATTCCGGATCTAGGCATTTTTGTGCTCATAGCTATTTTTTGAACTTTAAATATTAAAGAAAAAAATCGGTTATAAAAAGGTTTTTGGATGAGGAATCGTTAAGGATTTTTGTCGGGATCACTTTTATGAAGTTGAAAATTTAACTTTTAACATGAAAAGAGAGAAAATTAGGGAAAAGAAAAAGATCAAACCCAGATCTATTGATCTAGGAAGCGATTAAGATGTTCTTTCCTAGCTTTTCCCAATAAACAACATAACACGTGCTCAGGAAGATTGGTTTAGATGTACACAGGAACTTTAAGCTCAAGTCTAAAGGCGAGAATGTAGTTGTAGACATCTGGGCCGTGAAAAAATCGGGAACAACGAGTTAAGAGTGTATGTTTCCTACAAGAACTAGAACAGAGAGGTAGACATGAGCGAATTCGAGAAACAACAAGAAAATCTTCGAGATGAGAGGACGAAACTACAAGGTCTTGCTGACCTCTTTTACATTGCTCTTGATAATCTTGAAAACGGAAAAACGGTTTGTCCTCTCTGTAAAACTGGACATATCACAAAAGCGTTTTTAGAAACAGAATTAAAGAAAGTTAAAGAGGAAATAGTAAAAATCGAGGAGCAATTGAGAAGCATTGCGCGAAAGATAGATGAGGTCAAGGAGGCCAGAGTATCTCTTAAAAAAAGAAAAGAAGAAATTGAAAAATTGCTCAAAAGAATTACAGATGAGTTCTCCCTAATACAAAGGTCGATTAAAAAGCTGGAAAACGATATAGAGAACCATAAAAAAGAGATCAAAACAAAAAAAGAGAGGTTGCTCAGAATTATTAAAGAAATTGACGAACTCAATGAAGCTTTGAAAAAAGAAAATCCCGAGCTTATAGAAGAAATTAACAAGAGAGAACTTACTGAAAAAGAAGGAGTCAGAATACGTTACATCAGGATACGTCGAGATTTTTGGCTTATCTGTTGATATCGAGCAAGCAATAAAAGTTCTTGAAAAAGTAGTCGAAAGCGTAAATGAAGCAAGAAAATACGCTCTAGAAATTGCAGAGAAAATCAGAAAGGAGGCTGTAAAGCAATTCAATGACATGATACAAGAAGTCTTAAAGAGGGCAGGATTTAGTGAGTTCAAGAAAATCTATCTCGATAAGGATTACATACTAAACGTGCAATACATTTCTCCGGAGGGTGAAATAAAGATCATTCAGCCATCTGCTCTTAGCGAGTCAGAAAGGGTAACTGTTGCTCTCGTTCTGATGCTCGCCTTAAACAAAGTATACAGAGAGAATATTCACTACATAGTGATCGACAACATGTACGAATATTTTGATGAGTATAGAACTGAGGAAATTCTGAAAGTACTACAAGAGTACGCAAAAAGAGAGAAAGTCACAATTATTCTCACAAAGACGAGTTATGAAAGTAAGGAATTAACAATCACAACTCTTTAGGTGAAGTGTCCATGCTAGGAAAAACATATTGTATACTGTGCGGTGTTATTTCCACTTCAAAAATATGCATCAACTGTCAATTTTCTCTTTTTCAAATAAAAGAATTGAAAAAAGTTCTTGAGGAATCTCTAAGAAGTAATCGTATGCCTCCTGAGTGGGCTACTAAAGCAGCAAAAAAAATTAAAGAAATTTTAGAATATTATCCAGAGTTTGCAGTATATAAAAACGTCATTTCGGAATTAGTGTGGACGTATATCATTGACGATGAAGCTACACGAGAGGGTTTGCCAATTGATGAACTTGTGCAGCTAAGTTACACGCACAAGAATCGAGATGAGATTATAAAAGATCTGGAAGACATAAAAATAGTAAATATATCCACAGACAGGAGACTTTTCCCCGGTGAAATGTTAACTCCGCTGTTGGAAGTTAAAAAAGTATACGGTGACGATTTCAACACACCCAACTGGAATTACTACGTTTCAGCAATCCAATCCATTTTCATCTTAAACTTAGTTGAAAGGATGATAAGTAGCTACATATCTACAGGATATGTCCGACGTCCACTTTTTGCTCTCTTAATTTTCAAAATCCTTTCAAAAGTGATAATCCACTACATGTCCGAAAAGGATCTTAACGATGTAGACAACTTCCATGTGAGTGAAATGGATGTTAGTGCTTTATTGACAATACTTGGAAATAAGAGAACCCAGATGAAATTTATTGTAAACGTAACTGGTATAATAGATGGTGAATCAAAACTATTCCAAGATTACGATGAAGAAAATAAGAAGTTTTTAATTCATGAAGACTGGAATAAATATATAAAAATCATGATTGAAAGGATCAGAGAGGTTGAAAGAGAGAGGGATAGATAGATAAAACTGAAATTGATAAAAGTTAAAGAAAACAGTCAAACTATCAATAACTTTTAATGGAGGCCCCCCATTTCTCGTCTTGCCTTTTGCAAATTCTTCAATCGGATAATAAGTCATTGGTTGTTACGAAAAGCTTTTCCTTCTCTTCTTCTTCCAGTTTTGTTGGTATGTGGTTCCTCTATAAATCAAAGCTGTAGCCTCCAAGTTCGGTTAGATAATACTAATCCTCTAGAAAGTTAAGGAAGTTCCTCAAGGCTTTGGCCATTGTCTTGCTTTTGATTATGTTGTCAATATCCTTTGATTTCTTCAACCAAATACCGATCAAGTGCATTTATGTAATCTTTTGCAGTCCTTTCTTCAACTTTTTTCTCAAGTCATTTCTCTAATTCTGTTTTATATTTTTGTATAGAATTCTTTAAAGTCAAAAGTTTTAGGCTCAGTCTTCGGTTTTTTGGGCTTCTCAGGCTTTATTTTGGTTTTCTCAGTTTCTATAAGCATATGACGGTCTTCTAAGACTGAGATAAGAAGTGTTGCTTTTCCCATCGCCCAGAGATTTTTTTCGAGGGAAAGGATGTTCTCGTAAAGCCTGCAGCTAAAGTCAGAACCAA